>Ga0214471_10000018_pt1 | contig 170065 bp, 158 predicted proteins | sample RVTome_5_FD_207665 | JGI IMG/M metagenome (GOLD analysis project Ga0214471, IMG submission 207665) | Soil microbial communities from uranium-contaminated site in the Upper Colorado River Basin, Wyoming, United States - RVT142D155 | ecosystem: Environmental > Terrestrial > Soil > Contaminated... | reverse complement strand
CCCCGCCGGAGGACATGGGTGTACAGCATCGTCGTGCTCACGTCCTTGTGGCCCAGGAGATCCTGAACCGTCCGGATGTCGTACCCCGTCTCCAACCAACTGCGTGGCGAAGCTGTGGCGCAGGGAGTGACACGTGGCGTGTTTCCCGATCCCGCTGCCAAGCACCGCCTCCTCGACCGCCCGCTGCACCACGCTCTCGTGCAAGTGATGCCGCCGCCGTCGGCCGGTTGCCTGGTCCACGTAGTACCGCACCGCCGGAAAGACCCACTGCCACGCCCACTCCCGCGCCGCACCGGGATACTTGGTCGCCAGCGCGCCCGGGAGCTTGACGTAGCCCGCCCCCCGCGCCACATCCCGCGCGTGACGGCCCCGCACTACCTCGAGGTGCGCCCGCAACGGCTCGAGCCGCGTCCGTGATACCGGATAAACCGCCTTATCCACGCGACGTAGGCCCGCTCAGTTCGCGGGCTAAGGCGACGCGCCCGAGCCTTCTGCCGCACGGTCTGCAGAAATAAGGACTTCTGTCCCATCGCGCCTCCGCCCTACGCTTGCCCAGCGAGGCGGAAGGCGTGAAGCCGCCGCGCGGCTCAGCCCCATGACGCGCTAACGCTCATGCACCGTCGGTTCAACCGACAGAGCCGAGCCGCGGGTTTACCCGCGGATCTTCGCGAAGCCGATCGCTTCGTTCGTCCGCCGATACGCGGATGATCGGCGGCGTGCAGCCGCCGCGCGGCTCAGCCGCATGACGCGCTAACGCTCATGCACCGTCGGTTTAACCGACAGAGCCGAGCCGCGGGTTTACCCGCGGATCTTCGCGAAGCCGATCGCTTCGTTCGTCCGCCGATGCGCGATGGTCGACGGCGTGAAGCCGCCGTGCGGGTTTACCCCGCGGACTCCCGCGACCGACAGCGTGTGCGTCTGCGCGTTGCTCGACGCGAATACGCCGCGACTTCAATGCACGTGCCGGCGCGGAGCGGTGCATCGGGTCGATGGGTTCCCGCACGACGCAGGCCACGGTCTTCGCCGGCCGACTGGGCGACGTTCGCGAGCGCGGCGGTCGCGAGTCCGACGGCCGGAATCGCGTTCGGACGCCATCCCGCGGAGTGCGCCGCCCGGTTAGGTTCCCCAGAGGTGTGCAGCGTCAACGAAACTGTAACGGCACCAACCGAAGGACGGCGTTATGTCGAAGGCCTCGTTCCTCTTCGTTCTCACTGCCTTGGCGGCGTGCGGCCCGGGCGAGCGGCCGTGGACCGGCACGATCACCGACAGTGCCGGCGTGCAGATCGTCGCCAACACCGCACAGCGTCTCTGGCCGGACGGCGCGCAGTGGACGCTGGTGGAGGAACTGCGCATCGGGACGATCGACGAGGAGCCCGAATACCAGTTCGGGCAGATCGCGTGGCTCACCCCCGGCTCGGACGGCCGGATCTACGTGTTCGACAGCCAGGGCCAGCACGTGAAGGTGTTCTCGCCGGACGGGACGTACGAGCGGACCATCGGCGGGCCGGGTTCCGGGCCCGGTGAGATCGGCCAGCCCCAAGGGGGCCAGGGATTCGTCTTTGTCGGGCCGGGCGACACGGTGTTCGTACCGGACCTCTCGAACCAGCGGGTCGACCGCTGGGCGCCCGACGGGACGGAGGCCGGGAGCTTCCGGCTCAACCTCGAGCAAGGATTCCCGGTGTCGTGGCAGGCCGCGCCCAACGGCGCGATCGCCGAGCAGACCCGCCACCTGAACTTCGCTGGCGGAGACGACGCGGCGGATCCCCCGCAGGACGTTGTGCTCCTGCTCACGACCGATGGCGCCGTCAGCGATACGGTGGTGACCTTCCCGCCGGGCGAGTCGATCAAATTCTCCGGCGGAATACCGGATTGGACCATCTACACGCCCGAGACCGCGTGGATGATGACCGGGACCGGGCACGTGCTGCTGGGGACGAGCGACCAGTACCGGATCCGCGAATACGATGGATCGGGCGCCCTGATCCGGATCATCACGATGCCGTACGAGCGGCGACTCGTGACGGAGCGAGACCAGCGGGCGGTGCTGGCGTTCTTCGAGACGCTGTTCAAGGACCAGGGCGTCCCCGCGACCATCGCGCAGCGGCTCATCGACAACAACGTGCATTTCGCGGAGTACCTTCCGGCATTCGGACGGATGGTGCGGGGGCCCAACAACACCATCTGGGTACAGCACGTGCGCGCGGCGTCGGACATGAGCGACGAGCAGCTCAAGGCGGCGAACTTCATCGAGGATATCGGTGCGCCCGCCTGGGACGTGCTCGACGCGGAGGGGCGGTACCTCGGTGTGGTCACGATGCCCGACCGATTCGCCCCACGCGTCATCGTGGGGGAGAAGATCTACGGCGTGTGGCGGGACGAATTGGACGTGCAGTACGCCGTGGTGTTGCGGATCGAAGGGACGGTCGAGGAATAGGGCCATGCGCGATGATCGCCGACGTGAACCCGCCGTGCGGCTCAGCCGCATGACGCGGTGACGTTCATGCACCGTCGGTTCAACCGACAGAGCCGAGCCGCGGGTTTACCCGCGAATCTTCGCGAAGCCGATCGCTCCGTTCGTCGGCCGATTCGCGGATGATCGGCGACGTGAAGCCGCCGCGCGGCTCAGCCGCATGACGCGGTAACGCTCATGCACCGTCGGTTCAACCGACAGAGCCGAGCCGCGGGTTTACCCGCGAATCTTCGCGAAGCCGAGCGCTTCGCTTCGTCCGCCGATGCGCGGATGATCGGCGGCGTGAAGGGCCATGCGCGGATGATCGGTGGCGTGACGCCGCCGGCCGGCGACGAGTGATGATCGGTCGAGGAACGGGCTCGGCGTTCCCGTCGTTGTTCCGCGGCTGAAGCCGCGGCTGGGCGCGCTTCGCGCGACGTGCGCTGAAGCGCCATGCGAAGTCGACGTCCTTCAGGACGTGTCGCCGGCGGAGCCGGCGCCGAGCGCCGGGTTGACCCGGCGAATCACGGGACGGCGGGTGTTGGTTGGAAGTTCTTGTCCCTGATGATCGGCGGCGTTGAACCGGGGTTGGGCGAGCTGGGGAGTGGCTCCATGGAAGATCGTTTTCCCAACGTCTATGAGGATGCGCGGCGCGCGGATGCCTACGCGGCGCTCGCGTTTCCCGGCACCTACTACCTGGCATATCGCGATCTGCCGTCGATCCTTCACGCGCACGTCCGAGGCGCGAAGGCGCTCGACTTCGGGTGCGGTGCCGGGCGGTCCACACGATTCCTGCGCGAGTTGGGATACGACGCCGTCGGTGTGGATATTGCGGAACGCATGGTGGCCAAGGCGCGGGAGCGCGATCCGGCGGGCGAGTATCACGTCGTCGCCGACGGGGCCCTGGATCAGTTTGCGGCCGGCACCTATAGCCTGGTGCTGTCGGTCTTCACCTTTGACAACATCGCGACGATGACGCGGAAGGTCGCGTTGTTCCGCACGCTCGGGCGCCTGCTCGTCCCGGAAACGGGCCGGATCGTGAGCCTCGTCTCCGCTCCGGAGATCTACACGCACGAGTGGGCTTCCTTCACGACGAAGGAGTTCCCCGGGAACCGGAGCGCGACGAGCGGCGACAAGGTGATGATCGTGATGCTCGACGTGGACGACCGGCGGCCCGTCGAGGACGTATTCTGGACGGACGAGGCCTATCGTGAGGTGTACCGGCAGGCGGGACTGGTGACCCTCCGAACGTATCGGCCGCTGGGACGCGAGACCGATCCTTGCCACTGGGTTTCGGAGACGGCGATATCGCCGTGGGCGATCTACGTCCTTGGGCGGGCCGCTCCCGCTCAGCCGCAGCCCGTTCAGACGTAGGAGCCTAGCTCCAGCCGCTCCAGCTCCAACCCGAACTTGATCTTGTGCGTTGGCGTCCGCGCCAACTTGCGCGGCAGCAGATAGATCTTCTCCGTCGACCAGGCCGGCGTGACCCCGGCCAGCGACTCCGCGTACGCGACGGCCTCCACCAAGCGCGACCGTAACGCCGCCTCCGGTGGCACGCCCGCGGCCAGCGCCTCGCGATAGCCGCCGTCCTTCTCCAGTCGCGGCCGGTCGGGGAAGAGGAACACGCTCAGGAAATCATCATCACCCAGCCGCGTCACCAACGCGTCCTTCACCCAGATGGAGCGCACCAGCAGGTTGGACAGGTGCATGCGGTCGATCAGGCTGCCGTCGCGCCACTCGATCAGTTCTTTCTCCCGCCCCACCAGGTAGACCCAGCGGTCCGCGTCTACCCACGCGAGGTCGCCGGTGTGGTAGAAACCACCGGCGTCGAGATGCGCGCCGGCCGGTTGCCCGGCATACCCCGCCGTGATGGTGGGACCGCGGACGAGCAGTTCGCCCACCGGGTGCGTGAGCCCCGGCCGGATGCGCGGGTTGTCGATGCGGTACTCCAGACCCGGAGTCAGCCGGCCGCACGAACCGGCGCGACGCTCATTGAGCCGGTTGCGCGCGATGATGCCCGACGCCTCGGTGGCGCCGTAGATGTCGATGACCGTGACGCCGAGCTTGGCGAACATGTCGATCACGCCGGGATCGATCCGGGTCGAAGACGAGATACCGTAGCTGAAGTGCCCGCCCATCTTGTTGCGCAGGAAGACGCGGATGGCGTTCAGCTTGGCCTTGTTCAGCGTGCCGATGTCGGTGAGCTTGGCATGTTTCTCGATGCTGGTGAGATGCGCGTACAGATTGGCCCAGATGGCCTTGTCCTTCATCTCCTCCAGCACTTCCTTCATGACGAAGCCCCAGAACGTGGGAACCGCCATCAGCGCCTTGATGCGTACGCCGGCGCGCTTGAGCTTCTTGATCTCGTCCTCCAGGACCGTCCCCTCGTCGGCCGCGCGCGTGAAATAGGTGACGCAGAAGCCGTTGGCCTTCGTGACCAGGAACTCGAGCAACGTGGCGATGTGGGTGTAGGGGCCGATGTTGAGCACGTCCTCGTTCTTGCGCAGGTTCATCACGTCCATCCCCTCGTTCACCTGCGCCACGATGTTGCCGTGCGTGATGCGCACGACCTTGGGCAGGCTGGTGGTGCCGGAAGTGGCGTAGTGCCCCAACACGGTGGCGCCGTCGGTCAACCGTGGCGACGGCGAGGGCACGTCACTCGGTGCGACCGGTAACGCCGACATGCGGCGCTCACGAGCGTGCAGCGCACCGACTGCCGGGGCATCGACATCCTCGAAGACGTCGTACAGGTCGGCGATGAGCACCTCGGGCGTCATGCCGAGCGACGCGAGGATCGCGTTCAGGCGGCCGCGTGATGCCGGACTCACCAGCACCACGTCCGGCGGGCTGTGCTCAAGCAGGTGCACCAGTTCCCCGTCCTCCATCTTGGTGTCGAGCGGGAAGAGGATGTTGCCGCTGTAGAGCGACGCCAACGCCACCATGTCCCACTCGGGCCGGTTCTTGACGAACGTGCAGACGATCCGTTGGCGCGCTTCGTCGCGATCGACGGCCTGCAACGCGCGCCGGACGTTGGCGACGTACGAGGCATAGTCGAGCGTGCGGTAGCCGGTGCCGTCGTCGTAGCGGACGGCGGGCCGCGTGCCGTACGACGGCAGCCGGTCCCGAATGATGTCCGCCACGGAGGTGACGCGGGACCCGCCGCTCTCGGACTCGACGGTCATGGCCAGGGCGCTCATGGGTGCCTCCCGTTACCGCCCGCCGCCAGATACTCCGCGGGGTACGGCGTTTCGTTCAGTTTGAACTCGCCGAGCGTGAAGCCGTACAACTCGGCCAGGCGGAGCGTTTCCTCGACCTGTTCGGGCATGATGCGGCCGCGGGCGAACGAGCTGTTGCGGCCGTCGAAGCCGAGCAGCAGCGTCTCGCTCAGGCAGCCGAACGCGAGCCCGTTCCTGGGCAATCCGACGCAGTCGATCTCGTGTCCTTCGGGCAGCCGGGCGAAACCGCCGTCGAACACCAGGTAGTCGCGCAGGTGGCCCTCGAACGCGGCGCTCAGGTTGCTCGGCACCGAGGCGCAAGAGACCACCGCGCCCGGTTTCACCAGCGCCGGCGTAATGAGCTGCGCTTCCGGCGAGTTGGTGGCGATCGTGATCACGTCGCAGTCCTTGACCGCGTCGACGGAGAGATGAATCGTGATGTAGTCGTTCCCTTCCATCCCGCCGTCGCGGTCGATCGCGGCCTCGATCCTGTCGCCCAGCAACACCAGGTCGTGATCGGCGCCGTGCAACCATTCGTCGGCCCGGCGCCAACTGCCGCTGGGGCGCGGGGCGGCACCGCCGGCGAGGGCGGGCACCATGATCTCACGCAAGATGCGGTCGCCCACACCGCCGACGGCCAGTTCGTCCAGCGACGCGCCCTGCTCGACATGCGCGCGCGCCTTGCGCGCCAGATAGAGCAGGCATTGCCGTCGCGTCTGGCGCAGCCGGTCGAGTCCGTCGCGCGTGTCGCGGCCGACAAGCTTGAGCGTGCCGACATGTCCGGAGAGCAACGCCGCCAGCACCGAGCCGATGTTGCCCGCCGCGCCCACCACCGCCGCGCGCGCCTGAGCCAGCGGAAGGCCCTTCAGGTCGGCGGCCTTGCGAATGCCCTGGACCATGAGGCCCGCCGTGTAGGCGTTGCCGGTGGTCACGGGGACCTCGTAGTCGTTAACCGTCTTGCCGCGGTCGGTGACGATCGACGTGTACGCGCCCAGACCCACCATGGCGGTGGGAATGTGATCGTCGCCCAGCTCGCGGGCGGTGGTCACGGCATCCTGGATCTTGTCGCGGATTTCTTCCAGCCGTAGCAGATCGAGCCGATCAGGGTTCGGCATGCCGACCGCTCTCGTCTGCACCTCGACGAGGTGACGTGGCAGGAACGGCACCGAGACGACGTTGGCCTCGACCACGAATCCCTCCGACCTGACGTAGTCGGTGTGGATGACGTCGGCTTCGAGAAACCGCGCCAGCCTGGACCACCAGATGGCCAGTCGTTTGCGCTCCACCAGTCCCTGGAGGGTGGGGAAGTAGTAGTCCAGCAGCTGATCGACGTGCGCCGGATGCACGACGAATCCGACGCGCGCGTCGAAATCGACCCGCTTGCGCGACGGGGGATAGCGAACGGGAGCCACCGGGGGATCGCGTCGCAGTGCGCCTGGGAGGGTGACGCCGAGCAGGTGCGCCACGAGCGCGCCTTCGTGGTTGCGGTCGATGACCCGGCACACCTCCTCCAATGCCCGCACCACGCGGTCGATCTCGTCTTGCGTGATCGCGGCGGGAGGTTGAATGCGCAGGATGCACAGCCGCCGCTTGCCCGGGTTGCCCTTGAGCAACGTGGTAAGCGGCGCGAGCGTGCGGATATCGTGATGGTGCAGCAGGTAGCTCGCCACGAGCAGCGCAAGGAACCCCTGGCGCACGCCAAAGCGGAACAGCGGCGACTTGTCTTCGAGGTCGGCGAACTCCACGCCGATCATCAGGCCGCGGCCGCGCACGTCGCGGATGATCCCGGGGAACCGATTGCCGAGCGCGCGGAGACCGCTCAGGAAATACGCACCTTTGGCGGCGATGTCGGTCATGAACGCGTTGTCGTGGCGCGTGAGGATCTCCAGCACGCGACCTGCCACGATACTGCTCACCTCGTCCTCCGCGAAGGTCGAGGCGTGCAGGATGCCGAAGTTCTGATCGTACACGTCGTGCCGAATGAGCGCGGCGCCGATCTTCACCAACCCGCCGCCCAGGGCCTTGCTGAGCGTGACGTATTCCGGCTGGATCGCGCCGAGCGGCGTGGCGCCGTAGGCGACGAACGAGCCGGTGCGACCGCAGCCGGTCTGGATCTCGTCGATGAGGTACGGGATGCCCAACCGGTCGTGCTGCGCGGCGAGCGCCTCGAGCGTGTCAGCGGGCACGAGGCGGATGCCACCCTCGCCCTGAATGATCTCCAGGCAGAGCGCGATGATGGTGGTCGCCTCGACGGTGTCGATGATGATCCGGCCGTTGGCGATTCCGGGTTGCCGAAACGCGACCCGGTACTCGCGTTGGATCTCGCTGAGCCGGGTCGCGTCGGCGAAATCGAGGAACCGGGACCGGATGGCCGAGAGCCCCTCGAAGCCTTCGCGATAGGTGCGATTGAATGTGACCTTGAGCGCCGACGCGGTCTTGCCGTGGAACGATCCCTTGAAGGCGAGCACGACCGGGTTGTTCTGGAAGCGTTCGAACTGCGCCAGGTTGTGCTCGTCCAGATCGTCGCGAAACGTGCCGAGGTCCTGTTGGTGTCCGGGGATCTCGATGTCGGGGTACTCGCGCTCCGCTTTCTGGAAGAACGCCTCGATCTTGCGCGACACCTGTTCGAACTGCCGGCGCACCCGATCGAACCGTACCAGGTACGCATGCTTGAGCGCCGCCTCGATGGCTTCCGCGCCGCTGTTGGTGAACTGGGCGAGGTATCTGCCGTTTCCCGGCATCAGCTCACTGAGCCGCGCGGCCAACCGACCCGCTTCACGCCGCTGCGAGCTTTGCGCCAGAAACGGCACGCCGGCGTCGAGCTTGTCTTTCAGCAACTGGGTGAGTTCGGGGTGGTTGTGGCCCAGCAGTCCCGCGCCGAACCCGCCGACCAGGTCGAGCACGCGCCGTTCGGTGCCGTCCGCGCCTTCCCGATAGAGGTACGCGCCACGCGCGCGGGTGTAGACGACGTCCAGGCCAAGGCTCTCCAGCAGGTCCGCCAGCTTGGGGCGACAGGAGGCGGCGTACTCGGTGCGGCCAATCCATGGGTCCGTCATATCGACCTCACCCCCCATGCCGACCGCGCCGGCAACTCCGCGGCGGACCGGGCGCGGCGCCAGGTCAACACGGTGGGCAGCAACGCCATGTCGGCGGCGAGCGCGAGCACGACGGTCAGCGAACTGAGCAGGCCGAACTGCGAGGTGGGCATGAAGTCGGACAGGCCCATGCCCGCGAAGGCGCCGACCAGTACGAGCGACGTCATCACTATCCGGAGTCCGACGTCCACCATCGCCCGCTCGCACGCGGCGTGACGGTCGGCGCCGGTCCCGCGCGAGGCGTGATAGGCGTGCACGAAGTGGATCGTATCGTCCACCGCCAACCCCACGGCGATCCCGGCGATGAGCACGGTCGCCATGTTGACCGGGATGTCGAGCAGGCCCATCAGTCCCAGGACCATCGCCACCGGATAGAGACTCATGGCCAATCCGAGCGCGCCGAGCGAGACCGATCGAAACAACAGCGCGAGGATGACGAAACAGACGACACAGACGATGGCGAGCGACTGCTTCTGGGTACGGATTACGCCGTCGTCCATGCGGGCCCAGAGCCACGAGGTCCCGGTGGGGATCAGCCGCGCGCCGGCGGGGAGGACCTCGCGCGCCAGCGCGCGGATCTCGGGCATCAGGCGGAACAGCGCCCGGCTGCTCGGATAGTCGGTCATCGCGGTCATGCGCACCTGGCGCCCATCAGCCGAGACCATTCCGGCTGCTTGGGCTATCGGTTCGCCGAACGCTCCGCGGGAGGCGGGCATGGCGAAGGGCGACAGGACCGCGTGCACGTCGGGCAGGGTTTCCAGTCCCCGGGCGAACGTGTCGAGCGACGCCCGTGTGGCAGGTGCGAGCGGACTGGCGCCGGCGGGAAGTTGGATGACCAGGTCGAGCGGGTTTTGCGGGAACCCCGCCCGTTGCAAGGCGTCGTAGTCGCGCGGCACGCGCGAACCGGCGCGGAAGAACTTCACGTAGTCGGTGTCGGCCCGGAGCGATGTCAGTCCGATCAGGGTGACGGCACCGAGCGCGAACGCGCCGGCGATCCAACGCGGATGGCGGTCGATCCCGTGTGCCCAGCGGGCGAGCAGTGTTTCGGCCGACAGCGTCGCCGCTCCTTTGGCGCGGGTGCGTCCGCGCCAGAGCGCGCTCAACAGGATCGGTGCGGCGGTCACGGTCAACAGCCAGGCGAGCGCGATGCCGAACGACGCGAAGATGGCGAGCTGGAAGATCGGTCGCACGCTGCTGCCGGCGAATGCCAGGAACCCGGCGACGGTGGTGGCCGATGTGCCGGCGCACGGCCACAGGATCGACTGGACCGCCCGGGTCGCGGCGGCAGCACTATCGTTCGCCGTGGCGTTGCACGCGTGAAAGGCGTGAATCAGATGGATGGTGTCCGCCACCGACAACGCGATCAGCACGGTCGGCAGCATGATGGTGACCATGTTGAGTGGATGGCCGGCCCCGATCAACAGGCCCTCGGTCACGATCACCGTGCCGAGCGACACGCTCAGGAGGACGGCGGTATCGCGCGCGTTCCGGAACACCAGCGCGCCGAGCAGCGCGACGAACAGAGCGACGGCGGGGAAGAACAGGAACATGTCGCGCCGGGCGGCGCGGTTGAGTTCGCCGTTGATGACCGGCGTACCCGCGACGTGCACCGCGCTGACGGTCGGCAAGGTTCCGGCGGCGGCGCGGATGTCCGTGATCAGCGTTTCGCGATATCCGTCCTGCCGTTCGATGTCATTGGTGATCTGGACCAGCAGCGCTTCGGCGGCGCTCGTCGGATCCGGTTTCAGGAATTCCTTGACGAGATCGCTCTCGGCGGGGAGGTCGGCGGCGGACAGCACGGCGAGGACGTGCTCCATCGCGCCGAGCCGTTGCACCAGGGTGCGGCGATCGGCGGCGGCGGGGGCACCGTCGGCGGATTGCTGCTCGATGCCGACGAGCATCCATTCCCGGCCGCCGAAATCGGCCAGGAACTGCCGGTAGTCGGTGAGGGCCGGATCGTCGCGGGCGAACCAGACGCCGACCGAGTTGTCGATACGGAACCCCAGCACCGCGGCGGCGGCGGCCGTGAGGGTCACCGCGAGCCAGGCGGTGAGGACGGCGCGGCGGGCCCGCTCAGAGGCGAAGAGGCCGGGGCGACCCGGGTGCGCCGGGACGTTCAACTGGCGGAGCCGCATTCCGAGGACCTTGCCGTTGGTGGTGATGCAAGGTCCCGGATCGTCGTCAAGCGAACGTCAAGCGGAGGCTCGGTCGTTGAGTGGGTTCACCCACCGCAGGCCGGAGAAGCGGGCAAAGTTCCCGTCGGTCGAGCATAACTCGCATCCGTGGGTGATGGCCAACGCCGCCAGATGCGCGTCGGTCGTGAGGTTACCGGCGGTGCCGCTCGTCAGGAGCAGGGTGCGCAGCTGCGGCCAGTGTTCCTCGGTCTCGGACAGCGGCACCACGATCGGGTGCGCGAGCCAGCCATCGACCACGTCCGCGGCCTGTTCGGCGGTGAGCGGCCGCGGCATGATCCGGCCGCTGGTGGCGATACGCAAGAAACCGAGCAGCACGACCCACGGCAGGCCGACCGTTTCGTCGCCGGCGAGCAGGTCCTCGAGCCACGGCTTGGCCGCGCGATGCGGCGCGCTGTCCCGGTTGACCGCGGCTCCTGCGAAACCGGGTTCCCGGCGTCGTCGTAGGGACAGGGTCCTCAGCCGGAGAGGCCCCATGCGATGCGCCGTCGTCATTACGATCCTGCCGTTCACCCTCTCGTTCCTCGCCCCCGCCGCGCGCGCGCAGCAACCCGTGCCGCCGTGGCCCCAGTGTCTCCCTGGTCAGGTCGAGGTGGTGTTGCTGGGCACGTTCCACATGGCCGGGTCGAGCGATGACGTCCAGCGCGACGCCAACGACGTGTTGGGCCCCGCCCGCCAGGAACAGGTGATGGAGTTGGTGGACCACATGGCGCGCGCGCGACCGGACAAGATCGCGCTCGAGGCCGACGTGAAGGCGCAGCACCGCCTGAACGAGGCGTATCGGGCGTATCGCGCGGGGGCGGCGTTGACACGCAACGAGCGGCAACAGCTCGGCTTCCGACTCGCCCGCATGCTGAATCACGACAGCGTCTACGCGGTCGACTACCCGCAGGGAATCGGCAACGACTCGATGGGCGCCTTCTACGAGCGTCACCCGGACGTACGCGATCGAACGAACGCCCTGCTCATGTCGGCGGCGGAACGGTTGCAGCCGCCCGATGACGACAGCCTGCTCGCGGCGTCCCGCTTGCTCGAGTACTTCCGGTGGATCAACTCCGAGCGGGCGCTCATAACCGAGGGAAACGTCGCGATGTACGCACGCATCGTCGCCGGAGAAGGCGACAACTACGGAGGCGCCGACCTCTACACCAAGTGGTTCGAGCGGAACATCAGGATGGTGCACCACGTGGCGCGGATCGTGAAGCCGGGCGACCGGCGGATCCTGTTCATCGTCGGTGCCGGCCACATCCGCCCGCTGCGTGACGTGTTCGACCTCGCACCCCAGTTCTGTCCGGTCAGCCCGCTCCCGTACCTGACCCCGAACGTCAGGTAACGCCGTGGCACCTGCTCGGGTCGAGCAACAGACCCGTTGTATGCCAATCACCCGTGAGCGCGGACCACCAGCGCGAACCGGAGCAGTCCCGCCCTGAAGGGCGGGCTCGGCCAAGCACCGCGTGCTGAAGCACGATGGCCGTGCCGATACCGCTCGCGTCCTTCAGGACCCGTCTCTTGGCCGAGCCCGGGCTCTCAGCCCGGGACTGCCCGCCGGACTCGCCAAACACCCGGCCGACGAGATGGGCGTAGGCAGTCCGCCCTGAAGGGTGGAACGAGCCGCGTTAGGGCGTCATGCCGACCGGCGTGTCCGGCGCGACTGTTTCGGTTCGGGGCGGGCCGCGATCCGCGCGGCGGCGGCCGCACGACGGTCGGCGTTGATCCTGGCCCTGGCGCGCTCTTCGTTCTTCCGGGTTCGGATGGCCGCGATCCGTTCGCCGATCGGGATCTCCAGCGTCGCCTCGTTCCGCGCCTCGTAATCGAAGCCGGGGACGGTCACGCGCGGCAGGCGCCCTCCCACCGCCCGCTCGATGGCGCGCAGCTCGGCCTCTTCCTCCGGGGCCACGAACGTGAAGGCCTCACCCGTGGCCTCCGCCCGGGCGGTGCGGCCCACGCGGTGGATATAGTCCTCGGGGATGTTCGGGACGTCGAAGTTCACGACGTGCCCCAACGCCTCCACGTCGATACCGCGCGCGGCGATGTCGGTGGCCACGAGCACGCGGAACTTCCCCTTCTTGAACCCGTCGAGCGCCGCGGTGCGCTGGGCCTGCGACCGGTTGCCGTGAATTCGTTCCGCCACGATGCCGGCACTCACCAGCGATTTGGTCAGGCGGTCGGCGCGGTGTTTCGTGCGGGTAAACACCAGCGCGTCCTGGAGATCGCCGCGCTCGAGCAGCGTCACCAGCAGGTTCCGCTTGAGCTGTTGGCGAACGGGGTATACGGCTTGGGTGATTCCCGGAGCCGGGGCCGCCTTGCGTTGGAGCTGGATGCGCACCGGCGATTGCAGCATCTCGCGTGTCAGCTTCACGATCGGGTCGGGCATGGTCGCGCTGAACAGCAGCGTCTGCCGCCGTTTCGGAAGCCGGGCGATGATCCGCTTCACGTCCGGCAGAAACCCCATGTCGAGCATGCGGTCGGCCTCGTCGAGCACGAAATATTCGATGCCATCGAGCGAGGCATAGTGCGACCGCAGGTGGTCCAGCAGCCGGCCCGGCGTGGCGACGAGCACGTCCACCTTCCGGCGAAACGCGGTCTCCTGCGGGCCCATCCCCACCCCGCCGAACACGGCGGCGGCGGTGATCGGCGTGTGCCTGCCGAGGTCACGCAGGTCGTCGAGAATCTGCGCCGCCAACTCACGCGTCGGTGTGACGACCAACGCGCGGGTTGTCCGCTTCGGGTTGGCGAGCAACCGGTGCATGATAGGCCACAAAAAGGCCGCGGTCTTGCCGCTGCCGGTCATGGCGCAGGCGATCAGGTCGCGACCCGCGAGCGCGGGCGGAACGGCCTCGGCTTGAATCGGGGTCGGACGGACGAATCCGAGATCCCGGATCCCACGAAGGAGACTCGGGTGTAGGTCCAGCGTACTGAAGGGCAAAATTGTCCTGTCGTCGTTGCACGATCGCCGACACATCCGCCGGACGGTCGTGCTGGTTTCTGCGCACTATGTTGAATGGAGTCCTGCGGAGCCGCCGTGTGCGCGGGGGCGGAACTGGGCTTAGCGGCCCAGCCCCCAACGCGGAGAAGTGTAGGTACGACCACGGTTTTGCACAAGCGGGCGGACGAAACTGGCGAACCATGGGCCAGCATGGCATGATCAGCAAGCGGGCGGCTCGACGGCAGAGGAGACACAGGACGATGCGGAAGAACGGTGACGGCGAGCGGGTCCTTGTCTCCTATCGGACGTTGCGACGGGTCGTCGGTGCGCTAGGCGTCCTGCTGCCCGTCGCGTGCCTCGGCTACGGTCTGTTCACTGACCTCCAAGACTCGATCAGTGACTACTACGGCACCGGGATGCGGAACGTGTTCGTCGGCGTCCTGTTTACGATCGGGTGGTTCCTGTTCGCGTACCGCGGCTACGAGCGCCAAGACGACGTCGCCGGTGATCTGGCATGCGTGTGCGCGCTCGGCGTGGCGCTTGCTCCCACGACCAGCGCCAATCAGACGATCCGGGCCCTCCATTTCGTTTCCGCGGCCGCGCTCTTCCTCGTCTTGGCGTACTTCTCATTGTCCCTGTTCACCAAGACCGCCAAGAAGGTTCCTCCGACCGGTCGGAAGCAATCGCGCAACCGAATCTACCGGATGTGCGGCGCAATCATGCTCGCGTGCATCGCGTTGGTCGGATTGTACCACGGGTTCTTCCAGCACAGTGCCGTGGCCGCCATCAAGCCGGTGTTCTGGCTGGAGTCGTTGGCGTTGTGGGCCTTCGGCTGGTCCTGGTTCGTCAAAGGGGAAACGCTGTGGCGGGATGGGGAGGAATAGATTGCGCTGGGCCGCGTCCGGGCTGAGGTGCTCGCGGTTGGTCCCGGGCTAAGAGCCCGGGCTCGGCCAAGCACAGCACCCTGAAGGGTGCATCCGACGGAGCGGCGCGCTTCAGCGCGCGGTTCTCGGCCGAGCCCGCCCTCGTCAGGGCGGGACTGGCGATGCCCGACGGCCAACGTGACCGCGTCCGGGTTGCCGTGGCGCAGCCCCTCGGTTTCGTTGCCGGCCATCACGAGCTGCACCGTGGTGTAGAAGGACCGGAGGAAGTCCTTCTTCTGACTGTCGAGGTTCTGGCGGATGCCCTCGGTCACGGAGACGATGGAGGGCTTCAGCTCCAGCACGCCCGCGGCGATACCGTTGACGTAAAGCACCACGTCGGGCCGCTTGGTGTGGACCCCGAGTACCGTCACCTCTTCGGCAACGCCGAAGTCGTTGTTGTCGGGCTTGGGCCAGTCGACCAGCCACACCGTCTCGGTCTGCTCGCCGACATCCGGCCGGACCTTCACGCCGTAAGCAGCGAGCCGTAGACCTCGCGATTGGCATCGTAGGGCGTCTTGCTGCCGCCCAGTGCCGCGGCCTCGCCCAGCTCGAACAGCACCTTGGCGATGACCTTGTCGCTGTGGCCCTGGCGCTTCACCCAGTCGGTGAGCAGCGGCTCTTCGACGTTCGCGTTGCCCTCGCGGTCCTTCCAGTGGCCCAGGTACACGTAGCCGAGCGCGCCCCTAAGAACTCCAGCACGCCCTGCTGGTTCTGGATCTCGCGCCGACCGACGTGAGCGCTCAGGGTGAGGTCGCCCCCTCTTGCGCGTCGTAGAACAGGTCGACGTAGTCGCGATAGACGAACCGCCGGTTTCGCTTCTGGCCGGTCATCTCGTGCAGCACACCGTGCGTCACGAACTGCCTGACTAGATTGTTGGCCGCGGGGTAGCTGGTCTCGATCAGGTCTCGGACTTCGGTCACGGCTAAGATCGGATGCTGGTACAGATGTTCGAGCACGCGGTGGCCGTTGCCGGCGGCACGACCGAACTCGTCGGTGATGAGCTGCCGGTGACGCTCGCGCAACGAGAGAATTCTCCGGGCCGTCTCGGTGGCCTGCTGGCTGACCTCGACCACGCCGTTCAGGAAGAAGACCAGCCACTGCTCCCAGGCGCCCCGGTCCCGGACCGCCTGCAGGTGATCGTAGTACCGCTGGCGGTGGCGCTTGAAGAAGTGCGACAGATACAGCACCGGCTTCAGCAGGACCTGCTTCTCGCACAGCAGGAACGTGATCAGCAGCCGCCCGATGCGGCCGTTGCCGTCGAGGAAGGGGTGGATGGTCTCGAACTGGGCGTGGGCCAGGCCGATCCGGATCAACAGCGGCAACGGGGACTCGTCGTGCAGGAAACCCTCGAGCTCACCCAGCAGGCGGGGCACCTCGTGCGGTGGCGGAGGCACGAAGGTCGCCTCGGCCAGGGTGCAGCCGCCGGGGCCGATCCAGTTCTGGCTGGTGCGCAGCTCACCGGGCGACCGGTGTTGCCCACGAACGCCGGTCAGCAGCCGCTGGTGGATCTCGCGGATCAGACGTACCGATACCGGCAAGGTCTCGAGCCGCGCCAGCCCGTGGTTCATGGCGCCGACGTAGTTGAACACCTCGCCGACATCGTCGGGCCGATCCGCCGACAAGACGCGGGCCTCCGCTGCCAGCACATCCTGGAGCGAGCTTTGCGTACCCTCGATCTGGCTCGAAAGCACGGCCTCCTTGCGCACGTACATGGCGACGAAGAGGTCGGGATGCGGCAGGGTCTGGATCGAACCGTCCAGCCTTCCGAGCGCGCGGTCGGCCCGGGAGAGCAGGGTCTGAAGCTCGCCAGCAAGTCGAATTGGCGGGTCCGGCGGCAGCGGTGCCGATATGAACGCCTGGTACCCGCCCGCTTGCCGGACATAGCGGCCGGCGCGGGGGGCAGGATCGGCCCGGTTCACGTGACGGCTTGCCTTTCGCATGCGCAGTTCATGGCTCCATAGTAAAGGCTGGCTTTATCATGGGCAAGGTTCGGCGCCATCCGAAAGGCAGGGTGACCAGGGCGCCGCGGGGTCAGGATCTCCTGTTGGCCAAGGAGGCGCCGAGCATGCCTCTTGACGTGTGAACGTCGCGGGGGACGACAGCCTTTAGGTTTCGGATCTCCGCGCGGGGCGTCTTAGACATCGGCGCCCCCTTGCATGTGGTTCACGCGAAGGCGCGAAGACGCGAAATCCTGGTGGTTGTTCACGACGCGTTTGATACCTTCCTTGAAAGTCGCCGCTCCGAAGTTGATCAGCAGGCCAAGTGGGAGATTGAGCAGTCGCAAGTAGGTGAGAAGTTGCTTGGAATGCACGCGCGCCAAAGTCTCGACAGACTTCAATTCGACGACCAGACAACCGTTGACGAGCAGATCCACCCGTAGACCTTCGTCGAAATGCATTCCACGAAAGTCGAACGCCACGACTTTCTGTCGCTCGACGCGCATGCCGCCGTCCTCGAGCGTCCGCGCCAGAACTGCTTCGTAGACCGATTCCAGAAGACCCGGCCCCAGGTCTTTGTGGAGGTGAAACGCCCCATCCACAACCACAGCAGAGACCTCCTCAACATTCATGAGGGCCCCTCCGGTTGTTCGAGCTCACGCGAAGCCAGGTAAGAAGAACGACTTCATGTTTTTCCTTCGCGTTCTTCGCGGCTTCGCGTGACACCAGCCGCAGCCGGCCGGTGAGGAGCTGCTGCATCATGCCCTGCTTGATGGCGCGGGTCTTGTCGCGGCGGCGCTCCAGTGCGGCGATCTTGGCGTTCATGTCGGAGAGGACGGCGGCGATGGCGGTTTGTTCGTCCTCGTCAGGAAAGCTCGTGGAGATTGACGAGATGTCGCGCTTACCAATCTCGAGGAACGTGGAGCCGACGGCACGTTCCAGCATCTGCGGCTTCAGGGTTAGCAGCAAGTAGAGAAACTTCGTTCGACACGCCCTCCTTGCAGACGAGCGACTTGAAGCCCTGATTCGTGCAGATCTCAGTCTGGGCAATCTTCACCTCGCCGACGCGACATCCGCTCCTGCTCCAGGTGGGCGCGCGAAAAGCGTGTGGGTAATGGCCGGGACCGTCAAGGCTGCTAGAGTGGCCGGAACAGCGCTGCGAGCTGCAACTCGAGCCGCTCTCCCGCTCCGGCCGGCTGCCAGCTGACCGCCGCGCGCTCCACGACGGGGAATGTCAGTTGCGGCGTCCACACCTCGACGCACCGCGCGTCCGGATCGACGATCCAGTAGCACGGCACGCCGACCTCCTGATACAGTCGCCGCTTGGTGAAGCGATCGTATCGCGCGGTGGACGGGCTCAACACCTCGACGGCCAGCAGCAGCGTCTTCATCTCGGTCCAGTCCATCGTACGGGCCTCCGCGAGCGGCACGACGAAGACGTCCGGCTGGACGAGGGTGTCATCGGTCCAGGAAATGTCGGCGGGGGACAGGAGGACCTGGCCGGCGGTATGGGCGCCGACATATGCGTCGAGCGCAACCACGAGTCGCGTGACGATGAGTTGATGGGCGAGCCTGGGTGCCGGCGTCACCAACAATTCCCCGTGCACCGTTTCGTAGCGGTTCCCGTCCTGGGGGAGCGCGCGCACCATCTCGGCGGAGTAGTACGTGACGGCGGCCATGCCCATAAGGTCGGCTCGGCGGCAAGAGGGATGCAAGGGGCCACGCGCCATCTTGGGGAGGCCCGGCCCGCCAGGCGCCATCACGATGGCGCGCGGCGGCGCATTCCGTCGCGCGCCTATCGGTGATCTGCACGGCGCCGTTCAACACGAACCGGCCGGCGTTCCGTCCCGGCAGAGGAGAAACGCAGTTCGTCATGGTATGCTGTATGTCGAGCGATGTCGCGGTGACCTTGCCCGTGACCGTTCTGGAACCTGCGTTTGCACGAAACGTTGAATCTGACTCTGGCTCCAGCAACAACCAGACGAAAGCGCGACATCCGCTCCTACATGGTCAGGGCATGGCGGGACGCCTACACTCCAGGTGGGCGCGCGAAAAGCGTGTGGGTAATGGCCGCGACCGTCAAGGCTGCTAGAGGGGCCGGAACAGCGCTGCGAGCTGCAACTCGAACCGCTCTCCCGCTCCGGCCGGCTGCCAGCTGACCGCCGCGCGCTCCACGACGGGGAATGTCAACTGCGGCGTCCACACCTCGACGCACCGGGCGTCCGGATCGACGATCCAGTAGCACGGCACGCCGACCTCCTGATAGAGTCGCCGCTTGGCGAACCGATCGGATCGGGCGGTGGAAGGACTCAGGACTTCGATCGCGAGCAGCAGCGTCCGCATGCCGCTCCAATCCAGAGGGCGCGCTTCGGCGAGGGGGACGACGAACACATCCGGTTGGACCAGTGTGTCCTCGGTCCAGGAAATGTCGGCGGGAGACATAAAGACATGCCCAACGCCGATCCGTTCGGTGTAGGCCCTCAAGCCGACATAGATGCGACCCACGATTTCCTGGTGCCCCGCCCGCGATGCCGGAGTCACGAGCAACTCCCCATGCACCGTCTCGTAGCGGTTCCCGTCGTGGGGAAGCGCGCGCACCATCTCGGCGGAGTAGTACGTGACGGCGGCCATGCCCATAAGGTCGGCTCGGCGGCAAGAGGGATGCAAGGGGCCACCACTCAGCATGGTGACACGTGGGCAGGCCGGTCGCCATCACGCTTGCGCCGTTCGGCGCATTCCGTCGCAATGGGCGTCCGCGGCAGCACTCCTCCGCCGGCTGGTGTCTGACCGTGCATGCCAAGCCCACGGGTCGTAAAGGCGTTTCGACAGGCGCTTTGATCGCGGCGATGCCTTGCGTTTTCGGGTGCCGTCGATGCTGCCGTTCCTCCACGGCGTAGGCGGATCACACATAACGTGGGAAGGAATGCCGTCCGCCCGCGCGGTCACGGCAATGGCTACAATCGATCGGCGCTGCCGCCCGCCCTCGGGTTGCACCTCAGGTGTTTCTCGGCTCAGTGCCGCCGGACCACGCGATACGCACGAACGAATTCGACGTCCCTACTGTCCTGATACACGCCGAGTACGATCTCTCCTCGAACCGCCGTTGGACGGAAGCCGGGCGGGACCATGACAACGCCTTCGTACAGGCCGTCGGCGCTGAAGCGTGGCCAGGGCGCATCGATCGAGTCAGAGGGCAGCTGAAAGGGTTGGAGCCACACGCCGTCCAGGTCCGTGACCAGCAGTGTCCGCTCACCAAGGCGTGCGGTCAACGGGTCGCGTCCGAATCCCGGTAGTGTCGTTGCGCCCTTCAGGCCGCGGAGGACGTCCAACTCCGGCGTGTTCAGGCGACCCGCTGCAAGGGCGGCGAACAGGCGGTCGCGGTGGGCTTCCGTCACGGGCCCGAGCGGATCGCGCTGTCGCGTGACGCGCTGGGGACCGTCCCGGGTCAAACGCATTACCGCGTAGCGATCCGGCAGCCCCACGTGGATTGACCCGTCCCCCACGCCCACCGCCGCGAGGCTCGAGAAGGGCACCGGAAGCGGGAAGGTCGCGGAGCCCTGTCCACCGGGAATCGGATGGGGCCCCCAATCGGTATGCATGTGGGGGAACACGCCGAGGTGAGTTGCCGGTTCTCCGGACGGCGTGAACATCATCACCACCAGCGAATCACGCACCAAGCCGACTCCGCTGGTCCGCCGGTGGAACGCTCCGATGATCTGGCCGGTGATCATCACGTCGAGCTGATCGGCGGGCCCCAGCGTGTCCCGCCCCGGCAGGGTCAGGGCGCGCGCGAACACGCCATTCCGGTCGAACACGGAAATACGGTTCTCTCGCGCGTCGTACGCGAACAACGAATCCGCGGGCCCGACGGACAGCGAGGTGAGCTGGTGGAACTCGCCCGGCCCGCCGCCTTCTCTCCCGACACGCGCGCGCATTTGCCCGGTTGGATCGAAGAACAGCAGTTCGTATGCACCGCCATTCGCGACGACGACTCCCCCGTCCGCCTGGAAGAGCGCCGTGCTCACGCGGTGCAGTTCGGGTGTGGACTCACCGAGGGAAAACAGCGGTTCCGGATCCGTGGACCAGCTGGCGCCCGGCGTCTCCGCAAAACTCGTGGGATACTCGATCACGGTGATCCCGAGCGAATCCACCAGGTCGGGAGATGCCTCCCGATCGGTTGGCGAACATCCGAGCACGATCGCCACGGCCACAAGCAAGGTGTCTTGGCCCGCCGTCATGCTTGCACTCCCGTGTGGCCGCGTGGCGGCTGTCGCCCCGTGGCAACCGCCAGGCCGAGCAGGATGCCCGCGCCGCCCAGCACCACTCGCACGGTCAACGCCTCGCCCAGCACGATCATCCCGAGCACGACCGCGAGCAGCGTGCTCATCAGGGGGATCAGCATCGTGCGTGTCACTTCCATCCGTTGATACAACCAGTAGAGCAGCACGAACGTCACCGACGAACCGAGCAACGCCAGATAGAACAGGGCGACCACGCCTGCCGCCGTCCACGAGTAGTGCAGCGGGTTGCCCTCGAGCGGGATCCCGATGGCGAGCATCGGGACGAAGCCCACGGTCATCTGCACGGTCGACATCGTGATCGGTTCGATGTGGCCGCCGTACTTCTTCACGATCACGCTGCCGTACGCGGTGACGAGCGCCCCCACGACCACGGCGAGACTGCCCCACACCGCCGGCGCTCCGCGCAACTCGATCTGGTTGGAGAAGATCAGCGCCACGCCGGCGAGCCCCAACACCGCGCCGCCCACCTTGCGGGCGGTCATCGGTTCCGCCGGGAGCATGAAGTGGGCGAATACCATCCCATGCAGCGGCAGCGTGGTATACAGAATGGCCGTGAGGCCCGACGAGATGTGCGCCTCACCCCAGAACACGAGCCCGTAGTTGAGGCTGAACACCACCAGCCCGGTACCGATCATGAGCCACCAGTCGCGCGGGTGTCGGGGAAGCCGTACACGGCGCGCGATCATCCACAGGATCAACGGGACCGAGGCGATGACGAACCGGATCCCGGCAAATGTGATCGGCGGCAGCCCGGCGTCGAGCCCGATCTTGATGAACAGCCAGGTCGAGCCCCAGATGGTCGACAGGATGAGCCAGACGACGACGGGGAGGGTCAGGCGCGCGGTCTCGACGAAGAGAAAGTCTTGTTGAGTTCCGCCATCGCCGGCAACTTCGTATTGAGGTGCACGCTGGATAGTAGCACGCCACCGATCGGCGGGGTAAGCTACCGTACCGATCGAGCGAGGCACGGAATGGCGCGCCATGCACACCCCACCCGCAGGGAGTTTCTCGCCGCGGCCGCGGCGTTGTCGCTGAGCGGGCGGCGGCCGGGCCTCCGCGCGCGGCGTGATCCGTACGCACTCGTGCTGGGTACGGTGCAGGACGGCGGGTTGCCGCAGATAGGGTGCTACAGCGAACGCTGCGAACGCGCCCGCGGCGAGCCGCGCTACGTCACGTCGCTGGCGCTCATCGAGCCGGAAGCCGCGCGGTTCTACCTCGTCGATGCGACGCCCGACATTACGCGGCAGATGGATCTCATCGACGAGCCGGCCTTCCGCACCCGCGCCGCGCAACGGCGGCCGTTCGACGGGATCTTCCTCACACATGCCCACATCGGCCACTACCTCGGTCTGGCCATGCTGGGGCGGGAGAGCGTCGGCACCGCGCCCACCCCGGTCTATTGTACGCCGTCGATGCGCGCCTTTCTGTCGACCAACGGGCCGTGGAGCCTGCTGGTGGACGAGGGCCGTCTCCACTTTCCCGACGTGCCGGTCGATACGTGGTTCGCGGTCGACGAATGGATGTCGGTCCGCATGATTCCCGTGCCGCATCGTCCGGAATTTTCGGACACGGTCGGATTCATCTTCCGCGGCCCCAACGCGAGCGTGCTGTACCTCCCCGACATCGACAGATGGGAACGGTGGGACCATTCGATCGACCACGTGGTGCGCGAGGTAGACGTGGCGTTGCTCGACGGGTCGTTCTATTCATCCACCGAGCTCCCCGGCCGGAACATCGAGGACATTCCACACCCGCTCGTACCGCACTCGATGGACCTCCTGCAACAGGCGGTACGTGACGGACAGCGCGTCGTGTTCACCCACTTCAACAACACCAACGCGATTCTCGATGACGGTGCAGCCGCCGCGGAGGTGCGGCGCCGCGGCTTCGGCATCGCTCGGGCAGGACAGCGCTATGCGCTCTAAGGAGTTCCGAACGGAGCGGCTCCTGCGTTCTTTTGGCTATGCAGTGCGGCGGAATGCGTGTTACGCTCTGGTATGCCCGTGCTCTTGAAGTTCTCCAACGCGGCTTATAACCGTCTCGGTCCCGACGTGCTCGAGGAACTGGTCACCGCCATGAACCAGGTCTACGACGCCAAGCGGGAGATGGATGACCTCCGCCGCGCCGTAGACCGGCTAGCCGAGCAAATACAAACGCTCACGCAACACGTGGCAGACCGCTCGCCGGTCGGGTAGTACATCGGTACATGGGTGCGGTTACGTGTTCTTGCCGCAGAGACCGCATTGGCACACCTTCGGTCGTGGTCCGGCCACCACGAGGTCCGGCGTTCGCCCCTCTGCGCGCTCTGCGGTGAAAACGTCATGGAACTTGTGACCGCGTGTACTAGCGTTCCCGCTCCTGTTCGCTCGTCTTCCTGATGCGGACCGTGATATCACCGCTGCGAATGATGATCTCGGTCTCGGATTGTGTCACGGTTACGGGCTGACCGGTCACCTCGATCAACGCGTCACCCAGCAGGCCGGTGAACCGCACGACATCGGGCTGGACACGGGGCGCACGGGGCGCACGGGGCGCGGGCGTTGGCGACGGCGATGGGCGCGGCACCTCCGCAACGCGAACCGGTGGCCGGCCGGCGGTAAGTGTCGCGATTCGCCGTTCCCCGTCCCGCCGGTATGCGAACCGTACGCGGTCGCCAGGTTGGATGGCGCCGAACCGGCGGCCGCCTTCCTCGCTCGTGATGTCCGTCCCGTCTATCGCGGTGATTACATCTCCGCTGCGGATCCCGGCTTGGTACGCGGGTCCGCTCCGCTCGACGCCCTCGACCGTCGGGGGGGTGCTGAACCACCACACCTGGTCTCTCCCGCCGGCGTGGTGCATCCCGCATTGGCTGCAACTCAGGCTCAACCCCAATCGCGCGCTCGGCGGCGGGAGGGGCGGCAACGGCCCCACCGCCGGTGTGGGTGGCGTCGGTGCGGCCGGTGGTAAAGGCGCGACCCGTGGGGCGGGTTCCCTGGCGGGCCTGGGCGGTCGCGGCGGCGGCGGCGGCGGGACACATGCCGACCCGGGCGTGATGGTCACATCGAATTCGCGATCTCCACGGCGCACGCGCAGGCGGACGGGCCGGTTGGGCTGAATCTGGGCGAACCGCTTGCCTCCCTCGGCCGTCGTGATGAGATACCCGTCGATCGAGACGATCGCGTCGCCGGGGCGGAGTGGCCCGTCCGCTGGACCGTCGGGATCGATCCCGAAGATGACCGGCTCCGAGCGGAACTCCCAGCGGCTGTTCGTCTGGTCATGTGCGTCGAAATAGTGGGTACAGTTGCAAACCAACCCGGTGTAACCGAGCCAGCCAATGACAGGATCGTCCTCGGCGCATTCCGGGCCGTGGGTGAGTACCCGGAGCTCTTGCGCGGCGGCCGCGCCGCGCCCCGTTGCGGCGAGCAGCACCGCCATGATCATCGTTCGAAGTGTCGACATGTCATGTTCTCCAGGCGCCGGCGTCAAAACCACACGACGTTGCGTGCGCCGATCTGTTCAGTGGTATCCGTGTGGCGCCCTTGGAGCACGCGACGGAGCAATTGGGCCATCGGGTCGTTGGGCACCAGCCGCGCCAACTCGGCGGCGGCGTTGTACAGCGCCGCGACCGCGGCCTCCTGTCCTTGAGCCAGTGCCGGATTGCCGGTGCTGTCGGTGAGCTGCGCCAGCGCGGCGATCGACGTGACGTAGGCCGATCCGGTGCGCTGCACCGTGCGTGCCGCTTCGATCGCCGTCTGCTGTTGCGCTTCGATGAGCGAGTGGGTCACACTGCGGGCGGTCGTCCACTGGCCCGCCGCGAATCCGCTCACGAACACCGCCACTGCGGCGGCGGCGGCCGCAAACAGGCCGCTCGGCCGGAACCGAGACCCCTGAAGCAGGCCGCGCCGTCGCAGCGCCCTGACGGTGCGTTCCTCCAGCAGCCGGCCGGGCGTCCGTTCCCGCGGAAGCGAAGCGAACTCCGCCTTCTCGGCCGGCGTCAGATCGTGTCGTTCGTCATTCATGGTCCCAACTCCTCACAGTGCCTCGGTTTCCACCAGGAGGTCGCGCATGGCCCGTCGTGCTCGGGACAACTGGCTCTTGGACGTCCCGGCGGTGGTCCCCAGCGCCTGACCGATCTCCTCGTGGGTGTAGCCTTCCAGGTCATGCAGCACCAACACGGTGCGGTATCCGTCGGGCAGCAAGTGCAACGCCTGTTCCAGGTCCATCCGCTCGTCCAGTCGCGCGGTCCGCGGTGAGCCGAGCGCGCTCTCGTCGATCTCCAGCCACTGCCGGTCTTTCCGCCGGAACAGGCCGCGGCACAGGTTCAGCACGATGCCGGCCAACCAGGACCGCAACTCCGCTTCCCAGCGGAAGCTGTCGAGCTTCTCGACCGCCCGAATCCACGCCTCCTGGATCACGTCCTCCGCCTCGGGTTCGTTGCCACCCAGTGTCCGCAATGCGAACTGGTACAGGTACGGCGTGTGCCGGCTATAGAGGGCGCGGAACGCGCCCTCATCCCCGTCCCGGAGCACCCGATCGGCCAGGCCCCGGTCACTGGTCTCGACTAGCTGGCTGGTCATGCTATTCGTGGGTGTCGCTTCCATCCCGGAAGGTTGCATCGGGCGGGACCGGTCGCCAGCGGCGGGGCCTTCATGTGCGGTTCATTGTGGAATCACCCGGGTTTGTGCATTCTGTGAAACGTTCGAATCTCAGTCGGAGGTGCAGCATGTTCGCCAAGGGAGGCCGGTACGCCATCGGGTTGCTGCTGGGATGTGTTGGGGCCTGCGGCGAGACCACCGGCCCGGTTCAGATCGATTCGCAGGCCGTGGCAAACCAGGTGACCGCGGCGATCGTGTCGGCGACCTTTCTCGTCGCACCGTACAGTCAAGGGGACAAGACCTGGGTCGACCTTCGGGTCGATGGAGCTGGCAGTGGGTTTGCGGTGGTGGGGGGCACGTTCACCAAGACCCAGCTCCAACAGGTGGGGGACCCGGTTGCCCACAAGTATGACGCAGCCGTGGAGTTCAGCGACTTCTGCGACAACTGCGAGACTCGCCCGCGCCTGAGCGGAACGGTCGGGCTGAGCGGCACCACGACCGCACACACCGGGTCCAGCATTCCGTTCACCGGGTCGTGGCTCCTCACGGCCTCGATCCGGCTGGCTGGGGCATTCACGGGCAGCGTGGTGCTCGAACTCGAGGTCAGCCAGTTGGGAGCCGGATGGCTTGGACAGCTCGAGGTGGACGGCGGGTCCTGGACGGTGTTCGGCCCGTAGCTCGGTGTGATGTCTCCCTTCAGCAGGCGGTGGCGGGCCGGGGCCGTGGTGGCCGCCGCAATCCTGTGCGCGTGTGGGAAGTCGCCGACCGACGTGGAGGATCGGGCGCCGATCACGCGGGTTGTCGTGACACCCACGTCCATCACCTTGGTGGTCGGTGCCTCCGCGGTCCTTTCGGCCGTTGTGAAGGACAGTGCCGGCGCGGCGGTGGACACGACGGTGACCTGGTCGGTCGACGATCCGGCGATCGCGATGGTGAGCAGCGACGGCGTGGTCACGGCGGTCGGTGTGGGGACCGCCACCGTCACGGCCCGGGCGGATACCGCCAGTGCAACGGCATCGGTCACCGTCACGAGCAATGAGGGTCTGACCCTTCAGGTCTCCCCCGGCTCGTTGGAGTTCTTCCTTCCCGAAACCAGACAACTCGCCGCCATCGTCCGTGACGCCGGCGGTTATGTGGTGGTCAGCGCGGTGACATGGACGTCGTCGGACCCGACCGTGGTGGAGGTCGACGGATCGGGAAACCTGACCGGCGTGGCGCCGGGGAGCGCATCGATAGTGGCCGCCGCGGGCACACTCGCCGACACCGCGGCGGTCACGGTGCTGGCGACCCTCGGATTCCAGTTCCCGCTCGTCGGGGAGGTGAACCGTGACTTCTACTACGTCAACTATGTCGATCAGACTCCCGGCACCGGGATCAGCGACTACCAGTGCGCCCTCAAAACGTACGACGGTCACCTCGGGACCGACGTGACGCTGCCGAGTTTCGCCGTGATGGATTCAGGCGTGACGGTCGTCGCGGGTGCTCCGGGCACGGTGTCGTTCGTACACGACGGCGAGTTCGACCGCCGCAAGAGCAACGGCGCCGGCGGGTTCGGCAACCACGTCATCATCGAGCATGAGAACGGATTCCGGACCATCTACGGCCACCTCGCCACCATGTCCATCGTGGTCGCGCAGGGACAGCACGTCACCGCCGGGACGGTGCTGGGACGGGTGGGGAGTTCGGGCAACTCCGACATGCCACACCTGCACATCGAGCTGCAACGCAACACCGTGGTGGTGGACGGGTTCGCGGGTCCGTGCGGCGCGCTGTTCGCGCACTGGGCGGCGCCGCATCCGTACCAGGACGGCTTCGCGCTGATCCAGTCAGGGGTGAGCAACCAGAGCATGACGCTCGACCTCGTGAAGGATCCGCCGGCACCGGTGGACACGATGACCACCGCCGACGCCCAGGCGACGTGGTGGGTCCACCTGTTCAACGCGGCGCAAGGGGCCGTGTCGCGGTTCGACCTCTACACGCCGAGCGGGGCGTTGCATGCCTCGTTCTCGACGACGCACGGCCAGTTCTACAGTATGAGCTGGTGGTGGGCCTTCTACACGATCCCCGGGTTCATCACGGAACTGGGCACGTGGCGGCTCGAGTACTACTACAACGGGCAGAAGCTGGGGGAGCAGGCGTTCGAGTTGGTCGCGGCGCCAGCCGGCGCGCGCGTGGTGAGCGGCGATTCGGCGACACGCGGTGGGATCGCGGGTGGCGGGCTGCGGTCTGGCGTGGAGTACTGAGGTTGGACCTACGCTTCCGCACGACGTGATTGGGCCGTAGCGTGGTCACCATGCTGACCCTGCTCCTGGCCCTTCAGGCCCAGACCGCGCTCGCCCGCACCGTCGATCCGATCCGCGCCCATTGGACAGTGCAGGCGGACGGCGCGTCCCGGACGGTGTTCGGCCCGTAGCTCATGACCTGCCCTTGCGATGCCGGCCTTCAACGCCCATCAACCACTGTCGCGTTTGGGGGGGGGGAGCGTCGCGTTTTTCCTTGCCTTGGATGCGAAGTGGGCACATCGTGGCATTCGCATCGCGGCGGCGTTGTCGAGAGACTTCCTAATCAAGGGTAGGTAAACTATGAAGACCATGCTCGCGTTAGTCCTTTGTTATGGGTTACTGATTGCGGCGACGCCCCAAGAAGCCCGGGCGCAGGATTGCATCGAGGAGTGCTTCACAGTCTACAACCCGGAGGGCGGTATTATTGGATACGCCTGCCTGAGCGGGGGGCAGGGATGGAACTGTACCGCCGGACAGTACTTCTGCATGATCGATCTCTGCCATGGGATTCCGGAAGGTTTTGTCCAGCCGGACGGGACACCTGTGTACGCTCAGGTCGACTGCGACACGGGCCGCGTCCGTACGGTTCCAATGCGCGCGGTGACGCGCGTTGTGGTGACCGAGCCGGCGGCCGATGTAGCCATCTCGGCTTCCGAACTGACCAGCAGCTAGAGCCCTGATTGCTGGCCATCGATCACATGCAACGCCGCCGCGACTTGCGCCCGTTCCCGCTGCTCGCCGCACTGACGCTGTCCGTCGTCGCTCCTCCCGCGGCCTCGCAGGAGAGAATTCGCGTTCCTGATCGGCCCCCTCGCGCGAGTGCCACCCTTGAATTGGACACACTGTGGGTCATCGGCGCAGCAGACGGACCGCCAGGCACCGTCTTCGGCTGGGTTGCGTCTTTCGACGTTGACCCTGACGGTCGGATTCTCGTCTTGGACGGACAGTACCGAATGCTGCACGCGTTCGACTCGGCAGGGCGACATTTGGCATCGGTCGGCCGGGAAGGCGCGGGGCCGGGGGAGTTCCAGCTTCCGCTTCTGGTATCCGCTGCGTCGGACGGGTCGATCTACGTCTACGACGCGAAGCTGGGACGGGTCAGCGAATTCGACCGCGAACTGCGCTTCAAGGGCATCATCACGCCGTCCATCACGGTGCATGCGCGGAGCATGCTTGTTCTCGGCGACATCATCTTTTTCGCGGGCATGTTTCCGTCGGGCGTTGCTCCACGCGGAGTTATTCATCGCTTTGACCGGCGTACCGGCGAGTACTTGGGGTCGTTCGGCCAACTGCCCCCGGTCCAATCTGAGCTCATACGAAGGCAGATTGGCGCTGGGAGGACCTTTCCCGCTCGAGACGGTGGTATCTGGTACACCCAGGTTGCGCCCTACCACGTCCAGAAATTCTCGCCAGGCGGGGATCTCCTGATCGATCTGACTCGAGAAAACGGTTTCCTGCCATCCGCCGAACCGGCCTACACGCTTCACGTAGACGGGCCACGGGCCACGGTAACCTCGCGACCGCACCCAACGGCGCTAGCGCTCGAAGAAATGGATGATGGGTCGATCAGGCACCAGGTGAACCTCATGGACGGCAGGTTCGTGGTTGACTTCTTCGGGCCGGACCTGGTTCTGCGGGCAAGCATCGTTGGGCCCGTGCCCGCACTGCACACGCCGGTCGGGCGTGAGCGGTACGTCGTGGCGTACCTGGCACCGGAGTCCATTCCGTCCGTGGCCCTCATCCAAATCCGTCGCTGGTAGACCCGTCCAACTGCTGGTCGCGCGGCCACAAATACCGTAACGCACTCACCGCTTCGACTTCACCGCGGCGCACGCCGAGACCGCAGAGAGGCAGCTGGTCGAATGGGCGGTGGAGGTTGGTTTCTCCGCGAACGTCGTCGGCGTCACAATGCTACGCAACCGAATGGTGGTGCTCCTCCGTCAGGTACTGCGTATGGTCGCGAGGTGCGGGACAGTTTGCTCACGCGGGGCCACGAAGACCGCGGAGGAGGAGCGGGATGCGAGAGCGGGATGACATCACGGGAGCGATCGTGGACGCCTCGTCAACGGCTTTCAGCCCTCCGCGCCTTCGCGGCTCCACGTGAACCAGCGCGTGGAAATGCAAGCCGTCCCCCCGGGGCCACCCCGGCAACCCGTCCTTCCCCTGTGAAACCAACAACCTGAATCCTTCCGAAACCGCTCCCATCACCCACTCAGTTCCCTGAAGAGCCGAAGCGGTCGAGCGTGCGCGGCCCCCGCGTCAGGGGATCAGCTCGACGAGACGCTCGGCCGCGCGGCCCGTGAGCTCGACGATGCCACGGTCGAAGGTGGCGAGGCGCCCATTCCGTTGGTGGGTGAGGGTCACGAGCCAGGCGTCGGTAACCTGACGGTAGCCGACCACGCCGGCGAACAGTCCAGCGGTGTCCTGGCATGGGGACACATCGTCCGACCAGAAATGATGCCCCGGCTGCTTGCGGATCTCACCGAGGAGGGCGATCGCCTCGGCGGGAGGCCGAGCATCGCGAAGGACCCGCGTGTTCGACGACACCCGGACGAATCCCGCCTCGGTCGCGGGGCAGGTGGCCCAACCTTCTCCATGGACCCTGCCGAACCAACGAATCGCCCGGGTGTGATGCACGTGGTTCGGCCACGCGAGCGCGACGAGGACGTTCACGTCGAGAAGGCGCCTCAGGAGTCCTCCAGGGCCTCGCCGACCATCTCGGGAGTGATCGGAGGCGCTCCCTCACGAACCCGAAAGACGGGGAAGTCCGACGCGTAGGTCACCTCGTCCGGAGCGCGCAACGCGTCACGTACCAGTGTCGAGACGACCGACCCGAGGCTCTCCCCGCGCTCGCGGGCGAGCGTCCGGATGGCGCGCATCACATCGTCGTCGAGGTTGAGAGTGGTCCGCATACGCCATCATCGCATCGCCGCATCACGATGTCAACCTCAACGATGGCTCTTCACAAGTGCGCACGACGACCGCCGCTCGCCTGGGTGCCTGCGGCGTGAACTCCGGCAAGGTGAAGCTGGAGCGGCGCTCAGGATGGGGTGGGCCCGTCCGACGGGGCCGGGCGCCGCTGCCGACCGGCCAGTTTGTGAATCGCCGCGTCGGCCTCAAGCCCGCGATGGGTAATGTCCGCACCTCCCGCGAGCGGTCCGGCAGACCGGCCGGCCGTTCCCGCTGATCCCCTGGCGAGCCGCAGCAACGCGAAGGGACGTGTGCCGGCCGAACCGCGGCGAATGTGGTACGGCCGGCCCCCGGGTTCACAATTATCCAATCACCCGTAGTGGGGGAGCAGGCATTCGAGTTGGTCGCGGCGCCATCCGGCGTGCGCGTGGTGAGCGGCGATTCGGCGACACGCGGTGGGATCGCGGGTGGCGGGCTGCGGTCTGGCGTGGAGTACTGGCGTTGGACCAACGCTTCCGCACGACGTGATTTGGCCGTAGCATGGCGACCATGGTGACACTGCTCCTGGCCCTTCAGGCCCAGACCGCGCTCGCCCGCACCGTCGATCCGATCCGCGCCCAGCAGAACATCCTGCACTACGAGTTCCTGATCTCGGTTCCCGACACCGGGTCCACGATCACGGGATTCGCCTGGGTGCACTACCGTCCCATGGCGCCGGCGGGAGCGCTCACGCTCGACCTCGATCGCGCGATGACGGTGCGGGCGGTGCACGGCCCCGGTGGGCCGCTCGTGTTCCATCATGCCGGCGATACGCTGGTCATCGACTCCTGGGGTGCGATGGCCGACTCCATTCGCGTCGCCATTCAGTTCACCGGCTCGCCAGCCAACGGACTGTTCATCCAACAAAACGCGCGTGGACGGCGCTCGGCGTTCGCCGACAACTGGCCCAACCGCGCCCACTATTGGATCCCCGTCGAAGACCACCCGAGCGACAAGGCGAGCGTGGCGTGGGCGGTCGAGGTGCCCGCCGCCTGGCGCGTCGTGGCCAACGGCCGGTTCGTCGACTCCACGCGGCTCGCCAACGGACGCATCCGGTTCCGCTATCACGAGACACGTCGTATCCCGGCGTACACCTACGTCTTCGGTGCCGCGGAGATGGCGGTGAGGCCGCTGATGAGTCCCGGCGGGGTGCGGCAGAGCCTGTGGACCTTCGCCGAGGATTCCGCGTTCGCCGTGGAGGGACCGTTTGCGCGGGTGAACCAGATCGCCGATCTGTTCAGTGAGTACATCGGCCCATTCCCCTACGACAAGCTGGCGCACGTCCAATCCAGCACGCGGTTCGGCGGGATGGAGAACGCGGGCGCCATTTTCTACACCGAGGACGGGTACGTCAGTCGCCGGATGGGCGAAGGCGTCGTGGCGCACGAGACCGCGCATCAGTGGTTCGGCGACGCGGTCACCGAGCGCGACTGGCACCACCTCTGGTTGTCGGAAGGGTTCGCGACCTACTTCGCCACATTGTTCCACGAGCTGGCGGGCGATCCTGACGGGTTCCGCCGCGGGATTGACGGCATGAGGCGGCGCTATCTCGACTCCGACGTCGTCGACAAGCCGATCCTCGACTTCGCGGAAAGCGACTACATGACGTTGTTGAACGCCAACAACTACCCCAAGGGCGGGCTGGTGCTGCACATGCTGCGCCACCAGGTCGGCGACCACGCGTTCCAGCGGGGCGTCCGGGAGTACTACGAGACGTACCGCGACTCGACGGCGCTGTCGCAGGATCTGCGCGCCGTCATGGAACGCACCTCGGGCCAGGACCTCGGCTGGTTCTTCACGCAGTGGCTCACGCAGCCCGGGTATCCCCAGTTGCGGGTGACCGTCCGGCGACCCGCGGACTCCGAGGCGGCGGCGGTGATCGAGATCGAGCAGGTGCAGCCGGAACGGTGGGGAACGTTCCGCATTCCGGTGCGCGTGGACATCGTCAATTCGCGATCCGGCGAACGCGCCGGCACGACGCTCCTGCTCAACGGCCGCCGGGGCGATACGACGCTGCGAATCCCCGCCGGGGCCGACACGATCGAGGTCGATCCCGAGGGTGCCCTGTTGATGACCGCGGACGTCCGCTGGAGCGAGGGCGCGGGCCGCTGACACCGGTGGTGTTCTCCCGCGTCACGCCGCTCCTCGCCCGCCATCGCCGAACCGTCCTGACGGCGGTCGGCGCCGTCGCCGCCCTGTGGGTCATCGTGCTCGCGTTCAACCGCTGGAAGCCGCTGCCCGACGGCGTTTCATTCCGCGGTCCGGTGCATCCGGCGAGCGACGTCGAGTTCCTGTACGATCTCACGTATCAGGTGGAGGATCGGGAGGTGGTGCGGCAGGCGATCTTCGACCGCGTCCTCGCGATGATCGATTCGGCCGAGACGTTCGTCGTGCTCGACATGTTCCTGTTCGACGACGAGCACGCCGGCGACCGGCCGTTCCGCCCGATCACCGCCGAGTTGACCGAGCGACTCATTGCCCGGAAACGCGCGCGGCCGGATGTCGCGATCACCTTCATCACGGACCCGATCAACAACTTCTACGGTGCGTACACGGCGGCGCATCTCCAGCGCCTGCGCGATGCCGGGATCGACGTCGTCGTCACCCGCCTCACACGGCTGCGCGACTCCAACCCGTTCTACTCGGCGGCGTGGCGGATCCTCCCGGCGTGGCTGGGAACCGGCGGTCCGGGGTTGTTGCCGCATCCGCTGAGCAGCCGCGGCCGGAAAGTGACGCTGCGTTCCTACCTTGCGCTGCTCAACTTCAAGGCGAACCACCGCAAGGTGATCGTGACCGAGGGTGAATGCCTGGTGACGTCGGGCAATCCGCACGACGCGTCGAGCTTTCACGCGAACATCGGCTTCGTCGCGCGCGGCGCGGTGTGCCAGGACGTGCTCGACGCGGAGCGCGGCGTCGCCGCGTTCTCGGGAACCGAGATGCTGGCGCACCGCGTCCGGGTTCCGCCGACCGACGCGCCGGACCCGAACCGCCGGGTGGCGGCTCAGTATATCACCGAAGGGTGGATACGTACCGCCCTACGCCGGGAAATCGATCGATCGGGCGCGGAGGACGCGATCGATCTCGCGGTCTTCTACCTGTCCGACCGCGGGATCGTACGCGCGTTGCGCCGCGCGGCGCGGCGCGGCGTGGCCGTCCGCCTGATCCTCGACCCCAACAAGGACGCGTTCGGCCGCCAGAAAGGAGGCGTACCGAATCGCCAGGTGGCGTACGAGTTGCGCGACGATGTCGCCGTGCGCTGGTACGACACGCACGGCGAGCAGTTTCACACCAAGTTGGCCGTGTTCACGCGCGCCGACTCGGTTGCCGTCATCGGTGGATCGGCCAACTACACCCGGCGGAACCTGGGGAACTTCAATCTCGAAGCCGACCTGCGTCTCCGCATGGGGCGCGACGCCCCGCTGGCGCGCGCGGTCGCGGAGTACTACGAGCGGATATGGAGCAATATCGACGGGCACTTCACGCTCGACCTCGCCGCGTATCTCGACCGCGGGTTGGTGAAACGCGTGCTCTATCGGGTGCAGGAGTTCACGGGCTTCTGCACGTACTGAACGCGTGACACGTCAGTCACGGGGTCTCGTTCCGGCGCGCGATGGTGTTGCGCAGCACCCCGACTCCTTCCACCTCGACCTCGACCACGTCGCCCGGCTGCATGGCGCGAGTCGATCCGGGCGTGCCGGTGAAGATCACGTCGCCGGGAAGCAGGGTCACGTAGCGGCTCACGTAGCTCACGATCGTCGCCACGTCGAAGATGAGGTCACGAGTGCGTTCCGATTGACGCACCTCGCCGTTCACCATCGTCCGGACCAGCAGGTCGTCGTAGTTCAGCCCCCGAGCGATGACGGGACCGACCGGCGCAAAGGTGTCCGACCCCTTGGCGCGGAACCACTGGAGATCGTCCCGCTGCCACGCGCGTTCGCTCACGTCATTCCCCGCGGTGACGCCGAACACGAAGTCGAGCGCCCCCTCGACCGGGACATCGTGTGCACGACGGCCGATCACAAGCACCATCTCGCCCTCGTAGTGCAACTCGGTAGCGTCGGACGGCATCACGATGTCGTCACCCGGCCCGACGACGGAAGTCGGGAACTTGGCGAAGAGACCGGGATACGTGCCGGCCTCGCGATTGCCGAGATGGCTCCGGTAGTTGAGGCCGACCGCGATGACCTTGGAGGGTGTGACGGGCGCAAGCAATCGGACGGCGGCGAGCGGCAGGGCGTTGCCGGTCTCGCGCGGCGAGGCGAACAGGTCGCCGGCGAGTTCACGGACGGTATCGCCGGCGAGCACGCCGTACGACACGCGGTCCTGATGGGCGTACCGCACGTACTGGATCACTTGGTGGCCCATGACGGTTGAGGGTGACGCGCAGAGCGCGCAGAACAAGAGGCATGCGACGGGCGCTCGCGGCGCCGCACGCTGCTCTCTCGTAGCTCGAGTCGAAATACGGGTTGTCCCAGCGGCCACGGCGTTGGTCTCCGAGGCGAGTTGGCGCCAACCTCCAAGCTACGCTCGGCAGGCCGAATACCGAAAGAGCCCGGCGTGACACCTTGAAGTTGCCCGGACCCTCGGGTACATCATCCCTGCAATCCCCGAAAGGACCCTCGCATGTACGCGATACGCGGTCGGCGCCTTCGGATGACGGCGAGCTTCGTCATCACCTTGGTTGTCGCAGTGCACGCCAACGCGCAGGAGGCGGCTCCATCTATGGCCGGACGATCCACGGTATACGCGCCCAACGGCACGATCGCGACGAGTCAGCCGCTGGCGACCGCTGCCGGTCTGGCCGTCTTGCAGCGCGGCGGTAACGCCATCGACGCGGCGGTCACCGCGGCGGCGGTGTTGAATCTGGTGGAACCGCATATGACCGGCATCGGCGGTGACATGTTCGCGTTGCTCTGGTCGGCCCGCGAACGGCGGTTGGTGGGACTCAACGCGAGCGGCCGCTCGGGCTCGCGCATGACGCGAGAAGCGCTGGCGGATCGGGGGCTGGATGCCGTGCCGTTGTTCGGCGCCGCCCCAATCACGGTGCCCGGTGCGCTGTCGGGCTGGGTGGCGCTGCTCGAGCGCTACGGGACCATCACGCTGGCGGAAGCGCTCCAGGCGGCGATCCGTCTGGCGGAGAGTGGGTTCCCCGTCTCACCGATCATCGCGGGGCAGTGGGCGGAGGAGGTCGAGCGGTTGCGAGCGGATGACGGGGCGCGCGCCACGTTCGTGATCGATGGTATGCGCGCGCCACTCGCGGGGGAATGGTTCCGCAATCCGGACCTGGCCGCGTCGTTCCGGCTCATCGCCGACAGTGGACCCGGTGCGCTCTACGGCGGCGCGCTCGGTCGCACCATCGTCGATCGCGTGCAGCGGCTTGGTGGATTCTTGACGCTCGACGACCTGGCGCGTCATGAGCCGGTGTGGGTCGAACCCATGTCGGTGCCGTTTCGCGGCCATACCGTGTGGGAATTGCCGCCCAACGGACAGGGTGTCGCGGCGCTCGAGATGCTCCGGATTCTGGAGCCGTATGACCTCAAGTCCATGGGCCATAACTCGGCGTTGTACCTGCACCACCTGATCGAGGCCAAGAAACTCGCGTTCGCCGACCTGGGACGATGGGTTGGCGACCCTGATGCGATGACCGCTGCGCCGGCACGTCTGCTGGAGAACGACTTCATCGACGCGCGTCGCGCCGCGCTCGATCCCCATCGGGCCGCGACTCGGGTGGACCCCGGTTCGGCTATGACGTCGAGCGAGACCATCTACCTTGCGGTCGCCGACGCCGACGGCAACATGGTGTCATTCATCAACAGCGTCTACTGGGCGTTCGGCTCCGGGGTGGTGGCGCCGGGGACGGGGTTTGCCCTGCAGAATCGCGGCGCGGGGTTTGCGCTCGAGCCGGGACTGCCCAACACGCTTGCGCCGCGCAAGCGTCCGTTCCATACGATCATTCCCGCGTTCGTCACGCGGCCCGGTCCTGACGGCGAGCAGCCGTGGCTCGCGTTCGGTGTGATGGGCGGTGCGATTCAGCCGCAGGGACACGTGCAGGTACTGCTCAACCTGCTCGAGTTCGCGATGGACCTCCAGGACGCGATCGACGCGCCGCGCTTCCGGCACTTCGACGGCGTGCGCGTGGGACTCGAGGCGCCGATTCCCGCCGCCGTGCGCGCCGCCCTCACGGCGATGGGTCACGAAGTCGTGGCGTTGCCGCCCGGTGACGCCGGCGGCGCACAGGCGGTGATGCGGCTGGCACGTGGCTGGGCGGCGGGGTCGGACCCGCGCAAGGACGGGATGGCCGCGGGCTGGTAGCCCGACGACCCGGCGACCCGACAGGGTTTCAGACGACTGACTCCGCGTGCATCGGCCGCACCGGGCCGTGCGCGGGATAGATGTGCGCGGCGCCTTGCTCTCGCAGCGATCGCCAACTCGCCGTGACCAGCGCCCCGTCGCTCTCGCCCACGAGCGCCGGATGGGTGAGGTCGCCGGTGAAAGCCGACCCGTCGTCGAGCACGAGCGAAACGCTGTCATCCGAGTGCCCCGGCGTATGCACGATCACGCCGCGGATTCCGATGTCCTCGAGTACGGAACGGCTTTCTGACACGGAGATGATGACATTCCCGTTTGGGGAAATGTCCACATAGTTGTCACGCGGTTTCGTGAAGGCCTTCATCAGCGGAATCGCGCTGACCTGCACGTCGAGGACGAGCAGCGAAACGCCTGCCTGCTTGAACTCCTCCGCCAAGCCCGCGTGATCGATGTGGTAATGCGTGGCGAGCCCGTATCGGACTTCGTCGAGCGGCACATCCAACCGGGCGAGGTTGGCGCGCATCACCAGTGCGGGACAGTTTGCTCACGCGGAGCCACGAAGACCGCGGAGGAGGAGTGGGATGCGAGAGCTGGATGACATCACGGGAGCGATCGTGGACGCCTCGTCAACGGTTTTCAGCCTTCCGCGGCTCCGCGTGAACAAGCGCGTGGAAATGCAAGCCGTCCCCCCCGGGCTACCCCGGCAACCCGTCCTTCCCCTGTGAAACTCCGACGCTTCATATCGAGTCCTCGATGTCCGCGTTTGACCCGAGGGGCACCCACGGTTCGGCCTGCAACCTTCCGGGCGACTTTCGCGTCTCTAAGGGGTAGCATTGGGGTTACAACGTGGCTCTGGCGCTCGATGGAGCGTGATCGCTAAACTGTATCCTGACTTGGAGTTCAGTTCGATGAGAATGGCGCTGGCCCTATCCGCATTGTTTGCGGCGCTCACCTCGTCCGCGGCTGCCGCGACCGCTGCGGATGCATGCTTCTCCGTGGCCCTGCCCGAGATGGATCAGGCCACCACGCGGGCGGACTCGATGGCACTTGCCACCCGGTATCAGGCGCAGGCCCCCGGGGGTGACAAGAAGTGCGGCGCGTTGCTGGCCGGGTACCTCATCGGCATGACCTCGACCCTGGCCGAAGACGAATGGCGACAGCGCCAGGAAGGGATCACGCTGCTCGAGTCGGTCTTCTCCAACTACACGAACGAGCCGCGTCTGCATCTGGCGATGGGCATGCTGATGTACCACCGCCAGGCGCGGACCGACGCGTTGCGCAACCTGGACCGCGCGTTCGACCGTCGCAACGACGGCGAGGTCCCGCTCAGCGACCGCGAGGTCGCCCTGCTCCATTACAATCGCGGCCTCATGCACCAGGACTTCTGGCGGGACTGGCGGAGCTTCGGGTACATACGGACGACAGGGGAGGGGCAGTGGCATTGCGGCCGATATGAAACCCCCGGCGCGGACAACTTCACCAGTTCGTCCAACGACAACACCTGGCTGATCGGACTCAATCAACTCTGTCCCGAGGTGTTCGCCAGGAACATTGCGCAGTTCTTCGATCACCGGGCAGACATGAACCGGGAGTCGTTCGACAATCTGGAAGCCGCCTTCCAAGCCGCGATGGAAGCCGATCCGACCTTCCTGCTGCCGGCGGAAGCGTTGCTCGGCGAATACGTCTACCTCGAGACGTGGGACCGGGCCGAACCGTTGGCGCGGTCGCTGTACGCGCAGTTTCCCGAAGACTACCGGCCGCTCCAGTACCTCGGGCTCGTGTTGCATGAGACCGGGCGGGACTCGGCCGCCGCCCCGATGTTCGGCCGGTCATTCCTGTACATGCCCGATTCGGTTGCCGCGGCGTTCGACGACATCGCGATGCTGCTCACGGTCGACCAGCAAACCTGGTACGCCGGAGTCGACAGCCTCACCCGTCGCACCGCCGGCACGGCCTTCTGGAACTCGCTCGATCCGCTGTACCTGACCACGGTCAACGAGCGCAAGATCGAACACTACGCGCGCGTGGTGGCGGCGGATCTGATGTTCAGCACGCCCGCCCTCGCGGAGAAGGGCCGCGACTCGTTCGCCGGCCAGATGTGGATCCGCTACGGCCGTCCGATCGGGATGTGGGAACTGCAGACGCCAACCGGCCGGGTCGTGTTCTGGGATTACGGTCCCGGGCCCGATATCTCGTTCCTGCGCGGAGCGGCGTATCGCAGCAACCGTCCCACCGACGAGGCAAAACAGTACGCCAATGCGCTGCAGCGAACGACGCCGCAGATCTATCAAGCGAAGGCGCTGATCGATACGACCGCGGATCTCAGTCACCAGATCGTCCGGTTGTTGGGCAACGAGTTGCGTCCCCAGCTGCTCGTCTACACCGATTGGCCGGCGAGCTACGGCGACAGTGCGGTGGCTGGGCTGGCGTTGCTCGATCTCCATTTCATGCCGATCGCGCAGTGGCGAGGCGGGAAGCCGGATCGCCCGGGCCTGCGTGCCGAGTTGAGCGGCTTGTCACCGGGCGCGTACTCGCTCACGATCGAGATCTGGGATCGTGAGACGAAACGTCTCAGCCGGATGCGCGACACCGTCAGCACGCTGACGACGGCGGATTCCTCGTTCGTCGTGTCCGACATGCTCCTCGCCTCCCGAATCCGGCCGATGGAGGGGGACGACGCCACGAACCGGCGGGACGTCGACATCACCCCGCTATACGGTTCCACCGCGGGTCGTGGCGACCCACTGGGATTGTATTGGGAGGTGTACCGCCTGCAGGGCGAGCAGCAGGGGCGCATCGATTATCATGTGTCGCTCGAGATCCTCGACCAGACACGACAGCCGTTGATGGCGCGCGTGCTGCGTGGGGTCGGCGCACGGGGCGAGCGAGACGCCGCCACGAAAATCGAGTATGAAAGCAGCCGGCCGGTCGTCGGCGGGCGGGCGGTTGAATGGATCGAGTTGACCAGCGACCTCGCGCCGGGGCAATACCGGATCGTCTTGACCCTTACCGCCGCCGGCGGTGGCGCGCCGGTGACCCGGGAGCGTGTGCTGACGGTGCGCTAGGGGCGGGTCCTCGCGTCTGGCCGGCGCCCGTTGGAGCGGGCCCGAATCGGATTATCCGCGACTCCAGGCGTCGAGGTCGATCAGTTCCTGACATACGTCTTCCGCCGAGCGCCCTGCGGCCTCGGCGGCGAAGTTGACGACGACGCGGTGTCGCAGCACCGGCAAGGCGACCTTCTTGACGTCGTCCAGGTCGGCCATGGGGCGGCCATCGAGCGCCGCCTGCGCCTTGGCGCCCAACACGAGATACTGCGAGGCCCGCGGCCCGGCGCCCCATCCCACGTATTCGTTGATCGCCCCTGAGGCGTCGGGTTCCCCGGGTCGGGTCATCCGCGCAAGCATCACCGCGCCCCGCACGACCTCGCGCGATACCGGGATGCGCCGCACCAGGTGCTGCATCGAGAGCAGATCGCCCGCCGACAGCACGGGGCGGATGGTGTGCGGCTCGTCGCCGGTCGTCTCGACGACGATGCGTTCCTCCTCGTCGCGGGTCGGGTAGCGCACGCGCAGTTCCAACATGAACCGGTCGAGCTGTGCTTCCGGCAGGGGATACGTGCCCTCCTGCTCGATCGGGTTCTGGGTTGCCAACACGAAGAACGGCTCCGGCAGCGGATAGGTCGTGCCGGCGACCGTGACCGCATGTTCCTGCATACCTTGCAGCAGCGCGGCCTGGGTCTTGGGTGGCGTCCGGTTGATCTCGTCCGCCAGGACGACGTTGGCGAAGATCGGGCCGCGCACGAAGCGAAACGACCGTTTGCCGGTGGTCGCGTCCTCCTCGATGATGTCGGTACCGGTGATGTCGCCGGGCATCAGGTCGGGCGTGAATTGAATGCGCGCAAAGTCGAGGCGGATCGCTTCGGCGACGGTCGAGACGATCAGCGTCTTGGCCAAGCCCGGTACACCGACCAACAGCGCGTGCCCCCCGGACAGGATGGCCGTGAGGATCCCGTCCAGCACGTCACGCTGGCCGACGATCCGGCGCGACACTTGCTCGATCAGCTTCTGGCGAGCCGCCGCGAGTTGGTTGAGTAGTTCGACGTCCCGATCTTCGACGACGGCAGGCTTTGCGTTCACTATGTCCAGCTCTCGCGTTCGAGTGATCGGCGGCGGGCGTGCGCCGCCCCGCCGCCCCGCCGCTCGATTGGTACGCCCTCGACCGCCGGAAGTTGCACGAAACGACATCCAATCGTAATGCCGGAGACCCCTTGGTGACCACTGCGTACGTTGCTTGCGGAATTTTTCACAAGGGGTACATTTCCGACGGAATATGGGGGAAAAGCCGGGTACGTCCCGCGGGTTGGGAGAGGCGTACGGACACGCGGCGCTCGGAGTCACGTTTGCGGCGGGCGTTGTGGTGTTCACCGGCCTCGGCTGGCTGTTGGATCGGTGGCTCCACCTGGTTCCGCTGTTTACCATCCTTGGGGCCCTGGTGGGATCGGTGCTGAGCTTCCTCAGTGTGTACACGCGTATTCGCCGGAGTGACGAAACCCGCCGACAGGCACATCGCGCTGATCCCCCGTGATTGACGTCGGGGTTGGGCTCGTCCTGACCATCGGTGTCACCGGGGCCCAGATGGCCGTGTTCGGACCGCAGGTGGTCGTCGCCTCGGCCACGTTCGGGTTGCTGGCCATCGTCATTCAGGTGTTCGCGTTGGTGCTGCTGAGACCGGTGCTGCGCGCGCCGCTCCCGAAACTGATGCAGCGGTGGGGAATGGGGATGGGGTTGCGGGCGCTGGGAGTGGTGTTGTTCGCGGTTGCGGTGGGTGTGAATCGGGAGTTGTTTCCGCCACTGCCTACGGCCTTCGGGTACTTGGGGGTGATCGTCCCTCTGCTGTTCATGGAGACGCGTTACCTGCGATGATTCAGGAACTGAATATCGGCGAGATGGTGCTGCACCATACGGCCGATGCCTATTCCATAGGTATCGAGCCGTTCTTTACGTTCCGCTGGCACCGTTGGCCGGATCTGCATCTCGGGCCGGTCACGCTGAACCTGACGCCGACGAAGCACGTGGTGTTTCTCTTCGTGGCCGCGACGCTCGTGTTCCTGACGATGTGGGCCGCTGGGCGAAGCCTCGAGCGGCAGCGTGCGTCCGAGAAGGCGCCCAAGGGGTTTGCCAACGCGATCGAAGCGATGGTCTTGTTCGTGCGGAACGACATGGCGATTGCCAACATCGGGCACGACGGCGCTCGCTTCGCCCCCTACATCATGGCGCTCTTCTTCTTCATTCTGTACTGCAACCTGCTCGGCCTCTTCCCGCACGGCTCGACCCCTACCGGCAACCTCGCGGTCACCGGCGCGCTGGCCCTGGTGACGCTGAGTGTGGTGGAGTTGGGCGGCTTGATGAAGCTCGGGGTCCGCGGATACATGCGGACGATCTTCCCGAGCGTGCCCGGCATGACCGGGCCGACGGCGGTGGTGCTGTCGTTCGCGATGGCGCCGATCGAGATCATCGGCAAGATGGTGAAGCCCTTCGCGCTCGCGGTCCGGTTGTTCGGCAACATGACCGCGGGGCACTTCGTCATCCTGTCGTTGTTCGGGGTCATCTTTCTGTTTGGACGGCTCCAGTTCTGGAACGTGGGGATAGGGATCGTGACCGCGTTGCTGGTGGCCGGCATCATGATGCTCGAGATCTTCGTCGCGTTCCTGCAGGCGTACGTGTTTGCGTTGCTGTCGGCGGTCTTCATCGGCCTGATGCAGCACGAACACTAGCAGGTTTGTGCGAGCGGCCCGCGCGCTTCGCGCCGCTCGCTCCGTAGCCGGTCGCATGACCGGGGAAGTCCGCTGGCCGGTTGGCCGATAGCGGACAGCTGGCTGGTCGGGTCGCCGGGAGACGGTCCGACGGTGCAGCAGGCGCAGACACTGAGAATCTCCCGCAACCTCCGTGAGGGAAAACGCGCATGTTGATGAATCTCCTGGCGATGATCCAAGAGGGCGGGGAAGCCGCCGGTATGTCCGTTGGTGACGGGTTCGCGCTGCTGGGCGCCGGTCTCGGATTGGGGTTGATCATGATCGGCGCCGGAATCGGGCTGGGTCGGATCGGTGGTCAGACCGCCGAGGCGATCGCGCGCCAGCCGGAAGCGAGCGCGGATATCCGCGGCGCCACGCTGGTGTTGGCGGTGCTGCTCGAAGGCGCGACGATCATCGCGTTGGTGTTCGCCCTGCTGTTCAAGCTCGCGTAGCGCCGCGACCATGGGCACAGCGTTGCTGTGGGTGACCGTCCTCCAGGAGGAACACGCCGCGGAAGGATTCTCCTCGCCGTTCGAGGTGAACTTCGGGCTGTTCTTCTGGACGTGGGTGGTCTTCATCATGGTGTTCTTCGCCCTCAAGCAGTTTGCCTGGCCCGCGATCGTCAAAGCGACCGAGGAGCGCGAGCGCAAGATTGCGCACCAACTGGAACAGGCCGACAAGGCGAACCAGGAGGCGCAACGCGTGCTCGAGGAGCATCGGGAATTACTGGCGGGCGCCAGGGAAGACTCGCATCGCATGCTGGCCGAGGCGAAGACCGCCGCGGAAAACGAGCGCACGCAGACACTGGCCAAGGCTCGGGCGGAACAGGAGCAGATACTCGAGCGAGCCAGGCGCGAGATCGCCGCCGAGCGCGATCGTGCGTTGACGGAGTTACGTCGCGAAGCGGTAGATCTGTCGTTGGCTGCCGCGGCGCGGCTGATTCAGCAGCGGCTCGACAGCGACGCCGACCGCAAGATCGTCGAGCAGTATCTCGGGTCGATCGAAGGTGGCCAGTGAGAGAATCGACTATCGCGCGTAACTATGCCGAGGCGTTGTATGTGCTTGGTGACCGGGCGGGCGAGCTGGAGCGCTTTGGCTACCTGCTCGATGCGCTTGCCGGGTCCATCGCGTCCGACGCGGCGATTCGCGTCATTCTGGAGTCGCCGCGTTTTCCCAAGCCGCGGAAGGCGCGACTGCTGCGGAACGCGCTGGCGCCCTACGCGCCGGAGCCGTTCATGCGTTTCCTGGAGGCGGTCGTCCGGCGCGGCAGGCAGGGCCTGATCCATGCCATCAGCCAGGAGTACGCCGGACTGGTGGACATCAAGCTCAACCGCGTACACGCCGGCATTACGCTGGCGCGTGAGCCCGACGAGGCGTTGCGCGACGCCGTGCGGACACGATTGGCGGAAGTGTTGGGGAAGGAGGTCATCCCCCATTTTCGCCACGACCCCGAGATCCTCGGTGGCGTCGTGGTGCGTGTCGGCGACAGGGTGATGGATGGATCGGTGCGGCGCAGGATGAAGCGGCTCCGGCGGCAGATGCTCGGTGGCTAGCAGCGCGTCAACCCCGGGCGTTGCTCGGCTCGATCGTTTGGAGGAGGCCATGGCGGCGACGGTCGGGTTCATCGGGTTGGGAGCGATTGGGACGCCGATGGCGGTCCACGTCGCGCGCGCCTTTCCGACGGTCGTGTGGAACCGCACGGCCGCGAAGGCCGAGGCGTTCGGCAAGGCGCATGGGGCCACCGTGGCGGCTACGCCCGGAGATGTGGCTCGGGCCTGCGACGTGATCATCACCTGTCTGCCCACGTCCCGGGACGTGCTCGAAGTCATCGAATCCGTGGGTGATGCCTGGCGGGAAGGGCAGCTGCTGATCGACGCGACCTCCGGCGATCCGGCGGGATCGCGCCGGAATGCCGACTGGCTCGCCGCGCGTGGCGTCGGGTTTGTCGACGCCCCGGTGAGTGGCGGAACCGCCGGTGCGGAGGCGGGAACGCTTACCACGATGCTTGGGGGCGAGGATCGATGGGTCGAGCAGGCGCGGGGCTACCTGCCGTATGCCAGGAAGATCGAGCACGTCGGTCCGGTCGGCGCCGGGCACGCGGTCAAGGCCATCAACAACGCGCTGCTGGCGCTGAATATCGTCGCGTCGGGAGAGGGCCTGGCCGCGCTGGTGAAGCTCGGTGTCCCGGCGCAGCGCGCGATCGACGTGATCAATGCCTCGAGCGGCCGGTCGAACGTCACCGAGAACCTCATCCCCGAGCGTGTGATCTCACGCGAGTGGCCGCGGACGTTCTCGGCGGCCTTGCTCGACAAGGACCTCGGCGTCGCACTCCAGGTGCTGGAGGGGATGGGGGTGATGTCCGAAATCTACCAGGCGGTCAAACGCATGTACGAACAGGCCCGGCCGCTGCTCGATCCGGATGCCGATCACGTCGAGGTGATCAAGTCGATCGAACAGCGGGCCGGGGTGGAAATCGCGTAGCGCGCCGCGGCGCCGCTAGTTCCCGAAGTCGACTTTCGGGGTGGCGGCCGCGCCCGCTTCCGCCTCGAAGTACTCCCGCGCGGCGGCGCCCGTGGCCTTGGCGGTGAGCACCTGCGGAAAGCGCCGAATGTACGCGTTGTACTCCCGCACGGCGGTATTGTAGTCCTGGCGCGCCACCGCGATCCGGTTCTCCGTTCCTTCGAGCTGATCCTGCAACATTCTGAAGTTCTCGTTGGACTGAATCTCCGGATTGTCCTCGGCGATGGCGATGAGGCGCCCGAGCGCGCCCGTCAGCGACGCGTTCGCGGTCGCCATCTCTCCGAGGTTCCCACCGGAGACGGCGCCGCTCAGCGCCGCCCGGGCGTTGGCCACGGTCTCGAAGATCTCGAGTTCCTGGGACGCGAATCCCTTGACCGTCTCCACGAGATTGGGCACGAGGTCGGCGCGGCGCTGCAACTGCACCTCGATCTGGCTCTTGAATCCGTTGACCTGCTCATCGAGCGTCTGGATCCGGTTGTATCCGCATCCGCTGAGCAGCACCAGCGAGGCTATCATCGTCAATCGCTTCATCGGGAGCGTCTCCTTAGCGCATCATCGAGTCGACGTACAACACGAATCGTTCAATGGCGTCGAGATAGCGGCCGCCCTCGGGCGCGTACGCCGCGAGATCGGGGCGCTTCTCGCCGGCGAGCTTGGCGACGATCCACTCGAACGCCGTCGGATCGAATCCGGCCAGCTCCGCCGCCACGGCGACCAACGCGCGCGGGTCCTGCGGTGGCGTGGCGCCGGACGCGCGCACCAGGGCCCGGAACAGGACGAAGAAGGTCTTGGCCGATCTCAACAGCAGCGCACCAAGCCACTTGCCGTGCGCCGCCACCGCAACGTACTCGGCGCGAAGCTGGATCAACTTGCCGCGCGCCTCGCGCTCGAGTTCGCGTCGCAGATCCTCCCGGGTCGTCGCGACCTTGGCAAACGGATCGGTGCCGTGCAGCAGCCGATGCGCTTCACGCATGTCCTCCAATTCGATGGGAAAGACATCCGTCGATGCGTGCCACCCGGCCTCGGTGAAGATCACCGGTGGGGGCTGGTCCGCCTTCACCCAGCCGGCCACCGCGTCCGCGAGCGGACGCAACGCCGTCGCAGACGCGTCCGTGAGTATGATCACCACATTGAGATCGGATCGTTTCGCGTCGTAATCCCCCCGCGCCGCCGATCCCCTGAGCAGCAGCGATACCAGATTGTCGCCGGCTGCCAGAGCCAACGCCGCCGCGAATTGTTCGACCGTTTCCGCCGAGCCGCGTTTCGCCATCAAAAACTCCCTCCTGCGCCGCCACCACCAAAGCCCCCGCCTCCGCCAAACCCGCCAAACCCGCCGCCGCCAAACCCTCCACCGCCCCACCCGCCCCCACCATGCCGGTGCCGGTTGCCTGAAGCCAATACCGCCAGCAGCAGCCAACCCAATCCGTCGCCGCCCCGAGACCTCCGGCCGCGACGACGCGCGGCGTTCGCGGCCATGAACGGGAGCACGAAGACCAGGAAAAAGAAGATGAGCGGCAACAACGACGTTATCGAGGGGGAACCACCCGACCGGGGCACCAGGGCCATGGGCGGTGTCGCCCGTCCGGTCAACGGCACCGCGAACTCCTCGGCGAAAGCCGCCGCGATGAGTTGTACCCCCACCAGCAGGCCCGCCCCGAAATCGCCGCGCTCGACCGCCACACGACCCACCGCATCGCGAATCTGTCCGGCCCGTGCGTCCGTGATGAACCCCTCGGCGCCCGTCCCGACCTCGACCGCAATGTCCGATCGACCGTCGCCCGGGCGTTGACCAGGTTTCAACAGCAGGACGACACCGGTATTCCGTGCACGATCCCCCGCCTCACCCTTCGCGCCGACTCGCCACTCGCGCCCGATCTGCAGCGCGACCTGCCGTCGGTCGCGGCCGCCGAGGTCCGCCAGGGTCACGACCACGATCTCGCCACGTGTCTGCCGTCGGACCTCGTCGATCACGGCGAGCATGCGCGACTCGACCGCGGCGTCGATGACGTTGGCAAAATCGTTGACGTAGCCCACCGGTGCCGGTAGCGGGACCTGGATCGCGATGGCGAGCAGTGTGAACATCATCGTTGAAGTATACACGCGATGCACGCGTGCCCGGCGCTCGCCGTGGCAACGCGGGTCGCTGTACCTTTCTCCTCAAGCTGACACGAGGCGGGTAGGTGTGTGATGGTAATCGTCCGGGAGCGTTCGGCGTGATCGATTCGGAAGGGGACCGGCGGGCGTTTTTTCGCGAGACCCTGGGTCGGCTCGCGCGCGAGGTGGCGGTCCGCACCGAACGGCGCGTGGTGGTCGACCAGTACTTTCGGCCGCCGGGCGCGATCGATGAGGTCTCCTTTCTCGCGAAGTGCACCCGCTGCGACGCGTGTGTCGACGTGTGTCCGGCCAACGCGATCGTCAAGGCGCCGGCCCGAGCGGGGCTGGCGGCGGGCACGCCGTTCATCGAGCCCAGGATCCAGCCCTGCACGGTATGCATCGATATACCCTGCGCGACGGCGTGTCCGACGGGCGCGCTGGTGCCGCCTCCCAACCGCTGGGACGGCTACGCGATGGCCCGCCTGGAGCTGCACCCGGAGCGGTGCATCGCGTTCGAGGGTCTCGAATGTGGGATCTGCGTTCGGGTGTGCCCCGTGGGCGACGTCGCGATTGCGGCGGACGACGCGGGCCGGCCGGTCATCAAGGCGGAAGGATGTGTCGGATGCGGCGTGTGTGTGCGCGCCTGCCCGACACTCCCATCCTCATTGGAACTACACTTGACGGAGCGCTGATGGATATCCCGTATCGGGTTCTGAAGCCGTGGGGCTACGAACTGATCTGGGCTCGGACGGACCGCTATGTCGGCAAGATCCTGCACATCGAGCCGGGCCACCTGCTCAGCCTGCAATATCACGAGCGGAAGGATGAAACGCTGTACGTGCTTTCCGGTACGATCGTCTTTCGCGTCAAGGTGGGCGAGGACTTGCGGGAAATACCGATGTCCCCGGGTGACGGGTACCACGTCACGCCGGGCACGGTTCATCAAATGGAGGCGGTCACGCCCGCCGATCTGCTCGAGGCGTCGACGCCGGAACTCGACGACGTCGTGCGACTCCAGGACCGATACGGGAGGGTGTCGTGAAGGTCATCATTCCGCTCGCCGGGAAGGGAACGCGACTCCTGCCCCTCACCAAGCAGGTGCCGAAACCGCTTGTCACGGTTGCCGGACGACCGGTCATGGACTACGTGATGGACACGCTCGCGGGGCTGGACATCGAGGAACTCATCTTCATCACCGGTCACCTGAAGGAGCAGGTCGAAGCACATGTCCGAGCCCACTACACCCAACCGGCACGGTTCATCGAGCAGCGCGTGCAGGACGGAACGGCCGGCGCGATCGCCCTTGCGCGGCCCTTCGTCGACTGCCCCGTGCTGATCGTCTTCGTGGACACGTTGTTCGACGCGGACCTGTCGCTCGTGAACCATGCGGACGCGGATGGTATTATCTGGGCGAAGGAGGTCGAGGACTACCAGCGGTTTGGCGTGGTGGTCACCGACGGGGACGGGTACATGACGCGGATCGTCGAGAAACCGTCGGACCCGATTTCCAGGCTGGCGAACATCGGACTGTACTTCATGCGAGACTGGCAGGCGCTCTACGAAGGCGTCGAGCGGACGCTGGCCCAGGCGCAGCAGAACGGCGAGTGGTTCCTGACGTCCGCGTTCCAACACATGATCGACCACGGGCGCCGCATCAAGACCGCCGAGGTCACCGGCTGGTATGATTGCGGCAAGGTGGACACGCTGCTCGAGACGAACCTGCATCTGTTGCGGACGGGCAGGGCCCTGCCGCCGACCGCCTCCGGTGTGACGGTGATCGAACCGGTCCGTGTGGAGCCGGGCGCACGGCTCGCGCGCTGTTCGATCGGGCCGAACGTGACGATCGAGCGCGACGCGTCGATCAGCGACAGCATACTCGAGCATGTGATCGTCGGTGCCGGCGCGCAGGTCGTCGCGTCCACGCTGCGTCACACCCTGGTGGGTGCGGGCGCCACCGTGCGGGGCCAGACGCACGAGCGAATGGTGGTTACCCGCGACGAGGTCGGCGCCGCGCCGTGATACGGACGGCAGGATGATGCAGCCCACGGCGCGCCGGTAGATCGACCATCCCGCCGGTGACGAGGTGGGGGTCGCCATGTCGAGATCTTCTGGTACGTCACCAGCCAACGCTGACCGGCCGGTTTCATGGCGTCGATTGCACGTACGTTTGACTGGATTGTGCGCCGGTTGCGTGGTGCCGCTGTGCCGTTCCAGCTGGTCGGGGGCGCGGCCGCGCGCGCATACGGTGCGACGCGCCCCGTGGTCGACCTCGATTTCTACGTTCCCGATGAGGTCCTCGCCGCTTTGCATGACGCGCTGACGCCGTACGCGGCGGGCGCACCGTCCCGTGTGGTGAGTGACCACTGGGACGTCGCGTGCCTGGCGGTCACGCACGAAGGGCAGGCCATCGAGTTGGGTGGCGCGGACAGTGCCCGGTTCCGGCGCGGGCCGTCCGCGCCGTGGAATGCCGCGGCGGTGGCCTTTGACCGGGCCACGCCGGTCCGAGTCTTTGGGGTCACCGTCCCGGTGATGGCGCGTGACCAGCTCCTGGCCTATAAGAAGGTGCTGGGCAGAGAGGTCGACCTGCTCGATTGCCACGAGTTGAGCGGGCCCCATCCGGTCCCCACCCGCCTGGCGGTCTACGGCTCGCTCGCACCCGGGGCGGCCAATCACCGGGTGGTCGCATCCCTCCGGGGTTCCTGGGAGCAGGGCTCAGTCTACGGACGACTGCACCCCGAGGGATGGGGGATGACCTACGGCTTCCCGGGCCTGGTGTGGCATCCCGACGGGGACCGGATTCCCGTGACCCTGTTGACGTCGGCGGACCTTCCCGGCGCGTGGGAGCGGCTCGACGTCTTCGAGGGAGAGGGCTACCGGCGCGCACCCATTCCGGTCACCGTGTCCGACGGGACGAAACGGATCGCGCAGCTCTACCTCGTCCGCGAACGATCGTGAGATGTGCGGTTGGAACACGGCGGTCGTTCCCGAACCGGATGGTACGGGGAACGGAGGCCGGTGTCCCGCTTGACGCCGCACTGGCTTCCGGGCATCCTAGGTTCATGAACGAAGCGGAATTGGTTTTCGACTGGAACGTCGATACACAATTCGATTGGGCACGCGCCAAGGTCGATCTCAACGATGAGACCTTGCGGGACGGATTGCAGTCGCCTTCGGCGGTCGATCCGCCGATCGAAGTGAAGCGTCGGCTGCTCCATCTGATGGCGGACCTGGGCATCGTCGCGGCGGATCTGGGGTTGCCGGGGGCGGGCCCACGGGTGGTCGAGTCGGTGGAGGCGCTGGCACGCGAGATCGCCGACCAGCGCCTGCCCATCGTTCCCAACTGTGCCGCCCGGACCGTACGGGCGGACATCGAACCGATTGTGCGGATTTCACAGGACGTCGGGATCGCGATCGAGGCGGCGACGTTCATTGGGTCGTCACCGATCCGTCAATACGCGGAGGATTGGACACTCGACAAGATGCTGGCCGTGTCCGAGGACGCCGTCACCTTCGCCGTCGGCGAGGGGCTTCCGGTGATGTACGTGACGGAGGATACGACGCGTGCCCGACCCGAGACGCTGAAAGCCCTGTACGGGGCCGCCATTCGTTGCGGTGCGCGCCGGATCTGCCTGGCGGACACGGTCGGTCACGCGGTGCCGAGTGGCGTGCGGCGCCTGGTGCAGTTCGTGCGGGATGAGATCGTCGCGCCTTCCGGTGAGGACGTGAAGATCGATTGGCACGGGCATCGCGATCGCGGGATGGGCGTGATCAACTGCCTCGCGGCCATCGAGGCCGGCGTCGATCGGGTGCACGCCACGGCGCTCGGGGTGGGCGAACGGGTCGGGAACGCCGAGATGGATCTGCTCATCGTCAACCTCTACCTGCTCGGCGCGCATCCCCACGGGGTCGCCCGGTTGCGGGAGTATTGCGACCTCGCGGCGACGACGATTGGTGTACCGCTGCCCGCCAACTACCCGGTCATGGGCGCCGACGCCTTCCGTACCGGCACCGGCGTGCACGCCGCCGCCATCATCAAGGCGCGCCGCAAAGGGGACGACTGGCTCGCCGATCGGGTCTATTCGAGCGTACCGGCCGCGGCGTTCGGGGCCGGCCAGCGGATCGAGATCTCGCCGGTATCCGGACTGTCCAACGTCAAATGCTGGCTGGACGAGCACGGCTACGATTCGGCGAACGACAGCTTCTGCGAGACCTTGTTCGACGCCGCCAAACACGCCGATCGCGTGCTTTCCGACGACGAATGCCACGCGTTGCTGTCGCCGGCTGATGGCGTCCACTAGCCTCGAGCAACTCACCACATCCTACCTCGACCTGCGATGGCACTTGAATCCGGTCGACGCCTCGGCGGCCGGACTGGTCGCGCACGACGGGCGCCTAGGGTCGTTTACGGACGGGGAGGTCGGGGAGCACGCCGCCGCGCTGCGGGCGCTGGCGGCGGCGATCGAGGCGTTCGACCTCGACGCGCTCGACGACGAAATCGATCGGACCGCGTTGCTGAACGAGATCCGCTTTACGGTCCATTACTTCACGGTTGAGCGACCGCACCAGCGCGATCCGGGCTTCTGGCTGTCGCACGTACTTGAAGGGTTGTACCAGATGCTGGCGGCGCGGGACCGGCCGATAACGGACCGGGCCGCGGCCGCGGCGGAACGACTGCGGCTCGTACCCGGATTTCTCGAACGGGCCCGCGAGACGCTGGACCGCTGCCCGCGCGTGTTCATCGACGTCGCCCGGGGTATCGGCGGTGGCGGACGGGCATTGATCGATGAGGTCGCGAAGCACCTGCGCCCGGCGGACGACGAGACGTTTGACGCTGCGTGCGCGGATGCGCGCGACGCGCTCCGGCACTTCGACGACGCGCTCACGACCGACCTGACCGAGACGGCCACGGACGATTTTGCCATCGGCGCGGATGCCTTCAACTACCGGCTGCGGTTTCAACATGCCTTGCAGCCTACCGCCACCGAGTTGATGCGGTACGGTCGGAAGCTGGTGGAACAGGTGGAGGTTGAGCTGGCGTCGATGGCGGAGGACATCGCGCCGGGAACGGCGTGGCCGGACCTGCTGGACCGCCTCCGCGGTGACCATCCCTCCGTCGAGGATCTGGTGGGGACCTACGCGTTGGAAATGGAACGCGCCCGCCTGTTCGTGGCGGAGCGCGACCTGGCCGCGATCCCGGATGGGGCCCTGGACGTCATTGCCACGCCGCCGTTTCTGCAACCGCTGATTCCATTTGCGGCCTATCAGCCACCGGGTGCATTCTCCGCCGACCGCACCGGGTGGTTCTACGTATCGCCGCCCGATGGGACCGGGGCCGAGGAACGGGAGCAAGGGCTGCGTGACCATTGCGTGCATGAGATACCGTCCACCGCGTTGCACGAAGGGTATCCGGGACATCACTTGCAGTTCCTGAATGCGCAGGCCCAACCCCGGACGATACGGCGACTATTGAGCACTCCGGTCAGCGTGGAGGGATGGGCGCTCTACTGCGAGGAAATGATGGGCGAGCAGGGGTTCTACCGGTCGACGGAGGAACACTTCCTTCAGCGCGTCGCGCTGCTGTGGCGTGCCGTTCGCGTCGTGCTCGACGTCGGGTTACACACGGGGTCCATCGGTTTCGATGAAGCCGTGCGGTTGCTCGAGCACCATGTGCACTTCGCGCACGGGCACGCGCTGGCCGAGGTGCGCCGTTACTGCGCGGAACCGGCGTATCAACTCGCCTATGCGGTCGGCCGGCGCGAACTCCGAGCGTTGCGGGACGACTTCCAGCGCGCCGCCGGCCCGGACTACTCGTTGCGCCGGTTCCACGATGCCGTGCTCGCGTACGGTGGGTTACCCGTCAGTCTGATGCGATGGGGCATGGGATTGGGATGATGGAACGCCTGCGGGCCAGACTGCGCGCGGCGCGGGACATCTACGAAGGCGTCTTCGTCGCCCCTTACCGGTCGCAGGTTCACCGGGAGTATCTGCGGCAACGCGACCTGTTCCTTCTGCTTGGTTTTGCCGACCTGCTTGGCGTCCCCAACCCGATCGCGTTCTACACGCTGGAACTGTATCCCGAACTGATCGACCAGTTTCATCAGTGGCACCTCCGCATGGGCATGCCGCACGCGCCGGCGGGGGGATTCCGGTGCTGCTGACCGGCTGATGCTCTCGCGGCTCGCCGGGCGCCGTATCGTCTTCTTCGGCGGGAAGGGCGGGGTCGGCAAGACGACGTTGGCGGCGGCCTACGCGGTCGCGTCGGCCGATCGAGGCGAACGGACCTTGCTGGTGTCGACCGATCCCGCCCACTCCACCGGCGATATTCTCCAGTGTGCGCTCGACGGCGATGCCCGCGACGTGGTGCCTAACCTGCGGGCCATCGAGATCGACCCCGCGCAGGAAGCCGACCGCTACATTGCCGACGTCAAGCGGCGGATCGCCGAAACGACATCGCCGCGGCTGCTGGCGGAGGTCGAGCGACAGATCGACATCGCGCGGGTGACGCCCGGCGCCGAGGAATCGGCGTTGTTCGATCGCTTCGCCCAGATCCTCGAGCGCGACGGGGACGACTACGATCGGCTCGTCTTCGATACGGCACCGCTCGGCCACACGCTGCGATTGCTCGCGTTACCGGAACAGATGCACGTGTGGATGCAGGCGTTAATCGGCCGGCGCAAACGGGTCAACGCCCTCGGACGCATGTGGCGGAGCGTCGCGGGCGCAGCAGCGGGCGACGCGGGTGAACGGGATGCGGTGCTCGACGCGCTCGAGCGGCGCCGGGCACGGTTTGCCGCCGCCCGAACGCGCCTGACCGATACGGCGCAGACAGCGTTCGTGTTCGTGGTCGTTCCGGAACGGCTGCCGATCCTGGAAACGGAGCGGGCGGTCCAAGCACTCGAGCGGCACGGGATTCCGGTCGGGGCGGTGATGGTCAACCGGGTCCTGCCGGCCGAAGCCGCGGGAGACTTCATGGCCAGACGGCGCGCCCGCGAGCGGGCCTATCTGGAGCGGATCCGCACGGCGTTCGGGCGCCACGAGATCGTGTACGTCCCGCTGCAGGAGGCGGATGTCGTTGGGATCACGATGTTGCGGGACTTGGCCGCCCGCGCTGGGACAGGGGAGGCGTAGCCTGGTCTCGGCGCCTACATTGGCCGGGACGCCATGACCTGGAGGACGGCTTGAGTTCCATCGCGCTGCTCGTTGTTGGTTTGTCGGCGTTCGCGACCGGTTACGCGTTCTACTCCCGGTATATCGCGCACCGGATCTATCAGCTGGATCCCGATTTTCGCACGCCCGCACACGCGTTCGAGGACGGGGTCGACTTCGTGCCGACCAATCGGCACGTGCTGTTTGGCCACCACTTCACGTCCGTGGCGGGTGCGGCACCGATCGTGGGCCCGGCCATCGCGGTCATCTGGGGGTGGCTGCCCGCGTTCCTCTGGGTCGTGCTGGGGACCATCTTCGCCGGGGCCGTACACGATTTCGGCACGCTGTGGATCTCGACCCGGCACAAGGCGAATTCCATTGGCACCCTGGCGGAGTCGATCGTCGGCGACCGCGCGCGGGTGCTGTTCCTGCTCATCATCTTCTTCCTGTTATTGCTGGTCAACGCGGTGTTCGCGGTCGTCATCGCGAACCTGTTGCTGGCTAATCCCGGTACGGTCCTGCCCGTCTGGGGAAGCCTGGTGGTCGCCGTCATCGTGGGCTACGCGATCTACCGGACGCGTGTGGGGATCCTCATACCGTCGCTCATGGCGCTGGCGGCGCTGTACGCGATGATCTGGCTGGGCCAATACGCGCCGTTTTCGCTGCCCGACTTCTTCGGCTTCGCCCCAACCGCCGCGCAGGTGCTGGCCGCGGGCGGGGACGGTGCGACGGCCCAGGCGGCGGCGCACACCGACGGCGTACGGGCGGGGTGGGTGATCATCCTGTTTCTCTATGCGTTCGTCGCCAGCGTCCTCCCGGTATGGTTGCTGCTGCAACCGCGTGATTTCGTGAACAGCCATCAGCTCTTCGTGGCCCTGGGCATCATCTTCCTCGGCATCGTCGTCACGAATCCGACCGTGGTGGCGCCGGCCATCAATACGCGGCTGCCGGACGACGCACCGAGCTGGTTCCCCCTGTTGTTCATCACGATTGCGTGCGGAGCCATCAGCGGGTTCCACGGATTGGTCGCGTCGGGGACATCGTCGAAGCAACTCAACACGGAAACCGATGCGCGGTACGTCGGGTATGGCGGTGCAGTCGGCGAAGGTACGCTGGCGTTGACCTCCATCCTCGCGACCACCGCCGGGTTCGCCGTGGTGGTCGGGGTCGACGGATGGCATGAGCACTACGGGACGTGGGCCCGGGCGTCGGCGGGCGCCACCACGGCGTTCGTGACGGGCGTGGGGCAGTTGGCGCAGGGGATAGGGATCCCGGCGAACGTGGCTGTCATTTTCGCCGCGGTGGTCGTCATTTCGTTCGCCGCCACCACGATGGACACCGGCGTGCGGCTGCAGCGCTATATCATTGCGGAACTCGGCGCGGAGTACGACGTGCCGATCGCTCGACGTCCGTGGTTCGCGACGGGTCTCGCGGTCACCAGCTGTGCGCTGCTGGCCCTTGGACTCGATCGGGGGGCCGGGGGCATGCGTCTCTGGCCGTTGTTCGGCACGACCAATCAGCTTACCGGCGCGCTGAGCTTGCTCGTGGTCTCGCTGTTTCTGTATCGCTTGCGACGCCGAATCTGGCCCACGGCCATCCCCATGCTCTTCCTGCTGGTGATGACCACCTGGGCCATGGTCCTCAACCTGATCCGCTATGCCGCCAACGACGACGTGCTGCTGCTCGGTGTCGGCGGGGCGATCTTCGTGCTCGAACTCTGGCTCGTCTTCGAGGCGATTGCGGCGATCCGTCGCGCACTGACGCAACCACCCGCTGACCGACCCACCGGGAACACGCCATCGTGACGCGAACGAGACGGACGTCGTGAGCGTGGACGGGATGCCGGTGCGCCGCGCGGGGGCCGCGGCGGCGGCCGCTGCGCACGGCGGCACGCGACTCGACGGCGGTTGCCGACCCGGTGGCGGCGCCGTACGTTTTCCACTCTCTCACGGGCGGTCGCCATTCCGTTCACCCCCAACGATCCAGAGTGGCTGGCGAGTCCACGCCGACCGCGCGCGTCGGGTGCCGCCCTCGCGCCCGACACCGAGGTGCAGTTGAATCATGCCCCGGAGTCGGGGATGCGTGGCAGCACCGCGATCGTGACCGGCGGCGCCACGGGAATTGGGCGCGCGGTCGCGCTCGAGTTCGCGCGGCGCGGGGCGAACGTCGGGTTCAACTATATCGACCTCCCCAATCGGGATATTGCCGAGCAGGCGTTGCTGACGGAGACCGCGCTGCGTGCTCAGGGGGTCTCGGTCTTTTCGGATCGCTGTGACGTGCGCGACCAGGAGGCGGTCGAGCGGTTCGTCCGCGCGGTGAAAGCCGAGTTGGGTGGCGTCCAGTACCTGGTGAACAACGCCGGCATTGCGCGCGACGGCGCGCTGTGGCGGTTGAGTTCCGAGGCGTGGCGCGACGTCATGGACACCAACATCGCCGGAGCGTTTCACTGTACCCAGGCGGTGTCGCGTCTCTTCCGGGCGCAGCGCGCCGGCCGGATCGTGAACATCGCCTCGATTCAGGCATTCCAGCCCAGTTTTGGCGTCGCGGCCTATGCCGCCAGCAAGGCGGCGTTGATCGGCCTGACCCGTTCGGCGGCCGTGGAGCTCGGGCCGTCCAACGTCAACGTCAACGCCGTCGCGCCGGGGTACGTGCGCACCGAGCTGGTGGAAACCCTCCCGCCCGATGTCCTCGACCGGGCGAAACGCGACGCGGTCCTCGGTCGACTCGCGGAGCCGGAAGACGTCGCCAACGTCGTGGTGTTCCTGTGCGCGCCCGAGGCCCGACACATCACCGGACAGGTTATCTTAGTGGACGGCGGTTTGAGCATCAGCTGACTATCCGGCCGGATCCCGAGGGCGTCGGCGGAAGGAGCTCCTGTGAGCGGCGAATACCTGATATCGGAGGTCACAAACGACGGCGCGGTCGGGCGACTCACGCTCAACAACCCTCCGCTGAACGTCATGAGCATCGAGATGATGGATGAAATCAACTCGGCGCTCCTGGCGCTTCGCGAAGACGCCGATATCAAGGTGCTGGTGCTGCGGGGACAGGGTCGGGCGTTCAGCGCGGGCATCGACGTCTCCGAACACACCCGCGATAAGATCACCCGGTTGTTGCAGGTGTTCCACCGGATCTTCGAGACGATCCGGCTGCTCGACGTCATCAGCGTCGCGGCGGTCGATGGTGTGGCGGCCGCCGGGGGATTCGAGCTCGCCATCGGCTGCAACCTCGTGGTGGCCAGTGAATCGGCGCGGTTCTCGCTGCCGGAAGTGCGGCACGGCGTGTTCCCGCCCGTGGCGTGCGTCATCCTCCCCCGCGCGGCCCCCAGGCGTAAGGCGATGGAGTGGATTCTGCTCGGCGAGCAGGTGAGCGCGGACGAGTTGGCCACGTACGGTCTGGTCAACCGCGTGTTTCCGGATGACGAGTTTGACGCGGGGTTGGAGGCCTTTGTGGAGAAGCTCGCCGCGAACTCGGGGCCGGTGATGAAACTCGCGCGCCAAGCCCAATACCTGACCTACTACGCGACGTACGAGGAAGCGCTCTACAAGGTCGAGAACCTGTACATGCGTGAACTCATGAGCTTGTCCGACTCGCATGAGGGTATCACCGCGTTCCTCGATAAGCGCGATCCGCAATGGCGCGACGTCTAGTCCTGACCCTCGGTACGCTCGCGTGTGCAACGGCCGGCTGCGGAGGCGCTCAGCCGGCCGTCACCGTTCCGTCGCCGACGGCGGCCCTTCCGACGGCCGGCCTCGCCGGCCAACCGGTCACGGTGTACCCGCTGACGTTGGTAGCGACCGATGACCAGCTCGGGTGGGGCGCGGCGTTTGCCTCCCGACGCGAAGCGCTCGATCGGGCGGACAGCCTGATCGGCGCGTTGTTGCGGGAGCGGTCGCCTGAAGTGATCTGGGTCCTGCCCGATCAACTGCGTCGTGCGGCGGAGCGCGCCCCCGGCCTGCTGACCGCACCGGACCAAATGGGGACCGCCATGCTGCGGTTTTCGAGCATGACCCACGTACCCGATCCACTGCGAAGTCAGATGCGCAGCTTGACCGGTGTGGCCGGTAGCCGATTCGCGTTGGTGCCCGCGAGCCTCGTGTTCGTTCCCGGCGACACCGGCGGTCGGGCGGAACTGACGTTGGTGCTTGCCGACGTCCGGACCGGCGCCATTGGCTGGCGAACGGTCGCCCACGCCGAGGGGGCCGATCCCTGGATCGCGTTGCGGGACGCGGTGAAATCCCTCGTTCCCGGCCTGCCATGACCCGCGCGGTGACGTTGATTCCCGGTGACGGCATCGGGCCCGAAATCACCGAGGCCGCGCTGCGCATCCTCGATGCGGCGGGTGCCGACATCGCCTGGGATCGGCAACTCGGCGGCCTCGCGGGGCTCGAGGAGGCCGGCGATCCACTGCCGGATGCCACATTGGAGAGCATCCGCAAGAACCGGATCGTGCTGAAAGGCCCGCTGACGACCCCGGTCGGCAAGGGCTTCCGCTCGGTCAACGTCGCACTGCGCCGTGAGTTCGACCTGTATGCGAACGTGCGGCCGGCCCGGACGATGATCCCGGGGGGGCGCTACGACGACATTAACCTGGTGCTGGTTCGGGAGAATACGGAGGGTCTGTACATCGGCCACGAGATGTATATCAGCATCGATGGCGATCCGCGGGCGGTTGCGCAGTCGACGGCCATCGTCACGCGGAAGGGTTGCGAGCGGATCGTCCGATACGCCTTCGAGTACGCGGTGGCCCACGATCGGCGGCGGGTGACGGTGGTGCACAAAGCCAATATCCTGAAGGCCGTCAGCGGGCTGTTTCTCGACGTGGCGCGGGACGTCGCGGAGCAATACGAAGGTCGGGTGCACGTTGACGACGTGATCATCGACGCCTGCGCAATGAAGCTCGTGCTCGATCCGCACCAGTTCGATGTCCTCGTGACCACCAACATGTTCGGTGACATTCTCAGTGATGAGATCGCCGGCCTGGTAGGCGGACTGGGACTGGCGCCAGGCGCGAATATCGGTGCGGACGCCGCGTTGTTCGAGGCGGTCCACGGCTCGGCACCGGATATCGCCGGGCGCGGCGTGGCCAATCCGACGGCGCTGACCTTGGCGGCGTGCATGATGCTCGACCATCTTGGCGAGCAGGCGACGGCGACGCGGGTTCGCGACGCCGTGGGTGACGTGTTACGGCAGGATCGGATTCGTACTCCTGACTTGAACGGAAATGCTACCACCGCTGGGTTCGCCGACGCCGTTGTACGGCGGCTTTCGTGAGACGGAGTGTCCGCGTTGCGCCCGGGAGGTCGATCTGCCGCTCGGGATGTTGTGCCGCGTGTGTCTCGCCGCGGTGGACCGGCGCGCGCGAAGAGTGGCGCGATGGGTGAGCCTCGGTACGACGGCCGTGTTTGCGCTCTATGTCATGGCACGTCTCCCGGTGGAGCGCACCGCGCGATTGGTGGGAGCCGGGGCGATCGGCGTGTGGTTCGTCGCGAGCCGAGTGCTCGCCTTGCGGGTGGCACGGCAGTGGTTCCTCCGGTGACGGGATCTCGATGTCGTTCAGTCTGATTCACCTGTCCGACCCCCATTTCGGGGCGGTGGCGGATCTCGCGCAGATCGAGGCGATCGAAGCGCTGGTTCCCGACCTCGAGCCGGAGGCCGTGGTGCTCACCGGCGACCTCACGCTGCGGGCGCGGCATGGAGAGTTCCAGCGCGCGCGGGCCTTCGTGCGCGAACTCGCGCGGTCGGCACCGGTGCACGTGATGCCGGGCAACCATGACGTCCAGTGGTGGTGGCGGCCGTTTCTGCCTTTCGGGTCGGCCGGCAAATATCGGAAGTACGGGCGGTATTTCGGACCCCATCTGGCGCCCACCCTGGACCTGACGGATGCGGTGCTGGTCAGTGTGCTGACCTCCCACGGTGTCGCGTGGGGGTCGCTCACGCCTCGGCTGCGCGATATCGCGGTGAAGGGGCACCTGCCGAAACGAGAAATCGCTCGTGCGGCCGCGCGATTCGCCGGGGCGCGCCCTGAGCAGGTTCGCGTGTTGGTGCTGCATCACAATGTGCTGCGGGGTGGCCTGTCCGACCGGATGGGCCTCGCGCGCTGGAAGACCGCCCAGCGACGGATCGTCGATTCGGGTGCCGACTTGGTATTATGTGGGCACGATCACCAGGAGCAGGCAGACACCCTGGACGGGGTGGTCGTGTCGTGCGCCGGGACGGTATCCACCCGGTCGCGCGGCGGTCGGCCGGCGGTGTTCAACCGTGTGGTCGTGGACCAGGACGCCATTCACCTGGAGTACTATCGTTGGGAGCCGGATCGGAAGTTGTTCAAGCGCTCGGACGTGCACCAGTTTGCCAGGAAGCGGAAGGCAGGGGTCGCGCGTGATGTCGAGGAAGTCGGCGCGGAGGGATGAAGACGCCCGGGTGGCGGATGAGGCGCTGTTGACGCGGCGCCTCGCCGCCCTGGGCTTGCGGGTCCGCCGGGTCGCCGTGCACAGCAATCGGACCGTCATGGTGAGTGTGTCACGCGGGACGTTGCGGATCCACCGCGGCTACGCCTACGCATCCGATCGGGTGCTGAACGCTATCGTGAAGTTCGTCTACTCGCGCACCCGCGTGGCCGATCGGCGCGACGCCGAGCGGGAACTGCTCGCGTTTCCGGCGCACCAGTTTGGGAACGTCGTGCGCAGTCGTCCCGAAGGTGCGCGGCCGGGCGATCGAGCCATTCTGTCGAAGCTGCGGCAGCTGCACACGCAGTTGAACGCGAGACACTTCGGCGGCGCTCTCACCCGGATACCGTTCCGACTCTCCGCCAAGATGCGCACACAGCTCGGTGAGGTCACGCTCGATGATCGGACCGGGCGCGCCGTCGAGATCGGCATGAGCCGGCAGCATGTTGCGCGGGACGGTTGGCTCGAAGTGCAGAAGACGCTGGTGCACGAAATGATCCATCAATGGCAGGCCGAGACTGGATTGGCCGTCGATCACGGACCGACGTTCCGCCGCAAGGCGCGGGAAGTCGGGGTCGAGCCGTCCGCAAGGCGCGATCTCGACACCCGTCCCGCGGCCGACATCTTGTAATTCATGGGGGAGTGATGGCCTACGAAGGTGTGGATTTCTACCAGAGCGACACCCTGTTGTCCGAGGAGGAACGGGCCGTTCGCGACACCGTCCGTCGCTTCGTGGACGACGAGTTGATGCCGATTATCGGCGAGCACTACGTCAGCGGCACCTTCCCCATGTCTCTCATTCCGCTGATGGGTGAATTGGGTCTGTACGGGGCGAACCTGCCGGAACAATACGGCTGTGCCGGCCTCAACAACGTCGCGTACGGTCTCATCATGCAGGAGCTCGAACGAGGCGATTCCGGCATCCGGTCGTTCACGTCCGTGCAGGGCGCGTTGGTCATGTATCCTATCCACGCCTTCGGCAGCGAAGCACAACGGTTGGCGTGGCTGCCCAAGCTGGCGACCGGCGACACGATCGGATGCTTCGGCCTGACGGAACCGGACTACGGTTCGAACCCCGGCGGGATGATTACCACGGCGCGGGAAGCAGACGGTGGCTGGATTCTCAACGGCGCCAAGATGTGGATCACCAGCGGCTCGATGGCGCACGTCGCCGTCGTCTGGGCCAAGACCGGAGCGATCGACGACCAGAGCTCGATTCGCGGGTTCATCGTTCCCACGGACACGCCGGGCTTTTCGGCAAAGGACCAGACCGGCAAGCTCAGCCTGCGGGCGAGTGACACCAGTGAACTGGTGCTCGAGGACGTCCGGCTGCCGGCGGACGCGCTGTTGCCGAACAGCGGTGGGCTCAAGAGTCCATTGATGTGCCTGACCCAGGCGCGCTACGGCATCGCGTGGGGAGCGGTGGGCGCGGCGCAGGCATGCTTCGACGAGGCGCTCAGCTACGCCAAGAACCGCGTGATGTTCGACCGGCCGATCGGCGCGTTTCAACTCCAGCAAGCCCGCCTGGCGGACATGCTCACCGAAATCACGAAGGCCCAACTGCTCAACATCCAGCTTGGCCGGCTGAAGGATGAAGGGAAGGCCACCCCCCAGCAGATCTCGCTCGCGAAACGCAACAACGTGAACATGGCCACCGAGTGCGCGCGCGAGACGCGACGCCTGCTCGGCGCCAACGGGATTCTGGTCGAGTACCAGGCCATGCGCCATCTGGTCAACCTCGAGAGCGTTTACACGTACGAGGGCACGCACGACATGCATACGCTCATTCTGGGCCAGGCCGTGACCGGCATGGACGCGTTCCGCGGATGACCGAGCCGCGAGCGGTATTCAGCAATCCCGCGGGCGACGCCCGTGGTGCGGCCGCCGCGTATACGGCGGCGCTGCTCGACGTGTTGGGCGATCGTGATCCGCTTGCGGTTCAGGGCGAACTCGTGGGCGCGGTCGAGCAATCGGTAACCGGTCTCGCGGTCGACCTGTTGCGCACGCCCGAACGAGCGGGCAAGTGGTCGATCGCGGAGGTCGTCGTGCACCTCGCCGACACCGAATTGGTATACGGGTATCGGTACCGCATGGTGTTGGCGCACGACGCGCCGTCCATCGAGGGGTTCGATCAGGACGCCTGGGCGCGGCAGCTCCGGTACGTCGACGCGGATGTCGAGCGGGAACTCGAGCGGCTCCGGGTGCTGCGAGCGTCCAACCTGGCGCTGCTCCACTCACTGGATGACGCCCAACGCAATCGGTTCGGCGTGCATGCCGAGCGCGGGAACGAGAGCGTATGGATGATTGCGCGGTTAGGCGCCGCGCACGATCTGGTCCATCGTGCGCAGATCGCGCGCATTCGGGACGCGGTGACGCGATGAATCCGAGCATCGAGTTGTTGCTCGAGGTACTCGATCAGGCGTTCGATGCGAAGGGTTGGCATGGCACCACCCTCAGTGGCTCGCTGCGGGGCGTCGGGTTGAAGCAGGCGGAATGGCGGCCGTCGCCGCGCCGGCACTCGATCCGTGACCTGGTGCTGCATACCGCCTACTGGAAGTACGTGGTGCGGCGTCGCGTGCTCGGTGAAACGGACCGGGGCGGGTTCGCGCGCGGGCCGAGCAATTGGCCGGCGGCTCCGGAGCGGACGGACCGGGCCTGGAAGGAGGACGTGCGTCTGCTGAAGCGGTCACACGCGGCACTGCGCGAGGTCGTCGCCGGGCTGTCCCCCGGGGCGCTGGCCCACACGTCGCCGAGTGGTGCGTGGACCTATCGTGAGATGATCCACGGCGTGGCCGCGCACGACCTGTATCACACGGGACAGATCCAACTCCTGAAGCGGCTCTACGCCGGACGATAGCGGGGACGGACTCCATGGCTCGCGCCAAGCGATACTGGCTGATGAAAGTCGAACCGGACGCCTACGCAATCGACGATCTGGCCCGGGATGGGTCGACAGGGTGGGAGGGCGTGCGAAACTACAAGGCGCGCAACCTGCTGCGCGATGACATCAAGACCCGCGACGGTGTGCTGTTCTACGCGTCCAACGCGGACCCGTCGGGCGTGGCGGGTGTGGCGGAGGTCGTCCGTGACGGGTATCCGGATCCTTTCCAGTGGCGCAAAGGACACCGCTACTTCGACCCCAAGGCCAAGCAGGATCCACCAACCTGGTACGCGGTCGATATCCGGTTCGTGGAGCGGTTCCCGTCTGTGTTGCCGTTGGGTGCCATGCGGGAGATGGCCGGCCTGGAGCAGATGTGGGTCCTCAAGCGAGGAATGCGGCTGTCGGTCCAACCGGTCACGGCGAGGGAATTCGCGATCGTCGTACGGGCCGGCCGCAAACAACCCGCGGAGTAAATCTTCCGCCGGCCGGCGGCATCCTATCGACGTGCAATCCCTGACACCGCCCCGCCTCGCGGATTTCCGCGGACCCCGCCGCGCTTCGCGCACGTTGCCCCCAACACGCCGCGCCGGTTAATTTCCAGCGTCCGAGGCACCGACTGCGGACACAACCCAACGCAATGCCATTCCTGAGGTTACGGTGAAGATAGCGGTGTGCGTGAAGCGGGTTCCGGACTCGGAAGCCCGCATCAAGATCGGCGCCGACGGGAAGTCGATCGACGAAACCGGCGTCAAGTTCGTGCTCAATCCCTACGATGAAATCGCGGTCGAGGAAGCGCTTCGCCGGAAGGAGGCCGCCGGCGCCGGCGAGGTCGTCATCGTCTCGCTCGGAGGAGCCGCGGCACAAGAGACCATTCGTACGGCGCTCGCGATGGGTGCGGACCGCGGAATCCTGCTGCAGGTTGACCGCCAGGTTCCCGATCCGCTCGTTGCCGCCCGGGTCCTGGCTGACGAACTTCGCGAGGGTGGCTACGACCTGATCCTGTTCGGGAAGGTGGCGATCGACGACTACAGCCATGCGACCGGGACGATGGTCGGCGAGCTGCTGGGCTTGCCGTCTGTCAGCGCCATTGCGCGGCTGGAGTTGACGGATGGGAAGGGGACCGCTGAGCGCGAGATTGAGGGCGGGATCGAGGTCGTGGAATTCTCCTTGCCCGCGGTGCTGACGGCCGAAAAGGGGCTCAACGAACCGCGTTATCCCGCGTTGAAGGGCATCATGATGGCGAAGAAGAAACCGCTCGAGGTCAAACAGGTCTCGCTCGCCGACGCGGGCGTCGACGTCGTAGGCATCACCCTCCCGCCGGAGCGACAGGAGGGGCGGATCGTCGGTGAAGGGGCCGACGCGGTCCCGGCGCTGATCGACGCGCTCCGCAAGGAAGCGAAGGTGTTGTGATGACCGGCGTACTGGCGGTGCTCGAGCAGCGCGACGGCACGCTCAAACGCGTGTCGCACGAAACCCTGGCGGCCGCCCGTGTGATCGCCGATGCCACGGGCGGCGAGGTGGACGCCGTGGTGATCGGTCCGGAGGACATGGATGCCGATGGTCTGGGTACCGCCGGTGCCGACAAGGTCTTCCTGACGGCGGACGATGGCCTGGCGCTCTATCAGGGCGCGTCGTATGCGGCCACGGTGACCGCGCGGGCCAGGTCCGGCGCCTACGCGGCGGTCGTGGTCGGTGCCACGGCGCTGGGCAAGGATCTTGCGCCGCGCATTGCGGCGCGCCTCGGGTGTCCCCTGGCGAGCGATGTGACCGCGATCGAAGTCGATGGCGGGATCGTGGTGACCCGGCCGGTGTATGCGGGCAAGGCGATGTATCGCCTGCGGATCACCGCGGCGTCGTGTGTCGTCTCGGTGCGACCCAACAACTTCGCGCCGGTGACCGTACAACGGGCGGGGACGGTCGAGACACTGGCGCCGGTCACCGGCGGTGCTTCCGCCGCCCGGACGGTACTCGTCAAGGAACCGGAACGCGCGGCACTCGATGTCGCCGAGGCGACGGTGGTGGTCAGCGGAGGCCGCGGGCTCAAGGAACCGGAGCATTTTGCGTTGATCGAAGCGCTCGCCGGCGCGTTTGGGAACGCCGCCGTGGGGGCGTCAAGGGCGGTCGTGGACGCCGGGTGGCGCCCACATTCCGAACAAGTCGGACAGACCGGAAAGACCGTCAGTCCGAGCCTGTATGTCGCGATCGGCATCTCCGGCGCGATTCAACATCTGGCGGGCATGCGGACGGCGAAAGTGATTGTGGCGATCAACAAGGATAAGGACGCGCCGATATTCAAGGTCGCCGACTACGGAATCGTCGGTGATCTGTTCGAAGTCGTGCCGCGGCTCACCGAAGCGATCAAGAAAATCCGGGGGAACTGATGCTCGTCCGTTACGGCGTAGCGATCGTGGGTGTGGTGATGCTCGTTTCCTCGGTGTACGCCCAGGAGGAAGGGGCGCGCAGGGCGCCCGTGAAAGCCTTTCCCTTTGCGGTGTTGCCGTACGTGGCGCTCGGGTTCCGTGGCGTTCGTGCCAACGAGGCCGATTCCCTGACGTGCCCGGGATTCCCGCTGGACTGCCATCAGCATAGGGCGAGTTCCGGTCCGGCCGTTGGCGCCGCGATTCAGGCACCGATCGGGGGCGGGTTCGGGTTGTCGCTCGGGTTCCACGCCAGCCGACCCCACCGCTCCCGTTGCACCCAAGGCTCCGAATGCGACACGCGCGAAAGCCTGACCGGTCTCCAGGGCACCGCTCTCCTCCTGTTTCGGTTCAAGGCGCGAGCGCCAATCTACTTCGGGCTCGGGGCTTCCGGCTCCCAACTGACCCCTGGTCCGGTTCGAGGCCAGGAAGATCCCGTGACCGAAATCGGCGGTGTCTTTGTACTGGGAGTCGACGCGGCGATCGGCCAGAAGATCGGCGCGCGCGTGACCTGGTCGAACTACTTCATGGCCCCCTCCGGCGACAACCTCCCCGGCGGGTTCAAGGCGGAGGGCATGGCGTATGATGCGCTGATTACGATCGGCGCCAGAATCCAGCTGTAGTCGTGTCCCGCGACACGATCATCCCGGGCAAGGTCCAACCCCCACTCCCGATCGACACGCTCATCCTGCGCGAACCACCGCAGGACGAAACCATCGACATGGATGTGCTGTTCGTTGGTGGCGGGCCGGCAGGCCTCGCCGGCGCCATCGAACTGGCCAATCTCGTGCGGCGGGACAACGAGTCCGGGGCCGGGATCGGCGGTGTCGAGATTGGTGTGCTCGAGAAGGCGGCATCCCTCGGCGAGCACAATCTGTCCGGTGCCGTCATCAACCCGCGCTCGCTCCGGGACCTGTTCCCTGACCTGTCCGACGAAGACTTCCCGTTTCGGCGGCGCGTCGTGCGAGACGCCGTCTACGTGCTCAACGAGAAGCGCGCGCGGCGGATTCCCGTCCCGCCGACCATGCACAATACCGACAACTATGTCGGGTCCATTTGTGAACTCGTGCGCTGGATGGGTGAACGGGCGGAGGAACTCGGCGTCAACATCTTCGCCGGATTTCCGGCCGCGGCCTTGCTCGCCGACGGCGATCGCATCATCGGTGTCCGTACCGAGCCCACCGGCCTGGATCGCGATGGACAGCCGCAAGCGACCTACACCCCACCCGCGGACATCCTCGCGACGATCACGGCGCTGGCTGAAGGCACGCGCGGCCCGCTCTCGCAGGCGTACGTCAGATGGCAGCGGATCGGGTCACCCAATCCCCAGCTCTTTGCGCTCGGTGTCAAGGAACTGTGGGAAACCAAGGTACCGCTCGACCGCGTGATCCACACCATGGGATGGCCGCTGCCCCGCGATGCGTTCGGCGGGAGTTTCATGTATCCGATGGCGGACGATCTTGTATCGCTGGGGCTGGTCGTCGGCCTCGATTATCATGATGCCGGGCTCGACGTGCACGAGCTGCTGCAACGGATGAAACGGCACCCGCTGTTTCACCAGTACCTCGCTGGCGGCGAGCTGATCGAGTGGGGCGCGAAGACGATTCCCGAGGGCGGGTTCTACGCCCTGCCCGATCGATTGCACGGCGATGGTGTCGTCCTCCTCGGCGATGCGGCCGGATTCGTGGACGTGCCGTCGCTCAAGGGGATCCACTACGCGATCGAGAGTGGGATCCTCGCGGCCCGTGCCATGTTCCAGGCACTCAAAGCGGGCGATTCGTCCGCGCCCCACCTCGCCGAGTACGACCGCAGCGTGGCCAACTCGTTCATCCGACGGGACCTGTACCGCACGCGTAACATGCGGCTGGCGTTCAAGGACGGCTTCTACATCGGCGGGTTGAAGGCGCTACTCATGACGATGACCGGCGGTCGCTTTCCCGGCGGGCGTATCGCGATGCCGGCGGACGCCGATGCTCCCAAACGGGTCGCGTCGGCGTCGCGCTTCGTGCCGGACGGGAAGCTGACGTTCTCCAAGCTCGACGCCGTGTTCAAGGCCGGCAACGCAACCCGCGACGACATTCCCTTGCATCTCAGCGCGCCCGCGGACACGACGGAGGAGATGGCACGGCTCTATGCCGCGATGTGTCCCGCCGGCGTGTACGAATGGGTGGACGGCGCCTTGCGCGTCAACGCGCCCAACTGTGTCGACTGCAAGGCAACCGACGTGCTCGGACCCCGCTGGAAGCCTCGCGAGGGCGGTAGCGGTCCTTCTTATAAAGCGATGTAGTCTACTCGAACGGTGGGGCCTCGACGTGCACCGGATCGTCGAGCAGGATCGCCTGCAGGGTCTCGCCTGCATCCACCTCCGCCCGCTCGGCCGGTACGATCAAGAGTGCGTTCGCCGCGACCATCGATGACAGGATACCGGATCCCTGTGGTCCGGTCAGGCGCGCCGTCCGATTGCCGTCGCGCTCAGACACGACCGCGCGCAGGAAATGCGTCAAACGTGTCGGCACGGCAATCGACTCAGTCATGCGTACGGGCACGGCGCGGCGGAACCAGGTTGCATGACCGCGCATCTTGCGGATGAGCGGTCGGACGAACAACTCGAAGGTCACCATCGCCGAAACGGGATTACCCGGGAGACCGATCCACGGAATGCCGCCGAGCAGCCCGAACCCCACTGGGGCGCCGGGTCGCATGCGAATGCGCCAGAACTTGAGATCGAGCCCGAGTTCTTCGAGCACCGGGCGCATGTAGTCGTGTTCACCCACACTCACACCCGCGGTCGTCACGATGACGTCGGCCTGCAGCATGCCCTTGGACACGCGTTCGCGCACGTCCGCCGGATCGTCGCGCGCGATGCCGAGATTGACGGGCGTTGCGCCGACCCGCGCGAGGAGGGAAAGCAGCGTATAGGTGTTCGACGACGCGATCTTCCTCCCGCTGACGATTGCGTCTCGTTCGTCGAGATCGGCGAGTTCGTTGCCTGAACCGAGGAAAGCGACTCTCGGCTGCCGGTAGACGCACACCTCGCTCTCGCCGATGGCGGCGAGCATGCCGACTGCCGCCGGACCGAGTTCGGATCCTTCGGGCAACACGACCGACCCGCGCACCACGTCTTCACCGCGAGGGCGCACGTTGCGCCCGGCGTCGCGCGGGTCGTCGATACGTACCTGGTCGGTGGCGACGGCGGTGGTGTCCTCCTGTCGAATCACGCTGTCCGCGCCGTCGGGGATAGGAGCGCCGGTGAAAATCCGGGCGCACTCACCCGATTCGATGGGCACGGTCGGGAGCGCGCCGGCGACGATCGTCTCGACGATGTGGAGGGTCACCGGGACGGCAGGGCTGACGTCGGCGGCGCGGACGGCGTACCCGTCCATCGCGGAATTATCGCGGGCGGGTATGTCGATGGGGCTGCGGGCGTCGTGGCCGATGATTCGGCCGAGCACTTCGGTGATCGGGATGCACTCGACCGGCAGGCGGTGTGTTTCCGCGAGGATGGTCGCGGCCGCTTCGGCGGGGGACCGCATCAGGTGGCGTCGAGCACCAGCGCGTGTTCCCACGCCATATGTGCGAGACTGGTGAACCAACTCGTGTCGGTGAACGCGAACGTGGGAAAGGAAAACCGCAACTGCTTGTCGTCGGTCACCATCGCGATCCAGTCTCCCGGCAGGTCACCTGCCGGATCGTAGAGCGGCTGCGGATGCTCACTGGTTCGGTGGACCTCGATCTTCGGTATCGCAAAGCGCTTGAATCCCTCGACAATCACGATGTCGACATCCGAGAAGAACTGCCGTGCCAGGGTAAAGGGGTCGGTTTCGTTGTCGATCCGTTCGAACAGGACGCGATGACCGGGTGATTCGATGAGCGTCTTGGTAGCGCGCGCCTCGTGATAGTGGCGCCAGGTGTCCTTCCCTTCGCGGTCGAGCACGGCCGGGTGGTCACCATGCTTGATCGTGCCGACCCGCCGCCCGCGCCTGACGAATTCGGTGACCAGCGCCACGACGAGCGTCGTCTTGCCCGCGTTCTTGCGACCGACCACCGAGATCATGCGTATTGGCGCCACAACTCCTCTGCTTTCTGGAGGTCCTCGGCGGTGTTGACATTGAAGAACAACGTTGCCGGGTCGCCAAACGACGCCACGCGCTCGAGCGGCAGGGTCCCGACGTTGACCGCATCATGAAACCCGATGGCTCGATAGTCTTCGTCCCGCAATCGGTCGAGGATCGGTTCGCGGCACGCGGGCCCGTACACGCCACACAGCGGTTCCACGCCTCGGGGGCCCTCGCTCTGGGGCAGGAACACGTCGTGGTCTCCGGCGCCGTTGACCAGCGCCACCAGCAGGTCGGCCGAGAGAAACGGCATGTCCCATGCCACGAGCAGGACGGGTCCATCGCCGGCGACGACCGCGCTATAGATGCCGCCGAGGCTGCCGCAATCCGGATACTCGTCAGGCTTGACCTGCAGGTCCGGATGCCACGATGAGGCATCGCCCGCATTGGCGATCAACAACGGCATGCTCCCGGTGGCAACCCGCACCAGCGCGACGACTCGATCGAGAATCCGCTCACCGCCGACCCGCTCGAGCCCTTTGGGCCTTCCGTCGAAGCGACTCGCTTTGCCGCCCGCCAGCACCGCGCCGCGCATCAATCGGGCGCGTGCAGGTGAGGATGACCGCTGACCGCGCGGCCCAGCAGATACATGCCTGATCGCTGCGCGATGCTCACCGCGACGGTCGAGGGAACCGACGGCGTCGCGATCCAGTCGAGACCGGCACGGGCGGCCTTGAACGCCAACTCGCCGGAGATCCTGCCGGTAACCAGCAATCCGTGCCCGCGGACGTCTCGCCCCGCCAGGAGCGCCGCGCCGATGACCTTGTCGACCGCATTGTGGCGCCCGATGTCCTCAGCGTGATGCAGCAGGTCCTTCCCGTCGGTCAAGGCAGCGGCATGAATGCCGCCGGTGGACTTGTACCGCTCGCCGAGTCCAAAGAGCTGCTTGAACAAGCCACGCAACACCTCGAGGTCGGGTGGCGGCGAGGCGGCTGGTCGCGTCGGCGCCGTGGCCGGGTCGGCGAGGAATACCGACACCGCCCCGCAGCCGGACGCGAGCACGCGCTGGCGATCCTCCGCCGCAATCGCGCTGACGCGCGCGGCATCGACCTGGGCCCAGAACCCCAGGTCGGTGGCGCACGGCCGCAGGCTCTCGAGGTCGGCGAGTGTCGAGAGGTACCCCTCACCGTGGAGCCACCCAATAGCCAGTTCCTCGAGCTGATCGGGTGTACACATCCAGGTCACCATGGGGGTGCCGTTGACTTCGAGCCACACCGGCACTTCTTCGACGACCGCGTGATCGGCCATCATGCCGCCGCGCTTGCCCGAGGCCGGACGCCGCTCATTCGTCGCCACGGTACTCTGCGTAGAGATGGGGATCCTCCTCGATTCGTACCGCGTAGAGCCGCACCGGTTCGGGTAACCGGGGCGCAATCCGATTCCAGATATACACGGCAATCGCTTCCGCCGTTGGGATTCGTTTTCCGAACGCGAATTCGGGTACCTCGTAGTTGATGTGCCGGTGGTCGAACCGCGACCGGATTTCCTCCTCGAGGATGCGATCCAGGGCATCGAGGTCGATCAGCATGTCCGTGTCCTCGGCCAGCGGGCCGCGTACCGTCACCTGACACCGGTACGAGTGGCCATGACCGTGTTCGCCCGCGCAGGCGCCGAAGACCTCCGCGTTCCGATCCGCGGACCAATCGGGTCGATGATAGCGGTGCGAGGCCGCGAACGAGACGACTCGGGTCAACAGCGCAATTGGCACGAGTGGAATCTAGCCGCCGATCAGATGACCTGCACGGCCATGGCTTTGATCGAAAGCACCACGGCGCTGCCGATGGTGAGTTCCAACTCGGTAAAGGACTGCGGCGTGATCCGCACCTGGAGCTCCGCACCGACATCGACCGTGAGGGCAATGCGTCCCCGGCGTTCCTCGGCGATGCGGATGATGCGGCCGGTAAACTGGTTCCGGGCGCTCGAATGCAGCGGTGCCGCGCTGACCACGATGTCGTCGGCGGGGATCGCTACGGTTGCCGGACCGACGCGGTCGGTGACGACCGTCAGTTCCAGCGGTCCCGCCCGCACCAGCCGCGCGCCACCGCCCTCGGGAATGTCAACCCGAAACAGGTTCTCCGGTGTCGCCGCGCCGACGCGACCGTCGGCCAACGCCACAATGTGATCGGCCCAGCGGTAGGCGGCTTCCAGCAGGTGCGACGACAGGCACACCGTCGCGCCACGTTGGTGGAGCGCGGACAACACGTCGCCGAACCGGGCCCCGAACGAGCCGTCGATACCGCTGAGGGGTTCGTCGAGCAGCAGGATATCCGGTTCGGCCATCAGCGCGCGGGCGATGGCCACGCGCCGGGTCTCACCGCCGCTCAACTCGCGCGCCTGGCGATCCGCCAGGTGCTCCGCGCCGACGGCCCGGAGCGCGTCGGCCGCGCGGTCCGTCCCATCGGGGATAGACCGCCGCCGTACCCGGAGCGGGTAGGCGAGATTGGCTCGCACCGACGTGTCGAACAGGAGCGGGTGCTGTTCCACCAGCGTGACCCGTCGCCGGGCGCGACGCCGCTCGCGCTCGGTCCGCACGGGCGCACCGCCCAGCGCAAGCGAGCCGGCGCTCGGTCGCTCGATGAACGCCAGCAGCCGGAGCAGCGTGCTCTTGCCCGACCCGTTGGGGCCGACGAGCGCGGTGATCGTGCCGGGCTCGAGATCGAACCGGTCGATGGTGAGGACCGGGCGGCCGCCGTAGCGGTGCACCAGTTCACGTGCGCTCAGCATGTCCCCGTCCTTGCAGCATTTGGACCGTGACGCTGACGGTCAGTGCCAAGGCCAGCAACACGAGTCCCAGGGCCATGGCCAGGGCGAAGTCGCCTTGGGAGGTCGCCAGGGCCACCGCGGTCGTCAGCGTCCGCGTGTGATATCTGATGTTCCCGCCGACGATCATCGCGGCCCCCACCTCGGCCAAGACCCTTCCGAACGCGACCACCACGGCCATCCACAGGGCAAAGCGTGCCTCACGTGCGACCGCCCAATGCACGCGGAACGGGCCGGCGCCGAGCGTCAGTGCGGTGCGGCGGATGCGCGGGTCGATCGACTGGACGGCCGAGGCCGTCAGGGCGGCGACGATCGGGATGGCGAGCACGAGTTCGGCGATGACGATGGCCCACCAGGTGTAGAGCAGCCCCAGACCGCCGAGCGGGCCGCGTCGCGCCAGCAGGCCCCAGACCAGCAGCCCGACCACGACGGTCGGGAACGCCAACATCGTGTTCATGACCGTCAGGGTCGCGCGGCGGCCCCAGAAACGGGTCGTCCCGACTGTGAGTCCGATTGGCACGCCGATGCCGCAGGCAAGGATGGTCGCCACCAGCGCGACGCGAAGGGAGAAGACCGCGACGCCGAAGATCTCGGGATCGCCCGACAGGATCAACTCGAGGCCGCGGCGAAAGCCCTGGGTGAAGAAGTCCACGCGCTACAGCCGCAACGCGTACCCCACGGCGAGCACCAGCACCGGATGCGCCGTCCATTCCGTGTCGGACTGTTTTGTGGCGTCGAGGACCGGAGCTTGACCGGGGGCGCGGAACGGATCGCTGAAGAACAACGAGGGATATTTCAGGCGCCAGAACAACAGCCTGCCTTCGGCCCGGAACGACAGTGACCGCGACGCGTAGTACCGAACGCCGATGTGTGGTCCGGTCAGGAACTTGGCGTTGAATCGAAACCCGCTGGAATCCGTTCGGACCGCCCGGCCGAATCCGAGCCCGAGTGCGGCGCCAAGGTAGGGCGCCATATTGTACCACGTCTTGTCGCCGGTGAGGAGAATGCTCATGCCGACATCGACGAAGGTCACCGATTGGTCTACCGGGCCCGAAACCCGCTCGGCCAGCGGTGCGTCAGGATCGATAACGAGACGCGCGAAGCTGCCGCTGCTGATCCCGAGGAACGCATCGGTCGGGCCGGTCAAGCGCATTTCGAAGCGGCCGCCGTAGGTCAGTCCGGAGCCCGGTCCGATCTCGAGCAACCCACTCGATCCGCGCACCGCCGACCCGATGAACACGAGGCTGGTTCGGTTGCTGACGTCGCGGTACGGGGAGTGCGCCGGATCATGTCCAACCTGCGCCCACGACGGAGCGGGGGACAGCAGCCCCAGGGCGAGCGCAACGCGGAGTTTTGACATCCCGTCGTGGTTCTCCTAGAATGATCTAACTATAGGCAATGAAACAATCTAGCCAGCGTCTATCGGCCCTACTAGCCCCGTGCATCATCGCGGCGCTCGTTGTCGCGCACGCCCGCCCCGCGACAGCCCAGAGGGACGTTCGCGTGACAACGTCCGAGAACTTCCGGCAGACGCCGAGTTCGCGCGGACGTCTGTTGGCCACCGTCAACCCGGGTGCGGAACTGGCTTCAGGAAACCAGGAGGGTGGTTGGACCATGGTTACCCTTGACGGCTGGGTTTGGGCCCAATCGGTTCGACCTGAAACGGAGCAGCAGTTCGATCTGCGGGTGAGTGTGGCGGGAGGCGAGAATCTGCGGGTCGAACCGAACGGGTCGGTTCGCGCGCGTCTGATGACGGGGCTGCTACTGGAGGAAATCGAGCGGAACGACGAATGGGTCCGGGTGCAGCGCACCGGGTGGATGTGGACCGAGTCGCTCGAAGCGCTCGCGGCGCCGGCAACCGCGACGTCACCGCCGGCCGACGATGCCGTGGTGGCCCGGCTCGATCGAGCGCGACTGGCGGCGACAACGGGGCTTTTCCGACAGCCCGGCGGCGATTCGCTTGGCGCCGTGGGTGGCGAGGCGCAGGTCCGGGTCCTCGACCGAACCGACGAGTGGGCTCGGGTGCGTTTGGAGGCCTGGGTCAGGGTCTCGGATATCGAGGCGGTGGCTGACGGTGTGTTGAGGGGTGTGACCGGCGCGGAGGTGCGCAGCCAGCCGGCCGACTTCCAGGGAAAGCTGCTCCAGTGGACCGTGCAGCTCATATCCCTGCAAACGGCTGACGGGCTGCGACGCGATCTCCCGGCCAACGGCCGGTACGCGTTGGCGCGCGGTCCACTGCCGGAACGTGGCTTCGTCTACTTGATTCTCGGTCCCGAGCACGAGTCCGCGCTCGCGTCGATCGAGCCCTTGACCGGCATCACCATCATCGGTCGGGTGCGTACGGGACGGTCGCAGTATCTCGGCAATCCCGTGCTCGACCTCATCGATTTCTCGGTCGCGCAGCGCTAGGCGCGCCCGCAACGTCGGGACAGACCGTCATGAATGAGATCCTGTTGAAACGCCTCGAACGCCGCTTGGCCAATCTGCCTGACGAGCAGGGGTATCGCGTGCTCGATTTCGTCGAGTTCCTCGAATCCAAGTACGGAACCGGTGAACACCGCTCCACGATGTTCGACAAGATTGCGGATGGTGTCGAGGACACGCTCCGCGCGACCCGTGTGCCAGCGGCGGCGATCAGGGGCACCATGGGCGCCGTGGACTCGGCGAGCAAATTGATGGACAAACTGTCCCACGCCGGGAAGGCGGCCGTCGAGGAACTTGGCAAAACGCTGAACGACATGACGCAACCGGCCGCGTCCGCCTCCCGGTCCGCGGCGACCACGGAAACAGAGCCCGCCCCGCCGGCTCCGCCGGAGGGTGACGCCGCGAAAGCGTCCGATTCCGCAACCGAGGACACCGCGGAGGGACCGCGTCCAAGCGCTTGATTCCGGTTCCGCGGCGGGGTAACTTCTGCCATGGAGCCCTCGACAATCGTTCGGAAGACCCGCACGGCCAGCCAGGCCGGGCGGGTCTTTGTGCGTCTGGAGTGCGTATGGTAGCCAAGTTGCGTGCCGGGTTCGGGTTGACGTTCGACGACGTGTTGCTGGTCCCGCGCCATTCGTCGGTCCATCCGCGGGAGGTGGATGTGCGCTCGCGGTTCACGCGTGGGATCGAATTGAATCTGCCGCTCGTGTCGGCGGCGATGGATACGGTGACCGAGGCCGAGATGGCGATCGCGGTCGCGCGCGCCGGGGGCATCGGTGTGATCCACAAGAACATGTCCATCGCGCAGCAGGCCGAGCAGGTGGACCGCGTCAAGCGGTCGGAGAGCGGCATGATTCTCGATCCGATCACGCTCGGTCCCGGGCACCTGATCGGCGAGGCGGCCGATCTGATGGCGCGCTTCAAGATCTCGGGCGTGCCGATCGTCGATGACGCCGGCTTGCTGGTCGGTATCATCACGAACCGCGACCTGCAGTTCGAGCGCCGCATGGACCTCACGATCGCGGAAGCGATGACCAAAGAGAACCTGGTCACCGCGCCGGTCGGGACGACACTCGATGAGGCCGAACGGATCCTGGGCAATCACCGTATCGAGAAACTCCCGGTCGTCGACGACCGTGGCGTGCTCCGCGGGCTCATCACGATCAAGGACATCTTCAAGCGGCGGCAGCATCCCGACGCCAACAAGGATCGTCACGGACGGTTGCGTGTGGCGGCGGCTGTGGGGGTCTCGCAGGACGTGTCCGATCGCGCGCGCGCGTTGATCGACGCCGGAGTCGATGCGCTGGTGGTCGATTCCGCCCACGGTCATTCGGAGGGTGTCCTCGACGCGGTCGCCGACTTGCGCGAGGCCTACCCGGACGCGCAACTCGTGGCGGGTAACGTCGCCACGTACGACGGCGCGGCCGCGCTGGTGGAGCGTGGGGTGGACGCCGTGAAAGTCGGGATCGGGCCCGGCTCGATTTGTACCACGCGGGTCGTTACCGGCGTGGGCATCCCGCAGATCACGGCGATCGTGGATTCCGTGCGTGGCGCCGGCGACGTTCCGGTGATCGCGGACGGGGGTGTGAAGTACTCGGGGGACGCGGTGAAGGCGCTCGCCGCCGGCGCGGCGTGCATCATGATGGGGTCGATGCTGGCAGGAACCGAGGAGAGTCCGGGCGAGAGTTTCCTGCTCGAGGGCCGGCGCTTCAAGATGATTCGCGGTATGGGTTCGCTGTCGGCCATGCAAGACGGCTCGGCCGACCGCTATTTCCAGGAAGGCGATCTCTCACCGCTCAAGATGGTCCCGGAAGGCATCGAGGGACGCGTGCCGTATCGGGGTCCGGTAGGTGACGTGCTGTATCAGATGGTGGGTGGTATCCGGAGCGGCATGGGATACTGCGGTGTGTCGACCATCACCGAACTCAACTGCGAAACCGAGTTCGTCCAGATTACCTCGGCGGGGCTGCGAGAATCACATCCGCACGACGTCATGATCACGAAAGAGGCGCCGAACTACTCGGTCTGAACGTGCGACGGGTGAGACAATCAGGGGTCTTCGGTGTTTCGTATGGGTTGTCACAGGTCCGATGCCCAACCCGCGGAGGGGTAGGGGCCGCTCACGGAGACCGTTGCGGCCGCGGGGGGGGCCACCCCGCCCGTGTACACCGCAGAGGACGCGGAGGACGCAGGGGGTCTCTGCCTGCCGCCGCCCCCGTCGTGCCCATTGAGGACAGGGATTGTTGGGGTGGAAGGGCCCATTGATGACCAATGCTCGGGTCGCGCGATCTGGAACCTGTCGCGGGTGCCGCAAGCTCACTGCGTCCTCTGCGGTCCAACGCGGGGGGAGGGGCGATGTCGAGGAGTGTGCCCCTCCTTAACTTCGTCCAGAAAACCCCACCAGGAACCCACACGATTCCCTGCAGGCCCACAATCAGATCCAGTTCTGTCGCCGAAAGTCATGCAATAGCGCGGCGAACCGCTCCATCTCCTCGGGCAACCCCAGCGACACGCGATTGAACCCCGTCAGCGGCGGGAACGGTCGGCCGACGCGCGCCCCGGCCTGTCTCATCCGATCGATATAGGTTCGCAGATCGCCCGTGATACGGTGCATCAGGAAGTTGGTGTGGCTCGGGATGTGTTCGACGGCGAGTGCCGCAAGCGCGTCGGTCAGGATCGCGCGCGCGCGTGTATTGCTCGCGGTCCCGCGCGCCACCAGGTCCCTGTCGCGCAGCGATGCGAGCGCGGCGACCAGAGTCAGGTATCCGACGTTGTTGCGTCCTTGATGGACGCGGAGCTTGGCGGCGGTGTCCGGGTGCGCGATACCGTAGCCGGCTCGCATGCCCGCCATCCCGTGGATTTTCGAGAACGTCCGCACGACGACCACGTTGGGCCGTGAGGCAATCCACGGCACGCTTGTCCAGTAGCCCGGGTCGTCAACGTATTCAAAATACGCCTCGTCGATGATGAACCGCACGTGGTCCGGCGCCTCGGCGGCCCACTCGTCGATCGCCGCGCACGAGGTGAGCGTCCCGGTCGGGTTGTTCGGATTGCAGAGGAACACCAGGGTCGGTGCGGTCGATGCGTGGGCGACCGTGCGCATCCGGTCGATGTCGTGGGCGTACGTGCTTGTCAGCGGTACTCGCTCGACCTGAAACCCGAACGGCTCCGCGTATGACGGAACATCCTCGAACGTCGGATCGGCCACGACGATGCGGGCTCCCGGGCCCGCCGTCGCCTGTACGAGCATGCGCAGGACATCGGTTGACCCTGCACCGATGACGACGCTGGCCGGCGCGACGCCGTGCTTCGCCGCCAAGGCGTCGATCAGGTCGTTGTGCGCGGCATCCGGATACCGATTCCCCTCCGGGATGCCGTCGATCACCGCCCGCCGAGCCAACGGCGCGAGCCCAAGTGGGTTTTCGTTGGAATCGAGCCGGAGGGGGTCCGCGGCCGCGGCCGCCGAGCGCCATGTTCGTTCCACCGTTGGGAGTCCGGTGACGCCGATGGTCCCGAGTGCGAGGCCCGTCCGCACGAAATCTCTCCGCTCCATGATGGTCTCCCGGTGCCGTGGTCTGGCTAAGATGGGAGATGCGCCGGGATAGCGCGAGGGGCCGGACGCAAGACGGCCCCCGGGGAAGTCGCCGGGAGCCGTCCGAGCCGACCGAGCCGAGTGGGCTACTGCCAGGGGCGCCGCTGGAAGTAGCTGTCGGCCATCTCGCGGATCTTGCCGCTCAGCAGCAGCAACGCGATCAAGTTTGGTAAGATGACGATGCCAAGCGCGACGTCACCCATCGTCCACACCACGTTGAGTGACACGACCGCGCCGAAGACATGCATCCCGAGAAACGCAATCTTGTACGGCAGGATCGCACCGGCGCCCAACAGATAGTTCGCGCAGCGGTCGCCGTAGTAACTCCAGGAGATGGCCGTCGAAACCGCGAACAGAAAGACACTGATCAGCACGATGAACCGGCCCCATTCCCCGGGCAACCCGCGCTGGAACCCGAGCATGGTGAGCGGCGCGCCGCTCTCGACGGCCGCCCCATACAGCGACGTGAGGCGACGGCCGTCATCGCCAACCGCTTCGCCGGATTCCGGCTGAATGGTCCCGCTGAACGGCCGGGTCATGGCCGAGTCGACGTAGAGCCGCTCGACCTCGAGTTCGTGCCACGCGAACCGGACCGGACCTTGCTGCTCGCCGCCGGCCACGGGGATGGCCGCCGGATTGTCGACCTGGTGATGACGGCCGGCCGCGCCCGCCTCCACGAAGGAACCATCGCCGCCCGTCATCAGCAGTTGGGTGGGCACGCGCTCGCTCCACACCCCCGTCATGATGATGACCAGTCCGGTCATCGAACAGATGACGATGGTATCGATGAACGGCTCGAGCAGGGCGACGACGCCCTCCGACACGGGTTCGTCCGTCTTGGCGGCCGCGTGCGCGATGGGGGCGGAGCCCTGGCCCGCCTCGTTCGAGAAGAGACCGCGCCGCACGCCCCACATCAGGGTGACCAGCACTGCACCGACGCCGGTTCCGGCGATGCCGGCGGTGGGGTTGAATGCTTCGCGCAGGATCAACGTGAGCGTCGGAATAAGGTCGCCGACGTTGAGGGCGATGATCACCAATGCCCCGAGCACGTACACGGCAGCCATGAGCGGCGCGAGGACGGCGGTGACCCGCCCGATCCGGCTGATGCCACCGAGGATGACCGCGCCGACGATCCCGGCGGTGATCAACCCGGTTACCAGCGCAGGAATGCCGAATTCCGTGTTCAGGGTGTCCGCGACGGTATTGGCCTGGATGGCGTTGCCGGTGAGGAAGGCGGTAAACCCGAGCATGATCGCGAAGAACACGGCCAGCGGCTTCCAGTTCTGACCCAGTCCGCGTTCGATGTAGTACATCGGTCCACCGGAGACCGTCCCCTGCATCTTGCTCTCACCGCTCTCCACGTCGCGGAAACGTTGCGCGAGCGTGACTTCTCCGAACTTCGTGGCCATGCCGAGGAATGCCGTCATCCACATCCAGAACAACGCGCCGGGTCCGCCCCAGTGAATCGCGATCGCGACGCCGGCGATATTGCCGATGCCGACGGTTGCCGACAGGGCGGTGGTGAGGGCCTGGAAATGGGAAACATCGCCCGGATCGTTGGGATCGTCGTACTTGCCGGATGTGACGGCGAATCCATGACCAAGCCGCCGGATCTGGATGAAGCCGAGCCGCAACGTCAGGAAGATGCCGGTCCCCAACAGGCAGATGACGACGACCGGGATGACTTCCTCGCCAACGGGGATGCCGAAATTCCACACGACATCGTTCAGCGTATTCACGACGCGCTCGATCAGATCCATGGACACCAGATTCCGGTCAAGGGAAGGTCCAAGATGGATGCGGTGCCCCGGGTCCTGCAAGGGCGCCGCGGTTCGCAAACGGTGGCTGCGGGATTATGTTCACCCCATGTCTGACGCCTTATCACCCCCGCGGGTCCCGAATGGCGCCGTGGTTGCACCGGCACGCGCCGCCGCGGCGCGGGAGATTGCCGCCGCCATCAAGCCGGGCATGCGGATCGCGCTGACCACCCATGTCAACGCGGACGGCGACGGGACGGGAAGCGAAGTGGCGATGTGGCATCTGCTCGTCGCGAGAGGCGCGCAACCGTTCATCGTCAATCCGACGCCGTTTCCACCGCGGTACGCCTTCTTGCTGGATGGGGCTGACGGTGCCGATCGGTCATCCAAAGCGGTCAAGCAACTCGCGCGCGCCGACCTGGTGATCGTGCTCGACATTTCCGATCTCGGCCGCCTTGGTCATCTGGCGGAGCGCCTGCGCGACACGACCGTTCCGGTGGCGTGCATCGATCACCACGCGAGCAACGGATCGCTGCCGCCCGGGCCGCGGCTCGTTGATGCCGCCGCCTGTGCGACCGGCGAGTTGGTGTTCGATCTCGCGCGCGCGACCGGCTGGTCCCTGAGCGACGCCTCGGCGCGTGCACTGTACGTCGCCATGCTCACCGACACCGGCGGGTTCCGATTCAGCAACACCACGCCACGGACGCTCCACGTCGCGGCGGAGCTGTTGCACCAGGGCGTCGATCCGGAGGAGATCTACACCCGTGTCTACGCGAGCGCCCCGGAGGGCCGTGTACGGCTGCTCGCAGAGGTGCTCGACACGCTTGTGGTTGAGTCCCCGCTCGGCCTCGCCTGGGTCACGGTGCCGCCGGGTGCGTTGGAACGGCACGGCGTGAGCGCCGAAGATCTGGAGGGCGTCGTCGAGTTTCCGCGGTCCATCGAGGGGGTGAGTCTCGCGCTGTTGTTCCGGCAGCTCGACAGTGGCCGGATCAAGGTCTCGTTCCGCTCGGTAGGAGGCGTCGATGTCGCGGAGCTGGCCGAACGGTTCGGCGGCGGCGGCCATCGCCGCGCGGCCGGCGCTTCGTTCGAGGGGACCCTCGCGGAGGTCCAGCACACGGTCCTGCAGGCCGCCCGTGCGCTGCTGTCGCCGGCCGCCGTTGCCGGAGTAACCACCTGAATCGTAAATTGGACCGCCATGCCGAATACGCTCGAAGCCCGTGTCGCGGGTGCCCTCACCAACATTCGCAATCCACGCGTCGATAACGACATCATCTCCGCTGGGATGGTGCAGAACCTGGTCGTCGCTGATGACGGCTCGGTGGCGTTCACCATGGTGCTCGGCCGGGCCGACCCGGCGGCGGTGGTCCGCGAGGCCCGCCGGGCCGTTCGCGAGGTCGAGGGAGTCACCGGTGTCACGATCGATGTCGTCGAACCCCAGGGCATGGCCGCCACGCCCGGTCCTCCCCCCGGTACCCAGCCGGTCGGCGCGCCGGGTGCCGGACCCGGCACGCCGGCGCCGGGAGCCGACCCGGGGCCCTTGGGGAAGGTCATCGCGGTATCGAGCGGCAAGGGCGGCGTCGGCAAGTCGACCATCGCGGCGAACCTCGCGGCGGCGTTGGCGGCGAAGGGGCTGGCGATCGGTCTCATGGACGCGGACGTCTACGGTCCCAATATCCCACGCATGTTCGGCGTGACCGAGCGGCCGGTGGTGCGAGGCGACAAGATCGTCCCGCTCGAGGCCCACGGGCTGAAACTCATCTCCCTCGGCCTGCTCATTGAGCGGGACCAGCCCGCTATCTGGCGGGGTCCGATCATCACCAAGGTGATTCAACAATTCCTGCGTGACGTGCTGTGGGGAACGCTCGACTACTTGATCGTCGACATGCCGCCCGGCACCGGTGACGCGCAGCTGTCTCTGGCACAGGCGATCCAGCTCACGGGTGCCGTGGTGGTGACCACGCCGCAGGAAGTCGCCATCGGCGACGCGCTGCGCAGCGCCAAGATGTTCGAGCGCGTCGGTGTCCCGGTCATCGGCGTAGTGGAGAACATGAGTTCGTTTGCGTGTCCGCACTGCGGTAAACACACCGAGATCTTCCTTGCGGGCGGCGGGAAGCGGCTTGCCGACGAGATCGGCGTGCCGTTGCTGGGGCAGGTCCCGTTGCAGGCCCAGATGCCGGACCTGGGCGATCGCGGGACGCCGGTCGTCGTCGCGCAACCGGATTCGCCGGCGGCGGCTGCCCTCCGCGAGATCGCCGACGCCGTCAGGAAGAAAGCCGGTCGGTCCATGTCGCTCCCCATCCTCACAGGCTGACCGGACCACTCATGGCGATCGTGACGTTGTTGACGGATTTCGGTCTATCCGACAGTTACGTCGCGGAGATCAAAGCGGCGATGTTGGCGGTCGCGGACGACATCCGCTTCATCGACATCACCCACGAGATCGCGCTCGGTGATGTGCAGTCGGCGCAGTATCTGCTCGATCGGACGTGGCATCGCTTTCCAGTGGGGAGCGTGCACGTGGCTATCGTCGACCCCGGGGTGGGAACCTCGCGGCGGGCCATCGCGGCGCAGAGCCACGGGCACTGTTTCGTGGCGCCGGACAACGGCATCCTGACTACCGTGTTGGACGGCGCGACGGTCGTCGAACTTCCGGTGCGGGACCAGGCCGCCCCGACGTTTCACGGACGCGACGTGTTTGCCCCGGCCGCCGCGCAACTCGCGGCGGGTATCGCGATCGAGGAGGTCGGCCGACCGTTCGACGGCTGGCACCGGGTGCCGTTGCCGGTTGCCAGGCTGATTGGCGGCGACATGGTCGGCGCCGTCGTGCACGTCGATGGGTTCGGGACGCTCGTCAGCAACGTGCGTGGGGAAGACCTCGCCCCCGATGCGGTCGTGACGGTCGGCACGGTGGTCGTGGGGCCCCTGCAGCGGACGTTCGGCGACGTGGAGTCCGGCGAACTGCTGGGTTTCGTGGGTTCTGCCGGGACCGTTGAGATCGCCGTGCGTGATGCGTCGGCCGTTCACCAGCTCGGCGTGGGAGTCGGGACCGTCGTCCGGGTGAAGCACGCCATTCCCCGCTAGGTGGGCCAGGAGTCCGCCATCGTCTCCGACCGTGAGCTGAACGCCACCGTCGTGGCCGCCACGCTGACGGCCATGGGCATGATTGCCTTTCAGATCGCGGCCAAGGCGACCCGCGACGCGCTCTTCCTCTCGAGTTTTCCCGTGTCGTCGCTGCCGTTGATGGTCATGGCGGCGGCGATCGTTTCCGTCCTGGCGGCGTTCGCGGTCACACGCCTCATGACGTCACGCGGCCCCGCTCGCGTCATTCCGCTGGCGTTCGCGCTCAGTGCCGTCATCGCGCTCGTCGAATGGTCGTTTGTCGACGGCGCGCGGCGTGCCGTCGCGGTGGCCGTGTACCTGCATTTTTCCGCCCTGGGTGCCGTGCTCATTTCGGGCTTCTGGTCGGTCATGAACGAGCGGTTCGATCCGCGCACGGCGAAACGACACATCGGCCGTATCGCGGTGGGTGGTACGATTGGCGGGCTGATCGGCGGGCTGCTTGCCGAGCGGGTTGCCGTCTGGCTCTCCGTGACCGCCATGCTGCCGATTCTCGCCGGACTCCATTTTGCCTGCGCATGGCTCATCCTGCGCGTCCGTGGTCCGGAGATCGGTGCCACGGCGCGCCGCGACGTTCGGCCGGCCGAGTCAGGACTCAAGACGATCACGCGGATGTCCTACCTGCGTGCGCTGGTGGCGCTGGTCGTGCTGACGTCGGTGAGCGAGGGGCTCATCGACTATGTGTTCAAGGCTCGCGCCGCCGAGACGTTTGGGAGCGGCGAATCGCTGCTGCGGTTGTTCGCCGCCTTCTACACGGCGATCGCCCTGGTGACGGTCGTCGTGCAGGCGGTCGGCAGCCGACTGTCACTGGAGCGCCTGGGGCTGGCCCGCACCGTCGGCGTGTTGCCCTCGAGCGTGGTGCTGGGGGGCGCGGCGGCCTTGTTGGTGCCGGGGTTCACGATGGTCATGGTTGCCCGCGGCGCCGAGTCCATCTGCCGGAACGGATTGTACCGTGCCGGCTACGAGTTGCTGTTCGCGCCGCTTGCGCCCCGCCAGAAGCGAGCCACGAAGACGCTGATTGATGTCGGTGTCGTGCGCGCGGCCGACGTGATCGGCGCGGGCATCGTGCAGGCGGCGCTCATGCTGACGATCGTGGTCGTGCCCTTCTTGTGGGGCGTCGCGATCGCGCTATCGCTCGCCGCCGCCATACTCGCATTCGGCCTGCAGCGCGGGTACGTCAAGGCGCTGGAGCGGTCGCTGCTCTCCCGGGCCGGCCAGCTCAATCTGGACGAGGCGCGGGACGATGCTACTCGCACCGCGATGTTGCAGTCGGCGGGCGCCATCGGGTTCACCCTGCTCGACCACAGCGAGATGACCGGTGTCGAGTCTCCCGCGGGCCGGCCGCAGGCCGACTACACCACGTCCGCACCGGTGGCGATCGAAGCGGATCGCGAAATCGAGCGGCTCGTGGCACTCCGATCCCGCGACGCGGTCCAGGTGCGTCGCGTCCTGGCTGAACCAGACCTTTCGGGTGGCATAGTGGCCTATGCTATCCCGCTGCTGGCGTGGGACGAGGTTGCCCGGGACGTGATCGCCGCGCTTCGGCGGTGCGCCACCACGCACGTGGGACTGTTGATCGATCGATTGGTGGATCCGGACGAGAGTTTTGCCGTCCGCCGCCGGATTCCGCTGATTCTCGCCGCCTGCCCTGTCCCTCGGACGGTCGAGGGCTTGCTGGCAGGATTGCAGGACACCCGATTCGAAGTGCGATATCGCTCCGGCCGGGCGTTGGCCCGGTTGGTCGAGAAGAACCCGGAACTGCGGGTGGACCGTGCCCAAGCGACCGCGGCGGTGCTGCGCGAGGTCGCGGTCGATCGCGGCGTGTGGGAGAGCTATCGGCTGATCGACCGGCAGGATGATGACGACTGGTCTCCGGTGATGGACGAGATGTTGCGTGACCGCGCCAACCGGGCGCTGGAGCATCTGTTTACGGTATTGGCGCTGATCCTGCCACGCCAACCGCTGAAAGTCGCGTTTCGCGGTCTACACACCGATGATGCTCACCTGCGGGGCACCGCACTCGAGTACCTCGAGACGGCGCTGCCCGACGACCTGCGCAAAGCGGTGTGGCCCTTTCTCGAGGATTCGCGGAGGCCGCGGGGCGAACGCCGATCGGCCGAGGATGTCCTGAAGCAGTTGCTCGAGTCCAACCACTCCATCGCGATCAACCTGCAGGAATTGCGAAAACGGGAGCCGCCTCGGAACGCCTAGCGTTCGGTCGCGGCCGCCAGCCGCGCGTAGCGCCTCCCGATCGACACCGCCAGCCCCAGCCATACCACGACGAGGCCCATGTTGACGAGGGCGAAGTGCCGTGTCTCGAACATCAGGTACGTGGTCCCGAAATAGACCAGGACGGCCTGCAGCATGTCTCCCGCCCGCCAGAAGAAGGAATCGATGGCCTGCTTTGCCTTGTACTTCTCCTCACGCGTCGTGGGGAGAAAGAGGACGTTGCGTACGGTGTTGTGCAGGGAGTAGTCGGTGGCGTTCTCGGCAGTCTTGACCCACCGCACCAACGCCAGGATCGGGATGAACGCGAGCATGGCGTACCCGATCAACGCGATCGCCGGCAGCACCAGGATGGCCGCCCGCACGCCAAAGTACTTGAGCACACGCGACACGATAAAGAGCTGGATCACGAGCCCCGCCGCGTTGACGATCGTGAAGAAACTCGAATAAAACTCGCGCGAGTAGGCCGACACGAACGCCTCGCGTGTGCCCACGCCGTCGTACAGCGCGTTGGCGGCGTCCTGCACCGTACGCCCGAGGATGTACTCGCCGGTCGTGTTGACCCAGTTCAACAAGAGGATCAGAAACGCGATCAGGAGGAGGTATCGATTGCGGAACACCAGCGCGAAGGCGCCGCCGGTGCTTTCGAGTTGTGCTTGTTCGGCTTCCTCGATCGATTGCCCGCGCTGCAGCTTGGGCAATCCCACACCACTTTCGGTGAGATACGCTTCGCTGTCGGTCACCGCCTTGAACTGGCCGGTGGCGGCCCGGAACTGCCCGGTGGCCGCGGGGAGGAGTCCGCTGGTGAGCACGTCGGGTGCGCCGAACTCGGTGCGCCGGCGCTCCCGTATGTCGACCACGTTCGTCAGCGCGGCGGCGCCGATCAACAGAATGGCGCCGAGCAGGAACAGCGTGGGGAGTGGCAGCGCGCGCAGGAGATTGGGAAGGTAACTCCCGGCGACGGCTCCGGCCGACGCACCGAACCCGATGATCGGGAACAGCCGTTTGCCTTCTTCGTTGGTGTAGATGTCGTTTGCAAACGCCCAGAACTGCGCGACGATCATGACGTTGAAGATCCCGACCCACAGGAAGAACGCGATCGCCAGCGGCACGTCGAACCGTGAGAGCAGCCAGAACAGCGCCAGACACCCGACGAAGAACGCCGTCACCCCGTTGATCAGGCGTCGACGGGGCACTCTGGCGGCCACCGCGCCGTACAGGGGTACGGCTGCGAGCAGCAGGACCGCCTGCGCTGCACCCGAGTAGCTCTTGATCTCCGCGCCGGCTTGCCCGAGGATCAACGCCTCCCGCACCACCTTCAGGACGTAATAGGCCGACAGGATCAGAAATACATTGCCGGTCAGCAGTAGCGCGGTGCCGCTTTCGCCCGCGCGAATGTCGGAGAACAACCGCAGCATGCGGTCGATCGGTCCCGGCCGGTCGATGGTATCGGTCATGAGGGCTTTCGCTACCGGTCGAGGGCGACCACGCGCCCGGTCGCGCGACTGAGATATACGGTCACGCTGCTACTCCATCGGCGCCCGCGGTGCACCTGCACCTCAGCGGCGACGAAAGGGTAGCCCGACCCGCCGGGATCGAGCGTATCTGCCAGCGCGAGCGCGCCGCCAAGGTCGGCGCGGGTTTCGCCGCCCACCGTCCACGCCGACCACCTGTCACTCCGGCGATGTTCGTCAGTCATGGCCGTGCGCAGGCGATATCGGACGTCACCGTTCGGGAAGATCCCGCGCTCTCGCGCGAGATCGTGAAACCGCAACGTGCGACCGTCGAGCACGAAGAAATCGAGTGGCGCAACGCGGCGGAACCAGTAGGCGGCGATCTTGTCGCGGCGCACAAACAACTGTTCGGTCACGTACGCCGCGGCCGCGGCGTCCCGGTATGCGCCGTTGGCGACGATCGCTCGCAGGTGCTCATGGGTGAACGCCGAAATGATCTTCGCGGCCCAGTAGCCGTCACGATCGGTGAGGTTGGCAAACGCCGTATTCGGCTCCAGGGGTTTGAACGAGGTTGGATCGAAGATCGTGCTCTCGAAGTAGCCCACTTCCTCGAGTCCCTCGGGACGCTCGACCCGGCGCCACTCGTCTCGGTACAACCCGACACCCAAGGCACGGAGGAATACCGCGCCGGCGTCTAGCGAGTATTCGTGACACGCGGCGGGGAAGGGCCCCTCCCCGCCCGCACCCAGCGTACTGGCAAAATCGATCAAGTAATGGCGCACATAGTGTCGACCGCCATCCTCGACGTACATGTCGAGCGTGTTGCCTTGTTTCGTGTCGAAATGACAGATCCACGCCGCGATCACCGCCAGCCCGCGGACTTCGCGCCGGTGCTCGTGATCGACTTGATCGTTGGGGTCATCGCCGCGACGGCCCTTCCAGTCGAACGGCCCCATCGGGCGTCCGGCCAGGAAGCGGCTGCTCAGGGCGCGCCAGCTTCCGTCGGCGTTGCGTTCGACACCCGCCAACAGGGCGTCCAGGTCCTGTTCGGTCATCGCACGGGTCGTCCCATCGACGGCGATCGCGACGTTCTCACCCACGCGCACCTGGTCGCGGGAAAACGTGACCACGCGGTCGTCGGGTACATGGTATCCGGCGGCGTGGAGAATCCGTCCGGAGATCACGCCCGCGGCCGTAGCCATGCCGGGAAACCCGCGGCTATCGAACTTGACGACCCATGTGGCACCACGGGCGTCGACGACGTCGAAGCCGGGAGTGACTCCCTGGGTCTTGGGCCGTACCACGGTCCAAGGGGGAGTCGGCCCGGGCCCGTGTGCCGGCCCACGCGCTGCGTCCTCCACCGACAGGGGGAACAGTCCGATCCGGTTGGTGAACCAGCTCGAGCTGGGAACTTCATCGAGGGTGTTCACGTTCGCGGCGGGGGGAACGTGATCGCCGCCAAACGCGCTGCCGATGCGCCGTACGAATCGTCCCGGGTGGAGCATCCGGCCGAAGGGTCGAAAGAACGTGGCGTTCACGGCGGACCGTACGATGTTGGGATCGCGCGGGATCGGCGCGGGAATGTCCCGCTGGTCGTCCGCGTGCCAGACGACCGGCACGTCCCGTAAGGCGTCCGTACCGAACCCGGCGGCCGTGACGACGCCGCACACGCCGAGCACGAACCCGCGGCGCGTCCTAACGGGCCGGAATCGGATCGCGCCCATAGAACAGGCTGCCTCTCGCAAACTGGAACACCTGGTCGGTCCGCATCCGCCACACCGACCCCTCGTCGCTGCGGGCATGCTCGATCCGCAACCCGAACCCCCGCGATCCGAGGAGCCGCAGGCCCCCGCCCCACGATACCGTGAGGTTCTCTCGGGTGATGTCGTTGAACTCGCCGAAAACCTGCCCGACGTCAGTCAGAAGGTACAGGTCCAGACCCGTCCCCTCCTGGCGTTCGTACACCCAGAGGGGCCAGCGGTACTCTGCCGTCAGGACCAGCAGCCCCCGGTCGCGCCAGCGCATGTCGTTGAAACCGCGGAGAAGGTCGGGGTCGTCATTGGTGAGCAGGCGGGTAAACGGGATCGGTCCTGCGCCGGCATTGTCGATCCACGAGATCATTCCGCGCAGGGCGAGAACGGTATGTGGATGCCACAGGCGCGTGAACTGCTGTGCCTCCGCCCGATAGGTCACCAACGACACCGGCGCGCCGTCTGTACTATGGAAGTAGGAAGCCCGTAGGCGACGCACGCCACCGCTCGTCGGCCGGCCGGTGAACCGGGTGTCGTCATGCGTCAGCGTGGCGCGGAACGACACGCCGCGGGTGTGTTCCCCATACCCCGGTGGGAGCCCACTCGCGAACACGGTGGTGATCGGCAATTCGAGTTCTGGTTTCGGCGTGAGCGTCCCGGTGGTCGAGAAGACCGTCTCGCCCGCGATCGCAAAGTGGCGTCCGATATCGCGATGGTATGCCCCTCCGACCCACGCGAGGTTCTGGCGGAAGAACGACCTTCCCGAAGCGGTAGCCGTCGGTCCAATCCCGAAGAACAGCGCCTGGGATCGTTGTCGGTAGCCGCTCGACAAGACGATCGTACCTCCGGCGGCCTCGGCAAACCGCGTGGCGAGGCTCAGGCGGTGGTCCCCCCGGGTTGAAATGCTGACCCGGCCTCGGAGGGAGCTGCCCGGCCTCCGCAAGAACGCACTGTGTTCCAGCGCAACGCCGGCGGCGAAGCCGGTCAACGCCCCCGCTTGAACGCTGATGCCGATGCCGAGCGGTCCGCGCCGGGGCCCGAGCATGGCGCCGATGGTGGCCAGCGCGCGACTTTCGTCGAGGAGCTCGATCGTCGTGCCGACGCCGAGGGAGAACAAATGGAGTGGGAACCCGATGATGTGGTACGGTACCAGCAGCGCCGACTCCCACGCTGGAGTCGGCCGACTGACGAAGGCCGCAAGAACGGAATCGTGGGCCGGGGCGATCGGACCCCAGTAGCTCATGCCCGAGCCCTCGCCGGCCGTTTGCGTCGCGGACAACGGGGCATGTGCCGCCACCTCGAGGGTGATCACTAGCGCGAGGAGGGGCCGCTTCACCGCTGCGCGTCCATCGTGGCCGGCACCAGTTCACCCTTGTCACACGGTCCCCACGCGGGACCTACCGGAAGGTGCGTTTCCCACCAGCGACGGGCCCGCTCGCGTGTCCACGGGTTGGCGAAGGAAATCCCTTCCAGCGCTCGACCCAGCGCCGCCCCGTCAGCCGGACGATCCGCGGGTGACTTGGCCAGGCACGCCAGCACCAGCGCGTCGAGTGCGGCCGGGATGGGAAGCTCCGAATGGCGCGACGGAGGGTCGGGGGCATCCTGAATGTGGCGATGCATCATCTTGATCGCACTCGACGCCTCGAACACCAATTGTCCGGTCAGCAACCAGTAGAGCACGCAACCCAATGAATACACATCGACGCGGTGATCGATGTCGTCCTCGGCGAGCGCGGCTTCCGGGGCCATGAACGCCGGCGTGCCGGCCGTAATGTCCGGACTCGTCAGCATGGTCTGCTCCCGACCGCTACCCGGTTCGGCCTTGACGAGACCGAAATCGAGGACCTTGACGAAATCGACGACCAGCCCCATCCGCGTCGTGTGCAGGTTGGAGGGCTTGATATCGCGATGCATCAGGCCCTTGGCGTGTGCCTCCGCGAGGGACTCGCAGGCCTGCGCGATGAGGTGTACGGCCCGTTCCGGTTGGAGCGGCCCGAACCGCTCGACCAGTCCGTCGAAGCCGACACCGTCGAGCAGCTCCATCACCAGGTAGAACGTTCCATCCGCCGCGACGCCGAAATCGTACAACTCGATCGTGTGCGGTGAGCGGAGCAGCGCGGCCGCTTCAGCTTCCCGCTTGAAGCGCGTGAGCATGATGGCCGTCGCGCTCGCGCTGGCGGCACCAAGCAGTTCGGGTCGCACGATCTTGATGGCGGCCGGACGCGCCAACAGACGATGTTCGGCGCGGAACACCGTCCCCATGCCCCCGGTCCCGACCTCGTCGCCGAGCTGGTAACTGCCCAGTTCGCGGGCCTTCGAGATCTGGCGGCCCAATCCACGGATGATGTGGGCCGGGATCACCGCGAGTGCCGCGCACAGGTAAGCGGGGAGGAAATACCAAACCAGCTGCAGTGACGACGGGTCCCCCGCAATCGCCGATGTCCCGATGAAGACCGGTGTGCCGCGCATGACACCGATCGCGTACCAGAGGGGATCCATCGAGGCGGCGGCGACGGCCGCCGTCAGGGTCTTGCCCGGCGTGTTGGGGACGATCGCCGGATACACCAGGATAATGACGCAGACCCATGAGATCCGGGCCGGCATGATCCGTGGCTCCCACTCGTTTAGCATGCCGAAGAGGAAGGCCGTGACGACTTCGAACACCAGGCCGACCGTGAGCAGCAGGTGCGGCCGATCGTGCAGCCGCCGGGCGGTCATGACCATCGTCAGCGAGATGACGAGTCCGACGGTGGCGACTGCGACCCCGGGCATGGGCCAGACGGTGACTCCTACGGGGGTTTCCGCCCCGAGCAGGCCCCGGAGGACTCCGCCCATGAGGATGCCGATTGCCCAGAGCACGGCAAACACAAGGGCCGCAATTCCGACGCGCTTGCAGGATTCGGCCAGCAGATCGGGTGGAAGCGACCGCATGCGCAAGGTCCACATGTTGCTGGACCTCGCCGTGTCCAAGGAGGCCGGGCGGAGTCGTTTAGGGCTCATGGTCAGTCAGTCGGCGCGCGTGGGCACGCCACGCGCCTGAATAAGCGCCGCCTCGCGTCAGTACGCAAATCCAGCCCCCAGGTACGCGGCCGTCCGTCGTGTGTCGCCCCGGGCTACGGTGAGGCTCACGGTGTTGGACGCGCTGATCACCGACAGCCATATACCGCCGCCGAACGCGCTGTGCCAGGTCCGGGAGGTCTCGCCGGAGGCGAAGACACGTCCGGCATCAGCGAGCCCGAGCACCCCAACATGGGTGGGAACCAGGAGGAACACGCGGGCCAATCGCAGGCGGAGTTCCGCGCTGCCGAAGGCGGAGGCTTCGCCGCCGAAACGGTTCTGGCGACCCAAACGCACACTCTCCGCATCGCCAATGAACGCGGCTCCCGCGAAGGGAAATACACCCCAGACCTTCTTGCCGCCAGCGCGCAGCGCGAGCGTGGCCTGTTGCGTACCACCGCCGGCGGTGACGTAGGTCGACGCGACCCCGTGAACCTCTCCGAACGTCTCCGCGACATCGTAGATCTGTGGAATGACCGAGCCGCCGACTCGGACGTGGACGCCTCGCCGCGGTGCAGCGGGCACGTCACGCGTATCGAACTCGACGTCGGCGCCGAGCGCCAGTTGAGCGAAGTCGCCATCACCGTATGTCGGGGTCCCGAGGATCCTGTCGACTGAAGCGGCTGTACGACTGAGCGTCAATCGCGGTCCAACGGTCAACTCAGCCGTTCCCGGCAGCCCAAAGGTCAGTGACGGCGCCAAGGTGTACTGCTCCTGGGTCACGCGGTGGAACCGATCGGGCGTGCGCTCGACCGACTCGTTCCCGAGTCCGTAGTAACGCAGGATCTCGATCCCCGATGCGCGTGCATAGATCTGACCGCGCGTCCGCGAGTTGGTCCGATAGAACGTGCTGAGGACGTCGGCCCGGAACGTCTGCGCGCCGGTCGCGGCGCCCCCGCGCAGCCGTAGGGACCACGCATAGGGCAGTCGCCGGAACCCGTACCGCCGGACACTCACTCCCCCGCCGAGAAAAACGCCCACGTCGGGTCCCGAGCTTGCCCACACGGCGGGGTGCCAGCGTGCACCCCAATCGCGCGGCGGGAGCTCTTCTTCAAATCGCTTGGGTGGCGGCGTGTACGGCCGTCGGTCGATTCGGACCACGCCCGGTCCGGCGACCCGGTCGGATCCCGTCGCGAAGAACCGGACCTTCCCAGCTGCGGACGAGTCCGTCACGACGTCCGACCCACCCCCGACGATCTTGATGGCAATCCCGTCCCCTGGCCCTCGTACGATGACGCGGTCGTCACCCGCGCCCAGCAGCACCCGCACCTCCGACGTCTCGTCGGGGTCGAACGTGCGGTGGAAGTATGGGGCACCGGCCGTGGCGATCCGGACCTCGAGGCGCCCATCCGGATGTCGGTCCAAGGTGATCCGCTCGCTCTCGTCGGTGGCGCGAATGTCCACCTCCGCGGCCAACAGGCGGTAGAACGTCTCGGCTGCTTCAGCCAGGTGATCGCGCCGGCTCCGGAGCGCCGCGCGCAGCTCCGCCCCGCCGATCGCCTCGTACTCCGCCGGCATCCGTCCGACCGCGTCATCGATGACCGCGTCGGTCAGGCGGGACTGCAACGCCGACGCAACCGAATCCCTCACCGGCTTCGGCAACTCGGCGAGGAACCAGCGGTCGCTTTCCCGTCCGTTCCAGGTGAGACCAACCATGTCGGGGTAGTCGGGACCGAAGCGCACAAACTGGGGAGCGGTAATACGGACGACGGACAACATCAGCCCGTCGAACTGCACGAAGGCCTGATCCCGATCCTCGGGAATCGGAACCCAATAGGTCACTCGGTCATTCCCAAACCGCGTCCATCCCCATTGCCCGCGATGGCGATCCCAATCTCCGACCAGCAGATCCATCAGACGGGCGGCAAGAAACCGCCGCGCGTCGATTCGGTCGGCCGGGCTGCGCGCAATGCGTGGATACAGTTCGTCGCTGTCGAGAATCTCGTCCGCGCCGGCGAAGGACTGCGCGCCCGGCTCGACGATCGCCCGTGCCTCGAAGAAGCCCAGCGTCCCTGCGAACCGCTCGCGGAATTCGACCAACCGGGGATCATCGGGAAGCACGACGAGTCGCGGTTCGGTGTGGAGGACGTCAGCCGCCTCGAGGAGCGCAGCGACCACCGCCGGCGCGGACGGAAAGGCGGAACTGGTCTGATCCTGCACGAGATCCTCGATGAAGGTGCCTTGCAACTCGGGTGGCAGCAGCGCCGGGTCCTTGTCAACCGATCTGAAGCCGTACAGCACGCCGTCGGCCCCGCGGAACCGCAGCGACTTGGTCTGGAACCCGCCGCCGGCGGTTGTCGGGGTCAGGCCACCGCTTACGCGGGACATGTCGAGCGTCGCGACGTCGATCGGGGTGGTCCAGAGGTCACGGTACCTCGAACCGAACAGCCAGCGGTGCAGGCCACCGGCGGCGTAGTGCGGTCCCGCGACGACCCGCTGCGCACGACCCTGCGCTTGCAACGAACAGGAGACCACCACCAGCATGCCGGCGAGGAGCCGGCGGGAGCCCACCGGGCTCGTCATGTCATTCCCTCCGTGCGGTCAACCACATGGAGAACAATTCTGCCGCCGTTCCATGTTGATCCACTTCCAGCACACCCAGTCGCACACGACCATCGGTCAGGATATCGATCTGCATGAATCCGCTCGTCGCGCGCGCGAAGTAGGTCTCCGGGGTTCGAAACGCCTTGCTGGTATGACCGTAATAGCCCGCGCCGCTCACCAGGAGAAACTGTGCCTGGTCACCGTGCAACACCTGGAGATTGTGGTCGTGCCCGGCCGCGTAGGCAATCGGAATGCCGGCGAACGCGGCCGACAGGGAGTCTCGCAACCGGCGGTTGGTGGATGAGGGCATGTCCTGCGACGAGATGCCGCCGCCCCGAACGAGTGGGTAGAGCGAGCCGATGATCGGAAGGGGGATCCAGAGCCACCGCTTCAGCGCGCGCAACGGGAAGACGTGGTCCTTCCAGTCGAACCGGCCGCCGTGCACGCCGCCCGAGACGAGCGGGTGGTGCCCAACGACCACCACATGGCGATCGCCCGCTGCGGCCACGGTGCCGCGAATCGCGGTGGCGATCTCCCCCATCGAATCGGTTGGGCACGCCGACTCGGGATCGCGCGGCTTCACGTCGCCGTGCAGCCACCACTGCGTGTCGAGCAGGACGAGTCGCAACTGCGGAGAGAGATCGACCGTTTCCGGGCCGGGGCAGCCGTCCCCCGGGGCCACGCGCACGCTCGATCGAGCCAGTGAGATGATGAAGGCTTCCTGATCCTTGACCGCTTGCCAACCGTCGTCCGCCCCGCGGCGCCAATCATGATTGCCCATGATGAAGAAGCCGCGGGAGGCCGCCGGAACGGCATGCACCTGCATCACGACGCGACGTTCCGAATCCGCTCGGTCGGCGTGACCGACCCGCAGCATCCCGCGTGGGTAGATATTGTCGCCGAGAAACACGACCGTGCTGTGGGGAGCATTGCGCGCCATGGCGGTGTGGAGCGCGGCGAGGACCGGTTCGACGGGGCTCGCCGGATTGCCGACATCGCCAATCAGGAACAAACTGTGCTCGATCGCCGCCAGCGGCATCGCCGGCACCGGGGCGGACGGTAGGAGCGGCGGCGGCGCGCAAGCGGTGAGCGCGACGCCTGCCGCCCCGAGCAAACGCCATCCGGTCTCGTTCAGGATGGCGAGCCCCGCAGCGCATCGGCGACCCGCTCGAGCCGAATGCGCGCTTCCGCGGCGACCTCGCCGAGCGTGTCCCCGGTGAGCCCACTCGCCTGCATCAGCGTAGTGGGATTACCGATGCGGACTGTCGCGCCACCGCCCTCCCGCGCTTCGACGGTGACGTTGCAGGGGAGCATGAGTCCCACGCGCGCGTCGTGCTGCAACGCTTTGTGCGCAAGCGGCGGATTACAGGCCCCAAGTATGGCGTAGGGTCGGAAATCGACTCCGATTTTTTCCTTCAACGTCTTATCGACGTCGATGCGGGTCAGGATGCCGAATCCCTCGGCTTGCAACGCTGTCGTGACTCGGTCGATGGCGTGGTCGTATGCGCCCGCCATATCGACATCGAAGGAAAGCGTGTCGGACATGTCACACCTCATTATCAGTTCGTGCGGAGGGGCGTCGCGTCTTGAACCTCGCGCACGGTTCAGGAGGTGATACCGGGCAGGTATCGCTCGCGCAATACGCCGAGATGATGTCGCTCGTGCCCCGCGATGATGAACGGGATCGAGCGAGCGGAGAACTCCACGTCATTGGCGGTGCCGCGCCGTGCGAGGGCCGTGTCATCCAACGACTTGAACAGTGCCAGGCTGGCCGCTCGGACGGCCGCGAATTCCGCTGCGAGGTCCGCGAGCGTCCGCCCATCGAAGTTGGCCGCGGCGACGTAGTCGTCCTGCTCGAAGCCCGGGATCGGCGTGCGGTCCGCGCGGCTGAACCGTAGAGCCCGATACGCGAAGATACGTTCGGTGTCAGTCAGGTGACCGACAACCTCCTTGAGACTCCATTTGCCAGGGGCATAGCGGAACCCGGCTCGGTCCTCCGGAATGCCGGCCAAGAGTGCCGCCGTATCTCGTCCGTGTGTTTCCAACTGATCGATGACATCACCCGCGGGGAGTTGGTCGACGTAGGTCCCGTAGTAGGGGGCGTACTCGGAGGGGTCGGGGCGCTGGATGATGGGCATGCGATCTCTCCATGGTCTCCGGTAGATAAAGCAGGGTAAGGTCCGCGCGGTTCCCGCGACAGGCGCCGGCAGCTCGCCAACGTACCGCGCTCCCATCCGGCGGTAGAACCCGGCCGCGTGCGGGTCCGCCGCGACATGCACGTCGCGCCGGCGATCACTCTCGGTGACGCGCAAGGCGTGTTGAAACAGCAGCCGCCCGATATCGCGACCGTGGTGGTCGGGTTGCAGCCACAGGTGTTCAATGGACCAGTGCGTGGGATGATCTTCGATCGCCACGCACCCGACCGGCGTTCCGTCGGCAACCGCCAAAAAGACCGCGTGGCGGCGGAGGTATTCCGGCGTAATCGTGAGGTCCTCATGCCATGCGTCGATCCACTGGTCCGGATAGCCCCAATGCCGTTTGGCCGAATGGGCGATGGCGGTCAGGGCGTCGGCGTGCTCGGGATTGGCCGGTTGTATCTGAATGGACATGGCGGCGTTGGGGCTCCACCGGAAAGTACCCACGCCAGGCACCGAAAAACACCGCGCCCCGCGATCAGGGACCGCGGGGCGCTGCGCTGCGGGATCCGGTTGCCGCTATCGGATCCAGTCAACCTCGATGTTACCCAGGGCGGCGTCGATTTCGATGTCGAGGTGTATGCGTGCCGAGTCGTAATTGCGCGAAAAGTAGTCGGACCCGCGCTTGGAGAACCCCGAGCGATCCATGCTCACGAGGAACCGGTCGATATCGAGTCGGACGCCCACGTTTTCGGGCAGTCGCAACTTCAGCCCGGCCAGCCCCATCTTGACGACCAAGCGTGTCGCGACCTGATCGCTCCATTCACCGCCGAAGTCCAATGTCCAGTCACCGGCGCCGCCCTCGAGCCGGATGGTCTGGCAGCGGGCGTTACCCAGGTTCTGCGCCACGAACTCGGCGGCGCCGATCTCGATGCGGAGCGACTCGCACACCGCGCGGTTGGGCTCGCTGAAGCGGAGGTCCGTGCGGCTGGCCCCCGTCTTGATGCGCGCGTTGGTCAGCAGGAGCCCGCCCAGCTCGATATCGGCGCGCACCGCACCGAACGCCAAGTCGAGTGCGACCGGAACGCTGCGGGAGAGCGCGAGATCGAGCCGCTGTTCGGTGCCGTCTTTGTAGTTGACGTTGACGTTCCGAAACGACGACACGCCGGCGTGCAACGCGTTCCGGCTCTCGCGGTATCGTAGTTCCGGCTCGAACCGGTCTTCATCGTACACCATCGCCAGGCGGTAAAGGTCTCGGCCGTTGGAGGGGCCGATCTCGATACGGCCAATCCCAAACTCGACCTCGACCCGGAAATCGCGCTCGCCGTTGTGCCGGCGGGAATCGGTGACGGTGCGATACGATTGCGCCTGCGTGACCGACGCCGCGCACGCGACGAGGGCCACGGCTCCCAACAGCCGGCGCGTAATCATCGGACGGCTCGGCCGGCAAACCACTCACTGGTGGATATGCGGTCCTCGTCCTGCGCAAACAACTCGTCGGGCGTGATCGGCGGTGGCGCGAACCGTCGGCCGAACGTGCCCCTGACGCCACCACGCGTCAGGATGGCCGCGCCGAATCCGGTTGTCGCCAATGCCCACGTCACCGCGATGGCCGTCCACAGGAGCACCGGCCCCGCCACGGGGACCGAGCCAAGCGCCACGGCGGGTACCCACGGGAGCAGCACGAGGCCCAGGCCGTACGCGATCGACTTGAGCATGGCAGCGCCCTCGGTGCCGTAGTCCTGCCCTTTCCGGCGGAGCCACGACGCGCCCGCCACCCGCGCGACCGCGAGGTATCCGCCGATCAACGCGGCAGCCAGTGCCACGAAGAAGGCGACGATCGCGAACGGAATCACGAGGATACCGACCACCGTCAGCGTGAGGCCAACCAGCATCATGCCGAAGACCGGCAGGATGAGCGGTTGGGCAAACAAGCCGACAAAGAACGAGCGGCCGAGGGACGTGGACACGGTGTCAGCAACGACGTCGAGTTGGCGTTCGGCGAAGAAGCTCGCCCCGAAAGCCACGCCGGTGAGGGCAAGGAACGCGCCGAGCAAGCCGAGCGCGCTGTTCCACAGGGTCTCGACCGGGGAGGCGTTGCTCACCCACTGCACATCATCCCGCCCAACGCGCACCTCGCTGCGAACGCGATCACGCACATCGCGGCCGACCTGGTCAGCAACCCGGGCTTCGATGGCTCCCCGAATGGCGTCGGCGGAGACCCGGGCTTCGATGGCTTCCCGAATGGCGTCGGCGGAGACCCGCGCCCCTCTCGCGGCTTCCCGAATGGCGTCGGCGGAGACCCACAACGACTCGGACGAATCAAACGCGGACGCGGCCCCCACACGGAGACCGGCCAGCAAGCTGGTCAATGACTGCGCGGTCGCCGCTTCCTCTTCCGTCAGCGTCCCGTCGGGCGACCAGCCATTCGCGATCGCGACGGCCTCGTCAGACGAAAGTATCGCCGCCTGGTCGACGAGCTCACGCCACGCCGTGCTCAGCGCCCCATCGACGTCGTACCGGCCCACGCGGTCACCGTTGACCCGGACCGTGCCGTCTTTCAGCAGGATCCGGAGTGTGGACCCGTCGGAAAGCCTGAAGGTCAGTCCGGCTTCGTCGTCGGCCGCGGAAATGGAGAACCCCACGACGTCGGTCCCGCGGGTCTGCGTACCCACAGTCACCGCGGAGGCCGATTGTGCGCCAGCCGTCGGGGCGGAGATGCCGGCGGCCAATGCCAGACCGAGCACCGAGTGAACACTAGTGCGCAACATGATTGGTATCCCTCACACGGGATGGTTCGGCGGTAAGAATGCGGAGACCCGCGGCGGACACCACGGCCACCGCGCCGTAGGTCATCGCGAAGACTGCCGGTGACACACGCATCGCCTCGAATAGATCCAAGACCGAGCTACGTATGACCTCGATTTGGAACTGACCGGCCGCGCCAACTTCCCGCCACAGCGGAACGCCGGCCTCGCTCACCGCGTGCCGAGCCCCTTCGGACAGGTAGCCGCCGAAGTGGACGCCCGCCGCCACCGTCACGGACCACGCCGCGGCGGTCGCCAAGGAGAAACCACCCAGAATCATCCATCCCCGCGGACCGGAAAGCATGGCACGAACCCCCTTGCTTGTCCGGCGAAGCCAGGCGGGCAGGGGAATCCGGACGCGAGCCAGCACGCGGTCCTCGAAACGCGCGGGCACCGGGACGCGTGCCAGCGTCTTGAGGCGGTTGTCGAGGTCCGAATCGGTATCGGATGGGGTCGGAGAACGCAGGTCGTCGCTCATATCTGTCATGCCTTACGAAGCGGATTGTGCGAGGTTTCAAGCCCAGGCCCGGGCCATGTGGATCAAAATCCCCGCTCTCATTCCCGCAGCGGATCGAGGATGTCGCGCAACTCGGCGCGGGCCCGGTGGATATAGGTCTTTACCGTTCCCAGGGGCAGGCCAAGCGTCTCCGCGATCTCCTCGTACGGCCGTCCCTCGACGTGTCGCAGGATGATACATGCCCGGTACTCGGGTCGAAGTTGCGCAATCGCGTTCTCGATTTGGGAACCCAGTTCCCGCGCCTCGAGCTCCTCCAGCGGCGACTCCCCCCGCGAGCCCACTTGGAGTGCGGTTGCCTCCTGCCGCTGGATGGTCACCGCATCGGGTGCCCCCTCGAGGGAAAGCGTGTCGAGCTCCTTGCGCCGCAGGTGGTCGATCGCGGCGTTGTTGGCGATCTTGAAGATCCACGATGAGAACTTGTGTTCTGGTCGGTAAGAATCGATGTGGTTCAGGACCTTGATGAAGGTCTCCTGCGCCAGGTCTTCCGCGAGTTCCCGATCTCGCACCATCCGGTAGACCAGCGAGAAGATGGGGCGCTGGTATCTCCGGATCAGCTCGCGGAACGCCAATTCGCTGCCGCGTTGTGCGTGCGCGACGACATCCTGATCGGTCCAGGTGGCGAGGTCGGTTGTCATGGGCGGGAACGGGCGGTCACCGCCGGTGCGTATTCCCGTGGTTGCCGCGCGCTCGCGGAGCCCGATAAGTTTCGCGCCTATGCAAGAGGTCGTCCCGCCCACGGCGCTGCCGTCCCGCGATGAGAAACGGTCCTATGTGCGGGGCATGTTTACGGCGATCGCCCCGCGTTACGACTTCCTGAATCACCTGCTCAGCCTGAACGTCGATCGTTGGTGGCGTCGACGCGCCGTGCGGAGGCTGCGGTGGGATCGGGTGCCGGATGGGACGTACCTCGACAGCTGCGCCGGCACGCTCGATCTGGCGGCGGAGCTGGCGCGGCGCAACGGATTCCGGGGGCGAGTGGTCGGTGCGGATTTCGTTGTCCCCATGCTCAGGTTGGGTCGGACGAAGACCGCCCGGGTCATGCCGGTTGGGGCGGACGCGCTCGTATTGCCGTTCGGCGACCAGAGTTTCGAAGGGGCGACCGTGGGGTTCGGTGTGCGGAACCTCGTCGATCTCCGCGACGGTCTTGCCGAATTGCGTCGCGTTCTGAAACCCGGCGGCCGCGCCGTGATACTCGAGTTCACCACGCCCACGGCGTGGCCGATCCGCCCTCTCTACCTCTTCTACTTTCGTCACCTGCTTCCATTGATCGGGAAGATCGTGTCCAAACATAGGGACGCCTATTCGTATCTGCCAAACTCGGTCCTCTCGTTCCCGGAGCCGTCGGACCTTGCCGGGCTGATGCGGGACGTCGGGTTTGGCGCAGTCGGCTACGAGTGCCTGACGTTTGGCATCGTGGCGGTGCACTGGGGGGAAGCATGACCAGGCCGAAGAGCGGTCCCCAAGGCCGTCACCCCGGTGATCGCGGGGAGAAACGCGGGCCGCCACCAGCCAAGCCCGGGACGCCGAAGCGCCCCCCGCCCCCGTCCCAGCGGCCGCGGACCCATCCGCACCAGACGCCGACGCCAAACCGGAGAGGACGGTGAGGCGCCGCCGTGGTGCGCGGTGCGACTAGGCGTCATCTCCGACACGCACGGATTGTTGCGGCCGGAGGTGTTCGATGTCTTCAGCCAAGTCGATCGAATCCTGCACGCCGGTGATATTGGGCCGGAGGAAGTTCTGATCGAACTCGAGGCGATTGCGCCGGTCACGGCGGTCTACGGCAACACGGACGGGTTCGCGATACGCGACCGCTGTCCCAAGGTCGCGACGTTCGAGTGGGACGGCCTCTGCTTCACGCTCACCCACGGCGATCAGTTTGGCACGCCCAACCCCGCTACCCTGCGCCGCGAATTCCCGGAAGCCGACGTGTTGATCTACGGGCACACCCACGTCCCGCTGCTCGAATGGGTCGACAAGACCGTCACCGTGATGAATCCGGGTCCGGCCGGCCAGGCAAACCTGAAATCGCCGCCGTCGGTGGGGATCATGGAATTGGAGCCCGGGCTCCCGCCGCGGGCGCGGCTGGTGCCGCTGGTTGGCGGTTAGCGAAGTCGGCCGGCGCCTCCCTCGATGGCGGCGTGGATGCCAACTCGCTTCGAGCGGATCGACCGCTATAATTTCCCTTCCGTCGTCGCCCCTTCGCCCGAGGTCTGCATGGTCCACCGTCCCTCCTATCAGTCCTGGCAGCAACTCACCATCCTCATGGCCGCGGGCGAGGTCGACTCGGTACGAGAGTACCTCGACGGCCTCCCCCCCGGTGGGACCGCCCGCACCCTGTCGCGCCTGTCTGAGGAAGACCAACGGGCATTGCTCGCGATGCTCGGTCCTGAGGACGCGGCGGATCTGCTCGCGCAGCTGTCGGAAGCGCAGGTAGTCGAGATCATCGAGGACCTCCCGGTCGCCGAAGCCGCGAGGATCGTCGATGCACTGCCGAGCAACGAGCAGGCCGACGTCCTCGGTGAGATGGAAGCGGGGGATGCGGCGGCCATCCTCGCGCGCATGGCTCCGGAAGAGGCGAGCGACGCCCGGGCGTTGATGCGCCACGCGCCCGATTCCGCGGGCGGGATCATGATCACGGAGTTCGTGGCATTTCAGGAAGACGCCACGGTCGGCGATGTGGTCACCGATCTGCGCGACCATGGCGAACGGTACGCGGACTTCGAGATTCAGTATGTGTTCGTGACCGACAACCGCGGCCGACTGATCGGGGTGCTGCGCCTGCGGGATCTGCTGTTGGCGCGCAAGGACGAGTCGGTGCGGACACTCATGATTCGCGCCCCGCTCAACCTGCCGGTGGACTCGCCGCTGGAGGCGGTCAAGCGGTTTTTCGACGATCATACGCTGCTCGGGGTGCCGGTCACCGATGACGAGGGCCGGCTCCTCGGCGTGGTGCGCCGCGCGAGTGTCGCCGAGGCGGTGGGCGAGCGGGCAACCCAGACGTTCCTGGCGATCAGCGGTCTGCACGGCGAAGAAGAGTTGCGGACGATGCCGATCCTCCACCGCGCGCGCCGTCGGCTGTCGTGGCTGTCGGTGAACATCCTGCTCAACGTCGTGGCCGCGAGCGTGATCGCGTTCTACCAGGACACCATTTCCGCGGTGATCGCGCTGGCGGTGTTCCTGCCGATCATTTCGGACATGAGCGGCTGTTCGGGCAATCAGGCGGTCGCCGTGAGCATCCGCGAGTTGACGCTCGGCCTGATCCAACCCCAGGAATTCGCGCGCGTGATCGGCAAAGAGAGCGTGATCGGTCTGGTCAACGGACTGGTGCTCGGCCTGCTGCTCGGCATGGTGGCGACGTTGTGGCAGGGGAACGTCTACCTGGGGCTCGTCGTCGGCACCGCGTTGATGCTTAACACGGTGGTCGCGGTGTTACTCGGCGGATTGATTCCCCTGGTGCTGAAGGCGATGCGCCAGGATCCCGCGCTTGCGTCCGGCCCGATCCTGACGACGGTGACCGACATGTGCGGCTTCTTCCTGGTGCTGAGCTTCGCGTCGGTGATGCTGGGCCGGCTGACGCTGTAGTTCCCCGGGGTTCCCCTCCTCAACGGGGAACCGCTCATCCCCGGCACGGGTTTCGGGAGGAGGAGAATCCGTCGCGGGAGAGGCGATGCGCCGGCTGATGATCAATCTGAAGCATCTCGTGGCCCGGGTGGTAGGAACCTGGGGACCCACTTGTCGCGCGAACGCGGGGTCGATCGTTGCGGCCGTCGCCTTCCTGGTCCCCCTGATCCATCCGCTGTTCCGACCTGTTCTCGGACCACCGTCACACCTCACGTGGTTCGCGCACGTCCTGGCCGTGGCGCTGGTTGGATACCACGGTGGCGCGGCCCGAGGCGCGGGCGCGCTCGTTGCGAGCATGGTCATGGTCGCGGCCGGCGAGGGATTCGCCGGTCAAGGTTACTGGGTCGGTGCCGACGCCATCACCGTGATTGCTTTGACGACGGCGGTCGGAACGGTCGACCTCCTCGTGCTGGCGTTTGCCGTGTGGGTCCGCGGTGCTGAGGCGCGGCGCCGCGAACTCTCCGCGGTGGCGATCGCGGCGCTGGAGGGGGCGCCGGACGCGGTGCTCCTGCTCAACGCCGACCGGCGAGTGACGATGGCCAACGCGGTGGCGGCCCGATTGCTCGGCACGGGCGTGGAGACGATTCACGGGCGACTGATCGACGAGCTGACGGGTGTCGACGTGCTCGCGCCGCGCACGCGGGGAGAACCCGGCGTGATGACCCGGAATGACGGCACGGCATTCCCCGCGGAGTGGAAAGCGACGCCGGTCGGTGCGGTCGACGGTGCCCCCGACGCCTGGTTGGTCGCGATCGAGGATTGCACCAAGCGGGTGCAACAGGAACACGCCAGTCGCCGCACATCGGCGCTCGCCGAAATGGGTCAGGTGATCGCCGGCATCGCCCACGAGCTGAACAACCCTCTGACCGGCATGCTCGGATACGCCGAGCTCCTCGCGGTCGAATCGTCGCTGTCGCCCTCCGACCGCGAGATGATCGACGCCCTCGTGCACGAGGCCCGTCGGGCGGGGGGCATCGCTCGTCGCCTGCTGCAGCTCGTACGCCGGCGCGAGCCAACGCGCCGGTCGCTCGATCTGGCCGGGCTCGTGAATACGGCGCTCAAGATCCGCCTGTCGGGCCTCGTGGGGCATGGCATCCGATTGCACCGCCGGATTGCCGCCGATCTGCCGGCCGTGTTCGCCGACCCGGACGAGATCGAGCAGATCCTCGTCGTCCTGCTGGTGAACGCCCAGCAGGCCATGGTCGAGGTGCGCGGCGGGGGTGAGCTCACGGTCACCCTTCGCCGTCACGGGGAGATGGTCGAATTACGAGTGGCCGATGATGGGCCCGGTGTTCCCCCGGAACAGCGAGACGCGATCTTCGAGCCGTTCTTCACGACCAAGGCCGCTACGGTGGGGACCGGGTTGGGTCTCCCGCTTGCACGGCGGATTGCGCGAGCGCACGGAGGCGACCTCCTGCTCGAATCGAATAGGCCCGGTGGGGCCGTGTTTGTGCTGCAGTTGCCGCTCGCGTCAGCCGTCCCCGCGGTGTTGCCGGTGCCGGACCGAGCGGTGTCGGGCGACCAGACGATCCCGCGGCAGGGGCGCCGCGTCCTCGTGGTCGATGACGAACCCGCGATTCGCGACACGGTTCGCCGCTTACTCGAGCGCAGCGGCTTTGCGGTCGAGGTGTGCGCCACCGCCGCCGGAGCGGCACGCACTATCCTCGCCGATCACCACGACGTCATCATCTGCGACATGCGGCTCGGGTCCGAGAGCGGCTCGGTGATGTATCGATCGGTCGTCCGGTCACGTGCCGACTTGCGGGGTCGATTCCTGTTCATGACCGGGGATACGCTGAGCGCCGATGTCGAGCGGTTTCTGAGCGAGGCGGGGGAACAGTGGATCGCGAAGCCCTTCGAGCTGCGGGAACTCGTGCGAGCGGTCACGGCCATCGCGGCCTGACGGCTCCGACGGTCCGGTGCCCCGTCCCCCCAGGGGGTTCCTACATCGCATCGCGGATCAGTTCGATGAGGTAAATGACGAACGCCACGAGGAGCACGGTCCCGCTGCCCCATGCGAGCCGTCTGCCCCAGGCCATGAGCGGGAACAAGCCCGCGGCGAAGCCGAGCATCACCCAGTTGTCGATCGTCACGGCCTCAGGATCCAGCGGAACCTCGACGAGCAATGCGGTGATCCCGAGGATGCCCAGCAGGTTGAAGATGTTCGATCCGACGATGTTGCCGAGGAGGATGTCGGACGCGTTTCGCCTGGCGGCGACGATGCAGGTCGCGAGTTCCGGCAACGATGTTCCCATGGCGATGACCGTCAGGCCAATGACGCGCTGTGTGACTCCTATCGCGTCGGCGAGCGTGACGGCGCCCCGTACCATCAATTCCGCCCCGGCTGCCAAACCCACCACGCCGAGCGAGATCATCGCGATGCTCGGTCCCCACCCGCCCCCGGCGTCGATACGCGTGCGCGCCAGTTCGCGCGCTTCAGGCGTATCGGTCTCGCCCCGCGATCGTCGGACCATGTAGGTGAGGAACGCCACGATCGCCACGACGAATACGCCGCCTTCGAGTCGATCGATGTCGCCGTCGCGCGCCACGAGGAGACAGACGATCGTGGCCGCCAGCATGAACGGATACTCGAGCCGGATCGTCTGACGCGGCACGGGAATCGCCCTGAGCAGCGCCGCGATGCCGAGAATGACGCCGATATTGATGATGTTCGATCCCACGACGTTGGCGTACGAAATCGCCTTGGCGCCCCGCATGGCGGCGCCGAGGCTGACCGCGAGTTCGGGCATGCTGGTGCCGAGTGCGACGACCGTGAGACCGACCGCGGCGGAGGAGATGCGGGCCAGCAGTGCCAGCCGCGTCGCGCCCTCCACGAGGTAGTGACCGCCCGCGGAGAGGATCGCCATGCCGACCCCGAGCTGAATGACGGCCGTGAGGTCCACGATGTCAGTGCGCGGGATGCTGCTCGAGCCACTGGTCGAGCGGAATGGTCTTCCGCACGGCGGCAGGATGCCGGCGGAACCAGCTCATGAGCAGGAGCGTCTCGTCGATCGTGTTCGCGGGTATCGGGCCGGCGTTGGGCTCCGGGCCGGCGTGTTCGGCCACCAGAGCTCGAAAGGCCTCGCTTTCGATGGGCGTGCGCGGCGCAGGCGCCGCCGCGCGCACCGTGGCGCGTTTGATCACGTAGATGCGGTCGTCGCCGTACGCTCCGGGATCGACGTAGACGAAACTGAGCGCGTCAATCGCGGCGCGCGCGCGGTTGCCCTCCGCGAACAACCATTCCAGTGCGTCGAACCGGTCGCGCCACCGGGCGGCGCGCTCGAAGGCGTCGGTATCGCTCGCGTTGCTCATGGCCGCCACCACGGCATCCAGCGGGGCGATGGCCCGCCCTTCGAGAAACGCGACGGCGGTCGTGACGCGCGCGCGGTAGTCGGATTCGGTGACGAAGCCGCCGCACGGGCCGAGGCACGAGCCGAGATCGTGTCGCAGGCATGCCGCCCGGCGGCGTGGCGCGAAGAAGTCCCCTTGTTCGGGGTAGTTGATCGGCATGTCGGTGGCGCAATCGCGCAGCCCGAGGTGCAGGTTCAACTCGCGCACCGCGTCCCGCAGCTGTCGGGCCGAACCGAACGGTCCGTAGTGCTTGACGTCCACCGCGGTCGGCGCGTTCCCGACGTAGATCTTGGGTGCCGGCCCGTCCGACACCTTGACGAACGCCATGCGGCGTGGACGGTTCATCCGCACGTTGAACACGGGACGGTACCGCTGGATCTGCCGCAGCTCGCCCAGGTACGCGGCGAACTCCGACGGCACGTAGTGCCATGCGATGTCAGCCGTGGCGGCAAGGATGCGCGCGGCCTTCTCCTCGGGATATTGTGACCGGAAGTACGACAAGACGCGTGCGCGGGTCCGCTTGGCTTTGCCGACGTAGATGACGCGGCCCGACTGGTCGAGCATCCGGTAGACACCCGGCCGGTTCTCGGCGAGCGCGGCGACGCGCCGTTTCAGGCGCTCGGTGTCGACGAACGGCAGGACGTTCAGCAGTCGGGCCTCATCGCGTTGCCTGACAGATGTCGCAGTACGTGGTTGCCCGACCGTCGATCGCGTGCGTGCCCGTCAGCGTCGTGCCGCATCGGACGCATGGCTCGCCGCCCCGGCCGTACACCTGATGTGCCGTTTGATAGGCGCCGCGTCCACCCGTTCCGGTTCGGTAGTCGCGGACGGTCGACCCGCGAGATCGGATGGCGTCGCGCAGCACTGACCGAATGACTCGGTGCAGCCGGCGGGTCTCGGCGGCGTCCAACCGATGGGCCGGCAGCGCCGGATGCACCCGCGCGCGGAACAGCGCCTCATTGGCATAGATATTCCCCACGCCGGCCAGCCTGCGCTGATCCATGATCACCTTCTTGATCGCCTGTCGGGTACCGGCAAGACACCGGCGGAATCGGGCGACACCGAATGTCGCCTCGAGCGGTTCGGGACCGATACGTCCAGTATAGGCGATCCAGGCCGATTCATCCAAGAGGTGCACCGTGCCGAGCCGACGCACGTCGCGATACACCAGCGCGCGTCGATCGTCGATCGTGACGTGCAACACCGCGTACCGTCGCTCGTCACGCGCCAGCCGCCGCCCCAGAATGAGCAGCGAACCGGTCATGCGCGGTTGGATCACCAGGCGAAGACCGGAATCCAGTTCGATGACGACGTGTTTGGCGCGCCGCGAGACGTCCACGACGCCGGTGCCGTCGAGGGCGCGCAGCAGTGCCGCTTTCGAGACCCCGCGCAGCACGTTGGTCTGGTACAGACGGGGTTCGTGGAGCGTATGGCCGGTGAGGTGCGGAGCGATGTCGCGGACGATGGTTTCGACTTCAGGAAGCTCCGGCACGAGCAACCTCTCGCCATGCGATGTCACGCCGGTACTGCATCCCCTCGAAACGCACCATGGCGGCGAGCCGGCGGCTGGTGGCGGCGGCTGACGCCACGTCCGGCCCGAATCCGGTGGCGCACAATACCCGCCCGCCTGCCACCCGCAGCGTCCCGTCGTCGTCCCGCGCGGTGCCGGAGTGGAACAGGACGGTATCCGGAGGCAGCTCGGCCGGCACGTCGATCGCCGCCCCCGTGTCCGGACTGGCCGGATAGCCGCGAGCGGCCAACACGGTGGTCACCGCGGCACGCGGCGTTGCGACCATGCTCGAGCGGGGTGACCACGCTTCGCGACGAGCAATGCGCCACAGGTGGTCTCCGAGATCGTCACCGGCGAGCGGCAGCACGACCTGTGCTTCGGGATCGCCGAACCGGCAGTTGAACTCCACGACGGACGGGTCGCCCGCCGTCGATACCATGAGGCCGGCGTACAGGACGCCGCGATAGGGCGATCCGCGTTCCGACATGGCGCGGAGCGTGGGCATCAGGACCTCCCGTTCCACCCGGGCCATCAGCGCCGGGGTCGCGATCGCCACCGGCGTGTATGCGCCCATGCCACCCGTATTAGGACCGGTATCGCGCTCTCCGATACGTTTGTGGTCCTGCGAGGGCGGCAGGATGAGCACGCGCTCGCCGTCGGTCAGCGCGAGCACCGACAATTCCTCGCCTTCGAGAAACGCCTCGACCACGACGGCGTTTCCCGCCTCGCCGAACGCCCCGTCAAACATCGAGCGGGCGGCTTCAGCCGCGGCGCGCCGCGTCTCACATACGATGGCGCCCTTGCCGGCGGCCAGACCGGAGGCCTTCACGACCAGCGGCTCCGCGTGTCCCGCGATGTAACGCAGGGCGCTCTCGACGCCGGTGAAGGTCTCGGATGCGGCGGTCGGGATGCCGGCGTCCTGCATCAGTTTCTTGGAGAAGGCCTTGGACGCTTCGAGTTGTGCCGCGTCGCGCGTGGGGCCAAAGGCGGCAAGCCCGGCGGCTTCGAACGCGTCCACCAATCCGGCTGCCAGGGGGGCTTCTGGACCGATGACCGTGAGGTCGATGCCCCGATCGCGCACCGCGCGAATCAGGCTGTCATGGTTGGTAATGTCGAGGGGGAGATTGGTGGCGCTGGCGGCGGTACCGGCGTTGCCCGGGGCGCAGTAGAGGGTGGCGGCGTTGGCGAGCGTCCAGCAGAGCGCGTGCTCGCGACCACCGCCACCGACCACCAGGACGTTCACTACTCGCGCGGCTCCCGGAAGGCGCTGGCGAACGCTTGTGCGGCCTTCTTGGCCGCATCGGCCATCTGGCTGGCGACGTCCCGCGCCTCCTGGCCGTAATGCGTGGCGGCGTCCTTGATGTCGTTCATGTAGGAGTAGTCTTCCTGTCCCTCTCCGTCGCGATGCGGATACTCGCCGCCGAGGATCTTCTCGTACGTCCCGCCGTCGACCCAGCGCTGCAGCTCGGCCGCGCGCAGTGTGTTGAATGGGTGCGTGGCGCCGAGCGTATTCAGGATCTTGTAGATCGCGTCCAACGGACCGCCGCCCGCCTCGTATTCCTTAGCCTGTTCCATGAACGCTTCGAGGTTCATCTGGGTCATGTCGCCGCCGCCGGCGAGTTTCAGGAACACGCGCAGGGACGAGTCGAGTGCCTGGCTGGTGAGCAAACCGGCGCGATCGGCCGAGTGCTCGGCTTTGCGGTACCACTCGAGCAGGGCCAGCTTGATCGGCATCAGCGCAATCCCGGCCAGGAACGGCAGATTCTGGAAGCCGAGCGTCAGGACCAGTATGGTGATGGTTCGGTAGAGCGCATGCCCGCTCATCACGTGCCCCAACTCATGGCCGATGAGCACCCGGATTTCGTCGTCGTCCAGTAGCGATACGGCACCGGAGTTGAGCACGATGAACGGATGCTCGAAACCGACGGCGCCCGCATTGACCATCGGCGTTTGCGTGACGTACAAATCCGGTTGCACGGGCCAGTCCATGGTGGCACAAACTTCCCCGAGCATGGTGTACAGCTTGGGGAACTGGTTGGGCCCGCAGCGAACGGCGTTCGCCTGAAACATCAACTGAATGCCACGCTCGCCGAAGAATCCGAAGATCCGTTTCACCGCATCGTCGAATCCGGGGACCTTGCGCAGCGCGTTCAGCGCCGCCCGATCCGCGGGGTGCTCCCACGCGTCAGGGGCGATATCGGTCAAGACAACCCGCGATGGTGTCGACGGGGTGCCGGTGGCGTCAGTCATACCTGCCTCCGGAAAGGAGATTCGGCGTTGAACGTGGTCTGTCTCCGCTCCCTACGGAGCCGCAGCCGGGCGGTTTCACCCGAAGGGCCTAGGCGTACGCCCGCGCCAGCGCCTGGTCCAAGTCGGCGATCAGATCTTCCGGCTCCTCGATCCCGACCGAGAGGCGCACCAAGCCGTCGGTCAACCCCATCGCGTCGCGCATTGCTTTCGGCACCGCCGCGTGGGTCATCGAGGCCGGGTGGCCGATGAGGCTCTCGACCCCTCCGAGCGACTCGGCCAGGGAAAACAGGCGGGTTGCCTCGGACATCACGCGTGCCCGCTCGAGCGACCCGAGTTCCAGGGAGATCATCCCGCCGAAGCCGCGCATCTGGCGGCAGGCAAGCTCGTGTTGCTCGTGGCTCGGGAGCCCGGGATAGTACACCCGCGCGATTTTGGGATGGGTGTCGAGCCAGGTCGCGATCTGGCGGCCGGAGATGTCATGCCGGGTCATCCGCAGCGCGAGGGTCTTGGTCCCCCGCAGTGCCAGCCAGCAGTCCATCGGGCCCGGCACCGCCCCGGTCGCGTTTTGCAGAAACGCCAGCTGCTCAGCCAGGTCGTCACGGCGGGTGAGGATCATCCCGCCCACCATGTCGCTGTGCCCGTTGAGGTACTTGGTGGTGGAGTGCACCACCAGGTCGGCTCCGTGCTCGATGGGGCGCTGGAAAAACGGGGTGGCGAACGTGTTGTCGACGGCAAACAGCAGGTTGCTCCCCCTGGCGATTTCCCCGATGGCGCTCAGGTCGACCAGCCGCATCATCGGATTGGTGGGGGTTTCCATGAAGACCATCTTGGTCGCCGGCGTGATCGCCGCCTGCAATGCGTCGAGATCGCGCGCGTCGGCAAACGAAAACCGCAGCCCGAGGCCCGCGTATACCTGCTCCATGAGCCGATGGGTCCCGCCGTATAAGTTCTCGCCCGCCAACACGTGGTCGCCGGCCCGCAACAGCTTGAGCACCGCATCGGTCGCCGCCAGGCCGGACGCCCAAGCGAATCCGTACGTCGCGCCTTCCAGCGACGCGACATTCCGCTCCAGGACGTCCCGGGTGGGGTTACGGGTCCGCGCGTACTCGAACCCCTTATGACGGCCCAGGCCGTCCTGCACGTAGGTGGAGGTCTGATAGATCGGTGGCATGATCGCGCCGGTCTCCGCGTCCGGCCGCTGGCCGGCGTGGACCGCGCGGGTACCGAATCCGTAGCCACGATCGTCGTCGAGAATGCGTGCCATGATCGTCAGTGGGAGAAGGCCACCGGGAACCTATGTCCGCCTCCCGCCCAAGGGAAGCGATCATCTTGTAGTGGCTACCGTCGACGGCTAAGTTGGTGGAATGCCGCACGATACGGGCTTCCGTTGCCTCGTGGTGGATGATCAGCAGGCTACCCGCCACGTCTTGGTTCGCGCCCTCCAAGCGATGGGACACGCGTGTCTGGATGCCGACTCCGGCCCGGCGGCGCTGGAGATCCTCCACCGGACCACCATCGAAGTCCTGATGTCGGATATCCGCATGCCGGGTATGGATGGCGTGGACCTGCTCCAGGCAGTGCGGCGTGACCACCCGGACGTTGCGGTCATCATGCTGACCGGCGTCACCGAGGTCGAAACCGCCGTATGGTGTCTGCGGGCCGGCGCGTTTGACTACATCGTCAAGCCGTTCGAAATGGACGAGGTGCGCGCGCGGGTCGACCAGGCATTGGAGAAGCGGCGTCTCATCCTCGATAACCGTCGGTACCAGATGCATCTGTCGGAGCTCGTCGAGCAACAGGCCGCGCGGATCGAGGAACTGTTTCTCGAGGGAATCCAGTCCATCGTACACGCGCTCGAGGCCAAAGACACGTATACGCAGGGGCACTCGGTGCGCGTCGCATCGTACGCGGCAGGCACCGGCCGAATGCTGGGTCTCGCCGATGAGGAATTGCGGCTCCTCACGCTTGGCGCTGAGCTGCACGATGTGGGCAAGATCGGCGTCAGCGAGGCGATCCTCAACAAGCCGGACCGGCTAACGGACGACGAATACCAACACATCATGCAGCATACGGTCATCGGTGCACGTATCCTCGATCCTCTGATGCACGACGTGCCGCAGGTCCTGGGGATCGTTCGTTCGCATCACGAGCGGATCAACGGGACAGGCCTGCCCGACGGCCTGCGCGGGGACGCCATCCCGCCGCTCGCGAAACTCGTGTCGGTGGTGGACGCGTTCGACGCGATGACCAGTGGCCGGTCGTATCGGCCGGCCCTGACGGCCGACGCGGCCATCGCCGAGCTTCGCGCCAACGCCGGCACACAGTTCGATCCACGCATGGTGGAGGCGTTCCTTGCCGCGTATCCCGACTGCACCGCCTTGCCGATCGACACACCGGCATCGGCGGTACCGCGCGCGGCCCCGCGGGCGGCCACGCTCGTCCCCGGCGCCAGCGTCCAACGGGGCGCGTGACGAGCGCGAGTGGCGCACGAAGTGACACGCTGATGGTCAGCGTGTCCGGCGTCCGCGGTATTGTCGGGAAGGACCTCACGCCCGATATCGTCGCGCGATATGCCGCCGCGTTCGGGTGGCTCGCGGTGCGCGAGGGGAACCCGACGGTCGTGCTTGGCCGGGATGCGCGCGTGTCGGGTCCGATGTTCGAAGCGGCGGCCCGCGCCGGGTTGCAGTCGGTAGGATGCCGGGTGATCGCACTCGGGATCGTCCCGACGCCCACCGTCCAGCTCGCGGTGGAACACCATGAGGCAGGCGGCGGGATCGTGCTCACCGCGAGCCACAACGCGATCGAATGGAATGCGCTCAAGTTCGTCGGTGCGGACGGCCTCTTTCTCGATGCGAATGCCGGGGCGCTGCTGCGGGAATTGGTGGACGGGGACATCCCGCGTGCCGCATGGGACGGCATCGGCGATGTCGGGGATGACGCCTCGGCGGTTACCCGCCATATCGCGCTCATCATGGCCTTGCCGGTGGTTGACGCCGAATCCGTTCGGCAACGTCACTTCACGGTCGCGCTCGATTGCGTTCGTGGCGCCGGAGCCACGATCATGCCGGCATTGCTCGAGGACCTGGGGTGCACCGTCGTCGGAATGGATCTGGAAACCGACGGGCGGTTCCCCCGGGAGCCGGAGCCGGTGCCCGCAAACCTCGGCGGCCTGGGTGCACTCGTCCTGCGAGAGGGAGCGGACATGGGGATCGCGGTGGATCCGGATGTCGATCGCTTGGCCGTCGTTGACGAGAAGGGCGTTCCGATCGGGGAAGACTACACGCTCGCGTTCGCGGTCGAAGCGGTGCTGCGGCGTCAGGTCGGTCCGGTGGTGGTGAACTTGTCGACGTCCTTGGTGGTAGATGATGCCGCCCGGGAGTTTGGGCGGTCCGTGACGCGCTCTCCGGTTGGAGAGGCAAACGTGGCACGGGCCATGCGGGAAGCCGGGGCAGTGGTTGGGGGCGAGGGGAACGGGGGCGTAATCCTCCCCGCGTTGCACCTGGGACGGGATGCCCCCCTGGCGGCGGCACTGGTGCTCGACCTGATGGCAGCGGAGGCTCAGCCGGTAAGCGCCAAGGTGGCATCGCGGCCGCAATACGCGATTGTGAAGGCGAAAGCCAATCGCCGTAATGACTTGGACCATCAGTATCTGACGCTGCTGAGCCGTTTTCCGGACGCAGATGCGGACCGACAGGACGGTTTGCGGCTGGCGTGGGCGGACCGGTGGCTGCACGTCCGACCCTCGGGAACCGAGCCGATCGTCCGGTTGATCGCGGAGGGTCCGTCGGTCGAGGTCGCGGAGCAGTTAGTGGCGGCGGCGCGGGCGGCGCTGAAAGCCTAAAGAAACGGGGTCGGCATGTGTGGGATCGTCGGTTACATCGGGGCACGTGACGGAACGCCGCTGGTCCTCGAGGGCCTGAAACGGCTGGAGTACCGCGGCTACGATTCCGCGGGCCTCGCGGTGGCGTGTGGATCCGAACTGGTGGTCGTCAAGTCCGCGGGGCGGATTGCGGTCCTCGAAGCCCGCCTCAACGGCAATCTGCCCTCGGCCACCACGGCCATCGCCCACACGCGTTGGGCGACCCACGGCGTGCCGAACGAGGTCAATGCGCATCCGCACACCGACTGCACGGGCACGATCGCGCTCGTGCACAACGGGATCATCGAGAACGCGACGGCGTTGCGTGACATGCTCACGTCGCGCGGACACACGTTCGTTTCGGAGACCGACACCGAGGTGCTCACGCACCTGATCGAGGAGCGGTACACGGAGTTCCTTGAGGATGCCGTCGTGGCCGCCCTAGGGATGGTCGACGGAACGTACGGGATCGCGGTGGTGTCGAGCCGGCAGCCGGGGACGCTGGTGGCGGCGCGCAGGGGTTCGCCAATCCTGGTTGGACTCGGTGAGGGCGAATATTTCGTTGCCTCGGATGCGGCGGCGCTGATCGAGCACACCCGATCGGTCATGTATCTCGATGACGGCGAGGTCGCGGTACTGCACTCCGACCGCTACCAGATCCTCGATCTCGAGACATCCCGGATCGACAAGGAAATCAACACCATCGACTGGGATCAGGAAACGGTCGAACGCGGCGGCTACGAGCACTTCATGCTCAAGGAGATCATGGAGCAGCCCGAGAGTCTCCAGAACACCGTGCGTGGCCGCCTGTTGTTCGACGACGGTCGCTCGCGCCTCGGCGGCATCAACATGGACGATGACGATCTGCTGGCCATCGACCGGGTGATCCTGACCGCGTGCGGCACGTCGTGGCATTCGGCGCTGATCGGCGAATACATGCTCGAGGAGTTGGCACGACTGCCCTCGGAAGTGGAGTATGCGTCGGAGTTTCGCTACCGCAACCCGATCGTCGACGAACGCACCCTTGTCATCGGGATCTCGCAAAGCGGCGAAACCGCCGACACCCTCGCCGCGTTACGCGAAGCGCGCGCGCGCGGCGCCCGGACGTTGGGAATCGTCAATTCGGTGGGCAGTACGATTGCGCGTGAGGTGGACGGCGGGATCTACATCCACGCCGGTCCGGAAATCGGTGTGGCGAGTACCAAAGCGTTTACGTCGCAGGTCGTGGCGCTGGCCCTGTTTACGCTGCGTATTGGGCGCTTGCGGTCACTCTCGGTGCTGCAGGGTCGCGAGTTCGTCCACGCGCTCGCGAGTTTGCCGGGCCAGATCGAACGGGTACTCGGCAACGCCGCGGCCATCAAACAGGTCGCGGACGAATTCTCCCATGCCCGTAACGCGCTGTATCTGGGCCGGGGATACAACTTCCCCGTCGCCCTCGAAGGCGCGCTGAAGCTCAAGGAGATATCGTATGTCCACGCGGAGGGGTATCCGGCCGCCGAAATGAAGCACGGGCCCATTGCCCTCATTGACGAGCACATGCCGGTGGTCGTCGTTGCCCCACGCGACGCGGTGTATCAGAAGATCGTGTCGAACGTGCAAGAAGTGCGGGCCCGCAAGGGACGCGTGATCGCGGTGGTTACCGAGGGCGACAGCGAGATCCGACAGCTGACCGACTACGTGTTCGAGATTCCCGAAACCGTCGATCCGCTCACGCCGGTGCTGTCGGTGCTCCCGTTGCAGCTTTTTGCCTACCACGTGGCGGTCAATCGCGGATGCGACGTCGACAAGCCACGCAACCTGGCCAAATCGGTCACGGTGGAATGATCGGGCCGGCCTCCCGCCGGCTCCTCGGTGTACCCGCACACCGCGGCAACGCCACGCTCCCTTGAAGATCGTATTGCAACGCGTTTCGCGCGCACGCGTCACGGTGGACGGTGTCGAGGTCGGGGCGATCGGCGTCGGATATCTGGTGCTGTTGGCGATGCGCAGCGGTGACGGTGAAGAGGAGATTCAGTGGATGGCCGATAAGGTGGTCAGCCTCCGGCTCTTTCCCGATGAGCATCAGAAGATGAACCGGAGTCTTGGCGACGTGGGTGGCGCGGTGCTCGTCGTTTCCCAGTTCACCTTGTACGGCGACACGCGCAAAGGACGGCGGCCATCGTTCATCGACGCGGCACCGCCCCACGTGGCCGAACCGTTGTACGAGTCATTCGTCGACGCCCTGCGTGACCGTGGCATCCGGACGGCGACGGGCGCCTTTGGCGCGATGATGGACGTCGAACTGGTGAACGACGGCCCCGTGACCCTGGTGGTCGAGCGATGATCGTGCTGGCGTCGCGGTCGCCGCGGCGCAGCGAACTGCTGGCGCTGCTGAGGATCGACCATACGGTTGAGCCCGCCGAGATCGACGAGCGCCCGTACGACGGCGAGTCGCCCGGGCATGCGGCCGAACGTCTGGCCCTCGCCAAGGCGCGTGCGGTGGCGCGGCGGCGCCCCGGATGCGCGGTCATCGGGGCGGACACGATCGTGGTGCGCGAGGGCGTCATGCTCGGCAAGCCCGCTTCGACGGCGGATGCTGAAGCCATGCTCCGCGGACTTGCCGGGCGCCGACACCAGGTCGTCACCGCCGTCGCGCTGGTGCGGGGTGCCGACGAGTGGGCGCGCACCGACGCGACCCACGTCTGGATCCGCCCGATGTCGGACGAGCTGATTCGCGCCTACGTCGAAACCGGCGAACCGATGGACAAGGCGGGCAGCTACGGGCTGCAGGGTTTTGGAGCCGTGTTGGTGGAGCGGATCGAAGGGGATGCGTTCGGGGTGATCGGGTTGCCGGTGCGGCTGTTGTTCGACCTGCTGGAGGCTGCCGGGACGCCCTACCGCTTCACACGATAAACGGGAACCGCGGCCGCCTTGCCCTTGAGTTCGATCGGCTCGAGGTTTTCCACCGGCGGCGGGTTCTTCAGTTCCTTGTAGAACGGCTCGGAGATCATGATGTCGTCCGGCCCGGCCTTGGAGCACAGTCGCGAGGCGACGTTGACCGCGTCACCGATCACGGTGTATTCGAGCCGTTGCTCGGACCCGATGTTGCCGGCGAACACCTCGCCGAAATTGATGCCGATCCCGATCCGCACCTCCTGTTGTCCGGCCGCCGCCCATTTCTTGTTCAGCTCGACGAGGACTTCCTGCATCTTCATCGCGGCGCCCATCGCGCGGTCCGCGTCGTCGTCGTGCGCGATGGGCGCGCCCCACAGCGCCATGATGGCATCACCCATGAACTTGTCGAGCGTGCCGCCGAACTCGAAGACGATTTCCACCATCTCGGTGAAATATACGGTCAGGAGATTGGCGATTTCGTCTGGCAGCATGCGCTCGGACATCGACGTGAACCCGCGGATGTCCGTGAAGAACACGACGACGGACCGCTTCTGTCCGCCGAGGGTCACTTCGCCTTCTTGCTCGGCGATTTCCTTGGCCAGGTTGGGCGCGAAGTAGCGCTGGAAATTCGACAACACCACCGCCTCGCGCTGGATCCGCTGTGTGAGCTGGCCGTTTTCGATGGCGACGGCCGCGATGCCGGAAAACGCGATCAGAAACTCGAGATCCTCGTCGCTGAACGAGTTGGTGGCCGTCATGTTGTCGACGTAGATCAGGCCCAGCACCTTCGCCTCGCTGCCCATGAGCGGGGCGCACATGGCGCTGCGCACGCTCTGCAGCATGATCGACTTCCCCTTGAACCGTTCGTCCGCGGCCGCGTTGTCGGTCAGGATCGCCAGCCGCTCGTCAACGGCGCGCTGAGCGATCGAGCGCGGCACATGACGTCCGCTGGATCCGCCAGGCATCGAATCGGCCAGTCGGTTGCGGTGTACCCGCGGGATCAACTCCGCCGATCCCTTTTCGACCATGAGGACCGAAACGCGGTCGACATCCATGATCTGGAAGGTGATGTCGACCACTTTTTCGAGCAGCTTGTCGACGTCCTGATGTTTCGAGAGTTCTTTCGAGACGTCGAGCAACAACGCGAGCTTCTGCGCCTCGCGGTCCTGAGCCGCCTGCTCGAGTCGGAGCCCGCCCATGCTCTGGCGGCCGGAGACCTTGTTGGCCAAGGCCTGCGCGTCGACGTCCAGCTTCTTGACGATGGTCGCGGACGGGGGTGGCGCGCCAAACGCCGATTGGTCGGCGATCGGCGGCGGCTGGCCCACCGACGGTGTGACTTCCCGAACGTGAAACGCGACCTTCCCGAACGCGAGCATGTCGCCGTCCACGGCTTCGGTTTCGGCGATCTGCGAGCCGTTGAGGAACGTGCCGTTGCTCGAACCGAGATCACGCACCGACACGCCGCCTCCGGCGCCCATGGACACCTCGGCGTGGCGCCGGGAGATCGTGGGATCGTAGATGGGCACATCACTCGTGGCCGCACGGCCGACCACGAGCGTGCCTGCTTCGGGAACGTCGATGGTTTGGTCCCCGGTCGTGCTGAAGAGCTTGTATCGCTTGATCAAGATGTCGCCTCAGCGGAAAAATATACCGCCGTCAGCGGCTGGCGGCGAACTGGCTTCGGCGAGCGCGATGGCAGCGAGGACCGCGCGGGCCTTCTCCTCCGTCTCCAGGAATTCGCGTGTCGGATCACTGTCGGCGACAATCCCGGCGCCCGCCTGGACGTACGCCCGGTCGCCGCGCAGGATCGCCGTCCGGATAGCGATGGCCGTGTCGAGCGTGTGTCCCCCCGACCCGATGTATCCAACGGCACCGGCGTATGGTCCACGCCGCGTTGGTTCCAACGAATCCAGCAACTGCATCGCGCGCACTTTCGGTGCACCGGTCACGGTGCCCGCCGGGAAACAGGCCCGCAGCGCATCGAACGCGTCGCTACCGGGCTTGAGGCGCGCCCGCACTTCGCTCACGATGTGCTGGACGTGCGAGTATCGCTCGATGACTTTGTCAGCCGTGACGCGCACCGACCCAAACGCCGCCGTCCGCCCAATGTCGTTCCGGCCGAGGTCGACGAGCATCGCGTGTTCGGCCAGTTCCTTGGGGTCGGCCAACAGGGTGCGGGCCAACTCGTCGTCCTCTTCGACAGTGGCGCCACGCCGCCGCGTCCCCGCGATCGGACGCACGGTGACGTTGCCATCCTCCACCCGCACCAGCACTTCGGGTGAGCTGCCGGCGATCGTCAAGTCGTCGAGGGCCAGATAGTAGAGATACGGAGCGGGATTCAGTGCACGGAGTGCCCGGTAGACCTGGAACGGCGGTGCCGTACAACGCAGGTCCTGGCGGCGTGACAGCACCGCCTGGAACACGTCGCCGGCGCGGATGTGCCCACGAATCACGTCCACGTCCCGCTCGAAGTCCGGGCGGAGATAGGCGCACGTCCCCGCTGCCGGTTCGCCGGTGTGCAGCGCGAGCGGGCGCAGTGACGCCGCACGGGACAGTCGCTCGAGCAGCGCGTCGACGCGGTCGACCGCATTGCCGTAGACGCGGCGCAACGCGGCGTCGGTATCGGCGGGGTCCCCCTCCGTGTGCGCGACGATACTCGCCCGACCAAACGCGTTGTCGAAGATCACGACGGTGTCGGCCAACAGGAAAATGGCATCGGGCAGGCCGAGGTCGTCTTCCGGGCCCCCGGGCAGCGTCTCAAGCGTCCGGACGACATCGTAGCCGATGTAGCCGACCGCACCGCCGGCAAATCGCGGCAGGCCCGAGAGCGGATGGCCGGATCGCCGTCGTACCAGCGAGCCCAGATGGGCCAGCGGGTCCGGCGCTTCCCCGTCGTCGCGCCATCCGTGCTCGTGATCCCATCGCGCGGCACGGCGGTCGCGATACCGCCACGCCTCGTTCGTGTCGGTTCCGAGGAAGCTGTAGCGGGCCCAACGCTCGCCACCGACGAGGGATTCGAGCAGGAACCCGAATGGCGGCCGGTGGATCGCGGCAAACGCCGCGACCGGCGTCAACGTATCGGCGGAGAATTCACGCACGACCGGCGCCAGGTGTCCGGCGTGCGCCGAACGCCTGAACGCTTCAAACGTCTGGTGGGCGCTCACCGGACGGCGGCAACGAGGAACGTCCCCGGCGCCACGACCCGCGCCTCGATTTCGTCGATCCGCGGCGCGGTCGACCCACGCGCGATTCGCCACTGTCCAACCGTGACTTCCTCCCACACCGCGAGCGCCCCGGCGTACGCTTGCCGGTTGTCGAACGTCGCCATCCCGTCAGCGACGCTCAGGTCACCGTAGAGGCTGTAGGAAAAGACCGCGGTGGGAAGCGCACCCGGCGCGAAGGCGAGTCCTGACGGAGACAGGCTGATTTCGTAGATGCCGGTGGTCGCGCTGATCGTCACCCGCACCGAGTCGACGCTCGATATCGGTTCGCCGTTCAAGCTGGCAAGAGACCCGACGGGGAACGATACCTCCGCGAACACGGTGCCGAAGGGATCAGGATGTCGCAGCGCCTGGACGGTCTCGCCGCCATTCCGAACCCAAAAGGTGACGTCCGGGGGCGTCGGCGCGCCCGGACGCTGCGCGAGGACCACCAGTTCCTCGAACGCCACGGTCGCTGTGGGACTGAGGAGGTCGCCGCAGGCGGCGGCGATCATGACGCACCCGGCGCTTGCAGCGCGTTTCCGGCGCCTCGATATTGCCGCGTGATGTCTCGCGTGTTCCGTCTGGTTCTCGCACTCTCGTGCGCTGCCTGCAGCGCCGCACGCGCGCAGGCGTGGAATGACACCCGCGCCACGGCCATCGTCGAGCGCGGTGCGGCGCGACGCCGGGAAACCGGCTCGGCGGGGCTCGATGATTTCAAGGCGCGGGCGCATGGATTCGTGTTCTTTCTGGCCCAACTGGGTGATGAAGGCCTGGCCGATCCGCCGCAACTGGTGAAGTCCGATCAACTGGAGTTGGAAGTCTACTGGAAGGCTCCCGGCGCGAGCAAGCAACGCATCATCGGCTGGCGGGACCGAGTCGATCTCCCTACCGATATCGCCTACCATCGCGACCACCTGGGCATCGTGCAGAACGGCTTCTCCGACCGCATACGACTTGGCGAAGGTACCGAGGTTCGGGATGTTCCGCACCCGCTCGCCGCTGACGGGTTGACCCGGTACGATTTTGCGGTCGTCGATTCGGTCACCATCGGGCTCCCCGGGCGGACCGTTAGGGCCATCGAGGTCGCGTTCCGACCGAAGCGCCTCGATGAGCCAGGCATCGTCGGGTCCATGTTTCTGGACGCGGGCGCCGGGGACGTCGTCCGGCTTCGGTTCAATTTCACCCGATCCGCCTACCTCGATGCGAGTATCGAGGACATCACCGTGGTCCTCGAGAATGCGTTGTGGGACGGCCGGTGGTGGCTGCCACGCCGGCAGGAAATCGAAATCCGGCGGCGGTCAACCTGGCTCGACCTTCCGGCGCGGGGCATCATTCGCGGACGTTGGGAAATCGACGGGTATGAGTTCAACACCGGGATCGCCGATCGAGACCTGCGCGGCGTCGAGATCGGGGCGGCGCCGGCGGCGGTGCGCGACACGTTCCCGTGGGCGGGGCGGCTCGATCTCGCGATTGCGGAAGTGACCGGCCCGATTGCGCTCGTCGAGATGGATGCGGTGCGCGCGCGGGTGCGCGAAATCGTTGGCGGACGGTTGCTGACCGGGCTTCCCCGTCACGGTCTGACCGCGAGTTCCCTGTCCGACGCGGCGCATGTCAATCGGGTGGAAGGCTTCGCACCGGGTATCGGGTACGTCGGACGTCTCGACGGTGGGGCGGTCACCGTACGCGGCTGGCTCGGGTATGGAATCAGCGATGAGCGGCTGAAAGCGCGGCTTGACGTGGACTACCGGGTTGGACTGGCGATTCTCCGGCTCCAGGGTGCCCGCGAGATTCGCGATGTCGGCGACGCCTCGATCGTGGCTCCGGTGGTGAACTCCCTGGCGGCCCAGGAGTTCGGTCGCGACTACGGTGACTACGTCTTGCGCGAAGGGGCGTGGGCCTCGATCGAGCGAGGCGCGTTCCATGCCCGGGCGGGACTCGAGCGACTCTCCGACGTCGGGGTGCGTGCATCCCCGGTTTCCGGGGCGTACCGTCTCAATCCCCCCCTCGGCTCCGGCCGTTGGGGCATCGTGGCGCTCGGTGCGCGCCGCCGCACGGGCGGTGTGTCGCATGGGCCGCAGACCGGCTGGACGCTGGATGTCGAAGCCGGGCTTGGTGAGGGGCGCGGGTACGGGCGCGTCCGGGGTCAGGCGACGATCGCGCGCCCGCTCGTCGGGAGGACGGTTGTTTCGGCGCGCATCTGGGGAGGATGGGGATCGGATCGCACGCCCGCGCACCGCGCCTTTGTCATGGGTGGGCGAGGGACGCTTGTAGGCGAGCCGCACCGTGCCTGGGGGGGGCGCCGGGCCGCGTGGGCCGAACTCGCCTGGCGTCTCCCCGTTCCGTTTCCGGCTATCCCACTCGGCCCTTTCGCGTCCACCGGCGACCAGTTGATTGTCGTCCCGTTCGTCGCGGCCGGATGGACCCACAGCTCGGTCGGACTCCCCTGGAATCCCACGGATGGGATACGGCCGGTGATCGGAATCGCCGCCGAGGTGTTTCACCGGTTTGTGCGTGTCGAGGTCGGCTGGGGCGTTCGAGCCGAATCGATCGGGATCGTGGTCGATTTGCGGCGCGATCTCTGGCCGATTCTGTGACGTGTCACGCACCCGTTCGCCTCCACGGTGCAACAGGCTGGCCGGGCTCAGCGACGCCCGTTATCTTCTGATGGTTTGCGGACTTCACGGAGACTTGCCGAGTGGACGACGCGCAGCGCAGGTCGTTCAAAGACCAGTGGATTGTTGCCACCTTGACCGAGTTGATCGGTGAGGACGCACTGGACGCGCTCCCCGCTCACAAGGACGTGAAAGACACGCTGTGGGCGACCGCCGTCGTGACCGGCGCCGCGACGGACCAGGAAATTCTGACCGCGGTCGCCACGCGGTTTCGCCTGAAGCTGGTGGACTTTTCGCAAGCGGAGAGCGCCGCGCGCGAGATCGTGCCGGAACAGGTCGCCCGACGTTATCAGGTCCTTCCTGTCCGAGTCACCGATTCCTACCTCGAGATCGCCACGGCGAATCCCTTCGATCTCGACTGCGAAAAGACGCTCGCGTTCGCGACCGGCCGTGAAGTCCGGATGCTGCTCGCGAGCCCCACGGACATCATCCACCAGATCGATTCGCTGTACCGGCCGGAGAACGTCATCGACAAGCTGCTCGAGGGCATGGACGAGACCGACGTCACCACGATCGATGAGGACGACGTCGGGGACGAGCTCACCATCTCGGCCGAACAGGCGTCGCAACGGCCGGTCGTGCGCCTGGTTGATCTGATTCTGTCGGAGGGCATTCTCTCGCGCGCGTCGGACATCCACATCGAGACCGAAGAGGGCGGCGTCGCGGTCCGTTACCGGATCGACGGTGTGCTGCGCCAGGTGATGAAGGTCCCGCGCGCCGCCGGGCTGCCGTTGATTTCGCGGCTGAAGATCATCTCGTCCCTCGACATTGCGGACCGGTTGCGACCGCAGGACGGTCGTGCCCGCGTTGCGGTGAACGGCACGCCGATCGACTTGCGCGTCTCGACGCTGCCGGCTTCCTTGGGCGAGAAGGTCGTGATTCGGGTTCTGGACCAGCGTCGTACCGTCCTCTCACTCGAATCGCTCGGCCTCAACGAGGAAGAGCAGGCGTCGATCAAGGAGTTGCTCGAGTTCCGCGACGGCATCATCCTGGTGACGGGTCCGACCGGATCAGGCAAGACGACGACGCTCTATTCGGCGTTGCGCTACATCCAGAACGAGGGCGTGAACATCGTTACCGTGGAGGACCCCGTCGAGTATCGACTCGCGGGGATTGTGCAGGTCCAGGTCCATGAGCGGGCCGGCCTGACGTTTCCATCAGCGTTGCGGTCCATCCTGCGACAGGACCCCGACGTCGTGCTGGTCGGTGAGATCCGCGACCGCGACACGGCACAGGTTGCCGTGCAGGCGTCGCTGACCGGTCACCTCGTTCTCTCGACCCTGCATACCAACGACGCCCCGAACGCCGTGACCCGGCTCATCGATATCGGGATCGAGGGATTCAAGATCGCGACCGCGTTGCGTGGCGTCATCGCGCAGCGGCTGATGCGGAGGCTGTGCCCGTCGTGCAAGGAGGTGTGGGTCGAGACGATCCCCGCGAAACTGCGGCGATGGGTGCCGGCCGATACGCCCCTGTACCGGGCCGCCGGCTGCGCCGAGTGTGCCATGACGGGCTTTCGCGGCCGGTTCTCGATCGTCGAGGTGCTGCGAGTGACGCCCGAGGTCGAGCGCCGCATCGGCAAGAGCGAAACCGCCGACCGCATCGCGGATGCCGCAGTGGCGGCGGGCATGAAGTCGCTGTGGTACTCGGGGCTGCATCACGTGCTGCAGGGCGAATCCACCATCGATGAACTGCTGCGCGTGGTCGATGTGCCGCAGGAAGACGAAGGAAACGGGAAACCCGCCGAGAACAAAGCGCGGGACAAGAAAGACAAGCACAAGCGGGCATCCGGGGCGGCCGAGGCGCCGGACGGGAAGGCGGATCCGGTGGGGCCGACGCGGCCATCGGGAGGAGGCCCCGGGTTCGATGGCGCCTTTGAGTTGCTCGAGCCGGTCCCCGAGGCGATCGAGCCGATTCCCGATCGGCAGGGTCGCCGCCCGGATGCGACGGTGTTACTCGTGGACGACGAGGATCAGTTGCGCCGCGTCATGCGCGATCTGCTTGAGCGCGACGGGTACACCGTCATCGAGGCGCGCGACGGCGTCGAAGCGCTCGACCAGGTCGACCGGCATGGGCCGGATATCATCGTGCTCGATCTCAATCTGCCGGGACTCGACGGCTACGGTGTGTTGTCCCACCTGCGTTCGCGGCGCGGAACGGAGGATATCCCGGTGGTCGTCCTGACGGCGCGGGGCGACGAGGAGAACGAAGTCCGGGTGTTCGAATTCGGTGCCGATGACTTTCTGAGCAAGCCGTTCCGCGCCCGGGCGTTGTCGGCCCGACTCGACGCCGTGCTCCGTCGCAGCCGTCGCTAGCGTCGCGCCACCCCGAGTACCTCGGCGGTCGCGGCTTTCAATTCCCCAACGCGAAACGGCTTCAGAAAGTACCGGCACCCCAGCCGCTGGAGCCACGCGCGGGTTTCGGGTCGCACATCCGCCGTGACCAGTATCGTGCGGTCGCGCACGTCGGGCCAGCGGCGCAGGAGATGATCGGCGAAGCGCTCGCCCGCCGAGACGGCGGACCGTGGGTCGGCAATGATCAGGTCGAAGCGCCGCTGCTCCAATAGCTGAATGGCGTGTGGTGCGTCGTGTGCGGCCACGATCGCCTGCACGTCGTTAGCGAGAAGCGCCGAAATCATCCGCCGGACCGCTTGATCGTCGTCCACCAGCAAGATCGTCCGGGTGCGCGCGGTCCCGGTCGGCGCGGTCGCGTCCGGCTCGGCACCTGCGCCCGACCCCGCCGGGACCGCACGCGGTGCGGCGGACGGCCGGTGGTGAAGCGGAAGCTGCACGGCGAGGATCGCGCCGCCATCCGGTGCGCGTTCGGCCCACATGGTGCCCCCATGCCCATGGACGATGCGATAGGAAATCGCCAGTCCGAGGCCCGTCCCCTTGCCCGGCGCCTTGGTCGTGTAGAACGGGGTGAAGATTTCGCGCAGTTGCTCCGGCGCGATTCCCGGGCCGGAATCGGCAACCCGCAACACGGCCATGTCGCCCTCAACCGCGGTGGAGATCGTGATGTGCCTGGGTCGTGCCTCGTCGTTGTGTTCCACCGCCTGCACGGCGTTGGTCATCAGGTTCAGCACCACCTGCTGTATCTGGTATCGGTCGCCATGAATCACCGGGAGCGACGGATCGTAGGTGGTGTCGAGCCGCACTTCGCGCAGCTGCAATTCGTAATGGACCAGAGCCACCGTGCGTTGCACGATGTCGTTCAGGTCGAGCTCGCCGACGTCGGTTGGTCCCTGTCTGGCAAAGGTGAGCAGGTTGCGGACGATCCGACCTGCGCGGTCGGCCTGCTCGTGGATCACCTTGAGGTGGCCCCGGTCCTTCTCGGTGGGCGTCGGTTGGGTCAGCAGGAATTCGGCGAGACCGGCGATCGACGTGAGCGGATTGTTCAGTTCGTGGGCGACGCCCGACACGAGTTGCCCCACCGCGGCCATCTTCTCGCTCTGGATCAGCTGTGATTCGATCGCCTGCCGTTCGGTGACGTCCTCGACCAGCAAGGCCGTCCAGGGGGCTCCGCCGCGGTCGTCGTGCATCGGGGCGGCGGTGACGCGAAACGTACGGTTGCCTGCCTCGGCTCCTCGGGTCAACGACGCGTCGGGCTCACTGGCTCGGGCCGCCTGGAGAAAGGCCGCCATATCGTCATCGCCAATGAACAGGACGTCGGTGAACGGGCGACCGATCAACGCGGTCGTCGAGGCGCCGGCGGTCCTGGCGAGCGACTGGTTGGCGCGCTGGATGACACCCGTTTCGTCCACGACCGCGAGACCCTCGCTGAGCGCGTTGAAGGTCGTCTCCCACTGATCCCGCCCGGTGCGAACGAGGTCGAAGAACCGGGCGTTGGACAGCACGATCGCGGCGTGCGTCGCGACCGTCGAGAGCAGGCGTAGATCCGACGGGGTAAACGGGCCGCCCACACGGTTGGCCACCGCGACCGCGCCGACGGTGACGCCGTGCGCTCGGAGCGGGACGGTCGCGGCCCGTTCGACCGACAGCCCCGCCGCGAGGACCGGAGCGACGTCACCCGCTCGTTCGACCACCTCGAGTTGTTCGCGACCGATCGCCTGGATGAGGCTCCCGCGGTCGGTTTCATCGATGACCCGCCCCTTGAGTGACCGTAACGCCCCCACCGCCGCGGCGACACGCAGCGTATGACCATCCTCGGCGGTCAGCGCGACGACCGCCCCACCGACATGCATGAAGCGCTCGACGTAACCGGTGATGCGCTCGGCAATGCGTGTCGGTTGTAGAGACTCGGACAGAACGAAGGAGAGTTCCTGCAGGGAAAAGACCTCTTCGACCCGCCGGGCCAGCTCCGCCTGCAGCGCGTCGAGGTCGTCCCGGAGCGCGGCCCGAGCTCGCGCACCGCCCAACCACGTGCCGACCCACACCGCCGCGGCGATCCCCAGCGCCGCCAGGGCGGCCCACACGATCACGACCCGGGCGTCTCCGCCGAGGTGCCGGACGCGGGATGGTCGATCCCGGGGGGCGCATTCGGTTTGACGATCCGCGACACCGCGGGAATCCCGAGGTGCACGTGGTACGGCTTGATGTCCTTCGTCGCCACACCGAGCGCACCGACCATCCCCTGTTCGCCGACGTGGACACCGGCGAGGACCGTGGCGTGGTAGGTGATCCGCACGCCGGGTTCCAGGACGGTTGGCTGCGATGTCACGTCGGTTCCGTCCACGAGGCTGTGCGAATGGGTGTAGACGTTGGCGAAGTCCGAGATGGACACGCGATCGCCCAGCACGATGGTCTCCCGATCGTCAAGCAGCACGTACCGGTGGACGACGACATCGTCGCCGACCTCCATGTTGTATCCGAACGAGAACTCGACATGCTGGAAGCACTTGAAGTTCCTGCCGCACCGGCGGAATACGTGTTGGGCGAGGAGGCGGCGCAACCGCACGCCGACGGTGACGTTGCCACCACCGACCGGCGATCGATCGAACGCCTGCCACAACCACAGGAGCGGTTTGATGCGCGCGTACCGCTCCGTATCGATCTCGTGATAGTGCTCGGGCTCGAGCGTGATGTTGCGGGGGTCGAGAGCCAACAGAACGCCCTTGGTCCCAAGGGGGGTGGCCGGGTCCTCCAGCAGCCCATCGAAGTCGGAGAGGCCGGGGAAGTAGAGATCGAACAACACGTCCCGGCAGAGGCGGTTACGGTCGCACGACGGATCCGCGAGCCGTGCATCGATCTCCCCGAGCCACCCGTCGTACACCCGCGTGGCGGCGTCGGGCAGTTCCAGCTTGTGAAGGGGTCGGAGAGGCATCCGCTCAACTCCCGGAGCGAGGTTCGGTGGGCGGCGCGAACACGGGAAGGATAAGGGAAGCGGGGGCGCCCGGTCTAGTTTCGCCGGGCGGCGGCTCGGGACAGGACGGCCGCCCGTTCCTCGTCGAGGGTCCGGAGATTGCGTTCCCACCCGGACGCGTCCACGCCACCGTAGGTCGCGATGAACGGCTCCAACACTTCGATTCCCGCTTCGAAGACGTAGACCGCCAATGCGGTTTCGCGTTGGCCCAGTTGCTGCTCACTCCACCGCGGCGAGAGCGGGATGATGCCGATGGGGCGGAAGAACCGCCCGCGGCTCGTGATCGTGAAGTCCTCGGGGATGTATCGCGCGCGCTCCCGCAGCCCAAAGAACGTCACGACAAACAACGCGGGGTCGGTGAGCCCGAACGCGTCCACCAGCTCCGCGATGGCCTGGCGTTTCAGGACCGTGAGCCCATGCAGCGTCGCGTACGTGTCGGGTGACAACAGACGAATCACGCGTTCGTCGAGCGGCAGCGCGCGGATTTGCAGATCAACCGTTTCGAGTCGCAACGCGATATCGTCTTGCCGCAACGTGCCGTACCCGGCCGGCGGAACGTCGCGGGCCGCCGTCGCCGCCGAGTCCTGGGCCGCGGCCGGCGCGCGCGCCCCGGCCGCCGCCGCGACGAGGACCATCAGCGGTCGCCACGTCACCACAGCCGGACACGCTCCGGCTCGCCGCCGCCACACGCGATCGTTTGCACCGCATCCCGCAGCGCGGCGATGCCCTCACGTCGCGTGGTGCTCGTGATGACGACCTGGTCGTCATCGATCCCGACCGCCCCGGCGATCGCGCTCGCGCGTGCCGGTCGCGTGCCGCGCGCGATCTTGTCCGCCTTGGTGAGCGCCGCCAGCACCGGCACTCCGCGGCGGCTCAGCATCATGCCCATCGCCAGATCGTCAGGTGATGGTTCGCGTCGCATGTCGAGGAGCCACACCACGCCAACCAGGGTCGCCCGTTGTTCGACGTAGTCGCGCAGCAGCGCCTGGAAGGCGGCGCGCGCGCGTTTGGATGCGCGGGCGTAGCCGTATCCCGGGAGATCGACGAGGTAGAGGGCGTTCGCCACGGCGTAGACGTTACAGGCTTGGGTCTTCCCCGGAGTCTCGCTGGTACGAGCCATCGCTTTGCGCCCGATCAGCGCGTTCAGCAGCGAGGATTTTCCGACGTTGGACCGCCCGACAAAGGCGATTTCCGGCAGGCCGGGCGTGACCTGGAAACCGGCGGCGGGGAAGCTCCCGATGAACGTGACGCCGGTCAGGCTTCCTTCTTGCGCGCCGGCTCGGCCACGATCAAGGGCGGTCGACCTTCGGTCACTGATTCCTTCGTGATGACGACCTCGCGCACGTCGGTGCGGGTAGGCAGGTCGAACATGATGTCGGTCATCATGTCCTCGAGAATGGCCCGCAAGCCCCGCGCACCCGTCCCGCGTTTAATGGCGCGATGCGCCACGGCCTGCAACGCCTCGGGGTCGAAGGTGAGACCGACGTTCTCGAGGTCGAACAGTTTGTGATACTGTTTGGTGAGCGCGTTCTTGGGTTCGAGCAGAATCCGGACCAGCGCTGTTTCGTCGAGCGAATCGAGCGCGACCATCACGGGCAGGCGCCCAACCAGCTCCGGAATCAACCCGTACCGCAGCAGATCGTCGGGCTCGACGTCCATGTACGGGTTGCGCTCGAGTTGCTCCGCCTTGCCCAGCTCGAGTTCTTCCTTCGAGAACCCTATCTGACGACGGCCGGTTCGTGCCTCGATGATCTTATCGAGTCCGTCGAACGCGCCCCCACAGATGAACAGGATGTCTTTCGTGTTGATCTGGATGTATTCCTGCTGCGGGTGTTTGCGACCGCCCTGAGGCGGCACCGAGGCGACGGTGCCCTCGAGGATCTTCAGCAACGCCTGCTGGACACCCTCGCCCGATACGTCGCGGGTGATACTGGGGTTTTCACTCTTGCGCGCGACCTTGTCGATTTCGTCGATATAGACGATGCCGTGCTCGCATTCGGTCACATTGAAGTCGCCGGCCTGCAACAGGCGCACGAGGATGTTCTCGACATCCTCGCCGACGTAGCCGGCTTCGGTCAGCGTCGTCGCGTCGGCAATCGTGAACGGGACGTCGAGGATGCGGGCCAGCGTCTGCGCCAGGAGCGTCTTGCCCACGCCCGTCGTGCCGAGCAGCAGGATATTCGACTTTTCGAGCTCGACGTCGTCGTCGCGCAGAGAGTGGGAGTTGATCCGCTTGTAGTGGCTGTAGACGGCGACGGCGAGGGTGCGTTTGGCCCGATCCTGACCGATGACGTATTGGTCGAGCACGTCCTTGATCTCGGCGGGCGTCGGGACCTGGGTGATCGCCTCGGCGACCTCCCGTTCTTCGTCTTCCGCGAGGATCTCGTTGCACAGCGTGATGCACTCATTGCAGATATAGACCGACGGCCCGGAGATGAACTTCCGGACGGAGTCTTTGGACTTTCCACAGAATGAGCAACGCAGGTGCTTGTCGTTTGCCATCGTCAATCCTGGGCCGGTTCCCGCTAAGATGGGTTCCGAGCCGGTCGGGCGTCAAGCCGTTGGTTTCTTGCCGTCGATCTCTGCCTTCTGTTGAATGACTTTGTCGATGATCCCGTACTGCACCGCCTCCTCGGCCGACATGAACCGGTCTCGGTCGATATCGGACTCGATCTTCTCGACGGGTTGGCCGGTGTGGTGGCTATACAGCTCGTTGAGTTTCCCCCGCAGGTAGAGGATCTCGCGGGCCTGGATCTCGATATCCGCCGCCGTCCCCGTGGCGCCGCCAGACGGCTGATGCAACATGATCCGCGCGTGGGGCAGGGCCGACCGCTTGCCCCTGGTGCCGGCCGCGAGCAGAAACGACCCCATCGAGGCTGCCATCCCCATACAGATCGTGTTCACCGGCGCCGTGAGAAACTGCATCGTGTCGTAGATGGCCATGCCCGCCGAGACGATCCCACCCGGGGAGTTGATGTACAGGTAGATGTCGCGCTCCGGGTTGTCGGCCTGCAGGAACAACAACTGGGCGATGACGATGTTGGCGACGTCGTCGTTGATCGGGGCGCCCATGAACACGATCCGATCCATCAGCAGGCGCGAGAAGATATCGTAGGTACGCTCGCCGCGGCTGGAGCGTTCGATGATGTACGGGGGGTAGATCGTCGGCATGGTCTCAGCTGTCGGTCACGGTGGATAGTGCGAACAGGTGGTCGTACACCTTGTCCTCGGTGATCGCCTGCTCGATCTCTCGCAGGCGCTTGGCCTTTTGAAGCTGGGCGTACACCTCACCGGGCTCCGCGTTGCGGCGCCGCGCGATGTCGGCGACCCGTTGATCGATCTCTTCTTCGGTGGCGGCCAGCTGCTCGCTGGCGGCCACGCGATCCACGATCAAGTCCCGTCTGACCTGCGCTTCCGCGATAGGCCGAAACTCGGTCAGAAACCGTTCTACTTCTTCGTCCGGAATGCGGTAGGCCCGCCGGTACGCGTCCATCAGCCGCTCGACGAGCGGTCGCGGGGTCGGCACCGCGTTTGCCGCCACGATCAGGTCGATCAGTTGGTGCCGCACCGCTCCGTCGGCTTCGCGCCGGGCTTCGAGCTCGAGGTCCTTCCGCACCGCGCCCCGCAGCGCGTCGACGGTATCGAAATCTCCGATCTCCCGCGCGAATGCGTCATCGAGAATCGGCAGATCCAACCGTTTGACTTCATGCAGGGTAAGCTGGACCGTCCGGCTTTGGCCTCGCTTGGTCTCGTCGGGGAAGTCCTCCGGAAACCGCACCGATGCCTCGGTCGTGGCCCCGACGTCCAGCGTCATGATGGCGTCCTCGACGTCCGGAATGGCCTGTCCTTCGCCGAGCACGATCTGATACTGTCGGGGGTCACCCTCGTCGTCGCCGGTCAACGTGGTCAATGTCACGCTCACCATCTCGCCCGACTGCGGCCGCCCAGCCTCGACGGGAATCCAGTTCGCCCTTTCGTTGCGCAGGTCGGCGAGTTGCGTCTCCACCATTTCATCGGTCACCGGGGCCACCCGCCGTTCCAGCGTGAACCCACCGAGGCGATCGAGCTGAAGGGCCGGCTTGAGCTCGACGCGCAGTTCGAAGGTGAGTGGCGCACCGGCTTCGAAGCGCACGCCGTGCACGTGCGGATCGGCGATCGGCTCGAGCGCCTCTTGCGCCAGCGTCGCCTTCCAGCCTTCGCCAATCACCTCTCGCAATACCTGCTCCCGGATCGCGTCGTGGTATCGCTTGCGCACGACCGCCAGCGGGGCCTTGCCCTTCCGAAAGCCAGGCAGGCGCACCCGCTGGGCGACGGACTTGGTGGCCTGGTGTTCCGCCCGCTGGACGCGCGCGGCGGTCACTTCCACCTTGAAGCTGGCCGCACCCGGTTCCTCACCCGCCTTCGTGATCAGGATATCGGTCGTCATGCCTCGTTCGATCGTCAGATGTCGAATCTGTAAGCTAACGGGCGGGGCCCGGAGGAGGCAGGGGAGTGAGCCCGCGTCAGGGCGTCTGGATCTGCAGGGCCACGAGTTGCGGGACGTCGCTCGGTGCAGCCGAGCCGCTGCCGAGTTGGCCATGGTCATTCCCGCCCCAGCAGAACGCGCGCCGGTCGTCGCGGCCGATACCGCATGTGTGAAAGGCTCCGGTTGTGATCCGTGACAGGGCGATCGGAATCTCGAGCGGGATGGCGGCACTCCTCACGCCCAGGATGCCGAGTCGCGACGTCCCCCAGCAGTACGTCCGAAACTCGACCGTGGTGCCGCAGGCGTGGAAGGTGCCGAGATCGAGCGACGCGAACGGAATCGTCTGATCGAGAGTGACCCCGTTTGCTTCTTGGGTCGTGCCCGTGCCCAGTTGTCCATCATCACCGCGGCCCCAACAATACGCCCATCGATTGAGCGAGATGCCGCAGGTGAACGGTCCCGCTGCGGCCAGCAGGATTCGGAACGTGATGAGCGGCCCAACCGCGGTGGGGACTCGCACCGGTCCGGACGGCGTGCCCGAACCAAGCTGCGCGTCGTCATTGCGGCCCCAGCAATATCCCGTCCCGCTCACGCCCACGGCACAGCTATGGTCTCGGCCGGCGTCGACTGCCCGGAACCCGTCGGTGGCAAGCGCCGCCGTCGGCGCCAGCCGATTCGTCAGGCTGTTGTCGCCCAGTTGCCCAAATCCGTTCGAGCCCCAACAGCGCAGTGACTCGTCAGCCGTGATACCACAGGTATGGTTGTCGCCCGCGCTCAGGTAGGTGAAGACGAGGTCCGACGCAATCGGCGTCGGCAGGGACGCGTCGTCGGCCGTGCCGTCGCCACGTTGCCCGACCCCGCCTGCCCCCCAACAGAACACGGATCCGTTCTCCGCCAGCCCGCAGGTGTGGTCCAGCCCGGCGGTCACCGCGAGGTACCGACCCGCCAGCCCGACTCTGACCGGAGAGGTGGAAGCACGCTTCGTCCCGTCACCGAGCTGTCCGCGCCCGTTATCCCCCCAGCAGAACACCTCGCCCCCGACTACCAGGCCGCACGTATGGGCCTGACCGGCACTCAAGCTGGTGAATGCCAAACCGGTCTGGATCAGCGCGCTGCCCGTCGAGCCGCCGATCTCGACCGAGATCGTCGCATCCCCCAGGCCGACAGCCGTGACGAGTCCCGCCGATGTGACCGTCGCGATCGTTTCATCGCTGCTCGACCACCGCACCGCGATCGTGTCGACCCCCAACCCGGCCGTATCGGTTTCGAAGCCGATCACGAGCTGGTCGCTGGATCCGATCGAGAGCGACAACGCCGCCGGCGTGAGGGTGATCGTGAGGACAGGATACCCCGGCCCCGCTGGGTCCTCGCCACAACTGGCCAACAGCAGGAGGCACCCGGCGAGGAAGGTCGGGTGCAAGGGGAAGGCGGCAGGGCGTCGAGCGATCATGAGCGGTGCGACTCCACGAGAAGCGCCTCGAAACAGGGACACGATGCGACCGGAGGGACTCGAACCCTCACAGGTTTCCCCACAGGATCCTAAATCCTGCGCGTCTGCCAGTTCCGCCACGGTCGCTCGCTGCCAGACCGTGCCGGTGGCCGTGGGCCACCGGCACGGTCTGTTGCTCGCGCCCGCGTCGGGTCATCGCCGCTCGTGGTCCGAGCGGCGGATGGTCCCGCCACGGTCATTCCAACGCCCTGCGTGGGTCATCGCCGCTCGTAGTCCGCGCGGCTGATGGTCCCGCCACGGTCATCCCAACGGCTTGCTCGCCCCTGCGTGGGTCATCGCCGCTCGTAGTCCGAGCGGCTGATGGTCCCGCCACGGTCGTTCCACCTGCTTGCTCGCGCCCGCGTCGGGTCATCGCCGCTCGTGGTCCGCGCGGCTAATGGTCCCGCCACGGTCGTGACCGAAAGCTATTGTTTGGCGGTGCCAGGGGGGAGGGCCTCACGTTGGCGCAGCGCCGCACTCAGGAACAGGCCGTCGGCGGCCTGCAGGAGCTTGCCTCGGAGACGAGCTGGGAGGTCGGGCCGATCCTCCAGGAACCGGCGCACGATGTCGGCGGCGGCCATCGAGCTGTGTCCCCCCAGCGTGGCATTGAGCCAGCCGAGCGGGAAGAAAATGTCGCCGGTGCGCTGGATCTCTTCCAGGAGGTCGAGCGACGGCCGGATATGCTGCACGCTCGTCGAGGCGCGCAGCGGGTGGTTCAGCAACGACACCGCCGACAGCACCCAGGGCTCGTGCGCTCGGTTGGCGGGGTCCGTCAGGCTCTGAAAGAACGCGTCCCGCACCGCGGGATCGAGCGACAATGCCGGTTGGATGAACGCAAACCGCCGCGCCCGATCGGGATTGTCGATGCGCGCGAATTGTCGGTCGAGGAGTTCCTCGGCGTCCGATGGTCCGCGTACCGCGAGTTGCAAGGCCAGCTCGCTGAGGTCGCGCTCCGATAATGGCAGGCCGGGAACGCGCTCATTACCCTCCCAGATTCGACGCAAACGCCCGACGGCATCCTCGGTGATCGCGGTCGAGCTGAGCGTGCCGAAATACGCCGCGCGCAGGGAACGGGTGCGCGCCGCGAGCAGCAAGCGCCACAGCTGTGCCTCCAGGTGTGGCGCGAGGTTGGTTCGATCCTCCGGTGTCAGATGGCGCCAGTAGGTCTCGCGCGCATAGCTCAGAATCCGCTGGATGTTTGCCTCCTCGTCCTCGGCGGCCAGCGCCCGTTGTACGAGCGCCAGGAACGCAGCCGGATCGGTGTCGCCCGCCAGGAGTGCGTCCCACATCGTGAGCCATCCAACTCCCCGGACCAGCGGGTCATCGATGTCGGGGAGGTGCCGGTCGAGATAGGCGAGGCTCAAAGCATCCAGGATGAACTGGCCGTATCCCGTCCCATCACCGTTGGCGAGTACGAACAAGGGGGTGGGAAGACCGACCGCTTCGCCCACATCGACCGCGTCACCATCGAGGTCAATGCGGAAGCTCCGCGCCGTGTCCGGATATCCGAGGCGCACGAGCAGGCGTTGCGGCCACCTGCGCGTTCCCGTCGGATCGGCCTGGGCAATCCGCAGTCCCACGATCCGTCCGTCCGCGACGTCGAGGTGCGTGCTGAGGCGAGGCCGTCCCGCCTCCTCGACCCACACCGTGCTCCAGCGAGTCAGGTCCTCCGGCACCCGGCGATCGAGGATGTCGATCAGATCCGGCCACGTGGCGTTGTCGAAAGCGTAGGTAGCGAGGTACTCACGCAAGCCGTCGCGAAACGCCTCCTCGCCGACGCGCGCCTCCAGCTGGCGCATGACGATCGGCGCCTTCTGATAGATGATGGCGCCATAGAGGCTCCCCGCATCCTGCAGATTCTCCAGCGGCTGCCGGATGGCATTCGTTCCGGCCGTGCGGTCGACCTCGTACGCGGCCGGGTAGTGCGAGAGCACGAACTGGAGTTCGTGATCGAGATCGGGGAACGTCGGATCGACGATCTTGGCCGCCATGAAGTTGGCGAAGACCTCCTTGGTCCAGACGTCGTCGAACCAGTTCATCGTGACCAGGTCGCCAAACCACATATGTGCCGTCTCGTGCGCGATGACCCGGGCGCGGCCGAGCAGCTGGTTCTGCGTCGCCGACGCCTCGAGCAGCAGGCCGCCCGCGCGGTACAGGATCGCCCCCGGGTGTTCCATTCCACCGTATTGAAACGACGGAATCAGGACGAAATCGAACTTGTCGAACGGGAACGGCCGCGCCGTGTAGTCCTCGAGCCAGTCGAGCGCGGCCGCATGCAGGTCGAAGATCGCGTCCCGGTTCCGGGCCAGGAGGTCGTCATCGGTCTCGCGATGGTACATCCGCATCGCCCGCCCGCTGCGCTCGGCGACGTCAACCCGGAACGCGCCGGCCGCAAACGAAAACAGATAGGAACTGATCGGCGCGGTCCGGCCGAACGTGATTCGCACACCGCTCGCGGTCGACTCTCTCACGGTTTCGGCGGTGTTCGAGACCGCCCTCCACCCTTCCGGGAGACTCAAGGTGAGCGTGTACTGCCCCTTGAGGTTGGGTTGGTCGAACAGCGGGAACGTGAACCGTGCGCGATCGGGCACGAACAGGGTGTAGAGGAAGTCGGGATTGCGATTGAGTGAGGTCTCGGTCGCGACGAAATCGACCGTCAGCGCGTTTTCGCCACGGGTAAAGTGCTCCGCCGCCACCACGACATGGTCGTTGCGCGCTTCGTAGGACACCGGGTGGTCGCCGATGGTGACCGACCGGACATGGACGTCGGGCTGCACGAAGTCGAGCACGACGGGGTCGGACGCGTCGGCCAGGACGAACCGGACCGTTACTGTCCCGGTTACCGGCGAGTCGAGCGTGGGCGGGATCGTGAAGGCAAGGTCGTAGCGCAGGGCGCTGAGCACCGCGGCGCGGTGCTCCGCCAGTTGCCACGACACGCCGGCGCTCGTGTCCGGTCCCGCTGTCGAACAACTCACGGCGCTGAGTACGAGCCAACCGGCCGCATACGGCCGCGTGGCGGTCACGACCCGGATCGCGGTCATTCGTCGTTCTTCACTTCGTCTTCATCGAAATAATCGAGCTTGTGCAGCGGCATGACGACGCTCGACAGCACGTTGAGCAGGTGACCGCCGATGCGCTTGTAATACCGCGTCCCGAGTGCCGCCGCGACCGCCGTCCGCGCGTCATAGTCGCTCGCCGCAATGCGGGCAATGAGGGTGTCGCACTGCTTGGCCAGCGTCCGCCCCTGTTGGATGAGTTCGAGCGCGCGCGCGCGATCGGCGGTTCCGACCACGTGAGATGCTTCGCGAAAAGTCGAGTCGATCGTGTTCCGAATGGCGTGGATTTCGCGTACCATGTCGTCCTCAGGAAGCGTTCCCGGCCGGAAACTCACGACCTCCGTCAGGTTCTTGGCATAGTCGCCGAGGCGCTCGACATCCTTCACGAGGCTCAAGAGGAAGAGACAATACGGCAGGTCGCCGCTGTGTTGATGGAGTGACAAACGGGCGATCACCTGCTTGCGAATGGTCCGCTCGAGCTTGTTGACCTTGATGTCCTGGCGATAGATCCGGTCGCGGGCTTCGTCGCTCGCTTCTCCGGCAACGAAGATATCGCCGGCAGCCAGCACCATTTCACAGGTGAGGCCGAGCATGGTGGCGAAGTTCTCGCCCATCGCGTTGAGCGGATCGGACGATCGAAAGATGCTGAGGAACTCGCGAAGCATTGGGCCTCCGCGGCTACCGAAAGAGCCGGTTGCCCAGCGCGAGAGCGGCGGGCAGAAGGTAGAACAACCCGATCACGTAGATGAGCGCCCATCGTCGTGATCGCGTGGCCGTGTCGGCGAGCCACCGGGCGGCCGTGAGCGGAATGCGCCGGATCGCCGGGACCGGGAGAACCAGTATGGTCCCTGACAGGTTGAACAGCAAATGCACGAGCGCGATGATCAAGCCATCGCGCGCGTGCGGGCCGCTGGTGGCAAGCCACGCCAGCAATGCCGTGACCGTCGTGCCGATGTTGGCACCAACCGTGATCGGAAACGCCTGATTGAGGGTAATCAGCCCGGCGCCGGCCAGCGGAACCAGCAGCGACGTGGTGATCGAACTCGACTGGACCATCACCGTCGCGACGATCCCGATGATCATAGACAATACGATGCTCCGGCCGAGCGCCCGTGTGATGAACGACTCCACCCGTGAGGCCATGGCCGTGCGCATCACCCACACGATCAACATGAGCGCCGCGTAAATGAGGACCGCGGACGCGAGAATCACCACGATGGCCGCGCCACGCCCGTCCCCAAACAGCAGGTCCGCCAGCCGCTTGACTGGTGCAATGCCGAGACTGAGCGCGTGCTTCAGGGGGCTCTCGAATTCGACGCCGTACGTCCGGTCGCCGACCAGCGATGCCAGCGCGGTGGCGCTGCGCCGGAGGTAACCGGTTGCCAGTTCGAGCGGCAACAGGACCATGACGGTCAGGAAATTGAAGAAGTCATGGCAGGTCGCGACCGCAAACGCCCGATTGAACTCGTCGCGGCGTCCCACGTGACCGAGCGAGACGATGGTATTCGTGACCGTCGTCCCGATGTTGGCTCCCATGATCATCGGAATGGCGTTGGCGATCGGTAGCGGGTCCATCGGTGCCGCGACCAGCCCCACGATCATCGACGTCGAGACCGAGGAACTTTGCACCAACGTGGTCGCGAGAATGCCGACCATCAGGGCGACGAACGGGTTCCGCGTCGCCGAAAAGAACGACGCCAACACCTCGCCGCCCAGCAGCTTGAACCCGTCGCCCAGGCCCTTCACGCCAACCAGGAACACGAACAACAGGACCACGACCGCCACGAACTTGAGCCAGCCCGACTCGGCCGCACGCCGGATGGGGGGACGGAACTTGTCCGTCGGAGCCGTCATGGCACGTGCGATGTCATGGTAGCCGCCGCAAGATACGCGAGCGCGGGACCACGGGGGAGGGGTGTTGGCGCGAGCACGAGGCGCTCAGTCGAGGCGGAGCCGTGCGATATCGTTCGCGAGGCGGCTGCGCACCCGCACCAGCAGGAACGCGGCGACCGCCGCGAGTCCCGCCACGAGACCCCACCAGAGTCCCAGCGGGCCGGCGTCGGTGTGAAAGCCGAGGACGACGCTCACCGGCAGGCCGATCATCCAGAACCCGACGAGCCCCACGATCATCGGCGCCCGTGTGTCGCCCACGCCGCGCAGCACCCCCGCCGCCACGACCTGAATCCCGTCGAAGATCTGAAAGACCCCCGCGATCGGAATGAGCGCGGCCGCCAGGTGCGCCACGGGGAAATCGTCAGTGTAGAGCTGGGAGATCGCCCCGGGGAAAAGCAGCATGACGAGGGCGCTGCCGGCCATGAACAGCACGCCCGTCACCAGCGCCGCGCGCCCGGCCAACCGGGCGTCGCTCGCGCTGTTCCTCCCGACGGCTTGACCCACCAGCACCGCCGCCGCCGCCGAAATGCCCAAGGGGACCATGAACGTCAGCGACGCGAGGCTCAGCGCGACCTGGTGGGCGGCCATCTCGGTAGTGCCCAGGGTTCCCATGAGAATGGCCACGACCGCGAACGCGCCGAACTCCAGTTGATGCTGGACGCCGATCGGTGCGCCGAGTTGGATGAGCCGCATCATCGGCCGCACTGCTCGCGCCTCTGCGCGGAACGGTCGCAGGAACGCATGCAGGCTGGTCCACGACAGGCCCAGGAGAATCCCGGCCATGAGCCAGCGACTGAGGCTCGTCGCCCATCCGCTGCCGACGGCGCCCATCACGGGGAATCCCAGCTTCCCGAACACGAGGACCCAGTTGAGCGCCGCATTGGCCAGATTGGCGACGATCGTCGCGACCACGATCGGTGCGACCCGTCCCATCGCCTGGAGGCTCTGGCGGATGACGATGAAAGCGAAGAACGGCAGCATACCCGGGATCAGGACCCGCGCATATTGACTCGCGACCGGGATGACCTCGGGCTGCTGGCGAAACAGGGTGAGCACCGGCGTCGCCGGAATCAGTAACAGCCCGCTGAGCACGGCCAGCGCAACCGCGATGAGCAGACCGCGTTGCATGCTGCCCGCAATGACATCACGATCACCGGCCCCAACACCCTGCGCGACCACGGGGTCGAGCGCCATCAATAGGCCGACACCGAAGATCGAGATGGTATAGAAGTAGAGATTGCCCAACGCGACCGCCGCGAGGTCTCGTGGCGACACATGGCCGACCATGAGCGTATCGACCACGCCCATCGTCATCATCCCGACCTGCACGATCACGACGGGGACCGCCAGGCGGAACAGCGCCCGGAACACCCGGGGCTAGGAACCCACGCGGGTCACGCGTCGCGGGTGATCAAGGCGGCGAAGTCCTCCATGCCGACATTCCCGCCGCTCAACACCGCGACGACCGTATCGTCCGCCCCAAGCGGAATGCGTCCCGCCAGGAGCGCTGCCACGCCGGCGGCACCCGACGGTTCGACCACCAAACGCGCGCGCGACGCGATAGGCTCCATCGCGTCGACGATCTCCACATCAGAGACCAGGACGACCTCGTCCACCCATTCCCGGACGATCGCGAAGTTCAGCTCGCCGGCCATGGGGGCGGCCAGCCCATCGGCGACGGACTGCACGGCGTCGAGCCGCACGGCGTGCCCCGCATCGAGGCTCGCCCGCATCGCGGCGCACCCTTCCGGCTCGACTCCGAATACTCGAATGGCGGGATTCGATTGCTTGATCGCCGCGGCGATGCCCGAGATGAGCCCGCCGCCCCCAACGGGGACCACGACCGTCGTGACCGAAGCGAGCTGGTCGAGTATCTCCAGGCCGACGCTGGCGGCGCCTGCGACGATCTGCGCGTCGTCGAACGGGTGAATGAACGCCAGGCCGCGTTCGGTTGCCAACTCGCGTGCCTTCGCGAATGCCTCGAGCGCGGTCCCGTGCAGGATGACCTCGCCGCCATAGCTCCTGCTCGCCTCGATCTTGGCGGGCGACGCCTTCGCCGGCATGACGACCACCGCCGGCACCCCGACCTCGCGCGCCGCCCAGGCGAGCGCCTGGGCGTGGTTACCGGCCGACACCGTGACGACTCCGGCATTCCGCGCGCCCGGGTCGAGTTGGCTCAACTTGTTGAGCACACCACGAGGCTTGAACGATCCGGTTCGTTGCAAGCTCTCGCACTTGAGCCACAGTCCCGCACCGATCCGCGCCCCGATGAGCGTGCTGCTCAGGAGCGGCGTGCGGTGGACCCGCGTGCCGATGCGCGCCTGGGCGGCCTCGAGGTCGGTGAGCGACAACCCCTGGAAGGTCATGGTCCGTGCAGGGTCGCTAGGGCCGAATCGCCAAGGAGTCCCGCGTCACGATGCTCACCGGGACCGCGACGCGGGCGGCGACCGACTCGCCGCGCAGGTGCGACACGACGGTCTGGATCGCGCGGCGCCCGATCGCGACCGGATCTTGCACCGCGTCGGCCGCGAGGGCGGTGCCCTCGGCGATCGCCGTGCGCGCCTCCGGCGTCGCATCGTAGCCCACGATGACAATGTCGCGCCGGCCGGCCGCCTGGACGGACGCGAGTGCTCCGAGTGCGCAGTCGTCGTTACTTCCGAAGATGGCGTCGATCCGGCGACCGCCGGCCAGCAGATTGTCGGTCTTCTGCTTGGCCACGTCACGCAACCCGCGCTCCACGGCTGGCGCGGCGACGATCTGGATGCCGGGATAGGCGGCGAGCGCCTCACGGAATCCGGCCACCCGGTGCTGCACGCTGCTCACCGTCGGCTGATCGAGAATCGCGACCCGGCCCCGACCGCCGAGTCGCTGCGCCACGTACTCGCCCAGCAGCCGACCACCCTGCGCGTTATCACTCGCGATGTGCGCCACCACCCCGCCGGCATCGGCCGCGATATCGGCGGTGAAGACGGGGATCCCCGCGCCCGCCGCCTCGGCCACGGCACTGACGATCCCGCTCGAGTTGACCGGCGCGATCACGATGGCGTCCATCCGCCGCGTGATGAAGGTCTGAACCTGTGCGGTCTGCCGCGCCAGGTCCCACTCGCCCGCCACGACGTGCAGATCCACGCCGAGACCGTCGGCCGCCTCGAGCATGCCTCGTTTCAAGTCCTGATAGAAGACGTGCGCCTCGGTGAGCAAGGTGACGCCGATCTGCGGGCGCTCCCGACTGGGCCCTGCACAGGCGACGGCGATCAGGGCGAGAAGGGAAAGCCCCCTGGGGGCGCGACCGGGATATGGCACGGGTCCTCTCGGTTGAGCGGGATAATCAGGTGCCGCAGCGCACCAGGATCGTGGCAATCTCGTAGCCGTGTACGTGGATCGTAACACGGTCCTCGCTTGCGTGCAGTGGTTGATCGGGATCTTCGAGCAGGTTCGCGCGCCGCGCGACCAGCACGGGGCAGCCCAGGGTGAGCTGTGCGGTCGTCGCGAGGCCGTGACGTTCCACGAGCCGCAACACGAGATCACCGGAGTCTTCCGCCCGCTTGATCCAGGCGATCTCGACGTTTGTCGGCGCAGCGGTCGCGAGCGACGTCCGCGGTCCGAGCCGGCCGCCATGCGCGGGTTCGACCGCCGCCAGCATGGGCACGTTGTACTCGGCGCCCCGACGAGCGGTTTCGCCGGTGCGCCAATCGCCGATGTGCGGGTAGATGGCGAAACGGAACCGATGGTGGCCGCGGTCGGCGGTCGAGTCCGGCCAGATGGGTGCCTTGAGCAGCGACAGGCGCAGCACGCCCTCCCGGTAATCCCAGCCGTACTTCGCGTCGTTGAGGATGCTGACCCCGTACTCACCACTCGACACGTCAGCCCAGCGTTGTCCGGGCACCTCGAACTTCGCGTCCTCGAGTGGCGTCCGTGGTCTGCCGGACCGGCCGATGGCCCCGTAGGGGATCTCAAACGTCGCCGAGTCGGGTTGCGGGGCAAAGGCAAACGCGACCTTCAGCAGCTTGCGCCGTTCGTGCCACGACACCTCGTTCAACACGTCGAGGTGCCGGGCCGCGCGACCAAGGACCAGGGTTTGACGGAATCGCGACGCACCCCAGCTCCGGTCGACATGGAATCGTGCTTCCCGCGCCGTCGCGTCCGACGAGGTCGCCTGCACGGCGTCCACGTCCCACGTCTCCGGATGCGGCATCACATTCCATGCGTCCCATTGCTGCGGTCGGTCGTCCAGCACCTGCAGGCGATTGGCGTAGCCGTCGCTCGCCAGTGCCTCCCGCCGCCGTGCTTTGTCGTACAGCCGCGTCACGCTGCCCGTGCCCGTATCGATCTCGACCCGCAGATACGCGTTCTCGATCCACGTCGGGCCGGCCCGGGGCGCCGGCAGGTCCGCGCCCGCATCGGCCGGTCGTCCCGACATCGGCACGACCACGGCACCGAGGGCTGGAACGTCGCGCACCGGCAACCAGACGGTATCGGCGCCCGCATCGACGACCGGTACGATCCCGTCTCGCGGCCAGCCGAGTGGGTTGAACACGACGACGGCGCGATTCGGGCCGCGCGTGTCGAGCTGTCGGCGCAGTCCCGCGAAGGCCGCGTGCGTCACGGAGTCGATTCGCGCCCATGCGGTGTCGTAGGTCGCGTTGGCGTCGAGGTAGACCGAATCGATCCCGGACCCCGGGAGGATGTCGTGGAACTGGTTGAACAACACAGCGCGCCATGCCGCTTCGAGCCGGCGGCGCGGATACGCGGCCGTATCGAGCACGGCGAGCGCCTCCGCGGTCTGGAGCATCGCCTCGCTCCGCCGGTTGCGCTGCTTCATGGCGGCTTGACTGGTGTAGGTGCCGCGATGGAACTCGAGATACAGTTCGTCGCGCCACAGGGCGAACCCGGCCGCCGGCGGTTCGCGTGAGACACGATCGAGAGCGGTCGGCGGATCGGCGTAGGTCATGACGGGAAAGGCCGGCACGCGCCGCAAATGCTCGGCGCGCCGCAACATGGCGATGGTCGGTCCGCCACCGTGGTCACCGACGCCATATAACACGATCTGGTTGTGTCCGCCGGTGCGCTCGCGGTCCTCGAGGCGCTCGCGCACGAGCGACGCCGGGTCCAGGTCATGCGTGTAACCGTACGGGTTGTACGTGAAGATGCGCGATCCATCGAGGCCTTCCCAGACGAACGCATTGTGCGGGAAGTCGGTCGAGTCGTTCCACCTGATCTTCTGCGTCACGAAATAGTCGAATCCGCTCTGGCGCAGCACCTGGGGCACGGTCCACGGGTAGCCGAACGTGTCGGGGGTCCAGGCGACCCGGGATCGGCGGCCGAAACGACGCTGGAAGTAGCGCTGGCCGTACAGGCCCTGCCTGACCAGCGATTCGCCCGATGGCAGGTTCATGTCCGCCTCGACCCACCAGCCGCCGACCGGCGCCCACGTGCCGGCCCGCGCGGAGGCCACCAGCGTGTCGGCGAGCGTCGGCTCCACACGGTCCATGGCATCGTAGTACGCCGCCGCGCTGCCGGCGAAGATGTATCCGGGGAACAACTCAGCGAGTTTGAGCGACGTGCGCCAGGTGTTCCGCACGACGTCGATGGTCTCGCGCCATCGCCACAGCCACGCGGCGTCGATATGCGAGTTGCCGACCAGGAACAGGGTGTCGCGCCGCAGTTCGGCGGCGACCGGTGCGAACGCTTCCTCATACCGGGTGCGCAGTTCGGCCAGTCGCGGCGTTCCGACCGCGGCGAGCCACTCGTCGCCCTCGGGCGGCTCGATGGCGGGCAACCGGCTTGCCAGCGCCCGCGCATAGCGATAGCCGTCGGCAAACTCCGCGAACCCGGCTTCTCGTATGCGCGCGAACGGCGGCATCCACACCGGCCGCTCGGCATCGGGCGTGACCGTAATGGCGATGGACTCGCCGGCGCGGCACGGCGCGCACAGCGTCACCACCCCGTCGCGCCACTCGACCGGCCGTCCGGCCACCCGATAGGAGGCGGCACGCCCAAGGCCAACGGCGTTCAGGTCGAGCGAAAGGCCGCCGAAGGCGGTGGGCACGACGACCGTGCCGGCAAACCGTGTCACGCGTCCGGCCGCCGAATCGGTGGTGAGATCGGGCAGATCCACTTCACCGCCGTACAGACGGAGCAACGGCTCCGGATCCACCGCCACCACCACGCGGGCGGAACCGCCCACCCAGCGCATGACCGCGGTCACCGGCGCGTCGCCCACCGCCGCGCGTTGTAGCACGGCGAACGTGGTGGCGAGCTCGACGCCAGTCGGATCACCCGGTCGCAGCGTGGGGAAGGTTCGGTCGAGCACTCGCTCGCCCTTCTGCTCGAGGGTGATCGACACGTCGTGCAACGAATCAGGGCCCCATGCGGTGACCGGGATGGTGGCGGTGGCTCCGAGCTGGTCGTTCCGCCATTGCAGGCGGCCGGAGACGCGCAGCGGACCCACGGCGACGCTTGCCGCCGGGTAATGGTGCGCGGTGACCGCCCGCGGCCGCGCCGTGGCGAGACGCAGATCCGCCACCTGTCCGCCGCCCGGCGCATCCGCCAGTCGGGCGAGCAGGTCGAACCCGCCCGTCCGGTTGATCACCTTGAGCAGGACGCTGTTCCATCCTTCGGCGAACCGCACCGCCGCGGTGTCGCGCCCGCTCCCGATCCCGCGTGGTACGACGTGAAGCCACACACGCTGCCCATTGACCCACGCCACCAGATCGTCGTCGCTGTCCATCACGAGCCGCACGGTGCGTTCGGTGGCCGCGAATACGTAAGTGTGCGCGTAGGCCGCGCTCCAGTCGGACGGACCGGCGATGGCGTTCAGATCGACGCGACCGGCGGAGTCGGCATCCACCTCGACGAACGACCCTCCCGCCACGACCGCGCCCACGTCCGGTAACAGCGCCGACTCACCGCCGGCGTAGTCCTTCACGACGCCCGCGTCGCCGCGGTCGGCTGGAATCGGCGCGCGGATCAGCCAGCGCCGGATCATGAGGTCCTGGCCGCTCGCCGTCCCGCTCGCGCATCCGACGAGGAGTATGGCGAGTGAAACGCTACGGCGTGCGAACGGAACCGCGTTTAGTCCAGACATCGAATAACACCGCGAGGAGGATGATCGTGCCTTTGACGATTTCCTGCCAGAACGACTGCACGCCGAGGAGATCCAAGGCGTTGTTCAGGACACCGATGATCAGGGCGCCGATCAAGGCGCCGGCCGCCGTCCCGACGCCACCGAACAACGACGCACCGCCGATCACGGCCGCCGCAATGGCGTTCAACTCATACAGCGCGCCCGCGTCGGGACCACCCGAACGAAGTTGGCCCACCAGCAGCACGCCCGCGAGTCCCGCGCATCCGCCCGCGATGGCGTAGACCCCAAGCTTGACGGCGCCGACGGGAACGCCGGCGAGGCGTGCCGCCTCCTCGTTGCCACCCACCGCGTAGACGTAGCGCCCGAACCGGGTGCGGGTGAGCACGAAGACCGCCGCGACGGCCAGCAGCAACATGATGACCGCCGGGACCGGGAATCCCCGCGGCAGCCCCGGGACGGGGATCCGCCCTCCGCCGAGCACGTTGAGCGCGTCGAGGGCGGCGACCTTCGCGTCGAACGCCGGATCGCCGGTGCCGGGGAACCCGATCGGCACGCCGCCGGTGAACAGCCGTGCGGCCCCCCGGGCGATCGTCATCGCCGCCAACGTGACCATGAACGGAGCGACGCCGAAGCGCGCGATGACCGCGCCGTTGACCATGCCGGCAGCGACGCCCGTGCCGAGACCGATCGCCATCGCGACGACCACGGTCCCCGCGACGCCGATGGCGCCGAGCAGCGATCCGTTGGTCAAGGTGGCCGCGGTCAGCACGCCGGCCAACGCGAGGACCGACCCGACCGACAGGTCAATGCCCGCGGTGACGATCACGAATGTCATCCCCAGCGCGAGAATGGCATTGATGGAGACGTGCAGCAGGACGGTGGTGAGGTTGTCCCGCGAGAAAAATCCCGGCACACCGATCGCGGCGAGGAGGACGAGCGCAACGAGCGCGATGCCTACGCCGTAGCGTGACACCCACGTCCTCATGGGCCTACCGCCAGCGCCATCACCGCTTCCGCCGCGACACCCTCGCCCGGCAATTCGCCTGTCACCCGGCCCTCGCGCATCACGATGATGCGATCGGCGAGGGCGAGGACCTCCGGGAGCTCCGACGAGATCATGAGCACCGCCTTCCCGGCGTCCGCCAGCGCGCGGATCTGTTGATGGAGTTCGACCTTCGCGCCAACGTCGACGCCGCGCGTCGGTTCGTCGAAGATCAGCACATCCGCGTCGGCAAGGAGCCATTTGGCGAGCACGACCTTCTGTTGATTGCCGCCCGACAACGTCCCCGTGGTCCTGGCGGTATCGGGCGGGCGCAGGTGGACCGCGTCCGCCGACGCCTGGGCCGCGGTGCGTTCGGCACGGCCATCGACCCGTCCCCATCGCGCAAACCGCTTCAGTACGGGGAGCGTGATATTCGCGCGCACGGGAAATCCCATGATGAGTCCGTCCCGCTTGCGGTCTTCGGGCAGATAGACGATCCGGCTGGCGACCGCCTCGCGTGGGTTGCGCGGGCGATACGGTTCGCCTCCCAGCCGTGCTTCACCGGCATCCCACCGATCGGCCCCCGCGAGGCAGCGGGCGACCTCGCTCCGGCCCGCTCCCACCAGACCGGCGAGCGCCACGATTTCGCCGCGCCGGACGCTGAAGGACACGTCACGGAAGCGCGGTGGCCGGCTCAGTCCACGTACCTCCAATACGGCTGCCGCATCGGGTTGCCGCGTACCCGGCAGCCGTACGTATTCGACCCGCCGCCCGACCATCAACTCGATCAGTCGGTCGTGGTCCACCTCGCCAGCCGCCCCGGTCCACACGGCCTGACCGTCCCGCAGCACGGTGATCCGGTCCGCCACCGCGCGGACTTCATCCAAGCGGTGCGAGACGAACACGATGCCGGCACCTGCGGTGGTCATCGCGCGAACCTGGGCAAAGAGATGGTCGACCTCCGTGGAGGTCAGCGTGGCGGTCGGTTCGTCGAGCGCAATCAACCGGGCGTTCCGTGTCAGGGCCCTGGCCAGCTCCACCAGCTGTCGTTGGGCTATCGAAAGCCGGAACACGGGCGTCGCGGGATCGACATCGAGGCCCAGGGTGCGCATCGCCGCCCCCGCTTCATCCGCCATGGCGCGGTCGTCGAGACGCCACCCGCGCCCTCGTTCCATGCCGAGGAAGACGTTGGCGGCCGCACTGAGTTGTGGAACGAGCGCCAGTTCCTGATAGATCACCGTGATGCCCATCTCGAGCGCCACGCGCGGGGATGCCGGCATCGATGCCACCCCATCCCACATGAGGCGGCCGGCATCGGGGCTCTCGGCGCCGGCGAGGATTCTGAGCAGCGTTGATTTGCCCGCGCCGTTCTCGCCCACGAGGGCGTGCACCGACCCCGCCTCGACTTCGAGGCCGACGCGGTCGAGCGCCACGACGCCCGGATAGCGCTTGGTGATATCTTGTAAGCTCAAGAGCGGCACTAGGCCGGCCAATCTACGCGCTCCCCCCACGAGAGGCCACGATTCCGTTCCCGCTGATCGCCACCTTGTTCGGATACACGTTTCTCGCGACCGTGGCGCTGGCGGTGGTCCCGCACGAGCCGGTCGTCATCTGGTACGGTGCCCATTTCGGCGTCTGGAGTACCGCGGCGATCGCCACCGCGGCGACGATCGCATCGTCCTGGGTGGATCACCGCGTCTTCGTGCCGCTGATCGGGCGCGTGGCCCACAAGCGGTTCTTCGCCCAAGGGACGGTGGGCTGGCTGCGCGCGAGGTTTACGCGCGCTCCCTTCGCCATGCTGGTGTTGTCCGGTGTGACGCCCCTGCCCGCGTTCGTGTTCAAGGCGATGGCCTTCGCCGAGGCCTATCCGATCCGGCGCTATCTGCTCGCGGTGACGATCGGCCGATTCCCGCGCTATGCGCTACTGGCCTGGTTGGGGGTCGTCGTGACCATACCGACATGGGTCTTGATCCTGCTGTTTATCGTGATGATGCTCCCTTCGGCGAGGATGATATGGAAACCGCCAAGCGCGAAATGACCTTTCTGCTGGCCGTGCCGGAGCGCAAACTGCTCCACTGGATGGCGGCCAGGCTCCCCCGCGCCATGCGCCCCAACCATCTCACGCTGATCGGGGTCGCCGGCAGCGTGGGCGTCGCGGTCGGGTATTACCTCGCCACCAGGCACCCGGCATGGTTGTGGCTGTCCAGCGGCATGCTGCTGGTGAACTGGTTCGGCGACAGCCTCGACGGCACACTGGCCCGGGTACGCAAGGTCGAGCGTCCGAAGTACGGCTACTACATCGATCACATGGTGGATGCCTTCACCACCGCGGCCATCGGCAGTGGAGTCGGGCTGTCACCATACGTCAGCCTCGATCTGGCGCTGGTGCTCGTGGTGATCTACCTGGCCCTCTCGATCAACATCTACCTCGAATCATCGGTGTTCGGTGTGTTCGAGATCTCCTACGGCATCTTCGGACCGACCGAGGTCCGACTGCTCTTGATCCTGGCGAATACGGTGCTGGTCGGTGCCGGCACCTGGTTTGGCGTTGCCCCCACCGCGGTTGCGCGCGTCGCCGACTGGGCGGTGGCCGGGCTCTGCGTGGTGATGTGCGCGACGCTCGCGATTCGGTTCGGCAAGAACCTCACCCGTCTTGCGAGGCTGGAGCCGCAGCGGCGCGACTGAGCGTCAGGCGGTCCGTTCGAGTCCGGCGAGGAGCGCGGCGACCGCGGTATCGAAGTCCCGGTCGAAGTCCACGCGCAGCGCTTCCATCCCCGGCGCTTCCAGAATACGGCGCATCACGGGTGCCGGCTCGGCGAGACGGTGCAGGCCGGCAATGAGTGCCTGAACCAGGTTGAGCACCCGTGTCCCGCCCCCCTGCCTGAGGAACGGCGTTCGTCGCTCGATCGACGTGCCGGTCGCCGTGAGACGCGCGCCCAAACGCCACTTGAACCGAAGCGCGTCTTCATACGGCACGTTGGGCTCGATCAACGACCCGAGGTCGGCCAGCAGGCGCTGGAGGAGCGGGCGCGAGCGGACACTGCCCACAACGACCCGCCGCAACTGATCGGTCGAGAGCCGCGTCGTCCCACGGAGCGACTCATCCAGGTCATCGAACCACTCGCCGAGCAGCTGCTCGGCAAGGGCGAGAAACAGGTCCTCCTTGGTGCGGAAGTAGACGTACAGGGTCCCCTTCACGATCCCGACATCGGCGCCCAGCTGCGCCATCGTGATGTCCGAGATCGCATCCTGCTCGTACCGAACGAGGGCCGCATCGAGGATGGCACGGCGCCGCGCCGCCTTGGCCTCCAGCGATCGCGCGCGCCGTCTGGGAGGATCGTTTGGTGACTTGTTACTGACCATGAGTCAAATAATAACTGACTTATGGTCAGTAAGCAAGCTACTGGCGTCGCTGCGGTACCAGTCCGACGGGGGCCCGAATCCAGCGAAGGATTTCCCTGACGTTGGGCGCCTTACCGGTCAGCAGTATCCCGATCCGGAAGACCTTGGCCGCCGCCCACAAGGCTGCCACGATCGACACGATGAGCAGCACGGCGGTCAGCAAGTATTCCATCCCCGTCGGCGGTCCGGCCGCCCGATTCATCATGACGAAGGGAGTGAACGGCGGGATGAACGACATCACCTGGGCCAGCGTTCCATTGGGATCCTTGCCGATCGGGATCATGGCCAACAAGGGGACGATCAGGATGATCGTCACCGGTCCCATGAGGTTCTGGGCCTCCTTCAAGGTCGTACACACCGAGCCGATGCCAACCAGCAGCGCCGCGAACAGCAAGTACCCCAACAGGAAGTACATCAGGAACGACCCGATGTAGACCGGGTCGTTGGCCAGACCGGACAGGTCGACGTTGGGACCGGCCCCGAGCAGGCCTGGGAGGTACCTGGTGCCCAGCACGAAGAACAGCATCCACGAGCCCACGATGGTCAGCCCGGTCGCGGCGATGCCGGCGATCTTTCCGGCCATCAACTCGACCGGTGAGACTGACGAGAGCAGGACCTCGATGATGCGATTGGATTTTTCCTCGATCGTGTTGGTGAGCAGCATCTGGGTGACCGTGAAGATCGAGATCCACAGCAGGTACACGAAGACGACCGGCGCCCACTGGCGAAGGCGGTCGTTGGCGTTCACCGTCTCTTCTTTACCCTCGCCGGACAGTTTGCGCGGTTCGAACCGGACCGGCGTCTGGATCCACCGGGCCACCGCCGGGTCGATGGCCTCTTGCGCCATACGCCGCACCTGCACCTGCGTGCTTGCCAGGTTCCCGAACCACTCCCGCAGATCCGAGTCCGTCAGGTTCTTCGACACGTAACGCGATCCGGCGTCGCCGGTGACAGGATCCGCTGCGATGACGAAATAGGCGAACAGCGCACCGTCGCCGACCATCCGACCCAGCGAATCCTGGTTCGCGGCGGCCGTTCCACTGGGCGTGACACGGACGTACCGCTCGCGCGACGACCCGGGAGCGAAGCCTTTCACCGAGGACGCCGGTAGTGTGTTCCACCACCGCCACACCGCGGCGCGGTGGTGGGTCACGTCGGCGGCGAGCGAATCCGGCAGCCCGGCGGGAAGGGCTTCATGCACGATCGCCGTCGCGACCGCGGCGAGTTCCGGGTCGCTCAGTCCGGCGAGAACGCCGGCGATCGGCTGCAACACCGGCGCGATCGCCGTCGTGTCCGTCTTGCCCTCCCGGTGCCGCGCGGCCGCCGTGCGCAACGCGCCGGCGAGGTCGGTAATCGTGATCTGCTCCTCAACCGCCTCCAACAACCAGCCGGATTGGTCGACCACCGCGTAGCGCCGGGCGCTCTTGGTGCGTTCCAGCAACTCCGGCACGATCATGAACAGGCCGAGCATCACCGGAAAGAGCAGGATGCCGATCCAGAAACTCTTGGTCCGGGCGTTCTCGGTGAATTCCCGTTGCGCCATGAGCAGGATTCTACGCATCGGATGTTCCTCCCACGGTGCGGACGAAGACCTCGTGCAACGAGGGCTCGCGTGTATCGAATCGGCGGATCGTCAATTTCCCGATGAGTTGGGCGAGCACGGCCTGTGGGTCGGTGCCATCGGCGAGAATCAGCTCCGCCTGCTTGCCGGCGTCGTTGATCCGGCTCACCCCGCGGATCTGCCGGAAGATCGAGCCATCGCCGTCATAGTCGACGATAATCCCCTGATCGCCGCGTGACTTGACCTCGGCCAGCGTGCCGTTGAGGACCGCTTCCCCCTTGTTGATGAGGACCAGGTAGTCGCAAATCTGCTCGGCCTGCTCCATGACATGGGTGGAGAACAGGACAGTCTTCCCGTCGCGCTTGAGCGTCAGAATCAACTCGCGGACGATCTCGACATTGACCGGATCGAGTCCCGAGAACGGCTCATCAAGAATGACCAGATCCGGCTGGTGAATGAGGGTCGAGAGGATCTGGACTTTCTGGCCCATCCCCTTGGAGAGTGTCTCGCAGGTCTTGTCCAGCCAGTCCGCGAGATCCCATTGCGCGAGCAACTCGACGGCCCGTGTGTTGGCGGTGCGTCCATCGAGTCCTTTGAGCTTCCCGAAGTAGGCCACCAACTCGCCAACCTTCATCTTCTTGTAAAGGCCCTTCTCTTCCGGCAGGTACCCCAATCGGTCTTTCACGGCCTCAGGGTTGGGATTGCCGAGGACCGTGACCGTCCCCGAATCCGGATAGAGGATGCTCATGATCATCCGGATGGTGGTCGTCTTGCCGGCGCCATTCGGGCCGAGGAACCCGTAGATGCAGCCGTAGGGCACCTCGAGACTGACCGCGTTGACGGCGCGGACGCTTCCGAAGGCCTTGCTGACCTTGTCCAGATCGAGCGCGAGGTTCATGGGCCGTTCTCCTCCGTTAAGGCGCGTGCAGGGACGCGCGACGCAACCTAGGGAGTGGCGCCGGGAGTGGAAAGTCGGGGACGGCGAGTGGCGGTTCTCATCGCGCCGGCGGTGGGGAAAGGACACCCGTCGGGGTCAGTCCTCTTCCCGCAGCAGCCGCGCGAACACGCGCTTGTCGACATCGTGTGCACCCCGATACTGTTCCATCCTGTGCGAAATCCCGTGCTGTGCGAGGATGCGCTGGTACTGCGTCATCGCGGAAGGGGGGGTGAATTCGTCTCGATCACCGGCGACCATGAGCACATGCACCGAGCGGAACCGGTCGCCGTGGCGGGACCAGTCCATGTCCTTGGGGATCTCGCCTCCCCAGAGCACGAGCCGGACCGGGCGGACGGCTCCCATTGCAATCCAGCGCCACGCGGTGGCGGATCCCTGCGAGAACCCCAGCAGGTGAATCGGCACGCCGGCCGACCCCGCCCCAACCGCCTCGTGGATCGCGTCGAGCAATGCGACGTAGTCCTCGATCTCCCTGAGGCGGTCCTCAGTGGTCATCCACGACGCGCCAACCGTGCCCGTGGTGTGGTCCGTATAGAATCGCGAGAGCCCTTCCGGGACGACCACCAGTCGCGCTCCGTCGTCGAGCGGGGCCAGCATCCGAACGAACCGGCGGGCCAGTTGACCGTATCCGTGGCAGGCGAACCAGATCTCGCGCGCGGTGCCATCTGTCGGGCCGAGCGTGAGGTACCGGGCGGTGCGGCGAACGGTGATCGTATGCTGATCCATGGCGGGCAATCTACGGTGGTGGGATCTACTTGGCCTTCGCCCGGGTGAGGTCGTGCAGCGTTTCCAGCTTCATGATCTTGAGCTTGCGGCTGCGCGCCGGCAATTGGATCGTCACCACGTCACCCTTCTTGTGGTCGGCCAGGCCGCGACCGAGCGGCGAGGCGACGGAGATCTGCCCGGACTCGACATCCATCGCATCGGGCACCACCAGTTCCCACCGCTCCCGCTCCTTCGTGGCCATATCCTGCACTTCGACCTTCGACCCGAGGCCGACCCGCCCCTCCGGGATCTGCGAGACGTCGATGCTCGACAGCTTTGACAGGCGCAAGCGGAGCTGACTGAGGCGTGCCTGGACAAACCCCTGCCGCTCGATGGCGGCGTGGTAGTCGCCGTTTTCGCGCAGGTCGCCGAGCTGAATCGCTTTCCGCAACGTGTCCGGGAGGGTCACGTCGAGTTCGTGATTCAGGGCCTCGACTTCGGCCTGGAGTTTCTTCTTGACGTCTTCGAGCATTATCAATGCTAGAGGTCGGCGGGCCTCCCGTCCAGCGCCCGATCGAGTTTGACCGGGCCGGATCGTGGCTGTACCATTCCTCGTTTCCGAGCGCCCGTGAGAGCGCTCGCTGTGCTTTTGACGGCATGCGTGAGGGCGTGACCTCAGTGGAAGGACCTCGATTCCGCCCAGCGCGGGTGATCCCGGCGCTGATGACTGTCGGCCTCGTGTTGGTGTTCGTGGCCTGCAGCGGCGACCCCTATCCACAATCCACGCTGCATCCGACCTCGGATGGGGGGACCGCGATCGATCGCCTGTTCAGCCAGATTTTCTGGTGGGCGGTGGTGGTGTTTGTGGTGGTGGAGTCGGCGCTGCTGTATACGGTGATCCGGTTCCGCGCGAGGCCCGAGCGGGGCGACCCGAAGCACGTTCACGGCAACACCCTCATGGAGATCAGCTGGACGTTGGCGCCGGCCGCTATCCTCGTGTTCATCGCGGTCCCGACGATTCTGACGATCTTCGAGACCGACGGGTCCGCGCCGGCCAACGCGATCCAGGTCGAGGTCATCGGACATCAGTGGTGGTGGGAATTCCGCTACCCGCAGCTGGATCTGGTCACGGCCAACGAACTGCACATCCCGCAGGGCCACCCCGTTCAACTGATCATGAGTTCCGCAGACGTGATCCACTCGTTCTGGGTCCCCAAACTTCACGGGAAGCGAGACGTGATGCCGGGGCGCACGACCCGCTTGGCGTTCACCGCCGACTCGGTCGGTACGTTCCTCGGGCAGTGCGCGGAATTCTGCGGCGCCTCCCACGCGAACATGCGCATGCGGGTGATGGTCCAGGCCCCGTCGGAGTTCGATGCCTGGGTGCAGGCGCAGCGACAGTCGACCCCGGTCGATACGGCGGACCGTCGGGTGGTCGCCGGCCGGCAGCTCTTTGGTCGAACGTGTATCGCATGCCACGCCATCGATGGGATCGGGGGCGCGATCGGGCCGGACTTGTCGCACGTCGGTTCGCGCACGACCATCGCGGCGGGGATCCTCCCGAATGATTCGGCGGGTCTGACGCGGTGGATCGGCAATCCGGGTGCCGAAAAACCCGGCAACTTGATGCCGCAGTTCCCGCTCGAGCCCGATGACCTCGCGGCCCTCGTCGCCTACCTCCGGAGCCGACGGTAACCCGCATGGCAACCACCGCGACTCCTCACGCGCCCGACGTCGCCGCGCCAACCGGCTTCTGGAGTTGGATCACCACGACCGATCACAAGCGGATCGGGATTCTGTACGGCGCGACCGCCCTCGTATTCTTCATCGTCGGTGGGTTCGAGGCGCTGCTGATCCGTCTCCAACTCGGGAGTGCCGAGAACACGCTCATCGGCGCCGAGGCCTTCAATCAGCTGTTTACGATGCACGGCACGACGATGGTGTTCCTGGCCATCATGCCGCTGTCGGCGGCGTTCTTCAACTACATCATCCCGCTCCAGATCGGGGCGCGGGACGTCGCGTTCCCCCGGCTCAACGCGTTCAGCTACTGGCTCTTCGTGCTGGGCGGGCTGTTCATGAACGTCTCGTTCGTGGCGGGTCCCCTGTTCGGGGCGCATGCGATCAGTGTGGCGCCGGACGGCGGGTGGTTCGGATACGCCAACCTCACGTCAACCCAGTATTCGCCCGGCCCGAACATCGATTTCTGGGTGCTGGGACTCCAGATTCTCGGGATCGCGTCCCTGGCCGCCGGGTTCAACTTCATCACGACGATCATCAACATGCGGGCGCCGGGCATGAAACTCATGCGGATGCCGGCGTTTACGTGGATGGCGTTCGTGACGCAGTTCATCATCGTGACCGCGTTCCCGGTGATCACGGTCGCGCTGGTGTTCCTGACGTTCGATCGGACGTTCGGCACCACGTTCTATTCGGTGGCGGCGGGCGGGGACGTGTTGTTGTGGCAGCATCTCTTCTGGTTGTTCGGGCATCCCGAGGTCTACATCCTGATCCTGCCGGCCATGGGGATCGTGTCCGACGTGTTGCCGGTGTTCTCCCGCAAACCGCTGTTCGGATATGCGGTCGTCGTCTACTCGGGTCTGCTGATTGGCGTGATGGGATGGGGCGTGTGGGCGCACCACATGTTCCAGGTCGGGCTCGGCCCGATTGCCGATTCGGTGTTCTCCGCGACGACGATGCTCATCGCGGTTCCGACGGGCGTGAAGATCTTCAACTGGATCGCGACGATGTGGGGCGGGCAGTTGCGCTTCACGAGCGCGATGCTGTTTGCCATCGGGTTCATTGGCATGTTCATCATTGGGGGTCTCTCGGGCGTGATGCATGCTTCCCCGCCGGCGGATCTCCAGCAAACCGACACGTACTTCGTCGTGGCGCACTTCCATTATGTGTTGGTCGGTGGCGGGATCATGGGCCTGTTTGCCGGTATCTACTACTGGTTCCCCAAGATGTTCGGGAGGTTGTTGAGCGAGCCGCTTGGCAAGCTGCACTTCGTGTTGATGTTCATCGGCGTCAATCTGGCGCACTTCCCGATGCACTTCTCGGGTCTGCTCGGCATGCCGCGACGCGTCTACACGTACAGCGCGGACCTGGGGGTGACGGGGTTCAACCGCGTCTCCACCATCGGCACCATGATCATCGCGCTGGCGGTCGCCGTCTTCGTCATCAACGTGCTGCGCTCGCTGAGGCGCGGCGAGATCGCCTCGAAGAATCCGTGGGGATCACCAAAACTCGAGTGGGCGATTTCCTCCCCGCCCCCCGTTTACAACTTCTCCGTGATCCCGACGGTCCGGAGTCGGCTACCGCTCTGGGTCACGGACGGCGTGTCCGAGATCCCTGACGTGCCGCCGGTACCGGTGCACGTGCCGGGAGGATCCATGTGGCCGATCCTCACCGCCTCGGGCGTGATCGTCATCGCGGTGGCCGCGCTCGCCAAGAGCCCGCTGATCGCGATCGGCGGGGCGCTGGCGGTGGCCGTGTGTATTTTCGCCTGGGCGTTCGAGCCCTTCGAGGTCTGACCATGAGTCACGCGGCCGGCGCGCACTACACCAGCACGGGACTGGACAACCGCAAGGTTGCCTTCTGGACGTTCATCGGCTCGGAGTGCCTGCTGTTCGGATCCCTGATCGCGACGTATCTGGTGTACGAAGGTCGCAGCGTGTCCGGACCGACCACCCATGAGATCCTGAACATCCCGCTCACGTCGATCAGCACCTTCGACCTCCTGATGTCCAGTCTTTGCATGGTGCTGGCGCTGGCGGCCGTGCAACGCGGCGACCGTGTGTGGGCCAGGGCGTGGCTCGGCATGACGGCACTGCTGGGGACGGTGTTTCTCGGATTTCAGGCGTATGAGTTCAATGCGTTCGTGGACGAGGGACTGGGCCTGACCACCAACCTGTTCGGTTCGACGTTCTTCACGCTGACTGGATTTCACGGCGGGCACGTGGCTGTCGGGGTGATCTGGTTGGTCACGCTGTTGATCCGGTCGTTTCAGGGAAAGCTCGAACCTGATAGGGCGCTCAACGTGGAAATCGCCGGACTGTATTGGCACTTCGTCGATGTCGTGTGGATCGTGATCTTCACGGTCGTCTATCTCATCCAGACGACTCCGATCGAGGCGGCGATATGACCATGCGGCCGTCGACCAAGGAGTTCTCGATCGTCGCCCCGGCGACCGCGGAACACGCCCACCCGACCACCGCGACCTACCTCGCCATCGCCGTGGTCCTCACCGTGATTACCGTCGTGGAAGTGGGTGTGTTCTACGTGCCGGCCTTCCAAGCCGTGCTTGCGCCGGTGCTGGTGACGCTCTCCGCGGCGAAATTCGCCCTGGTGGTGATGTTCTACATGCATCTGAAGACCGACCACAAACTGTTCACCTTGATTTTCACCGCGCCACTGCTGGTGGCGGTGGCCGTGGTCATCGCGTTGCTCTTCTTGTTCGGGGTGTTGGCGCTCGGGTAGAGCCGGGAGCGGTTCCGCAATCGTGCGAACGGCCACGCGCCCCGGATCGTTTCCGAACCGGGGCGTTTGGGCTGTCTCCTGGAGAACGCGTTGCTATCGCGCCAGGCGAACCCGCACGACGCGCGATCTCGCGGTGAAGGAGGGGTTGTACACCCGGAGCGACACGATGTCGCCCGGTCCGAGGTCCCGCACCGCGTTCTCGAATGCATCCACCGTCAGCACACGCACGCCGTCCACGTGGGTGATGATGTCACCGTAACCGCAACGGGATGCGTCGGCGGCGGCGCAGAGACGGTCTCGTGCCGGACTGGTGATCTCGGCATCCATGACTCGGAGGCCCGCGTGTTCGGCGCCGATCGCTTGCTCACGCGCCGCGGCCTCCTCGCTGATCGGCCGCACCGCGATGCCGAGCTTGGTCGCATGGGCCGGTGTCTCGCTGACCTCCACCGGCTCGACCTGCGCAACGGTTGTCGCCGCCGTGGGTGCCTCGGCTAGACGCACCGGAATCGTGTGACGCTCGCGCTCGCGGCCATTCCGGCGGAGGATCGTGACGTTGACGGTTTCACCGGGGCGCCGGAAGCCCACCACCTGCTGCAATTGGCTCACGTACTGCACCGGCTGCCCGTCGAGTTCGATGATGATGTCTCCGGGGCGCAGGCCGGCTTTACGCGCCGGGCTGTCGTCGTCCGAGAAGTCTTCGATGCGGACGCCGCGAACCTCGTCGAGGCCGACGTATTCGGCATCTTCCGGTGTGACCGGATTGATCGAGATGCCGAGAATGGCACGCTGCACCCGGCCGGTCTCGATGAGTTGGTCGGCGACCTTGCGAGCCAGGTTGACCGGAATGGCGAAGCCGTACCCCTGGTAGTACCCGCTGTTGGACGCGATGGCGGAATTGATGCCCACGACCTGCCCGCGGATATTCACCAGGGGACCGCCGGAATTCCCGGGGTTGATGGCGGCATCCGTCTGGATGAAGTCCAGGATGCGGTAGTCTGACTGGATCGGAAGCCCGTTGAGCGAGCGACCTTTGGCGCTCACGATGCCGGCCGTGACCGTGAAGGTCAGCGCCAGGGGGTTGCCGACCGCGAGGACCCATTCGCCGACCCGTAGCGAGTCGGAGTTGCCGAGCGACGTCGTGGGGAGACCGGACGCATCGATCTTGATCACCGCGACGTCGGTTGCCTCGTCGCGTCCGACGACCGTCGCCTCGTACACATGCTCGTCATACAACGTCACGAGCAGCTTGGTGGCTCCCTCGACCACGTGGTTGTTGGTGAGGATGTACCCATCGGGTGAGATGACGAAGCCGCTTCCCTGACCCCGCCGCACGCGGGGACCCTGCTGCGGCTGATTGGGGAAGAAATCTTCGAGTCCGCGCGGCAGGCTCGGGTTGGCCTCACGCGATTCGATGCTCTCCGCCCGAATGAACACCACCGCCGGCTTGACCGCATCGGCGACATCGACAAACGCATTTCCCAAGTCCGCGGCTGGCTGAACGGCCGGCGCCAGCGGCGCGGGCTGAGGCGCCGCGAGCGCGGCCAGGACCGATGCCTGTTGATCCGCGGCCGCGCGCCGCGGTTGATCGACGGCACCAGCGAACGTGGCGGCCAGCAGAAACGTCACGACGACCAATGCGCCGAATTTCATCCATTCTCGTGTGGGCACCATACCTGCTCTCATTCCGCAAAGAGTTCATCCCAAGATACCCCGATGACTTGGGGTGTTCCACAACGTCCGATACGCTCGGGCGCTTACTTCTCGTCGTCGACCACTTCGTAGTCGGCTTCCACGACATCTTCCTCCTTCTGCCCGGTCCCCTCGGCCGCCTGGTCCGCCGCCGGGGGTTCCTCGGCCTGCGCCTGGGACGCTTCGTACAGCGAGGCGCCGGCCGCGGAGTAGGCCTGAGACAGCTCGTCGAGGGCGGTCTTGATTTCCTCCGCGGCACCGGCGCGCAGCGCTTGCTTCGCCTTCTCGACCGCGTCGTCGAGCCGTCCCTTGTTGGTCTCGTCGAGCCGGTCAGCCCACTCCTTCGAGTTCTTCTCGACCTCGAATACCATCGCGTCCAACCGGTTACGCTGCTCCACCTGGTCGCGGCGCTCCTTGTCCTCCGACGCATGCGCCTCGGCGTCCTTGACCATCTTGTCGATCTCGCTGTCCGACAGCCCGCTGGACGCCTCGATGCGGATCTTCTGTTCCTTGCCGGTGGCCTTGTCCTTGGCCGACACGTGCAGGATGCCGTTCGCATCGATGTCGAAGGTCACCTCGACTTGCGGTACACCGCGTGGCGCCGGCGGGATGCCGGTGAGCTGGAATCGGCCGATCGTGCGGTTATCCAGCGCCATGTCGCGCTCGCCCTGGAGCACGTGGATCTCGACCGTGGTCTGGTTGTTCTCCGCGGTGGAAAACACCTCGGACTTCTTCGTCGGGATCGTCGTATTCCGCGCAATCAGCACGGTCGTGACGCCCCCGAGCGTCTCGATGCCGAGCGACAGCGGCGTCACGTCGAGCAGCAGGACGTCCTTCACCTCACCGGCGAGCACACCACCCTGAATGGCTGCACCGATCCCGACAACCTCGTCGGGATTCACTCCCTTATGCGGTTCCTGGCCGAAGAACTCCTTCACGATCTCCTGGACCTTCGGGATGCGCGTGGAGCCACCAACCAGAATCACTTCATCGATCTCGCTCGGCTTCAAGCCGGCGTCATCGAGCGCCTTCTTCATCGGCTCGATGGTGCGCTGAATCAGGTCGTCGACCAACTGTTCGAACTTGGCGCGGGTCAGCGTGATGTTCAGGTGTTTGGGCCCCGACTGGTCGGCCGTGATGAACGGGAGGTTGATTTCCGTCTGCGATGCCGACGACAGCTCCATCTTGGCTTTCTCGGCACCTTCCTTCAGGCGTTGCAGGGCCATGGCGTCCTTGGACAGGTCGATGCCCTGGTCGCGCTTGAACTCGTCGATCAACCAACTGATGATCCGCTCGTCGAAATCGTCGCCGCCCAAATGCGTGTCGCCGTTGGTAGCCTTGACCTCGAACACACCCTCCGCCAGCTCGAGGACCGAGATGTCATAGGTCCCGCCGCCGAGGTCGAACACCGCGACCTTCTCTTCCTTCTTCTTGTCGAGCCCGTAGGCCAGCGCGGCGGCCGTGGGCTCGTTGATGATGCGTAAGACCTCGAGACCGGCGATCTTGCCCGCGTCCTTGGTTGCCTGGCGCTGGGCGTCATTGAAATAGGCCGGCACGGTGACCACGGCCTTCTCGACCGAGTGGCCGAGGTAGTCCTCCGCCGTCTGCCGCATCTTCTGGAGGATCATGGCGGAAATCTCGGGAGGCGTATACTGCTTGCCCTGAATCTCGACCGAGGCCAGGTCGTTGCGCCCGGCCAGCACGGCATACGGGACGCGCTTTTTCTCCTCGGTGATCTCGTTGATGCGGCGACCCATGAACCGCTTGATCGAGAAAATCGTATTGGTGGGGTTGGTGACCGCCTGCCGTTTGGCTACCTGACCGACCAGGCGCTCCCCGTCCTTCGTAAAGGCCACGACCGACGGCGTGGTCCGGCCACCCTCGGAATTCGGAATGACGACCGGATCGCCTCCCTCCATCACCGAAACCACGGAGTTCGTCGTTCCCAAGTCGATCCCGATCACTTTCTGCGCCATGGGTTGCTCCCTCAAGTTTATAAGATGCCCGATGCGTTCGTTCAGTCGCCCGCGCAAGCGACGTACCACGAATCGTTGCCAAAATGGCAGAATGGAGCCTTGGAGATGATATTGTGTATGTGCCAGTGAAATAGAGACTTACGCGAAATAGCGGAGCAACAAGCGGTGTTTCCATACCGGGACGAAAACCCAACTGTCTTGACCCCGTTTGTCACGGTCTCCGTAATCGTGGCAAATCTGGTGGTTTGGGTGCTGGTGCAGGACGCGGGCACGTTTCCGGGACTCGCACGGTCCGTCTGCGAACTCGGGCTGATCCCGGGCGACCTGACGGGCCGCGCGGCGGAGGGAAGCCAGGTCCCCATTGGGCCGGGGCTCGTGTGCGTCATCAGCGGTGGGGCCGCCTGGCACACGCCGATCACGTCGATGTTCATGCACGCCGGGTGGTTCCACCTCATCGGCAACATGTGGTTTCTCTGGATCTTCGGGAACAACATCGAGGATTCGATGGGGCACGCCCGGTTCCTGCTCTTCTACCTCATCGCCGGGTTGGTGGCGGCGGCGGCGCAAACCGCGATGTCTCCGGCGTCGACGGTGCCCATGGTCGGGGCGTCGGGCGCGATCAGTGGGGTGATGGGGGCGTACCTGGTGCTGTACCCGCGCGTGAAGATCCACACCCTGATCTTCCTCGGGTTCTTCATCACGACGATCGCGGTGCCCGCGTACTTCATGCTTGTCTACTGGGCGTTGCTGCAGGCCGTCGGGAGCCTCGGCGGGACGGACGGAGGCGGTGTCGCCTTTGGGGCCCATCTCGGGGGCTTTCTTGCCGGGGTGGTGTTGATCCGATTTTTCGCCAAACGGGAGTTCGTGTCACGCCACGCGCGAAGCATCGTGGTCAGTCAGTTGCCCTGAGCGCTCGACTCACGCCGCCGAACAGCCGGGCTCCGGCCAGCGTGGCGAGCAGCAGGTAGGCGGCGCCGGCGCCCCAGCCCACGAGAATGGTCTTCCCGACGCCGAACAGTCCGGCATAGATGAAGACAAGTCCCGCCACCCAGTCGATCACATCGGACCACCCGAGCCCGGGGGCGGCGACGCGACTGCGGGCGGCGACCGGTCCCCACCAGGGGGAGCCCGGGCGCACGCGCTCGTAGAAGGCGAGAAGGACCTCCGGGTCGGTTGGGGGGGTGATCCAGGCGACGACGAACCAGCAGATGGTCGAAACCCCGGCCGTGATGATCAGGTGCCAGCCAAACTCGATTCCCGGATACGCGACGTGCAACCCGACGTAGACGGTCGCGGTCGATATCCATGCCGCGATCTCGCTCCACGCGTTCACCCGCCACCACCACCAGCGCATGATGTACAGACCGCCGATCCCGACCGTCATCCCGAAGAACAGCTCCCACGCTCCCCGAATGGACTGCATCACATAGGCCGTCGCTCCGCCAACCACCATCAAGGCCACGACCAGCATGCGCGACAGCGCGACGTAGTGTCGGTCGGTGGCCGATCGACGCAGGAAGGGACGGTACAGGTCGTTCACCAGCAGCGAGACACCCCAGTTGAGCAACGTGTCGATCGTGCTCATGAACGCCGCGAGCATGCTGGCGACCATCAGGCCAAGCAGACCCGCCGGCAGATACGTCACGATGGCCATAGGATAGCCCATCTCCGGGTCCTGGAGATCGGGAAACGCCACCAGGGCCACGAGCCCGACCACGATCCACGGCCACGGTCGCAACACGTAGTGGAGGAAACAGAACCAGAGGGTCGCCAGGAAACTCGCTTCCTCGTTCCTGGTGGCCAGCATGCGCTGCACCATGTAGCTGGTGCCGCCCGCGTCCCGTGTGGCCCACCAATTGACCCCCATGAGCGCGACGAACGTCGTCAGCGGGAGGGAGGCGCCGCCCGCACGCGGCAGAAAGCTCAGGTAGTTCTCGGCGAGGTCTCCGTACCGCTCGGCGAGCTGGAGTTTCAGGGCCGCGATGCCTCCGATGTCGCCGACCGCTACGATGGCGAGCGCGACGGCGCCGGTCATCGCAATCAGAAACTGGACGAAGTCCGTCATGACGACGCCCCAGAAGCCGGACATCGCCGTGTACAGCACCGCCACCACCAGGCATATCAGGATGCCGAACCAGCGGCCGTCCATGATGCCGTCGATCCCCAGGCGCGTGGTGACCGCGTCGAGGTCGAGCAGGACGTCCAGGATCTTCACCATGGCCAGGGTCACCCACCCCATGATGATGCAGTTGAGGATGACACCTTCCCATATGCTGCGAAACGCCCGGAGCGCCTTGGCGGCCCTGCCCGAATACCGGATATCGACGAGTTCCAGATCGGTGAGCACGCCGGCACGACGCCAGAGTCGCGCAAAGAAGAACGTGGCGAGGAGGTGGGCGGCCGCGAAGTTCCAGATGAACCAGTTGCCGGCGATGCCGTCGTTGGCCACCAGGCCGGTCACCGCCAGCGGTGTGTCGGCGGCGAACATCGTGGCCGCGATCGAGGTGCCCGCTATCCACCAGGACAGCGACCGCCCCGACAGGAAGTATTCGGTCACGTCCTGACCGGCTCGCCGTCGGAACACGAGGGCGACGGCCAGGGCGAACGCGAAGTACGCTGCGACGATGACCCAGTCAACGACAGTCACGGGGCTAACATAGCGCCCCCGGCGCGGATGACGTTATTCCTTCAAGCGACTTCGTTCGGGATGGACGCATGCGTGTCAGGGTGCACGTCTGAGTCGCGGGATAACGCTTGCGGAGTCGGTCGCCGCGGTTGCGCGCGGCGCTCCGCCGGTTGGGCCGCGTGTGGCGCTGGTCCTCGGGTCCGGGCTCGGGCGGCTGGCGGCCGCGGTGGCACCGGCGGGCAGGGTAGCCTTCGCCGACGTGCCGGGGCTCCCGGCTGCCGGAGCCCCCGGGCATGCCGGTGAGTTCCTGTTCGGCGAAATCGAGGGTGTTCGCGTCGCGCTGCAATCCGGGCGGCTCCACATGTATGAAGGGCACGATCCCGAGACGGTCGCCCTTCCGGTTCGGATTCTTGCGGCACTCGGCGTCGAGACCCTCATCGTGACCAACGCCGCCGGCGCGCTGAGCGACTGCATGATGCCGCCGGCCCTGATGGTGATCGCCGACCACATCAATCTGATGTTCCGGACGCCGCTGCGGGGTCCGGTCTGGAATGGCGAGGACCGGTTTCCGGACATGGCGGGCGCGTACGATCCCATGCTGCGACGCGCGGCGAGCGATGCGGCGCGCCGGGCGGGAATACCGATTCACGAAGGCGTCTACGTCGGGGTGCTCGGTCCCAGTTTCGAGACCGGCGCGGAGATCACGATGATGCGCCGATTGGGGGGCGATGCGGTTGGCATGTCGACGATCCCCGAGGTCCTCGCGGGGCGGGCGCGTGGTCTGTCGGTGTTGGGTCTCTCCGCGATCACAAACCAGGCGGCGGCGGTCGGCGTGTCGGCCGACGCGGTGCTGGCAGGTGCGGCGGCGGCGGCAGCCGACCTGGAAAAGGTGATTCGGGGAGTGCTCCGGAAGATGCCTTAGGACATCCGTTTGCGGGTCTTCGGTATTGCGTATGAGTTGTCACAGGTCCGATGCCCAACCCCCGGGGGGTCGGGGCCGCTCACGGAGACCGTTGCGGCCTGGCCAATGCTCGGGTCGCGGCCAGTAGCCAGTAGCCCAGCTCCAGTTCCGGCCGCCCCTAACGGATAGCATAATCCCGCAGCTCAGGACGCAGCGACGTGAGGCCGCTTCTCTATCGATAGACGTCACGGCGGTGTCCGATCTTGACGATGACAACTTGATGGCTGGTGTCGTCGACCGAGTACACCACCCTGTAGTCGCCTTGGCGGATCCGGTATCGGTTCTCGCCCGTCAACTTCTCGCACCCGGGCGGACGGGGTGCGCTGCGGGGTCTTTCTATCTTGTGCACGACGCGACGGAGATCCTTCTGGGGCAGGCCCTCGAGTTCTTTCGCGGCAGAGGCCTTGATGAAGACGCTATAGCTTGCCACGGCGCTTCAGACCCTTGAGCACCTTCTCGAAGTCCAGGTTGGCTTCCCTGGCGCGGGTCCTGAAAGCGGCCAGATCCACCGCATCTTCGGCGAGGCTATGGCGCACGGCGTCATTCACGAGGTCGGACACACTCTGGTCGGTCTCGGCGGCCTTCATTCGCAGGGCCTTGTGGAGCGTCGGATCGAAGTAGACCGTGGCGCGCTTTACCTTGCTCATGCGCGGAAACTAGTTGTGGGACGTTATGACGTCAAGACGCTAAAGCGTTGAGAAGCTGGCGGACGCTTGCAGTCGGCGGAGTCGGGATTACGGAGCAACGGGATTCGGGTAGCGGTACACGCAGTGCGGCCCGTGGGTCCCAAGCTCTACCATCCCGTCGTGACGCGCGCCGAGCCGCTCGGCCAAGCCGATGGATGGTTGGTTGTCGGGATGGATGTAGCTGACGAGCGTCTCCGCGCCGAGCGCGCCAAAAGCGTAGTCACGCGCGCGCGCGGCCGCCTCGCTCGCGTAGCCCTTGCCCTGGATCGCGGGCACGATCCAGTAGCCCAATTCCAGCTCGGGCCACCCCTCGGGAGACCAGAGGCCCACCCCTCCCACGAAGTGGCCGGTCTGCCGCTCCTCGACGGCCCAGTAGCCGCAGCCACGGAGCGTCCAGTGTCCCGCCAGCGAGGCCACGGGCCGAGCTAGTCCTCGCCGCCGTCACAAGCGAGCACCAATCATCGTCCCCGTGCCTACGGCAGCGTGATTTCCCCGACCGGCAATTCGCCGGAACTCACCGCCGGTTCTGCGAACACCAGTTCGACCGATAGGTAGAATGTCCCGGAGCCGAGCAGGGCAACCATCTCCTCTACGCGCCTGTCAAGGACCCGCCATTCGGCCACATCGCCAGGTTCCAACCGGAACGGCAGCAGGATGAGGCCGCATGTGGGCGGGTCCGTCTCCGGCCCCCAAACTGCCTGGCCGGAACGGCCCGGGCTGCGATAAGCCCGAAGGGACCACAGGCATGGGCCGGTGTTACCCTCTATCAGCTGGCTGCCGAGGTTTGTCGCGGACACCAGTCCAGTGAGGAAGGAACCGTTCTGGCGGACCGCCAACGAGAATGAAGCGGTGACGGCGAGGTCTCTCACCAACTGCTGTCGCACGACGTCGGGGTCCAAGTCGTCCCCCTTGCGCTCCGACAGGATCCCGGAGTCGCGGTTACAAGCTGTCACGCCCACGATCAGGGTCGCGACGACCAATAACGATAACTTTCTAGCGTGTGTGTTCATTTTGGGCCTCCTCCTGGACCACCGCCCCCGCCATACGCGATATCAAGGCCTCCGGTGAGATCCCCGACTTCCAGCGAGATGTGGATCCACTTGCTAAACATTGTTGTAACACCGTTGCCCGCATGCAGGATCCCGCGGACGTCGACACTGAAACTGTACCCATCCCAAGTGAAGATGGGAGACCCCGAGTCGCCGAACGAAGACTGGAGGTTAGCCTGTTGTTGGCAGAGCATGCGGTGAGTTGCCGGATTGTTGATCGAGACATCGACACACGTGGCCGTCACGTTGCCCGAGGTCCAGCCTGTGGTCCTGCCTATCTTGTTGACCTCGGTTCCGACCGGGACGAATCCGTAGCCGGGCTCGTTGATCAGGAAGCGTGGATGCGCGTTGTCAATCGTCGGCTACCGAGCCCCGTGGTCCGTGCGATCGCGCCGAAGTAGCCCTGGACTCCGAAGTCATACGAGATGAACGCCGCATCACTGAACCTACAGGGTAACCCGAGACTGGCGGGGCAGAATAGGCCGAACGGAATCGGTAGAGGATCGGCGACCTCAAATCCAATCGGATTCCATGCGGCTGGCTGATGAAACTCGATACCGTCCGGACCAAACAACGTTTGCGTGCAGTGAGAATTCGTGATGAATCCGGGTCCAGCCGGCGTGTTGGCGTTCACCATCACGGTGCAGCTGCCGCCACCGGTTCTCTGGACCTGCACTCCGCCAGGCACTGGCCGGTGCACATCGCGCAATCCGATTAGGGACACCTGAGGCGGAACCACGTGAACCACGACTGCCGCCTTGGGAACGTTCAAGACCGTCAGCCACTCCAGAATCTCCGAGCGGGTGTCCTCATCGGGAACGCCAATCCGCACTCGGTTCAAGACCTCGTCAACATCAAGCTCCCGCATACCCGCTCTGGCTGCTTCGCGGAGTTGGTCCCGCCAACCCGCCAGCTCGCGGAAGTCATAGTCAGCGTCGCGAATCGAGATGCCGAATTCCTCTTTCCCGAGCTCGGTGCGGACCAGCGTAGCGAGCGATGCAACATCGCCACGATCGGTCGTTCGCAAGACAATCCCCCCGTCTTCATAGTAATACCCCGCGAATCCCGGCCAACGTTCCCCGATCTCAATGAAATGGTCGTCGATAGTCATCTGAGCGGCGTTCTGGACGGCAAGGTTCGGGACGGGGCTTGTTGGGGCCCGGTAGTCATCGCTGCACGCAAACGTAACTCCCAGCCCGAGTACTGCGAGCAGCGAACGTCCGCAACGCGCACGGTCCGGCGTCATGGGACACGTCCATTTCAGAAGAGAGGTAGTTTCTTAAGCCGTGGGAAGAGGGGTCACACCCCTCAATAAGCATCAAGCCGAACGCCCCGCCAGGGGTTCAAACTCTCACATCGGGCGTCCGACCTAGTCCTAGTTCCCATCCGGAAATTAGCAGTTACGCCGCTCGACGGGTGAGGGGTGAAGCTGTTCAGGACGGGAGGGCCGCCCGTGCCGCGTGGATCGGGGGTCTGTTGGCGTTTAGGAAGCGCGAGACGTCGGTGGTAGAGACACGCCGGGCGCGGTCGTCGTCTACGCCGCGGATGTCGTGGTGGCCCTCCTCAGGTCATGAGGTGCCGCGCGAGCAGGAGGAGGTTCGCGGAGACCACGGAAGCGCCGACGTAGCTGGCGAAG
>Ga0214471_10000014_pt1 | contig 177692 bp, 134 predicted proteins | sample RVTome_5_FD_207665 | JGI IMG/M metagenome (GOLD analysis project Ga0214471, IMG submission 207665) | Soil microbial communities from uranium-contaminated site in the Upper Colorado River Basin, Wyoming, United States - RVT142D155 | ecosystem: Environmental > Terrestrial > Soil > Contaminated... | reverse complement strand
CTTGCCGCCGTGCAGCCAATCGACCCATCCGTCGATCTCGACGATCGCGAGCGCGGCCCGCTCGTCGTCCGCCAGCGCACCGAACGGGTTACGCCGGAGTCCGAGCGGGGCGAAGGGCAGGGGCATGATGCTGCCGTAAGATGGTAAGGTGGTAAGTGGTAAGATGGTAGGGTGCGATGCACGACCCTCCTATGCCCCCGTCTTTCTAGGTAAGATGTCAGGCCACCGTGAACCCTCCACCTTGGGATGACATGGACCTCAACATTACCGGCGAAGTCACCAAAGTCCTGGACGAAGAGAGCGGCGAAGGTCGCAACGGACCCTGGCGCAAGCGGGCGTTCATCCTCACGACCCCGGGTGAGTATCCCAGAGACGTCTGCGTCATTCAGTGGGGCGACAACATCGACAAGTTTGCCGTGCGAACGGGCGAGACGATCACCGCGTACATCGATATCCAGAGCAGAGAGTTCAAGGACCGCTGGTACACGGATGTCAAAGTCTGGAAGATCGAGCGTAAGGCCGATGGTCGCGCGCCGTCCCCTCGCGACGAGGTACCGCCCCTCACGGAAGAGCCCGAAGGCCTGAGCGACGAGGATGACGCATTGCCGTTCTGACGGCTTGCGGTGTGTCGACGTGGCGCGCACGCCCGGCACGCTTGACGTGAGGATACCGCGCTTCCGATGAGCGAGACCCGCCCGAGCGCGCCGCTGCTCACCGATCCCAATCTGTACGTGGTGTTCAGCGTGACGCTGATGGCGGTCCTCGGCGTCGCGAGCGTCACGCCGGCGTTCCCTTCCATCAGCGCCGAGTTGGGCGTCAGCCCGCAACAGGTCGGGTTGCTCATCTCCGTGTTCACGGTGCCGGGTGTCGTGCTCACTCCGGGCCTCGGCGTTCTGGCGGATCGATACGGCCGGAAGCGGGTGCTCGTGCCGTCGCTGTTCACGTTCGCCATCGCGGGGGCCGCCTGTGGGTTCGCGCGGGACTTCGAGGCGCTGCTCGCGCTACGCGCGTTGCAGGGCGTGGGGGCGGCGGCACTCGGGGCCATCAACGTGACGATCATCGGCGACCTGTACGACGCGGCGCGGCGGACGACGGCCATGGGGTATAATGCCGGCGTGCTGAGCTTCGGCACGGCGCTCTATCCGGCGATCGGAGGCGCCCTCGCCTCCCTCGCGTGGTACGCGCCCTTCTTCCTGCCTGTCGTCGCGGTCCCCGTGGGTGTCGTGGTGATGGTCGTGCTGCGAAACCCGACGCCCAAGAGCGAGGGCCACCTCGGCGCCTATCTGCGCGATGCCCTCCGGATCATGCGTCGGCGCGAGTCGCTCGTCATGTTCGCGGCGAGCGTCGTGACGTTCGTGCTCATCTACGGCGCCTACCTCTCCTATTTCCCGTTCGTGCTCGAGCGCTCGTTCGGCCTGTCCGAACTGTGGATCGGCCTCGTCATGGCCTCGACGTCGATCTCGACGGCGTTCGGCGCATTCGGCCTCGGCCGGCTCGCCCGCCGGTTTGGCGAACGGCGCCTGATCGTCACCGGGTACGCGCTTTACGTCGTGGCCTTGGCGGCGATTCCCTTCGCGCGGTGGCTGCCGCTGCTCCTGGTGGCCATCCTGGTGTTCGGGTTCGCCAACGGCATCACGATCCCGAGCATTCTCGCGATCCTCTCGCGCATCGCGCCGCCCGAGTTGCGCGCGGTGTTCATGTCCGTCAACGGCATGGTGCTGTGCCTGGGACAGACGCTGGGGCCGATCCTGGCTGGAGCGGTTTACGCCGCGTTCGGCATCGAGGCCACGTTTTGGGTGAGCGCGATCCTGGCCGCGGGGATGCTCGCGGCGCTGGCGACGACGGGGAGCCGGGACGTGCGCCTTGCCGGCTGACATGCCCTTGCGCGCGGTCTTCGGTCATCCTCCACCGTCTGCGACCGTCGTGATCCGGCGGCTCTCCTTCCCGCCCTGGGAGCGGGGTGCTATGATCCGCGCCATGACCGGACGCGTCGTTTGCGCCGCCATCACGCTCGTGCTCGCGCTGGCACCGCCGGCCCGCGCCCAGGATTCCTCCGCCACCCTGGGAGACACGGCGTACGTGGCGGGCCAGTACCAGGTATTCACGGGAGCGGGTGAGCCCGCGTCGATTGACGACGTGGTCGCGGCGATGGGACGGCATCAGGTCGTGTTCATCGGTGAAACACACGACGATCCCACGGGGCACATGCTCGAGGCCGAGCTGTTCGCGCGAGCCTACGAGTCGTACGGGGTTGCAGGGGCTAACGGCGGAACCGCGCGTCCGGTGGTGTTGTCGCTTGAGTTCTTCCAGCGCGACGTGCAGCCGATCCTCGACGAGTATCTGGCCGGGCTCATCACCGAGAAGTCGTTCCGCAATGACAGCCGGCCTTGGCCACGCTACGAGACGGACTACAGGCCCCTGATAGAGTTCGCCAAGGAGCACGGTCTGGCCGTGATCGCGGCGAACGCCCCACGCCGGTACGTCACGCGCGTGTCACAGCACGGCCGGGAATCGCTGGAGGATCTGAGTCCGGAGGCGAGAGCAACCCTGCCACCCTTGCCGTATGGGCAACCGTCTCCGGAATATCGCCGCCAGTGGATTCAGACGATCTCGCAGGTGATGGAGCAGGAGGGCCTGAAGTGCGGTGTCCCGTTGCCTCCGCGCGAAGCGGGCGACACGGGAGCGCGAGCCGCCGCGCCCCCCGGCACCCACGACAACATGGGCAATCAGTTGCACAGCCAGGTGCTCTGGGACGCGAGCATGGCCTTCGCGGTCTCGCAGTCGCTCGCGGCGCAACCGGACGCGTTGGTGCTGCACTTGGTCGGTGGGTTCCACGTGGAGCGAGGTACCGGGACGCCGGAGCACCTCGAGGCATACCGGCCCGGAACCTCACGCATGATCGTGGCGCTGCGGCCGGTGGACGAGATCGCCGTGTTTCAGCCGGCGCCGGACGGTGCGTGGGGCGACTTCGTGATCCAGACCGACAAGTCACGGACGCTGGAGGCGATCGAGTGCCGGCGATATCGGGCCGAGCGGGAGAAATGATGGAAGCGGGGGAGTCGACGAAGCACGTCCTGATCGTTGATGACGATCGTGTGACGTGCGAGATGCTCGAGACCATCCTGGTGCGGGCGGGATACCGCGCCACGATCGCCGAGAACGCCCTCGAGGCGGTGCTGGAACTCCAGTTCCGGCCGGTGGACGTCATCGTGTGCGACGTGCGGATGCCGTACGTCGAGGGCACCGACTTCTACGCGCAGCTGACCGAGGAGCTGCCCGCCATGGCGCGGCGGGTCGTGTTCGTGACGGGGTTGACGGATGGGGCGACGCGCACCGCGCTCCAGGACACCGGCAGACCCTATCTCCTGAAGCCAGTGGACGCCGCCGAATTGGTGCGGCTCGTCGGCACGGTCGCCACCGAGGCGAGCGGGCCGTAGCCCTGGTACGGAGGCGCCGCATGTCGCGTGTGGTTTCTCCAGGGTACCTTTGCCTTGTTCCATCGTCCCGCTCTCCAGTTTGCCACGAGGTTTGTCATGATGCGCCCGGTCCGTCTGTTCGCCTTGGTGCTCTTCTGCGCACTGCCCTCCGTCCCGGCCGCCGCCCAGCAGGCCGCGGATAGCCCGGCACCGCCCTCGGCGCTTCGCCCGGGCCGAAATCCGAATCAGCCGGTCGACGAGGAGTACACGCGCAAGATTCACGAGTACACGACCGAGCCGTTCTTCCTGTCCCCACTCGTGGACTACATGCCGGCGTCGGCGACGGTGCCGACACCGGCGGCCGTGCTGGGCGACGTTGCGGGATCGCCGAACAAGCTCCCGTACTCGCACGAGGTCTACGCGTACATGCGGATGCTTGATTCCGCGAGCGCGCGGGTGCGGGTCTTCTCGATCGGCACGACCGAGGAGGGCAGGGAGATGATCGCGGTGGCCGTGGCATCCGAAGCGCTGATGGCGCGGCTCGAGGAGAACAACGCTGCCCTCGCGAAGCTGGCTGACCCGCGCAGCATCGGGCTGGACGATGTGGAGGCGGCGCGGATCCAGGCGACCGCCGCACCGGTCTACTACATCACCGGCACCATTCACTCGCCCGAGGCCGGCGCGCCGACGGCGCTCATGGAGCTGGCGTACCGGCTGGCGGTGGACGACAGTCCGTACATCCAGAACATCCGCGATCATGTGATCACGCTGATCACGCCCGTCGTCGAGGTCGACGGGCGCGACCGCCAGGTCGATCTGTTCCGCTGGCACATGGCGCACCCCGGCGAGACCTGGCCCAACCTGATTTACTGGGGGCACTACGTCGCGCACGACAACAATCGTGACGCGATGGGCCTCACTCTCCAGCTGTCGCGGAACGTGCTGAACACGTTCGTGGGGTGGAAGGCGCAGGTCCTGCACGATCTGCACGAGTCGGTCCCGTACCTCTACGACAACACGATCGGCGACGGTCCCTACAACGCGTGGCTGGACCCGTTGCTCACCAACGAGTGGCAGTTGATCGGCTGGAACAACGTGCAGGAAATGACGCGCCTGGGCATGCCGGGCGTGTTTGCGTTCGGCACGTTCGACACGTGGTCACCCGGCTACCTCATGTTCATGGCCGCCACCCACAATGGCGTGAGTCGGCTGTACGAGACGTTCGGTAACGGCGGTACGGCCGAGACGATGGAGCGCACGCTGTCCCCCAGCCAGACGGCCCGCACGTGGTATCGCCAGAACCCGCCGCTGCCGAGGGTGCAGTGGTCGCTGCGCAACAACAACAACTACCAGCAGACGGGACTCCTGGTCTCGCTGAGCTACATCGCGCACAATCGGGTGAAGACGCTCCAGAACTTCTATGAGCGCGGCAAGCGCTCGGTGCGCAAGCCGAGCAACGAGGGCCCGGCGGCATACGTGTTCGCGGCCGACACGCGGCGCCCGGGTACCCAGGCGGACCTGCTGCGGGTGCTTCAGTTGCAGCACGTCGAGATCTCCCGCGCCACGGAAGAGTTCACCGTCACCATGCCCGGCAAGCGCGCCCGGGCGCCGGCGCGCGGTGGCGCCGAGACGCCGGACAGCGCGGGCGCTCCGCCACCCGACTCGGCGCGGGTAGCGACGCGCACCTTCCCCGCCGGCAGCTACGTCGTGCGGATGGATCAGCCGTACTCGCGGATCGCCGACGCGTTGCTCGACTATCAGTACTGGAGCCCCGACGATCCGCAGAGCCGACCGTACGATGACACTGGCTGGACGTTTCCCGAGGCATTCGGGGTGGCGGCCGCGCGCGTGGTCGATACGACCGTCCTCGCGGTGCCGATGGAGTTGGTCGAAGGACAGGTGACGGCGCCCGGCGGGGTGTCGGGGTCCGGCAGTGTGTTCGCCATCAATCACAACGGCGACAACGCGCTGGCCACGCTGCGATACCGCTTGCGCAACGCCGATATGCGCGCCGCCGAGGAGCCGTTCGAGGCGGCGGGCCGCACGTTCAATCGCGGCTCGTTCGTGATTCGGAATGTCACCGGCGCGGACCTGGATCGTGTGACACGGGCATTGGGGCTCTCCGCGTACGCGCTCGACGCCGCGCCATCCGTCGCGATGCATCCGCTCCGGGCGGCGCGCGTGGCGATCCTGCACACCTGGTTGGGTACGCAGACCGAAGGCTGGTGGCGCCAGGCGTTCGACGTGCTGCAGATCCCCTACGAGTACATCAGCGTGCAGGACGTGGCGGCAACCGCGAACTTGAACGGCAAATACGACGTGATCGTGTTCCCGCCCGCCGGCGGCGGCGTGCAGGGGATCGTGAACGGGATGCCCATGTGGCGGAACCCGATGCCATGGAAGCGGACCAACGAGACGCCCAACCTCGGCGTCATCGATGAGACCGACGACATCCGGCCGGGTCTCGGGCTCGAGGGCCTCCAGCACCTGCAGCGGTTCGTGTCGCGGGGCGGCGTGCTCGTGGTCGCCGACAACACGACCGAGTTCGCCATCGAGTACGCGTTCACCAACGGTGTGGGGACCAACGACGCCGGTCGGAGCCGGGTCGTCGGAAGCCTCCTGCGCTCGCGGATCGTGGATGCCGCGAGTCCGATCACCTACGGCGTGATCGACAGTCTCGCCGTGTACAGTGGCGACGGCGCCAGCCTGTCGGTGAGCAATACGACGTTTGGACGCGGGTTCGGCGGCGGCGGCGCGAGTGGGGGACGACCCACCGGCCGCGGTACGGCGGACGACCCCGACGTCGTCCAGGGACGGCCGGCGCTGGATCCGCGGTTTGAGGCGCCGGACCGCCCGGACGTGGAGCCGTGGGAGCTGGCGCCTCTGCGCGACGAACAGCTGCGCAACCCGATCGGCATCATCCCGCCCGATCAGCGGCCGCGCGTCGCCGTGCGGTTCGCCGCGCAAAAGGACCTGTTGGTGTCGGGATTGCTGCAGGGCGGGAGCGACGTCGCGGAGCGCCCCATCGTCGTCGATGCTCCGCGCGACCAGGGCCACGTGGTGCTGTTCGCCATCAACCCCATCTGGCGCGGCGAGACGATCGGGAGCTACGCGCTCGTCTGGAATACGATTCTGAATTTCGACAACCTGAATGCCGGCCGGGAGTTGGACGAACGATAGCGCGTACAGGGCCGGATTGCGGGGTGGGGAGTGCGGGGTGCAGATTGCACTCCCCGACCTGACCTCCGGAGTCTGAGACCGTGGCGGCCACCTCCCGTTCTTTAGTCGACGCGCGATCGTCCCCGGTCGTCTTGCGGGCATGACGGCCGTTACCGAGCGGCTGAGCTCCGCCCTCGCCGATCGCTACCGGATCGAACGCCGGCTCGGCGAAGGCGGGATGGCGACGGTGTACCTCGCCGAGGATCTCAAGCACAAGCGCAACGTGGCGCTCAAGGTGCTGCGGCCCGAGCTGGCCGCGGTGCTCGGCGCCGACCGTTTCGTGCAGGAGATCACCACCACGGCGAGCCTCCAGCACCCGCATATCCTGCCGCTGTTCGATTCGGGCACGGCGGACGGATTCCTCTTCTACGTCATGCCCTACGTGGAGGGCGAGACGCTGCGCGACAAGCTCAATCGCGAGGCGCAGCTCTCGGTGGAGGAGGCGGTCCAGATCGCGACGGAGGTGGCGGCCGCGCTGGACTACGCGCATCGGCACGGCGTGATCCATCGGGACATCAAGCCGGAAAACATCCTGCTGCACGACGGCCGACCGATGGTGGCGGATTTCGGGATCGCCCTGGCGGTGAGCGCGGCGGCGGGCGGCAGGATGACGGAGACGGGGCTGTCGTTGGGCACGCCGCACTACATGAGTCCCGAGCAGGCGACGGCCGAGAAGGACATCACCGCGCGGGCGGACGTCTACTCGCTGGCGTGCGTGCTCTACGAGATGTTGACCGGAAGTCCGCCGCACGTGGGGTCCACCGCGCAGCAGATCATCATGAAGATCGTGACCGACGATGCGCGGCCGGTGACCGAGTTGCGGAAGTCGGTGCCGCCCCATGTCGCGGCGGCGCTGGCCAAGGCGTTGGAGAAGTTGCCGGCCGACCGGTTCCCCAGCGCCGCGACCTTTGCGGAGGCGCTGCTCCGTCCGGGGATGATGGATACCCGCGAGCACCGCACCACCGCGCGGGAGGAATCGAGCGTCGAGGGCGCACCGTCGCGGCGGGTGGTGGAGCGTGTCGCGTTCGGCGTGGCGTTCCTCGTGCTGGCCGCTGTGGCGCTGCGGGGATGGTTCCGTGCGCCGCCGGCGTCGATGGTGGAGCGGTTCGATATCGCGGTGGCAGGCGGAGCCGGCCCGGCAACGTCCGGCAACGGTGCCTCGCTCGCGCTCGCCCCTGACGGGTCGAGTTTTGTGTATGCGGGTTCGGATGGTCGGCTGTATGTGCGCGAGATGGGTCAGCTCGAGAACCGGGCGTTGCCGGCGCAAGGGTTCATGCCGTTCTACTCGCCGGACGGCAACTGGGTTGGATTCGCCGAGCGGTCATCGCTCAAGAAAGTAGCTCCCGCGGGTGGCCCGCCGCTGGAGATTGTGCAAGGGACTGAGTTCCGCGGCGCGACATGGGGTACTGACGGGACGATCGTCTTCACCCCCAGCACGTCGTCCCCGCTGTTGCGTGTCGCTGAAGGCGGGGGCCCCGTGGACACTCTTACGCGGCTGGACACCCAGCGGGGCATCACGAGTCACCGGTGGCCGCAGTACCTGCCGGACCAGCGGGGCGTTGTGTTTCAGGCGTGTCGCGGAGGTCCCGACACCTGCGAGCTTGCCGTACTCGATCTTGCGACCGACAGCGTGCGCTCCCTCGGGCTACCTGGCCTCAGCGTTCGTTACGTCTCGACGGGCCACCTCGTGTACGTCTCGTCGAGCGGCGCACTGCTGGCGGTGCCTTTCGATCTCAAACGATTGGAGTTGACCGGGAATCCGGTCTCCCTGATGGAAGGCATACTGATCCGGGCATCTTGGAACGGTGACTTCACGATTGCGAAGAATGGAACGCTGTTGTACGTGACTGGTGAGGGGGCGAGCGTCAACCTGAGTCTCGTGGATTCGACCGGCTCGATCAGCGTGTTGGCGCCCGAGGTCGCGGAGGGAGGCGCCCCGCGACTGTCGCCTGACGGGCGGCGGATCGCCCTTCGAGGCAGCTCTGAAGGCACCAGCGAAATCTGGATTTACGATAGGTCGTTGACCAACCTGTCGCGTCTCACGTTCGAGGGGAACAGTGACTATCCGGTATGGTCTCCCGACGGTGACACGGTGTACTACAGCACGGACGCGGGCGGTCAAGATCGCGACATCTGGCGACGAGCGGCGGATGGGAGTGGTGGTCCCGAACGCGTACTCGAACGTCCCACCCCGCAGTGGGAGATCGCCGTCGCGCCTGCGGGAGACGTCGCGCTCGTGAGGGAGGTCACCACCACGGGACCCGATCTGGTGGTGCTGCCGATGAACCCGCCCGGCGATCCCACCCCATGGGTGGTCACGGAGTTCGCCGAGCGGTCGGCGTCCCTGGCGCCTGACGGGCGGTGGGCGGCCTACACCTCGAACGAATCCGGACAGGACGAGGTGTACGTGCGGGCGTTTCCGAATGCGATCGGGCGCTGGCAGATCTCGACCGGAGGTGGTGGCGAGCCGCTCTGGTCGCAAGACGGACGGACGATCTACTATCGGCATGCCGACTCGCTCCTCGCGGTCGGCGTGCAAACCCAGCCGGTGTTTACCGTGGGGCGCCGGCGCCTGATGTTCGTTGGAAACATTCAGCCAAATCCAGCTCATACGAACTACGATCGCGATCCACGCACCGGTGAGTTCGTCATGATGACCCCGACGCAAGTGACCGCCACGTCACTCGTCGTGGTCCTGAACTGGTTCGAGGAGCTGCGCGAACGGACGGGAGAGAACTCGCGGGACGGTCGGAGACGGTAGGGCGAGACCACGATCCCCACGGACAGCCCGGAGGGCTATCTTACCAACCAAGGCGGGATCGTGCGGCGGCCGGCGGATTTGCTTTCACTCGGTCGCGAGGGTCCGAAGGATGAGCGTCTCATGATGCGCCAAGTACTGGGACTGCTGGCCGCATTCGGGTGTGCGGCGGGCGCCGCACCGACGCCTGGGCCGGAGGCCGTCGCCGATCCCGTTGCCGAGGACACGACCGAAGTGGCCGGAGCGGCGAATGGGTGGAGAGTCAGGTGCGATCGGCAGGCCACCGTCACGGTCTACGTGGACAACAGGAGTTCCACGGACGTGTCGGTGGCATTCGGCCCCTACAGACCGCTCCGTTCCGTCCTGGGATTCTCGCAAACGAAGTACCGGGTTTCCCGTCACGACCTGCGAAGCGATATCCGCCTTCGGATCGAGCGTGGCGGCCTCAACGTGCGCTCGACGCCGCCGATTCCCACCGAAGAAGTCGTGTGCAACGACGCGACGCTGATCATCGGCCCGCGACCGCGCTACAGCTTCTTTTACGGAGATCTATTCCTGACCCGCGCGTGGGAGGGTGGGGAGGAGAAGGGTGACGGCGATGGGAATCGGAGTTTCCACAAGTAACGGCCGCCGCAATACGATTCGGGCGAGGTTCCGCGTCCGCGAGGCCGCCGCCTTGGTCGCCCTCGGGAGTGCCGTGGCGACTTGCGCGAGCGAGGAGTCGACCCGCCGCCAACCGCCGCTTGCATGCTGCACGGTGACCATCACGGCGACCGTGCCGGAAGGCACGGGCACGCTTTATTTGACGGGAAGCCTGCCGGAGTTGGGGCCCTGGGATCCCGCCGGGCTGGCCATGCTGGGAACGGGGCGCGAGCGCACGGCGCGGGTCACGGTCCCGCGTGGCGGGACCTTCGAGTACAAGTTCACGCTGGGCTCGTGGGAACGCGAAGCGCTCAACTCGGACGGCAGCGTCCCGCCGAACCACCAATTGCTGGTGGACGGCGCCACGGATGCCGTTCACGCGATCACCGCGTTCGGCGACCGCCCGCCCAGGAGGGACCCACGCGAGTACATCGCCGACTGGGAGGGCTCGGGGGTCGAGGGTCGCCTCGTGTACTGGACCGATGTCGGTTCGGCGCATTTGAAACTGACACGCCACGTCGAGATCTGGCTGCCGCCGGGCTATGACGAAGCTCCGTCCACGCGCTACCCCGTGCTCTACATGCATGACGGTCAGAACTTGTTCGACCCCCGGATCGCCAATACCGGTGTTGATTGGGGTGTGGACGAGTCGGTCGTCCGCCTCGTTGACCGCGGGATCATCCCACCGGTAATCGTCGTGGGCGTCTGGAGCACCGCGGCGCGTCTTGTCGAGTACTCACCGTGGCACGGCGCTCCCGACTATGCGCGCTTCCTCATCGAGGAGCTCAAGCCGAGGATCGACGCCGAGTTTCGCACGCAGACCGGTCCCGAGCATACGGCGGTCATGGGGTCGTCCATGGGAGGGCTTCTGTCGTTCTATCTGGTTACCCACCATTCGGACGTCTTCGGCGCGTGCGGCTGTGTGTCGACGCATTTCCCCATCTCGGAGGCGGTGGTGGCGCGTTCGTTCCGCGCTGGGCCCCCGACGCCGAATCCTGACGAGACGCCGTACGTGCTGCGGGACATCGAGGCTGGTCTGGAGGCACCAACGGGAGCGCGCTACCGGTTCGACTACGGCTCCGAGGGGCTCGACGCCGACTACGGGCCGACCCACGCGATCGTGCGCGAATGGCTGCTGCGGCAAGGCCGCGTCGAAGTACGGGACTTCGAGGTACGCGAGTACAAAGGAGCCACGCACAACGAGGCGTCCTGGCGCGCGCGCCTGGACGATTCCCTGATCTTTCTGTTTGGCGACGACGGGCGCTAGCCTGCGACCCTCCGCCACATCGGGTGTCATCACTTGCCAGCATTCGACACCCGCGCTATATCCGCCGCGAGGTGGGCACGACGATCCTGCGGACAGGAGATCCTATGAGAACGAGAGTGACCAGCTGGTGGATGGTGGTGGCGTTGGCATCGGTGGCCTGGGCCTGCGCGGACGATGACGACTCGGCGGCGTTCGAAGCGAACAAGGCACTCCACCGACAGGTCTTCGAGGCGGTGAGCCGAGGGGACATGGCGTTTATCGACCAGACGCTTTCGCCCGACTTCGTGTACCATGGCGCGGCCGGCCAACACCTGGATCTCGCGGCTGCCAGAGAGATGATCGGCGGCTACGCGACCATGTTTCCAGGCATGAGCTTCCAGTTTGCCGCGCAGGTCGCCGAGGGAGAGTTTGTGGCAAGTCGCTTTACCGTCACCGGCACACACAGCGGTGATACGCCCGGCCTCCCAGCCACCGGCAAGACGCTCTCGGTGACCGGCATCAGCATCATTCGCATCGTCGGTGGGCTGATCGTAGAGGAGTGGGAGAACTTCGACGAGTTGAACATGCTGCGGCAGCTGGGCGTGATTGCCGAGCCGCAGGAAGAGCCGGAGATGTAGGCTTCCGCGACCGGGTCGGGAACGATGGGAAACGCTCCACTTCACCGCCTTGCGGCAATGGCGCTTTGCGCCGCAGGGAGCTTGGCTTGGCCCGCCGCGGCGCAGGTCGTGCCCGACAGTGCCACGTGGCGGTCCGGTGGAGCCTGCTACGAGATCTTCGTCCGCAGCTTCTCCGACAGCGACGGCGATGGTGTGGGGGATCTGCGGGGCGTGGTAGCGAAACTCGATTACGTGAACGACGGTGATCCGGAAACCCGGACGGATCTCGGCGCCAACTGCATCTGGCTCATGCCGATCAACCCGTCACCGAGCTACCACGGCTACGACGTCACCGACTTCTATCGCGTCGACCCCGAATACGGGACGAGCGCGGACTTTCGGCTCCTCATCGACGAGGCGCATCGCCGGAAGATCCGCGTGCTGGTGGACCTGGTGGTCAACCACGTCTCGCGTGAACACCCGTTCTTCAAGCACGCGCTGCTCCACCGCGATTCCCCGTACCGCGATTGGTTTCGTTGGTCGGAGGCGCCGGGGCCGGACAACGAGTACGGCGACAACAACTGGCGTCGCTCGCCGATCCGCGACGAGTACTACTATGGCTTCTTCTCGGGTGCCATGCCGGACCTGAACTGGGAGACGGCGGCCGTGCGGGAAGAGATGAAGCGCGTCGCGACGTTTTGGCTCGAGGAGATGGGAGTGGACGGCTTTCGCCTCGACGCCGTGCGACATCTCATGGAGGACGCGTCCGGGCGTTCGACCAACGTCGCCCGGACCCACGACATGATGGGCGAGTACGGCGCGCATGTTCGCGCGGTGGACCCGGACGCCTTCACGATAGGCGAGGTGTTCGACAGCACCGCCGCGCTGCTGGCCTACTATCCGGACCAACTGGACGCCTACTTCAGCTTCGAGGTGGCGGACGCCATCCTGCGGGCAGCCACCACGGGGACAGCGGCCGGGCTGCTGCGATCGGTGGAGCACCTCCAACGTGCCGTGCCGACCGATCGTTGGTCACCGTTTCTGCGGAATCACGACCAGACGCGCACGATGACGTGGTTGGGTGGCGACGTGGAGCGCGCCAAGCTGGCCGCGAGCCTGCTGCTCACCTTGCCCGGTGTGCCATTCGTGTACTATGGCGAAGAAATCGGCATGACCGGCGACAAGCCGGATCCGCGGATCCGAACGCCGATGCACTGGGCGCTCGACCACGCAGCCGGGTTCACCGATGGCGTGCCGTGGGAACCGTTGCAACCGGACTCCTTCGTCGCCAACGTCGAGGTCATGAGCGGCGATCCCAACTCACTGCTCAACCTGTATCGCGAGTTGATTCACCTGCGGTCGGAGAATGCTGCGCTGGGGGCGGGCGAGATGATCCCGCTCGACGCGAACATGACGGGCGTCGCCGCGTTCCTGCGACGCTACGGCACGAACGTCGTGATGGTGGTGGCCAATCTCGGCACCGCGCCGCTCTCGAGCCCGGCACTGTCGTCCAGGAACGGCGCCTTGCCGGCGGGGCGCCACGTGCTGGATGCCCTGTGGGGTGGCCACCGCGCCGCGCCGATGGACATCGGCGCCGACGGGCGACTCGAGAACTACGTACCGCTGTCTTCGCTCGCGCCGCTGCGCACCTACATCTTTCAGGTTTCGGGCGGTCGTTAGCAGTGCCAACGATGACAAGTCGGCGTCTTGTCCGACTCGTCGGTGCGATCTGCGCAATCGGGACGTCGCTGCAAGCGCAGGTGTCCAACGGCGGCGGCTCCCCGGTCGTCGTCGACGCGCAGGGCGTCCTGCGCTGGACGGCCAAGGGGGAGGAGGTGGCCCTCTTCGGCGTGAACTACTCGGCACCCTTTGCCTACGCGTATCGCGCGCACGGCGTCGTCGGTGTCGATCGCAAGCGCGCCATCGACGCCGACGTGTCCCACTTCGCGCGCCTCGGACTGGACGCCTACCGCATTCACGTGTGGGACCGCGAGGTGAGTGACAGGGCGGGGAACCTCGTGGCCAACGATCACCTCGATCTGCTCGACTATCTCATGGCCCGGTTGGCGGACCACGGCATCAGGTCGATCCTCACACCCATTGCCTGGTGGGGGACGGGATACCCGGAGCCGGATCCGCGCACCGACGGCCTGTCGGACGGATACACCAAGGGCGAGATGACCGTCAGCTTGGAGGCCCGGCGCGCGCAGGAGAACTACCTCGGGCAGTTCGTCACGCACACGAACCCGTACACCGGCCTCACGTACAACGACGACCCGAATCTCCTGGCTCTGGAGATCTTCAACGAGCCCAGCCACGCCGGCGGGCCCGAGGAGACCACGCGATACATCGACGCGATGGCGAGCGCCCTGCGCGAGGCCGGGTTCACGAAGCCGATCTTCTACAACATCAGTCAAGGTTATTCGGACGTGCACGGCCGCGCCGTGTGCGCGGCACGGATCCAGGGGGTCAGCCACCAGTGGTACCCCACCGGGTTGGTGCGCAACAGCGCTGTCGGCGGCAACATGCTGCCCAACGTCGAACGCTACCCGATCCCCTATCGCGATTTTGCGGAGTGCAGCGACAAGGCGCGCATGGTGTACGAGTTCGACGCCGCCGACGTCGCGGGGTCGTACATGTACCCGGCCATGGCCCGGAGTCTCCGAACGGCGGGCTTCCAATGGGCCACGCAGTTCGCGTACGACCCGCTGGCCATCGCCTACGCCAACACCGAGTACCAGACCCACTTTCTGAACCTGGTGTACACGCCGCGCAAGGCGATCAGCTTCATGATCGCCGGGGCGGCGTTTCGCTACTCGCCCAGAGGCGCCTCGTACGGCGACCATCCGGAAAGCGATCGGTTCGGCCCGTTCCGCGTGAGTTACGCGGAAGACCTGAGCGAGATGGCGACCGACACCGCGTTCCTCTATTCCAACACCACGAACACCAAGCCACCGTTGCCGGCCGCGCTCCGGCACGTGGCCGGTGTCGGCTCCTCCGCGGTCGTGGCGTACGGCGGCAGCGGCGCGTACTTCCTCGATCGCCTGGACGACGGCGTCTGGCGGCTGGAGGTCTACCCGGATGTGGCCTGGGTGGTGGATCCGTTCAGCCGGCCGAGTCTCGATCGCGAGGCCGCGCGCGTCGTGTGGCGCACGAGACCAATGACCGTCCGGCTGCCGGATCTGGGAACGGGATTCGTCGTGGAGCCCCTCGACGAGGGAAATGACCACCGGCCGGTCGTGCGGGAAAGTGCGTTCGACATTCGCCCGGGCGCGTATCTCCTTACCAAGGCGGGCAGCGCACGTCGGTCATGGACACCGGAGTCCGTGGTTGGAGGTCGACGACTCGACGCGTTCGCGGCGCCGCCGTCGTCGGGGGCTCCGACGACCGTGCTCCATACGCCGCCCGCGGAGCGCACGGCCGCGCGTCCGTGGACGATCTCGCTGGATGTCGTGTCGGGCGAGCCCGTCGATTCGGTGGTGCTGTTCGCCCGGCGCGCCGGCGCCCGCGGCCGCATGCTGCGGTTGGCGATGGAGCCGACCGCGACGTTCACCTACCAGGCGCGGGTTCCCGCCGATGAGATGCGTGAGGGCCTCTTCGAGTACGCCGTGGCGACCTACACCGCCGGCGAGGCGCGGACGTTTCCAGCGGGCGTCGCGGGCGATCCGTTTCAGTGGGATTTCACCGGTCGCGAGTTCTGGCAGGTGCCCGTGGTGGGGGAGGGATCGCCCGTGCTGCTGTTCGATGGCCGGCAGGACCTCGGCCACGTACTGTATCCCCATCCCTGGGAGTACGTGAGCTTCCGTACCGAGATCGCGAGCGGCAGTGAGCCGGGGGCGCTGGCGCTCTCGGCCGTGGTGGAAGACTTCACGCGGACTCCACACCACTTCGCGCTGCGGACGTTTCTTCCCAAGGGTCGTCGCACACGGCTCAGTGAGGTCACGGAACACGGAGTCCTCCATATCCGAGCCCGAGCCGCGGGACGCGCGTCCGATCGCCTGGAGGTCTCTGTCGTAGAGCGTGACGGCGCTGCGTGGGGAACAGTGCTCGACTTGACCGACCAGTGGCGGGAGTTTGCGATTCCCGTCTCGGCACTGCGACCAACGGCGCTGGCCCTGCTGCCGCGGCCATACCCGCAGTTTCTGCCCTACCTCCGAGCGCCCACCACGACCCGTGCCGCACCGCGCCTTGCCGACCTCGATGGGTTGCAGTTCAGCGTCGCGGCGAACCTCTTCCAGGGTGGTGAGGCGGCGGGGCCGCACGGGTTCCGGATCGACCGCGTCGTGCTGAGCAACCGGCCGTAACGTGCCGGTGCGGCGGCGACGTCAGTTGCTTCGTGCCCGGAAATGCGCGCGGGTAAGCGCGAACGACGGCAGCTGGAGCGCCGCCCCGCCCGACAGACGCAGAGGTGCGGCGATATGAAGCGACGCGATTTCGTGAAGCAAGCCGCCGCCGCGGGATCAGCGCTGGCGGTGTATCCAACGCTTCCCGCGAAAGCCCGCGGCCCCAGGCGCTCCGGTACGTCCCGTGTGGACTTCAATCCCGGGTGGCGGTTCCTGCTGGGGGATGCGGACGGCGCGCAGGGCGCCGCATTCGACGACACGGCGTGGAACGCGGCGACGTTGCCGCACACGGCGCGCATCGAGAGCCTGGTCACGGGCGAGCCCGGGAGCGATACGTACCAGTGGCAGGGTACCTGCTGGTACCGCAAGCAGTTCGTGGTGAGTCGGGAACACGCGGGGCGAAAGCTGTTCCTGCATTTCGACGGCGCCATGAACGTGGCGGATGTCTGGGTCAACGCGGAGCACGTGGGTCGGCATCTCGGAGGATGGTTGCCCTTCGGTTTCGACATTTCGCGCACCGTTCTGATCGGTGAAGCCAACCTGCTGGCCGTTCGCCTCGACAATCGCGACAATTCGGTCACGGGCCCGAAGCCTCTTCCGCAGCTCGATTTCAATCCGTACCACGGCCTGTATCGTAGCGTCCGGCTGGTCGTGAAGGACCCCCTCCATATCACGGACCCGATCCTGGCCGGCAAGCCCGCGAGCGGCGGCGTGTTCGTTACGTACCCGGAGGCGTCTCCCGCGGCGGCGACGGTGCGTGCACAGGTGCACATGCGGAACGACGGTGCGGGCCCGCGCACGTTCCGGGTGCGGGCGCTGCTGCTGGATGGAGACGCGCGCGTGGCCGCTGACGCGTTCTCCGGTCCGGTCACCCTCGCGGCCGGCGCGGACCGGGCCGTGACGCAGGACCTGCGCGTGCTCGCCCCGCGTCTGTGGAGCCCACGCGGACCGCACCGGTATCTGCTGCGCACGGAGGTCGTGGAGGACGGCGTCGTGGTCGACGACGAGACGACCCGGATCGGCATCCGGCGCATCGAGATGACGCCGGAGGGCTTTCGGATCAACGGCGAGCGGATGTTCCTCAGGGGCACGAATCGGCACCAGGAGTATCCGTATGTGGGGTATGCGTTCTCGGACGCCGCACAGTACCGGGACGCCGAGAAGATCAAGAACGCGGGGTTCGACTACGTCCGCCTGTCGCATTACGCGCACGCGCCGGCCTTCATGGATGCCTGCGACGAGCTGGGCCTGGTCGTGATGAACTGCATACCGGGATGGCAGTTCTTCAACCGGGATGATCCCACGTTCGCCGAGATTCAGTACGAGAACTGCCGCCGCCTTCTCCGGCGGGATCGCAACCATCCGTGCGTGATTCTGTGGGAGGTGTCGCTCAACGAGACGGCGATGCCCGCCGAGTTCATCCGCCGCACCCATGCGATCGGCCACGAGGAGTATCCGGGTGACCAGTGCTACACGTGCGGTTGGACGGAGGGGTACGACGTCTTCATTCAGGCTCGGCAGCACGGAGGCTGCACCGAGGTCGCGGATCGTGCGTGTGTGGTGAGCGAGTACGGCGACTGGGAGTACTACGCGCAGAATGCCGGGTTGGCGCAGGAGGCGTGGGCCGATCTTGCGCGGGACGAAGCCAATAGCCGCCAGCTGCGCTGGCATGGCGAGGCCGCGCTCCTGCAGCAGGCCACCAATTTTCAGGAAGCTCACAACGACAATCGCAAGACGATCGCGTTTGCGGACGGCCTGTGGGTGATGTTCGACTACAACCGCGGCTACGCGCCCGACATCGAGTCGTCCGGCTGCATGGACCTGTTCCGGCTGCCGAAGTTCTCCTTCGCGTTCTTTCAGAGCCAGCGTTCGCCCGATGAACGCCTGCGAACGGCTTCCGGGCCGATGGTGTTCATCGCGAGCCACTGGACCCCGGAATCGCCGCCGACCGTCAGGGTGTTCAGCAACTGTGATCAAGTGGCGCTCTACCTCAATGGGGCGTTCATCCAGCGCCGGGGTCCCGACATGGATCGCTTGTCCACCCATCTCGCGCATCCTCCGTTCACCTTCCCGCTTGGCCGGTTCGAGCCCGGGACGCTCGAGGCGGTCGGGTATGTCGGCGGTCGGGCGGTGGCGAGGCAGGTGGTGCGGACCCCTCGAGGCCTGCGCCGCATGGACTTGGAGCTCGACGAAGGCGGGCGTCCCTTCGCCCTCACCGGCAAGGACATGGCGTTTTTGCGCGCGTACCTCCGCGACGCGGACGGCACCACCGTGCCCGACGCCTGGGAGAATGTGTTCTTCGGGGCTACCGGCGCGTTGACACTCGTCGGTGCGAATCCGTTCTCGTCCGAAGCCGGGATCGCGAGCATCGTGATGCAAACCGAGGCAAGCAGGCCGCGGGGCGCGGTCTACGCGCTGTGCCTGGTGCGCGACGGCGAGCGGGTTCGCGTGTTGAGCGCAGCCACCCCCGTGGGTGGGGACGTCGAACCGCATGAGATCCGAGTCACGACGGACGGCAGCGAGCCAACGGTGGATGCGGTCCGGTACGAAATGCCGCTGGTCGCCTCGGAGCGGGTGCGGGCGGCGTTGCTCGTGGCCGGTCGGCGCGTGGTCGAGGCCGACCTGCGCGCTCCGAAGTTCAGGATCGCCGGAAGTACTGCCCCGGCGTGATCCCAGTGACCGATGGCGAGCAGTTCCGAACCCCGACGATCGTCGCGCCGCGCGGCGCGCGCGGCCGGCTCCACAATCGGTCGAGAGCGCCGTGGCGCGCGGTTGTGGCCCCGCCCAGGTCGCCCTGATATCGTGTAGCGATCGACCCTGGTCCGGGCGCGTTCACTCTTTGCGGGATGAGCATCCATACCATGCAACTCAGCTGGCTCGACATCACGGCGTTTGTCCTCTTCATCGCCTTCGTCATCGGCGTATCGCTCTTCGCGTCGCGCAAGGAAGAAACCGGCGAAGACTACTTTCTGGCGGGACGCAGACTCACGTGGTGGCTGATCGGCTTCTCCCTGATCGCATCGAACATCTCGACCGAACACTTCGTCGGCCAGGCGGGTCGGGGTTTCGAGATCGGACTGGCGATCGCGAGCTACGAGTGGATGGCGGCGGTGACCCTCGTCATCGTGGCCTTCTTCTTCCTGCCACACTTCCTTCGGTACGGCATCTACACGATGCCGGAGTTCCTTGAGTATCGGTTCGACGTCACCACCCGCACCATCATGGCGACGTTCATGATGACCGCGTACGTCTTGGTGGCCCTGGCGACCGTCCTCTACTCGGGCGCGCTCGCCCTGGAGGCGGTGTTCGGGGTCGGGACCACCGTCGGAATTTGGGCCATCGGCATACTGGCAGGCCTGTACACCGTGTACGGCGGGCTCAAAGCCGTGGTGTGGAGTGATCTCATTCAGGGCATCGCGCTCATCCTCGGCGGCATCCTGGTGACGGTGCTGGGATTCCAGGCGGTTGGCGGCGTCGGTGCCTTCGTCGATCTGGCCGGCGACAAGCTCCACACGGTGTTGCCGTGGGACCATCCCGAAATGCCATGGGTCGCGGTGTTCATCGGCGGGTTGTGGATTCCCAACCTCTTCTACTGGGGCTTGAACCAGTTCATCACGCAGCGCGCGCTCGGCGCGCGGAGCCTGCGGGACGGGCAGCGCGGCATCATTCTGGCCGCCACCATCAAGTTGCTCATCCCCTTCATTATCGTCTTTCCGGGAATCATGGCCGCCGAGCTCTATGGTTCCAGCATCACCAATCCCGACCAAGCCTACCCGGTGCTGATCCGCGAGATCCTCCCGGCAGGGCTCACCGGGATCATGTTCGCCGCGTTGTTCGGCGCCGTCATGAGCAGCCTCGACTCCATGCTCAACTCAGCGGCGACGATCTTCACGGTAGACATCTACCAGCGGCACATCCGCAAGGGCGCCGGGGCGTCGCGCGATCTCGTGCGGGTCGGGCGGATCGCGACCGGCGCGCTCGTGGTGATCGGATGCCTGTGGGCGCCCCTCGTCGCGCGGGCGGGGAGCGTCTTCGAGTACATCCAGATGTTCTGGGGCTTCATCTCACCCGGGATCGTTGTGGCCTTCTTGTTCGGTCTCTTTTGGAAGAAGGCGCCGCCGGTAGCCGCTTCCGGCGCGATGCTCCTCGGGATTCCCGTCTATGGACTCCTGCTTTGGCGGCTGCCCGAGGTGGCGTTTCTGCATCACATGATGATCACGGGTGTGGTGCTGGCGCTGTTCATGACCGCCGTCACGCTGTGGCGTCCCCGCGCCGTCCCGGCGGCAATGCCGGCGGCGCCCGCCATCGATCTGACCGGCAGCCGCGGCGCCAGGATCGGTGGCGTGGCGGTGGTGCTGGCCACCGTCGCGCTCTACGTCGTGTTCTGGTAGCCAGGCGGCGCCATGCAACGCCGGCGAGCAGATTCGCGTTCATGCACGGGAGTGGGTTCACCGAGCGGTTGGGGGCGCGGAGGCGGCGCGTGGTGCGCCATCCTCCTGGTGCTCGCGTGCGCCTGCACGGACGAAGGGCCACCGGCGAGCGCCCCTCGCGCGGCCGGCGACCTGGGGGTGCCCGCGTGGGCCAAGGACGTCGTCTGGTATCAGATCTTCGTCGAGCGATTCCGCAACGGCGATCCGTCGAACGACCCCACGCTCGATGACATCGAAGGGGCCTGGCCCCACGTCCGGCCCGAGGGATGGGAGCCGACCCCCTGGACGCATGACTGGTACCGGCAGGAGCCATGGGCGGTGGCGATGGGAGAGGGCTTTTACCACACCGTGCAGCTGCGCCGCTACGGCGGTGACCTGCAGGGCGTGATCGATCAACTCGACTACCTCCAGGACCTTGGCGTCACGGCGCTGTTTCTCAACCCGGTGAACGACGCGCCGTCGCTGCACAAGTACGACGCGCGGAACTACCGCCATATCGACCGCAACTTCGGCCCGGATCCGCGTGGCGACGCGGCGATCATGGCCCGCGAGAACCCGGTGGACCCGGCGACGTGGGAGTGGACGGCGGCCGACAGACTGTTCCTCGACCTGGTCGAAGAAATCCACCGGCGCGGCATGCGCATCATCGTCGATTACTCGTGGAATCACACGGGCATCACCTTCTGGGCCTGGAAGGACGTGCTCGAGCGCCAGGAACGCTCGCCGTATGCCGGTTGGTACGAGATCGAGCGCTTCGACGATCCGGCGACCGCGGACACCAACGAGTTCGCCTACTCGGGCTGGGCCGGGGTGCGAGAGCTGCCGGAACTGAGGAAGGAAGGACGACCGGCGGGGCTCGAGAAGGGAGCCATCGAGGGCACCTTGGTGGCGCCCGTGCGGGAACACGTGTTCAACGTCACCAGGCGCTGGCTGGATCCTGACGGCGACGGTGATCCCGCGGATGGGATTGACGGGTTTCGGCTCGACGTCGCCGAGATCGTGCCGCTTGGCTTTTGGCGCGAGTACCGCCGCTTCGTCCGCGGTATCAATCCGGAGGCCTACCTGGTCGGGGAGGTGTGGTGGGAGCGATGGCCGGAGGCCATGTACGATCCGGCGCCCTGGCTTCAAGGCGATGTGTTCGACGCCGTGATGAATTACCGGTGGTACATGCCGACGCGTAGCTTGTTCGCCGGTGCTCCTCCGCATTTGACCGCCTCCCAGTACGTCGCCCACCTCGATTCCATCGGTCGCGGGATTCCGCCCGAGCACCGGCAGGCCATGATGAACCTGACGGCGAGCCACGATGCGCCCCGCTTCTCGACGTCGGTGTACAATCCCGGCCCGTACAAGCGCGGCGTCACACCGCGCGACGATCGCGAGTATCGCATCGACCGGCCCAACGAGAACACCAAGCGCATCCAGCGCATGATCCTCGTACAGCAGTTCACCTACGTCGGCGCACCGCACATCTGGTACGGGGACGAGGTGGGGATGTGGGGCGCCGACGATCCGGACATGCGCAAACCGATGGTATGGGGGGACCTGGCGTACGAGGACGAGGTGACCCACCCCTTCGGACGCGCCCGCCCCCCCAACCGTGTCGCGCCCGATACCGCGCTGCGCGGGGTCTATCGAGATCTCATCGCGCTCCGGAAGGAGCAGCTGCGCTTGTTCGTGGACGGGTCGCTCACGTGGCTCCTTTCCGATGACGCGCGCGGCCTCCTCGCGTATCAACGCGAGCTTGGGGCGCAGCGTGCCATCGTGGCCTTCAACACGTCGCGCGAGCCGCGGACGCTGTCGCTGAACGCGGAAGACGGAGTGTACCGCCCGGCGTTTCCCGCGGGCGATATGCTCCAGGTCAGCGGCGGCGTCCTCACGGCGGCCCTGCCGCCGATGGCGGCCAGGGTGTGGATTCGAGACTGAGCCGCGGATGTCTCGTGCCGAGTTTCGCGTGATCGGTGACAAAGCCACGTCGCCGGCGGCGCGCAAACGCGTGCGCGCGTGACGCGTACGCCGAAGCGGTGGAGGCGAGCGTGCGCGCGCGACTGACCCGCGTGGTGGCGGCACTCGGCGTCGGCCTGCTGATTGCGATCGTCACGCTGGTCGTCGCCACCGTCGCCACGTGGCCCGATGTCGCGGCGCTCGCGTTGACCGATCCCGGCTTCACCGCGTTCATCGACCGCTATCAGGAGCGACGGCGGACCGACACCCGACTCCCCGCGCTGCGATGGGAGCCGGTCGCCGACTCGCTGATCTCGGTGCATCTCAAGCGCGCGGTGGTGTCAGCGGAGGACATGGAGTTCTTCAACCACGAGGGGTTCTCCACCACCGAGATACGGCAAGCGATTCGCGAAGCAATCGCTGAGCGCGAGCGGCCCCGCGGCGCATCCACGATTACGCAGCAGCTTGCCAAGAATCTCTGGCTTTCTTCGTCGCGCAATCCGCTTCGCAAGCTGCGAGAGGTGATGCTGACCAGACAGCTCGAGCGCTCGCTCGATAAGCGTCGCATACTGGAGGTGTATCTCAACGTGGTGGAATTCGGGCCGGGCGTCTATGGAGCCGAGGCGGCATCGCGCGTCTACTTCGGCAAGCCGGCCGCCGACCTGACTGAATACGAGGCCGCGATGCTCGCCGCCGGGCTTCCGCGCCCATCGCGGTGGCACCCCGGGGTCACCAGTCGCAGCTACGATGCCTACGTGGCCGACATCCTGGGGCGGATGGAGCGCGCGACATTTCTCTGGCGGTACGTGGACGGTCCTGACGGGCTGCCGCCGCAGCAGTAGGGTGCGTCGATCCGCGGTACACCCCGCGCTCGAGAACCCCCGCACCCGCAACGTGCTTTCCCCATTGTTCCTCGACTCATCGTTCTGCCACCCAGATCAGGAACGAACCCGCCGGCACCCGCACCTCCTGCGTTCCACCGCGCAGGCGCGCGTACCTGCCACCAACCCCGTTGAGGTCCACGCGCTCGCGGCCGCCCATCTGGCGCCAGTCGCCGGCCGAGAGCGCGAACCGGAACACGCCCTCGCGCGGGCCGCTGTTCGCGAGCACCAACACGCGCTCCCCGACCACATAGCCCAGCAGCGTGTCGTCATCCGGCGTGACCCAGCGATAGTGGCCCGCCGGGACCTCGGTGACGCGGAAGACCGCGCCATCGTCCGACATTCTTAACGCGAGCAGCCCGCTCCAGTAGTCGCGCATGGCGGCGTGATCGGAGCCCGGCGCGAGGTAATCCCACGCGAACCGATTGGGCGCGCGGAGGTTGTACGTGTCGTCGCGCCCCTTGAACTCGATCGGCCCGCCCGCCGCCTCCAACGCGAATTCCTCGTGGGGCGCCAGGCCCTTGGAGCGCAGCATCTCGGTCCCGCCATGGATCACCACCGGCCCCGCGGAGGTGAGGAGCAGCCCGGCGGCGATGCGCACCGCCGCCAGATCCACACCAGCGAGCCCGTTGTGATCGCGCAGGGCGTAGCGATCGGCCAACGTCCAGTTGTCATGAATGTCCAGGTAGGAAATGCCATCCGTCGCGCGTGCCTCTTCGTCATAGCGATTCGCCAGCGCGCGCATCGCGGCGTCCCGCGCCGAACCGTCCCCGCCCGCCCAGCCGCGCTCCTCCACGTTGAACGGGCTCCCCGTGAACGCGTTGCGGGCATCGTCCTGAAAGAACGTGATGGGTGCGTCGGCCTTGTACCACACCCAATCGGGATTGGCCCGCACGTCCGGATCACTGGGCGCGATCCACGCCTCGCCGTAGACGATCAGGTCCGCGGGGAGCCGCTGCCGCACCCAGCGCAGCGTCTGCTCGTCTACCTGTCCCGCCAAATCGACGCGGAACCCGTCGACCCCCAGCGCCTCGACCCAATGCCGCAACTGATCCAGGATCCAGCGCTGCACCATCGGCCGCTCCTCCGACTTCACTTCGTTGCCGAACGGGCCGATGTGCTCGATGCGCTCGTCGGTGCGGTAGTAGTACGGCAGATCCAGCACGTTGAAGTTCAAGAGCGCGTGGCGTCGGTCCATGTTCTCGCCGGTGTGGTTCGGCACGACGTCGATGATTACGGCGATGCCTCGCTCGTGGAAGGCACGCACGAGCGCCTTGAACTGCTCGCGCTCCATCCCGGGCGCCGCGTCACGCGAGCGATACCGGTTCTCCACGGCGAAGGCGTGCGAGGTCCGATACCCCCACTGGTAGTTCTCCCGGTCGATGCCCATCGCCTGCGCGAACGAGTCGTCGGCGAAGGCGGCCCGCCATTCAGCGTCGCGGTAGTGGAGGTACTCCTGCACCGGCATCAGGTGCACCACGTTCACGCCCAGGCTCACCAGGTAGTCGAAACCGATGGGCGCGCCATACGCGTTCACCAGACCGGGCCGCGCCATCGCCGGGAGGGTCCCCGTCTCGTCATCCCCGACGGGGAGTAGGTCGGTGAAGTCCTGCACGTGTACCTCGTAGGCCACCACGTCCTCCATGCGCGGTCGGCCACCCGCCACGGGTGGCGGCGGTGGGCCGTCCCGCCACACCATCGACTTACCCTGCGCGTCGTCGTTGACCAGGGCGTAGGGATCCGAGACGTGCACCGGGTGAGTCCCGTAGAACCAATTGCCCGGGTCGGGAGGGCCGTGCACCGTGAAGTCGTACCACGTGCCGTGCAGGTTGGCGGGCTCCACGGCCTCCCACACGCCGTCCGTATCCTTGACCATCTCCACAACCCGCGTGGCATGTTCCGCACCGTCGTCCTTATCGCGATACAGGTAGAGACGGACGGCGTGCGCTCGGGGGGAGAAGACGCGGAATGTCGTCGCGCCGCCATCGTCCGCCACGGCGGCGCCCAGCGGTTTGGACGAGTAGAGATTGCGAAACAGCGGGTCGCGGCGGACGAGGGCGCGAAGACCGAAGCGCGGGATCTCGAGATAGTGCACCCGCATGGGATCCAGGGCGACGGCGGGAACCACGAGCGATTGGGTCGCGGTGTTGGGCAGCACCGCGGCAATCGGAATCTCCCGGTTCTGGCCGTCGGTAAGGCGATATGCCGATAACTCCGACGGTCGCTCGGCGCCGGTGAGCTTGAAGCGGATCGCGGTGGGGCCGTGGATCTCGGCCCGCATACGGGGCGCCTCCTGGCGCTCCTGCGCGGCCGCTCCCCGCACTTCCAGCAGCATGATGGCAAGCGCTATGACAACCCGCAACACGACCTCATTCCTTTCCTGTGAACTCCTCCAGCGAGGGAAGCAGGTCCCCACCGAAGGCGAACAGCGTGGCGTTCTCCCATGGCCACCACGGCGAGCGCGACCAGGGTGGGGACCGGGCGGCGGCTCACCGTCGCTCGCCCAGCAGCACGAGACTGAAGTCGCTAACGAGCGTGATCTGCCCTGCTTGCACCGTACCCGTCGCCCCGGAGTACGCGTCTTCGAGTTCGGTGCCGTCGGCGAATACGTCGAACACCGGAATGGTCTTGGAGCCCGACGGCTGATCGATGGCGACGAGCACGCGGTCCTCGCGGTCGTCCGTCCGCAGCGCGCGGCTGAAGATGTAGGGTTCGGCCTGATGCCGGCGATGCGCTCCCGCCCCGACCGCCGGGTGGGCATGGCGGAACCGACCGAGCTTGCGCCAGTGCGCGAGAATCGCCGTCGTGGCGCCGTCGCGCTCCATATCATCCCAGTTCATGAACGACCGGAGGTTGGCATCCCCGCGGGCACCCTCCACCCGCAGGGGCCGCGCCAGCTCGTCCCCGTAGTAGATCTGCGCGCCCCCCGGGGCGAGGAGCAGCCGGGTACCGGCCCCGAAAGGATCGGTGCGGTCCCGGTCGTACGGCGACCCGTCGTCGTGAGAACTCACGTAGTTGAGTATCGCGACCCCTTGCAGCTCGCCCTCGCGGAGCAGCGCGGAGTAGAGCGCGAAGACGTCGTCGTCTGACCCAGCGTCCGGACTCTTGAGACCGAAGTTGATGAGTCCATCGTAGCCATGATCGAAATAGTCCACGGTCACGTCGCCGAAGTCGAAAACACGTCCGTTGCCCGCGTTCCACCCGTAGACCTCACCAAACATGTGGAACGGCAGGTCGTCCAGCACCTCATCCGGATGCGCCTGTTTCCATTCGGCAAACGCACGTGCGGCTTCCTGTTTGAGAGCCGCCGCCACCGCTTCCTCGAAGTTCCGTGCGGTGTCCACCCGGTACCCGTCGAAGCCGAACTCACGCACCCAATCGGTCAGCCATTTCATCACGTAGAAGCGAGGCGCACGCGGGTATCCGGTGCGTTCGAAGAACGTGTCGAGCTCCGCGAGCTCCTGATCGAGGCGACCCTCCGCGGCCCACTTGTCGAGCAGCGGCGGAGGAAGCTCCACCGGCTCGTCGCGGTCGGTGCGGAGGTCCGGTAGGTTGTCCACCAGCGTGCAGGGCACGGTGGTGGGGTAGGAATCGTACCCGCAGCGCGGGCCCGTCCGGACCCAGTCGTCGGGCCACTGCGGGTCGAGGGGAGTCACGGGTCCGGTGTGATTGATCACGGCGTCCATGATGACGCGGATGCCGCGCCGATGCGCCGCGGCAACGAGCGCTCGCAGATCCGCCTCGGTTCCCAGCGTCGGTTCCACCGCGGTCCAGTCGCGGGTCCAGTATCCGTGAAAGCCGTATGTCTTCCCGGTCCCCTCGTCGACGCTCCCGTGGATTTGCTCCACGAACGGTGTCAGCCAGATGGCGTCGACGCCGAGAGAATCGAAATAGCCCTCCTCCAGCGTGCGGAGGAGGCCCGCGAGATCGCCTCCCAGGTAGCTGCGGAGCACCGCGCCATCTTGTCGGCGTTCGAGCGCCAGGTCGTTGTCGGGATCCCCGTTGCGGAATCGGTCGGTGAGCACGAAGTAGATCGTGGCGCTGTTCCAGAACACCTCGGGTTCGGCGGCGGTCGCCGATGTCGTCGCCGGCTCTCTGCCACCGCGATCTGCCGCACACGCCCCAAGCAAGGAGACACCGAGGCCAAGCAGCGCCACGGCTCGTATCGTCACCTTCATGTTCGCACCACCCTTTCGCTCTGCACCGACCTCGTTGGGCTATTCGGGGTCCGCATCATCTCGCGAGTGCGGCGACCATGTCGTCCTGGTCCTCGACGCGCAGCGTCAGCACGGCGGCTAGCACGAGCGACACGCCGCCGACGAGTAGCGCATAGATCGCCTCGCCGCCGAAGAAACGCCCGATGATGAACCCCAGCACGGCCGCCGCGACGATCTGGGGAATCACGATGAAGAAGTTGAAGACGCCCATGTAGTATCCCATCTTCGACGGCGGCAACGATCCGGTCAGGATCGCGTATGGCATCGACAGAATGCTGGCCCATGCGATGCCCACCCCCACCATCGAGCCCAGCAGATACGTCGGGTCGGCGATGACCAGGATGGACAGCAGGCCCAGCGCGCCGCAGACCAGGCAGATCGCGTGCGCCACCTTCCGACTGGTGCGCGCTGCCAGCACCGGGATCGCGAACGCCACCAGGGCCGCGACACCGTTGTACGTGCCGAAACCGACCCCCACCCAGTTCGCCCCCTCGTTGTACAGAGCCGACGAGGTGTCCGTGGTGTGGTAAAGGTGTCGGGTGACGGCCGCGGTCGTGTAGATCCACATCGCAAAGAGGGCGAACCACGAGAAGAACTGCACCAACGCCAACTGCTTCATCGTGCGGGGCATGTCCTGAAAGTCGTTCAGGATCGTGACGAATCCGTTGTCGTACCGCCCTCCTCGCTGCATGAACCCTCCGAGGATCAGCAGCAAGCCCACACCGCCGATCCCGGCCGACAGGATCATCACCTGGTAGATCTCCTTCCAGGCCAACCAGACGCTGGCCAGGATGCCGACGAGCAGCAGGACCGCGCCCACACGCGTCTGCCGCGCGCCGTTGAGCGCGAACTCCACCGGCGTGCGTCTCCGCGTGGCGAAGCCCTCCCGCGCCTGGTTTTCCTCGAAGGAGGCCATCGCTTCCGGTGAATATTCCCGCGACCGCACGACCGTCCACAGCACCGCAACGAAGAAGACCGCTGCACCGAGATAGAACGAGAGACGCACGGAGTCGGGGATGGTGCCCGCCGGCGCTTCGTTACTCACCCCAAACCGCTCCGTGAGGAGCCATGGGAGGATCGACGCCACCACCGCGCCGGTGCCGATGAAGAAGCTCTGCATGGCAAACCCGGTGGTGCGCTGCGCGGACGGCAGATTGTCGCCCACGAAAGCGCGGAACGGCTCCATGGAAATGTTGATGGAAGCGTCCATGATCCAGAGCATGCCGGCCGCCACCCAGAGGGCAGGGGAGTTCGGCATGGCGATGAGGGCGAGGGAGGCGAGGATGGCGCCACCGAGAAAGTACGGCCGCCGTCGCCCCAGCCGGTTCCATGTGCGGTCGCTGAAGTAACCGACGATGGGCTGCACCACGAGCCCAGTCACGGGCGCGGCGATCCACAAGATCGGAATGTTCTCCACGCTGGCGCCCAGCGTCTCGAAGATCCGGCTCACGTTGGCATTCTGGAGTGCGAACCCGAACTGAATGCCGAGGAAGCCGAAGCTCATGTTCCAGATCTCCCAGAACGACAGGCTCGGCTTGGGCTGGAGGGTGACGGGAGCGGTGCCAGCAGGTGATTCCATGGTGGACCTGAGCCTTACGCAGTCGTGGGGTTGGTGTGGCCACTCTCGCGCCGTCGCGCTCGGTGTAGGCGATCGAGCAAGGTACGCACTTCCGGATCGGTCAAGATGTCGTCGAGGAGCCGGGCCATGGGACGCTGCCAGTTGGGACGTTGCGAGGAACGAGTACCGGGCAGGTTCACCCCGATCTCCTCGAGCCAGAGATCCTCGAGCCATGGAACCACCAGCGGGCTGTCCGATTGCCCGAGCCACACGAGCAGGGCGGCCAAATAGTCTCGGGGCTGCTTCACACGGCTGTGCAGGTGCCTGGCCAACCGCCGGACGGCCCGCTGGCGTTCGCGCCGGACCTTCGGGACGGCCTCTTCCGCCAGCAGACCGTACCGCATCCGCTCCTCGATGTCCACGCCCGCGAGCCACCCGGCGAACGGAGGCGTGTCGTGCGTCCCCACGAGGGCCATGTCCGTACCGCTCGGGGGGGTCACCGGGGGAGGCTTGGATGCCTGAAACTGTGCCAGATACATCCCCCAGATTCGATGCCGTGGAAGTGCGTGGTCGATCTCCGGAGGAACGGTGCCCAGGTTCTCGCCCACGACCTCGCACCGATGTCGGTGCGACTCGAGCGTGAGGATGGCAAACAGTTCCTCCGCGGGGTACGACACATACGTCCCTTGGTCCAGTGCGAAACCGTGGGGAATCCAATAGAGCCGGGTCCACGCCATGACGTGGTCCACGCGGAGCACCCCGGCCACCGATGCCTGGGCGGCAATTGATGCGGCCAGGTAGCGGTGACCTTCCCGGCGTGAGGCCTCGGGGAGCACCGGTGCGAATCCCCAGTCCTGCCCGCTCGGGAACCCCCGGTCGGGTGGCGCACCGACCGACATCCCTTTGCCAAAGAGCGCCTGCCGGGACCAGGGATCGTAGCCGTCGGGGTGACCGCCCACCGCGAGGTCCAGGCCAAGGCGCAAACCGTCGGTTTCCAGCCGCCGCCGAAGCGCGTCGAGCTGGCCGCGCACCATTGTCTGTGCCACGAGATGGAACCGCTCTTCCTCGGGATCGATGTCGTCGGTGGCGAGGGTTCCCGAGCGCGCACGCTCGGGCCAGGCGCGCCAATTCCTGCCGAGCCGGGCCTGGGCACCGCGAAAGCGGGCGTAGCGGATCAGCTCCTCGTCCAGGGTGGACAGGTCGGGTGCACGAATGCCGGCGAGTGCCGCGCGCACTTCGCCGTCCGCGCGCGTCACGTCCAGCGTGCCGGGCCGCGACACGGGCGGAGCGGCGTCGCCCAGGTCGAGGATGAGCTCCGACCAGAAAAGGCGGCTCACGGCCGAGTACGGGCTGGGTTCAGGATCGTCCGTGTTGAAGGTGGGCAGCAATGGGAGGAGCATCACGAGATCGCCGCCCAGCTTCCCCACCCATCGGCAGAGCGACTCGAGATCCCGCAGGTCGCCCATCGAGCGGCTGCGCGCCGAGCGCAGCGCGGCAAGATGCGCGCCCACGCCCCAACTGCGCCGCGATCCGGGCCGGCGCCATGCGTGCTCGGGCGCGGCAATCACGGTGCAGGCTTCGGTGGTACGCGAGGACGCGACCGTGAGGCGATGGTAGCCGAATGGGAGAGGCTGCCGCGCGCGCAGTTGCGCCGTGTGCGCATCCACTCCGAGCTCGACGGCGCCGCCGGTTTCCAGCATGAGCTCCGCGCGGACCGCCCGCCGCCGCGGGATTGTCACTGGTGGCAGCGTGCCGTCCCATGCGACCAGGACCGGCGGCAGGTGGCCGCGCCGCCGGCCGGTGCGGTGCGCCCGGAGAGCGGCAGCCGCGTCCGCGGGCCCCGCGACCGGCGCGCCGAGTGCGGCGCAGACGCGCACGAGCGTCTCGGGAGCCACCATCACACGCCGGCCGAGTCCGTCCTTGTAACGGGTGTGGATCCCCATCGCCTTGGCGAGGGACGTGAGGGTCCTCAGCTCATCCATGCCGTTCCGGGGTTCGCGTGCAGCGCAAGTGCGTCCGCACGCGTCATATCTGGGTGCCTGCGTGGATCGCGACCGCGTTGCGGGCCTCGAGATCCAGTTGCACGTGGCCGTCCGCGTCGACCACGATGGTTCGCCCGGCGCAGGATCCGGCTGAGGCGCCCCCGGTCAGCGCATCGCAGTACGTGCCCTGCGGGAGTGGTGTCGGCACATCGATGGCGACCGTCGCGTCCTCGAGGTTGATCGCGACGAACCCGAGATCTCCCCGTGAGAACGCGATCGCGTTGGCGCCATTGTCCCACCACCCGTTGATGCCGGCTCCGGCGACGGCGCGGCGGAACCCGACCATGCCGCGGATGACCGGGTCGCGGTGTTCGCAGACCCAATCGCCCGGCGCGGCCGTCTCGAGGCTCGACGCGCAGCTCACGTCGTAGGTGTTCCCGTCGGCGTCGGACGGCGGACCCAACGAGTTCTGTGACGGACAGCTGAACACATAGCTCGAAAGGATGGACGGATATCCATACGGCTGCGCGAGCATCCAGACGTTGGCCAGGCGGAACACGTCTCCGTCGCGGTAGCTGATGCCGCACTGATGTTGCGTGTCGTGGTTCTGCAGGAATACCACGGCCTTGGCGGAGGGCATGAGACCCCAGGCCGCTTCCGAGAATCGGTTGCCTTCGGTGCCATTGGGATTGAGCTGCGCGATGTACTCGCCGCCCACATGCCGGAACTTGTTGCCCACGCCGACAAACGTGAACTCCGTGATGTCGGCGGCGCCGCCGGAACCGTACCCGACACCGTAGAAGTCGCGTGGTGCCAGCGCTTCCCCGAACCCGGAGCTGATCTCGAGGAACACGTACGGCAGTGGTCGCCCCTCGCCGGCGAGAGTCAGGTTCACGCGGTCGATGACGTCGTCGAGTTCCACCTGCTGGATATGCTTGGCGGCATCGACGCGGAAACCCGCCACGCCCAAGCGGGCGAGCATGATCAGATAGTCGGCGATCTTCTGCCGTACCGAGGGGAGGCCGGTGTGCAGATCCGGCAGCGAGAACAGCTCGCACTCCTGCACGTTGGCGGCGCTCTGATAGTTGGTGAGTGCGCAGGGCGGGTGAAAGTCAGTCGGTGTATACAAACCCGGGTACTCGTACTTCGAATACTGCGTGCCGTTGCTGCCGACCCCCGGGCTCGGGTAGTTCGTCATGTGGTTGATCACCGCGTCAACGATGATGCCGACGCCAACCGCCTGACAGCGGTCCACCATGTCCGTGAACTCCGTTCCGGTGCCCGATCGGCTGCGTTCGACGCTGTAGCTCACGGGCTGGTATCGTTGGCTCCAGTCGTGGCTCGGAACGATGCTGTGCTCTTGCGGCGGCGAAACCTGGACGGCCGCGACGCCGGCCGGACCGAGCACGGTTTCACACTCCGAAGCGATGTCGGTCCACTTCCACTCGAACAGGTGGACCACGACATCTCCGGCTGCCATGTGGCCGCTCGGTCGGTAGGTGGGATCCAGCGTCGGCCGTTGAATCGGTGGTCCACCTCCGCCGGGAGGTTCGGTCGCGTCGCCGCACCCGCCGCTGCCGAACAGACAGAGGCCCACCAAGGTGACGAACGTGGCGGCGCGACGCCGGGCGATCATGGAAACGGACCTCCTGAACGAGCCATCAGCCCGACCGCCGAGCGGCGGCCGAGCTGATGGGGTGATGCACGTCTGCGATCCGGGGCCGGCACGGAGCCCTCCCCGGTCAGTACCCGGTGTTCTGCGTCAGATTCGGATTGGCTGTCAACTCCGACGCTGGAATGGGATACAGCGCACGGTAGTCGGCAAGCGCGCCTCCAGCCGCCGTTCCACCTTTGAACGCCCAAACGTACGTCGCGCCGGTGTATTGCCCGAAGCGGATCAAGTCCTGCCGGCGATGTCCTTCCCAGATCAGCTCACGCCCACGCTCGTCCAAAACGAACTGCAGCGTCAGCTCTCCAGCGGTGATGTCGCCGCTGTTGTCGCCGTAGGCACGCTGGCGAAGGGCATTGACGTAGCCCAGCGCCGTTGCGGCACTACCACCGCCACCGCGGAGTTGGGCTTCCGCATACATCAGGTACGCATCGGCCAGGCGGAACATGGGGTAATCCGTGTCCGCATGTGTCGGGTGCGACCCCGCGGCGCCCGTGGACGTGACGTTCTTGTACTTCGGGAACGCGTATCCATGCGAGAAATCGCCGAGGTTGGTCACGGCCATATTCTGACCGTTGGTATAGAAGATGTCCGCCCGCCCGTCAGGACCGCCGGCTCCACCCTCGTAGAGGCTGACCGACTGCTGGGTGACCCGCAGGCCCCACCAGGCGAAGTCCAACCCGTAATCGGCGGGGTTCATGGCCCCTCCGACCGACGCGTGGGAAATGAATGTTGTGCCGCCCCAGGTCTGGGTATGCACGCCGTCGAACGGCACCGCGAAAATGATTTCCGGTGACGTGTGGTTGTCGGCCAGGAACATGTCCTGGTAGTCGGGATCCAACGAGTACGGCCCGGCAATCACGGTCGAGATTTCCGTCAAGGCCTCGGCGGAGTGATCACTCGCACCGTACACCGCGGCGTTCAGGTAGAGCTTGGCCAGGATCATCGCCAGCGTGCCCTGATCGGCTCGACCGTATTCCGCCGCGCCGACGGCCGGAAGCGCGCTGCGAATCGCGGTCAGCTCGCTCTCGACGAAGTTGAAGAGTGCCAAAGTCGTGGCCTGATCCGGCGGTGGCGAGCCCGCCTCATAGTCCTCCGTCACCAGCGGGATCGAACCGTAGAGATCCAGGCCATGCCAATAGCTCAGTGCGCGCAGCAAGCGAGCCTCCGCCCGGTACTGCGGGATCTCGGCGATGTTCTGGTGACCTCGCGTCGTGAGGACCTCGGTCGTCGTTTCGCGCAGGAACTCGTTCGCCAGCGCGATTTGGAAGAAGATGCGGTAGTACATCGCCCCGACGAACTGATTCGTGGAGGCCCACTGTCCCGTCACCATCTCGGGGAGACCCGCATCGCCCCATCCGATGACGGCTTCATCCGTCGGCAACTCCTGCAGCTGCCACAAGCCGCGGATGTATTGTCCGAAGCCCTCGTCGATCCCTTCGATATCCGGATTGCCGTGCGGACCGGTTTGCCCGCTCAGGGCGAGACCGGCGTACAGCTTGGCCAGGAAGGACCGGTACGATGCCACGTCCGTGAAGATATTGCCGCTCGTCACCGTGCTCTTTGGTTCGACCAGCAAGTCGGTACAGCCGCTCATGCTCAGCCCGATCGCCACCGCGGCGATCGTGAGGCCGGCTCTGCGTCCGATGATTCGCATAATTCTGTCCTTTCGTAGATCCGCAGTCAGCCTCAGAACCGCACGCTCAGGCCACCCGTGAAGGTGCGCGAACGCGGATAGAGGTTGTTGTCAATGCCATTCACACCGGCCAGGGGATCGACCCCGCTGTAGCCGGTGAGCGTGAACACGTTTTGCACGACGGCAAAAATCCGCATGTCATGTCCCGCGGGCAGTCTCAACGTGTACCCGATCGCGAGGTTGTCCATGCGAAGGAGCGACGCGTTCTCCACGTAATAATTGGAGAAGTACTGCTCGCGCTCGAACCCGGTTTCCAGCACCGACGCATGCAAATTGTTCGGGGCGCCCACATACGAGAGTGCGCGGTAGTGCCCGAAGTTCGACGCCACGTTGTTGTAGACGTAGTTACCGAGATACGCACGTAGCGTGAAGCTGGCATCGAAATTCCCCCAACCGAATCGCGAGCTGTGGCCGAAGCTCCACGTGGGGTCCGGGCTGTGAAAGGCCACCCGGTCGTCCTGGTTCACGATGCCGTCCGAATTCTGGTCCACGTAGATGTCGGTCTCGTCGATGGTGCCGTCGCTGTTCTCATCCGACCACAGCGGCTTCCCGTTCGCGTCCAGCTTGTGCTCGTAGACGTAGAACGCGTTGCGCGGCGAGCCGGGCTGCAACACCTGGATCTCGTTGCCGACCGCGCCGCCGATAGCGCCCGTGAGGATCGCTTCGGCGCCGCCATACGGATTGATCTCCAAAATCTTGTTGGCGTTGGTGGACGCGTTGAAGTCTGCGGTCCAGGAGAAGCCACCACCCCGCCCCTCGGCGATCACGGCGCTCAGCAGGAACTCGAGGCCGCGGTTTTCGAGCGAGCCGATGTTGGTCGTGATGAAGTTAGACGTGAACGTTCCGGCCGCGACCGGGACCCGGAAGATCAGGTCGTTGGTCTTCTTGTGGTAGTAGTCGATGGCGCCGGTAAACCGGTTGTCCGCCAGGCCGAAGTCGAGGCCGATATTGTAGGACGTCGTGGCCTCCCACTTGATGCCGCGGTCCGCCGCGCCGGGCCGGATCGTCGTGACGTAATCATTGCCGAACTGGTATTGAGCCGTCCCCTCACCAATGGCGTACGACGGGTACTGCTGGTAGTTGCCGAACGCCTGGTTCCCGTTTTTCCCCCACGACAGGCGAAGCTTGAGATCGGAGAACAGCCCCCAGTTCCGCAGGAATCCCTCCTCCGAAAGCCGCCAGGCGAACGCTGCCGACGGGAACATGCCCCACTGTTCGTCGGGGCCGAACTTGGACGAACCATCTCGGCGCAAGCTCAGCGTCAGCAGGTAGCGATCGGCCATCGTGAAGTGCGCGCGACCGAAGAACGAGATGAGACGACTCTCGTCCACGAAAATCGTCTCTCGATACTGGTCGGCGGCCGGAATACCCGCCGTGCTGAGATAGTCGAAGCTCAAGCCCTGAGCCTCGAAATACGGATACTCCGCGTTCGACGTCTCGTACGAATACCCGCCGGTGAAATCGAAATCCGTCCGCAGGGACTCGAACCGGTGGCTGTAATTGCTGAACACGTCAAACAGCGCGTTGGCCTGTGTCGCATTGGAACGGCTCACGAACCCGGGAAGACCGCTCTCGGCCTGGCCGCGCAGGTAGGTCGGCTGGAACGTCTGGCGCTCGGCCTTGGTCGCATCGTAGCCGAATCGCATGTTCGCGGTGAGTCCCGGAACGAACGGAATGTCGAACTCCGCCTCGACGTCACCGACCGTGCGATAGGTCGTGCCGTAGTCGGTCGTCAAATTCAACGCGGCCACGGGGTTGTTCAGTGCCGTGGCGTAGTCGTACCACTCGAAATACCCGCCGTAGGGGCTGTTAGCATCCTCGATCGGCTGAGTCGGTGCAAAAATGGAGGCGGCACCGATCACTCCAGGTGTGAAGTCATCGTTGAGCCTCGCGCCCCGAAGATCCGCCGTCACCTGGAGGCCTCCGTCGAAGAAGCGGTGACGGAAGCCCAGACCGACCGTGGTCTTTTCCGTCTTGGAGCGCCGGATGACGCCGCCCTGACTCAGGTATCCGAGCGACAACCGGTAGTCGAGGTCATCGGTCGCCCCGGCAAAGGACACGTTGTGCTCCTGCCCAACACCGGTGCGCTGGATGGCGCCGCGCCAGTCGGTATTCTCACTGCCGAGCAGGCTCATGGAGGACGGCGCGTACTGCTGCACGGCGGCCTTGAACTGATCGACCGTCAGCATCTCCGGCACACGATCAATCACCGAACCTGACACGGTGCCGGTATAGCTCAATTGGCTACCCTGGCGGCCGGCCGTGCTCGTGCCGCCCTTGGTCTCGATGATTACCACGCCGTTGGCGCCTCGAGAACCGTAAATGGCCGTGGCCGACGCGTCCTTCAGGACGGTGATCGATTCCACGTCGTCGGCGTTGATGAAGTTCAATGGGTTGCGTCCCGCGGATATCCCGCCTCCGACGGACAGCGGCATGCCGTCGAGGACGAACAGCGGCTCATTGCTGCTGGTCACCGACGTCCCGCCGCGGATGCGGATCGAGATGCCACCGCCCGGCTCACCACTGTCAACCACACGCACGCCGGGGACCTTGGCCTGGATGAGCTCCTCCGGGCTGATCACGCGGCCGGGGTTGAATTCTTCGGATGAAACCGCCTGGATGACGCCCGTCAGATCCTTACTCATCTGCTCGCCGTAACCCGAGATCACCACCATCTCGAGCTGCACGGCGACGATCTGCATGGGGATCTCGATTTCGGCCACACCGCCGGCCGTGACGGCCACGGTGTCGAACGCCGCGCGATACCCCACGCGTGTGAACCGCACCACGTAGGTTCCCACCGGCACGCCGGCGAACACCACGCGGCCGTCCGCGTCGCTGAGTTCCGTGCGCCCGGCCAGCGCGACCGCCACGCTCGGAAGCGGCGCGCGCGACCCGGCGTCGACTGCTCGTGCTCGGACCGTGCCCGTTTGGGCCTCGGCGGGAACCGCGAACAATGCGCTGACGCCGAGCGCGATCAGTATGTGACGAATTCTGATCATGAGTGTGCCTCCACTGCTTGTGAGATGCTGCCTCGCTCCCCGTCCCCGGACTCGGCGTCGCGGGGTGGGGCTCGACGGGAACGTTCGAGGATCGCCAGAGAGCTCTGTGGAAACCACATGCTTTGGCTGAACTTTCGTTTAATCGGGTAGGTCCTGTCGGAATTCTGGCGATTCGGACGCGACCCCGCAACCCGACCGGCCGGGGCGGAGAGTGGTTCCCCCAGCAGCAGCACTCCTCCGCTTGGTTATCCGCCCGACCAGCCCCTCTCGGGCGGGGGTGTGTCGCCTGCCAATGTGGCGGTTCCGAGAGTAGCGGCGGCGCCCCCCCCAAGGCCGCCGCGGCGCGCGACGGGCTCAAAGCCCGATCGGGCGCGCGCTCGGCTCAGCGGTGCGAAACCGCGCTCAGGAAGTCTGCTTGGTGAGAAACACCGTCTGGGTCGGGTACGCAAACTCGATGCCTTCCCGCTCGAACGCCTCGTGGATCCGTAGGTTGATTGCCTGCTGGATGTCCATGTAGACGGGGTATTCCGGCACCGTTACGTAGTAGACCGTCTCGAAGGTGATCGCGGAATCGCCGTACCTGGCGAAGTGCGACCGGTCGAACCGCGTCTGGGGCTGCGCTTCGACCGCCTCGCGGATCATTTGTGGGATACGCTCGAGCTTCTCGCGCGGGGTCTGATACGTGACGCCGATGGTGAACAGCGCGCGCCGTTCCGCCATCCGGCCGAAGTTGCGGATGCGGCTGCCCAGGAGATCGCTATTCGAGAAGACGAGCTGCTCTCCCGAGAGGCTCCGCAGCCTGGTGGTCTTGAGTCCCACATACTCCACCGAGCCCATCATGTCGCCCACGGCGAGGAAGTCGCCGATCACGAAGGGCTTATCAAGTACAATCGACAGCGAGGCGAAGAGATCACCGAGAATGTTCTGCACCGCGAGGGCGACCGCGATCCCCGTCACGCCCAGCCCCGCCACGAGCGCGGTGACGTCAATCCCGAGGTTGTCGAGTCCCAGGAGGAGCACCACGACCCATGTGGCGAGTCTGCCCAGGAATCCGACGGCCGCCAACGTCGTGACCGCCGCGCGATCGTCCTCCAGCCGGAGCTTACGATAGACCGCGAGCCATGCCCCCAGCCCCCGGTTGACCCAGAGCCCGCCCTGCACGATCAGCGCGATGACGGTGACCCTGCTGACGAGCCCGTGCACGCTGCTGGACAGTTCGAGGCCGCGGGTTGCGACGAACACCGCCACCACGAGCATGAACAACGCGTTGGTCGCCCCGAGGACATCCGCCAGGACATCGTCCCACGGCGTGTCCGTGCTTGCGGCGGCCCGGGTGATGCGACGAACGAGCCATCGGGTCACGAACCGAAGGAGGACGAAGGTCCCCAGGCCAACAGCCGTCGCGACGAGCCAGCGGCTCAGCGGCATGGACATGATGGGCGTGTCGAAGAATGTCATGGGCGAAAGGGGGATTCCTCGATTGCAGTGACGAGCGCGGGATGCCCGTATACTAACGCGTTGGCTCCGCCACGGCAGCGAGGGATGCGCCGTCATCGCACCCCGCCCTTGTGGCTTCCAACGCGTTCCACGAAGTTGAGAGTAACATCCCGCAGCGGTCTGCACCGTCCGCAGCCAGTGCACACCCCACGATTGTCCACCCGAGCGGTCGGTGCATTGGCAATGCGTGTTCCTCGGAGATCCCGAGACGCGGGCAGCCGTTGCGGGTGGAGGGCCGTGAATGCGCGTACTCCTCGTCAATCCCCGGTGTCCTGAGAGCTTCTGGAGCTTCAAGTGGGCGGTGGACACGGTGCTGTCCGGCAAGCGATCCCTGAATCCACCGCTGGGCCTCGCGACGGTTGCCGCGCTGTGTCCCCCCGACTGGGATGTGACAATCGTCGATGAGAACGTGGAGTCGGTGCCGCTCGCGCCCGTGGCTGACGTGATCGGCGTGTGCGGGATGGGTGTGCAGTTCCCGCGGCAACGTGAGTTGCTCAATTACTATCGCGGCAAGGGGTACTTCGTCGTGGCAGGTGGGAGCTATGCGTCGCTGTGCCCGGAGGCGTACGAGACGATCGCCGACAGCGTCATCGCCGGGGAGGCCGAGTATGTCTGGCGAGAGTTCTGCGACGATTTCAGTGCCGGGAGGCCCAAGCGACGCTACCACGAGACCGGCGTCGTGGCCCTGGCCGATTCGCCCGTGCCGCGGTTCGAGTTGCTCAGGCTCGATCGGTACCGCTCGGTGAGCCTGCAGTTCTCGCGCGGCTGTCCGTTTCGGTGCGAGTTCTGCGATATCATCGTAATGTTCGGTCGCCGACCTCGCACGAAATCGCCGAGCCAGATCGGCCTGGAGCTGGACAAGCTGCGCCAGCTCGGCGTGCGGAGCGCGTTCTTCGTCGACGACAACCTGATCGGCGACAAGCGGGCTGCCAAGGACCTCCTCCGCTTTCTCGCGCAATACCAGCGCGAGCACGACTACCGCTTCGATTTCGGGACCGAGGCGTCCATGAACCTCGCTCAGGACGACGACCTGTTGCGCCTGCTGCGGGACGCCCGCTTCGGGTGGGTGTTCTTGGGAATCGAGTCGCCGGACGTCGCGAGTCTGAAGGAGACGAAAAAGTTCCAGAACACGCGGCAAGACATGCTGAGCGCGGTGCGTCGTATCTATGCCCACGGCATCGAGGTGTTCGGTGGGTTCATCGTCGGGTTCGACAACGACTCAGCCGACACGTTCGAGCAGCAATACCGGTTCATCACGGAGTCGGGCATTCAGGGCGCGATGGTCGGGTTGCTCACCGCGTTGCCGAAGACACCGCTGTACTACCGTTTGGAGAAGGAGGGGCGGCTCCTCCCGGGAGGCAACAGCAGCGACAATACCAAGCAGGGCACGAACGTCATACCGCTGCGCATGAAATATGACGAGATGGTCGAGCGCTACCGCGGGCTCTATACGCGGTTGCTCGCCTACCGCAACATCGCGGACCGGATTAGGAACAAGGTCAGGTTCATCCGGACGCCACCGGCCGCCCGGGACGAGTCATGGATCGCTAGGCTCCGGATCCTTCGGCGCCTCCTGATGCGCGGCTTGCTTCCCGGCGGGCCGCCGCGGCTGTTTCAGTTCCTCCGGTCGCTGCCGATTCATCGGCCGCGATTCATCCCGCTCGCCGTGCGGGACTGGATCGTGGGATTGTCGATGCGCGACTACGTCGAGCGGCACTACGGGACGCAGGTGGGGGAGTTGGGCACCGTGGCGCGCCACCGGATGGCGCGGATCGAGCGAGCGTTTCGCCGCTACGTGCAGGGGGGTGCCCTGGAGGTGTCGATCGTCGATGCGAAGGACGCCGTCTCCAACCTGTCACTTTCCCTGCGCGGCTGGCTGGATCGACGGTTCTACCGACGCGCCGGCAGCCACCTGGAAAAGGTCCTGACCCGCACCACGGCGTCGATCACCCTGCGCGTCGAGGTGTTGCACGAGACGCATCAGCGTCACCTGCGACGGCTCCTCAAGCGGTTAGCCCGGTATGGCGACCGTGTATACGTCGCGGTGCATGACGAATTGAAGGACAAGGTCGTTGTCGACTCGTCCGTCTTCCGTGTGATCCTGGAGTACTGACGGCGGTCACAGGTCGATCGAAGACGAGCGCGGCTGGCTGCCACCGAGGCGCCCCCCGAGCGCTCCGGCTGCATGTTCGGGGGGCTTCCAGGTTCCAAGGCTGGTATTCTGGGCCGTTCCCTGGTATCATTCCCGCCGTAGTACGAACCGCGAGCTGGTATCCTCTTCGTAGTTGTGGACGGTCCCCGCTTGGGAACGAACAGGGGCGCACCGTTATCCCGTCGATTCACTCCCTAGGTTCACACAATGAGACGCGCACGACGTGCCGGTGACATCGGTGTCGCCCGGCGTGTTTGCGCAGACACACACGAGAGTTGGTCTTTTGCACACGTCGTTCCAATCCATGGGCCTCGTGCCCGAACTGCTGCGTGCCCTCGATGACGAGGGATACGCTACACCCACACCCATTCAGCATGAAGCCATCCCCATCGGGTTGGCCGGCCGCGACCTGATCGGATCGGCCCAGACCGGCACGGGCAAGACCGCCGCGTTCCTGCTGCCGATCCTCCAGCGCCTCAAGGCCGGCCGCCGCGGCGCGCTGCGCGCCCTGATTCTGGTGCCCACTCGCGAGTTGGCCGAGCAGGTGTTCACGAGCGCGCAAGTGTACGGTCGTCACACCGGCGTTCGGTCCGCGGCCGTGTACGGCGGCGTCGGGATGGACCCACAGATCCGCGCGCTGCGCCGCGGCACGGACATCGTGATCGCGACGCCGGGCCGATTGCTCGACCACATGGGTCGCGGCCACGTCGACGCCTCGCACCTCGAAGTCCTGGTGCTGGACGAGGCGGACCGCATGCTGGACATGGGCTTCGCGCCCGACGTGCAGCGCATTCTCGACGCCCTGCCGGCGAAACGGCAGACCATGCTGTTCTCCGCCACGATCTCCCCGGATGTAGACCGCCTGGCCAGGCGCGCGCTGAACGATCACGCGGCGGTCGAAATCGGCCGCCGGGCCCAGGCGGCCGACGGCCTGGAGCACATTCTGGTCGCGGTGGATAAGTCGTCCAAGCGGCACGCGCTGGGCCGGTTGCTGCGCGAGACACCCGAGCGTGGCCGCACGCTCGTGTTCACGCGCACCAAACACGGGGCCGACCGCCTGGCCCGGCAGCTGCGGACCGACGGCAACCGCGTCGCCGCGCTCCACGGCGGCAAGACGCAGAGCGCCCGCAGCAAGGCGCTCGACGGATTCCGACTGGGGTCGTCCCCGATCCTCATCGCGACCGACGTGGCCGCGCGGGGGATCGATGTCGACGGCATCGTCATGGTCGTGAACTACGACGTGCCGAATGACCCGGAGGTGTACGTGCATCGCGTCGGACGCACTGCCCGCGCCGGGGCGGCGGGCGTGGCGATTACGCTCATGTCACCGGACGAGTGGCTGCAGATGCGGGATATCGAGAAGCTGATGGGTCGCACGTTGACGCGAGAGGTCCTGCCCGGACTGGAACCGGGCGTCGCGCCGATGCAGCCACGCGAACGGCCGGTGGCGGCCGCCAAGCGGCCGGCGTCACCGCTGCGGTCGCGCCAGGGAGCGGCGCGGCGGCGGTAGCCGCCGGAAAAGCGTACAATACAGGCGGTGGGACGTGGGGCAATCCGGCTGATCATCACGGAGAGGTTACATGGCGAGTCGATATTTGGTCGAGCACCGGCACATCACCCTGGGCGATCGCGAGTTTCACTTCGTGTCGTATGAAGGCGAGCCGGCCAAGCCGGCGCGCAATCAGCCCGGGACGGCGGATAAGTGGTTCCTGGTCAACGCCGGGTACCGGCGCGAGGTGATGATGCAGGATCCGGAGCACACGCCCGAAGACATCGACCGGCTGCTCACTGAATGGATCGAAGCGCATTTGCTGACGGAGGTGTCACGCGTATGAGCCGCGCGAGGATGAAATACACCGATCGGTTCGGATACGATTGGGTGGTCCGGATCGAGCGTAGCACGAGCGCCGCCAAGCGCGTGACCTTCACTTGCGGCAAATGTCAGCTCGTGGTCACCGGCGAGGTGGTGGGCGACCGAGCACTCACGACCATGGAACTGAAGGACCTTTTCTGCGAGGCCGAACGCGTGTTCGAAGCTGAGAACGAGGTGTGGTACGTCGGGTATCGCCAGCGGTCGGGCGCTGGTGGGCGCGTCCAGGGCGGCCTCTACACGCGGTTCCGCTCCGAGGACGACGAGGTGCGCTACGCGCGGGAAATGCTCCTGTTCCGCCAAATGGCCGAGGGTGACCTGCTGGAACACCTGGCCGTGGCGAGGCAGGGGGTCTAGCGAATCGCGGTCCCGCGACCGCGATCCTAAGGCTCCCGCACCACCAATCCGCCGAGCATCACGAGGCGGATGTTCCGCAGCGCGCTGATGTCGGCGGTCGGATCGCCGTCGACCGCGATCAGGTCCGCCAGCAGCCCCGCGCGCAAGGCGCCCCGACTGTCGTCGAGGCCCAGGATCGTCGCATTGCCCGAAGTGGCGGCGACCAGGGCGTCATGCGCGCTCATGCCGTATTCCACCATCAGTTCCAGCTCGCGCACGTTGTCGCCGTGCGGATACACGCCGACGTCGCCTCCGAAACACATAGGCACCCCGGCCTCGAGCGCGAGCCTGAACATGGTGCGCTTGGCCTCGACCCGAGCGGGTTCCGAATCCACGCCCTTCCGCCACCCGGCATACTGCGCCGTCGCATCGGTCGCGCCGAGCGTGGAGCACAAGGCGACGCGGTGGGCGGCCATCAACTGAAATACCTCGGCGGTCCCGCCATCGCCGTGCTCGATCGTCCGCACGCCCGCGAGGGTGGCGCGCCGCATGCCTTCGGCGCTCGCGGCGTGCGCGACCACGGGGCGACCGCTGCTTCCCGCCACGGCGACGATGAGCCGCAGCTCGTCTTCTGTGAACGTCGGACGCGCCTCGCCGGCTGGTCCCCACCGGTAATCGGCGTAGACCTTGATCCAGTCGGCGCCGCGGCCGGCCTGGTCGCGCACGACGCGGGTCAGCGCATCGACGCCGTCTGCCGCCTCGGCGCCGAGCGGTAGCGACCATTCGGGGGCGCCGGTGGGTCCGTAGCTCCCGGTCGCCACGATGGCCCGCGTCGTCACCAGCATGCGCGGACCCGGAATAATGCCCTGCGCGATCGCGTCCCGGAGCCCGACGTCCGCGTAGCCGGCTCCTTCCGTGCCCAGATCGCGCGTGGTCGTCACCCCCGCGAGCAGGGTCGCGCGGGCCGCCACCGTGGCGCGCGCCACGTGCAGCGCCAGCGGTTCGTGCAGCACCTGATCCGTCCATGGTGTCTCGTCATACGGATGAAGCAGCAGGTGGGAGTGTCCCTCGATCAGGCCGGGCAGCAACGTCATCCCCGGCAGCTCCACCACACGGGCACCCGCCGGCCGGGCGGCGGCCGGCCGGGCGGCGCCGACCGCTCCTACGCGCTCGATGTGCGAGCCGCGCACGACGACCTCCCACCCGGGATGCACGGTCTGGCCGTCGAACACGCGGGCGGGGCGCAGTACCACGGGAGTCTGCGCGCTGGCGATGGATGCGAAGACGAGACCGAGGGGAACGAGCGATCGCATTGCCGTGTGCTCCGGAGGAGGTATGGTTAAAGTATGGCACGAGGGACGGGCGGAATGGGGTCCGGGAGTCCATTTCGGGGAGAGACTCATGGCGGAAGCCAATTGGCATGATCTGGGTCCGGTCGAGCAGTTCCGGGCCACACCGCTCCAGCAGTTGCGCGTCGGCCGCACGGCCATCGCCCTGTCGTATCACGACGGGCGGTTCGGCGCCATTTCGGGCGTGTGCAATCACGTGGCCGGGCCCTTGGGCGAAGGCCGACTCGACGGGGCGTACGTCGTGTGCCCCTGGCACCAGTACAAGTACCACTGCCGCACCGGGGAGGGTGAGCCCGGCTTCGAGGTGGATCGCGTGCCCCGCTACGAGCTTCGCGAGGAGGGTGGCCACCTGTTCGTCAACCTCGAGGCGGCGACCAAGCGCGGCAAACCGCCCCACGATCCCCATCCGTTGACCCGCCGCGACCCGCGCGCGGATGGCCCCAGCAGGGTGTTGGGCGTCTCGACGACCGTGATGGACCTGGCCAATCCCCGCTATTCGACCTCGGACGCGCTGCTCGAGAGCGCGTTGGCGCATGCCCGGGAGACCCTCGGGGCCGACACGCAGCTCATCAAGTTGAACGAACTGCGATTTCGCGCGTGCGAGGGTTACTACTCGAAGAGCGCCGAGGCGTGCACGTGGCCGTGCTCGATCACGCAAATGGACCAGTCCGATCAGATGGAACGCGTGTACGAGGCCTTCGTCCACTGGGCCGACGTGATCCTGGTGGCCACGCCGATCCGCTGGGGCATGCCGAGTTCGCTCTACTTCAAGATGGCGGAGCGCTTGAACTGCGTGCAGAATCAGATCACCCTGCGTAATCGGGTGCTCATGCGTAACAAGGTCGCGTCGTTCATCATCACCGGGGGCCAGGACAACGTGCAGGCCGTCGCCGGGCAGTTGCTGATGTTCTTCGCGGAGTTGGGCTGCGTGTTTCCGCAGTTCCCGTTTATCGCTCACACGCGCGGGTGGACGGCGGAAGACATGGAGCAAAACGTGGTGTTCGTGTGGGAGAGCGAGGAGCTTCACATGGCGGCGCGAGACCTCGCGGGCCGCAGCATAGGTCTGTCCCGTGCGCTTATCGATTCGGACGTCAGCGCGGCAAAGATCAACCGGGCGGGACGCAAGGCCTCTCGGCGGATGCACGCGAAAGCAGCGGAAGACGCGGAGGCGTGATGCAGAAGCCGTGGTATGTGCCGAATGGTGCGGCGGTCGTGCTGTTCGTTGCTTGCACGGAAGCCTCCGTGCCGCCGCCAGTGACCGTCACCACGCGTGACAGCGTGGGGATCGTGATTGTCGAGAACCGGATGGACACCGCGGAGATTCGCTCCGGGTGGGCTCTGGGCGGCGAGCCGCTGCTCACGATCGGCGGTGTGGACGCCCCGGAGTCGCAACAGCTGTTTCGGGTGAGTGGCGCGCGACGTCTTGCGGACGGGCGGGTCGCGGTGGTGGACGGCGGCGAAGCCGAACTCCGGATCTACGATGCGCGGGGACGGCTCGAGCGCACGCACGGTCGCAGAGGCGAAGGTCCCGGAGAGTTCGAGTCTCCGGTGCTGGCAGGCTTGTTGACGTCCGACAGCCTTGTCGTCTACGACAGTCGGCTGCGTCGCGCGTCCGTGCTCCATGTCGATGGTGGATACGCGCGGTCGTACCTCATCGGTGAGGAGGGTGGGGGATATCCCGTCGTCATCGGCATCGCCGAGAATGGCGGGCTCGCCATGGGTGGTGGCATGCGATTCTCGAGCGCGGAGGGGTTTCCGACTGGACTGGTGCGGCCCAACTCGCGCTACGTGGTGCTCACGCCCGAGGGCGGCGTGCGTGGAGACTTGGGCGATGTCCCCGCCGCCGAGATGTTCGCGCGCACGGGGGGTGGAACCTTCCAGGCCTCCACTCTCCCGTTCGGTCGGAGGACCGTGGCGGCGGCGGGGCACGATCACCTCTGGCTCGGAACGGGGGACGCGTGGGAGATCAACGTCTACACCATGGACGCCACACTCACGCGCGTCGTGCGGTTCGACCGCGCGCGACAGCCCGTGACCGCCGAGCTTCGCGCGGCTTATCTTGCTGAGCGCCTGGCCGATGTGGACGACGAAGCCGAGGCGCGTGCCGCGCGTGCGTCGGTGGCCGAGTTGCCGATCCCGGGGTTGGTGCCGCCCTATGACCACGTGATGCTCGATGCGCTCGGCGACGTGTGGATCGGCGAGTACCTCCTGCCGGGTCAGCTGCATCGTACTTACACGATCGTCGATGCGCACGGAAGCGCCATCGGGCGCCTCACCCTGCCGTCACGCACCCGCCCGCTCGACATCGGGCCCGACTACGTCCTTGCGCAGACGCTCGACGAACTCGACGTGGAGCGACTCACACTGTGGCGGTTGGACAGGCCCTAGTGTGATGTACCGGGTTCGTTGCCTGGATCGCGAGTCCCGGTGGGTTCCGCAGGCCCCCTACTTCCTCGGCTGCAGCTTCCCGTCGACGATCTGCCGTCCGAACGCGAGGCTGTTCGCGACCGCGGCCCGCTTCGTCGCGTAGGTATTGGGCGCCCGGCATCGCCGCACGTCCGTGTCGTCGCCGGTTGGGGTAATACGCACTTCGAGCGTCCATTCCCGGTCGTCCACGCGCTTGGTCGTGGACTCGATCGTGTGTCCGTTATACTCAATCAAGTCGTTCATGCTCCTCCTGAGCCGGGGTCTCGGATTGCGCCACCTGGCGTGCCTGTGCCTTTTCCTCCGCGCGCCTGGCGCGCTTCTCCTGCTTGGCCTGACGTTTCTCGCGTTTGTCGGCTTCCCGCTTGCGCTTGGCCGCCGACAGTGGGCCACGTCTCGCCATCTCAGTCTCCGCCTTGGTCGGGGGATCGGAATACGTGTGCATCCAACCATTCGGTGAACGCGCGGTCGAGCGCCTCCGCGTCCACGCCGGGCTGGAATGGCATGACCTCCCACCGTGTGCCCGCGCTCATCAGCCACCATGCCGGGATCGTGGCCGGTTCCGCCCGTTTCACGTTGGCCGGCAGGCCCTCGTACGACACGAAGTGAAACTCGCGGCCGCGGTAGTGTAGCCGTCGCTGCTCGACCGTCGGTCGGCTCATCGCAGGTCTTCCATTGAACAGTGCGGCTCGAGGCCGTCGATGATGCGGCGTCCGAAGGCGTGGCAGCCACGAATGGCTGCTTGCTCGGTCCGAAAGCGCTTGGCGCCGCAAAACGCGCGTTGCTTCGTGCGGCCCGCGATGACGAGATCCAATGTCCATTGTCTGCTGCCACGGATCTCGAACGTACGGGGGGTGATCTTCCATCCGCGATAGGTGAGAGAGTTCATCGGCAGGGCCTCAGCGCAGTGCGGCTCGTCGCGTGCCTTCATCCGGGCGGTGCGCCCGGCGAGGGAAGGCCGCGTCGGTGGCGGCCCGTGCAGTCAGGACATGACGTCTCAGGGGCAAAGCTCTCCTCGATGTGTGCTATACTCCCACTCCATCCCAGTTGCCGCGAGGTCGTCGGGGCACACGCGATACGCCCCGCAAAAAAAGAAGCGGGATCAGCGCCGTGACGCATTCCCGCTTTCGGATCGTTATCCATCGGGCGACACGCGAACTTCGCCCGCGCTCGGAGCTTAGTCGGTTGCACTCGCAGAGTCAAACGAAAGCATGCTGAAATCCCCGTGGCTTCCCTTCCCGCCACGGCGAGGGTATCTTCTTGACAAGCCAAGAGGCGCTGTTCGAAGCGCCACAGACAACGAAACGGAATTGCAGGGGAACCGGCAACTGACGCGGTTCCCTTCTTGTATGGATAGCACGCCGCATCTGCGGCACCCCACCGCGGGGGAAACATCCGCGGATAACAGGATGGACGATCGGCCAGTGCGGACACTCCGGACTCCGACGCGCATCTAACATGAAGGAGCAGGTATGTCACGCATTACTGGCAAGGTGAAGTGGTTCAACGATCAGAAGGGCTTTGGTTTCATTACGCCCGACAACGGTGAAAAGGACTGCTTCGTCCACCACTCGGCGATCCAGGCGACGGGGTTCAAGACGCTTGGTGAAGGCGACGCTGTCGAGTTCGACGTCGTGCAGGGCGAAAAGGGCCCGGCCGCGCAGAACGTCTCGAAGATCAGCTAGGCGCTGAGTTCAGGACTGCTAGCGACAAACACAAGGGTCGCATCGAGCAATCGGTGCGGCCCTTGGTCGTAGGATGTAGGACGGTAGGAGAGTAGGGCAATACCTGGATCTTCGATCGCGAAGCTGCAATCGCTCATCAGCAATCGGCAGTTTCCCATCGCGGTCTGCAAAACGTCTCACGTCTCTATTGCTCCGCCCGGTTCCCGCTTGATCAGCGCGTCGAGCACTTCCTGCGACCGCCGCCGGCGGCGTTTGGTCTCGGCAAGGTCCACGACCCCGTCGGGCCACACGGCGACGCCGTCCTCACCGAGGGGCACGTTGAGCACGTCTCCTTCGGCGAGGCTGGCCGGAAGCGACACGATGGGAACGGTGAAGGCCCGCCCGTCGTCGCCGATGAGCACGGCCTTGTCCTTCTCGATCCGGTCAACTGCGAAATGGCTCGCGTTCATTGTTCCCTCCTGCGCGCCGTCGTCACCTCGTACGTCCCGTCGTCGCCGGCCACAATGGTCACCTGACCGTCGAGGTCGGTCCGGTAGACCTGCCGCGCCACCGATTCATAGTAGCGCAATGCCCACGGATCAGGATGGCCGTAGGTATTATCGCGGCCGCACGAGATGACCACCACCGCGGGCCGAGTGGCCGATAGCCACGCTGGCGTCACCGCATCCCGGCTGCCATGATGCGCGGCCTTGAGCACCGTGACGCGCGGCACGCCCAGCGTCATAAAGTACTGTAGCTCTTCCGCCTCGGAGTCGCCGGTGAACAAGGCTCGGAACTCGCCATACTCCACCAACACCCCGACGGATTGGTTGTTGTGTTCCAACGCGATCCCGCCACCGCCGGCGGCCAGATGCGGTGGCGGGAGCACCCGCAACGTTACGCTGCCCAGCGCGATCGACCGACCGGTGGCCCGCAGATAGGTGACGTCGGACTGCTCCAGCGTCCGCAGGAGATTCCCGTACGTGACCGTCGTGTGCGGCACGCCGTTGTCCAGGTAGTAGCGCACGGGATACCGCCACAAGACCTCCGCCATCCCCCCGATGTGGTCCGCGTGCGCGTGCGACGCGATGGCGACATCGATCGTGTCCACGTCGTGGGACTCGAGCAGTCCCACGATGGAGCCCTCTCCGGCATCGATCAGCGCCGTTCTCCCCTCTGGTGACCGGATGAGCACCGCGTCGGCCTGACCAACATCGAGAAACGTGATCGTGAGAGGCGGGCCGGCCTGTGCTCGGCACGCGGACGCGCAAGGGGCCAGCGCCGCGAGAACGGCGAGCATTCGTGCGAAGGACGCACGGCGCGGGGCACGGGAAGCGAGTGTTCTACTGCGCATGGCACCTAGGTCGAGACTCGAGATCATTCGTCGTCCGGCGTACGCCGTGCAGCGTGCAGCTTCCCGCGCCCCGCGTACCCCCGCACCCTCCTACCGTCTCACGTCTATGCTCATCACTCCTTCACCCGCGACGATGGGCCAGACCGGCGTCACCGAATAGCCCTGCCTGGTCTCTTCCAGCCCCCGCTCCGACTTGGCGACCGTGGCGATGGAGGCTTGCCACACCATGGCCGGCTCCGGACTGCAGTGCACGGCCACCTCCGTGGCGGAGGAGATCTCGGGCGCGAACCACGCGGCGTGCGGAAACGCCGACGGCTCCCAATCGTAGCGTACCGTGAGCGTACCGTCCGCCGCGAACCGCAATTCCTTCACGTGCAGGCGCTCGGAAAAGTGCGGGTGCATGCGGAGCAGCAGGGCGTCTTGCTCCGGCAGGATCTCGAGATCCACCGGCGCCGTAGCCCACGTGGCAAGCGGACGATACGTCGCGGTCTGGTAGTCGGCTTCCGTGACGTCGGGACCGAGCACGCGCTCGTCCAACAGCGAGCGCACGTGATGATCCACGGGCGGCATGCGATCGCCGCGCTGCGTGCCGGTCTCGTGGATGGGGTGGCCACCCTGGTTGTCGAGCGGTGCGTCGGGGTGCTCGTGGAGCTGGTGGTACGACTCGCGCCGGCGGGTCAGCACGTCCGCGTAGTTGGTTGCGTTCGCGAACAGGGTGTACTCCTCCACCGCGCCGCCCCGGGCGGGGCTCACGACGGCCGAGAAGTGCGCCGAGTGGATCCACAGCTCGTCCAACCCATCATTGTCGAAGTCGATGCGTTCGTAGGTGAGCGCTTCACCCGCGCGCAGCAGTTGCTCGGCGCGCGCGAGCTGCCGCCAGATGGCCGAGCGCAGGTGCGGGAGGTAGAGCCCGCCGAACACTCCGTGCCAGTAGGCGTCGTTGCACTGAGCACGGCCGATAGCGCGACGCGGTTCCTCGGCGTTGCCCCGCGCGCGGCACAACTCCGAGAGGCGCACCATCTTCTTGTGCATGCGGTTCGCCTCCGGATACTTGACCAGGAAGTTCCGCCAATGCGCGCCTCGGAGCAGCACCTTCGAGCCCGTCTCCAAGTGGTTGTGCTCTAGTGCGGCGTCGAGGCGCTCGAGCCGTTTGGCCGCCGGGACGCGCAGCGCCCAGGTCTCCATTTCGCGGTACGATGCGGTGGGCAAGTAGGCCAGGCCGAGGGAGGGAAGGTCCCGCGTCGCGCGACACGCCGTGGTGAGCTCCACCTCGCCGTGCGCGATCATCGCGCCGATGGTGTCGAGGAACTGCGCCAGCCACCCGCGGTCGAACACCCACTCCCGTGTCCCGGGCCAGCCGCCGAACTTCTCGCCGTCGTCAGCCATCACCGCCAGCCGGTGACCACGTGCGGCGAGCGTGCGCAGGTACGACGCCGTCTCCTCGGGTGGACGGAACGGAATCAGGTACCGCAGCTGCTCGTCGATCGCCAGGAGCGAGACTGCCTTGCCGTCGTGCTCCGTGCGAAACGGTCCGTGGAGGTCGTGCGGCTCGAAGCCGCTCACCAGGAAGTGCCGGTCGTCCACCAGGACGGAACGCACGCCGGCGTCGGCCAGGTCCGCGGCCAGGTCGGGCTCCCACACGCGCTCGGTGAGCCACAACGTGTTGCAATGCGACCCGAACCGGTGGTCGAGCGTGTCCCGCATCCACTGGATCTGCTCGATCCGGTCCTGTCGCGGGAGCGACGCGAGAATGGGTTCGTAAAAGCCGGACAGTAACAGCTCGAGTTTCTCGTCGGCCACGAGTCGGCCGATCAGATCGAGATACCGCGTGTCGTGCGCCTCGAGCCACTCGATCAGCGGCCCCGATACGTGGAGGACGAGCGGTAGAAAATCGCGTTCGGCCAGCGTCGTGAGAAACGGGAGATACGCCTGGTCCACGTGGTCCGCGAACACGTGGTCGAAGTTCCCCACCGGCTGGTGCACGTGCACGCCGAAAACGAGCTGTATGGGTGCCATGTCAGTCGAGCCCGAGATACCGTGCCAGCGGCTGCAACACCGCGGCACGGTGGCCGGTGCCGCCCGACCCACAAAGCCGCACCAGACGATTCAGCACGTCGTAGGGCAGGGGGGTGTCGAGCAGCTGCGCGAGCACGGCGAGATCCAGCACCGCGTCGACGTGCGCGGCCGACGGGTCCTCCTCCAACCGATCCATCGCGTGGTGCAGTTCCTCCCTCGCGAGAGTCTCGAGACGCTCCCCCTCGCGCAGTCGCGCGGTCGCCAGCGCCGGCAGCCGGCGCGCGGTAATCACGCCACGCCAGTGCGCGGTCAGCCGCTCGCGCGCACGATCCGGCAGGTGCTCGAGGTCGAGTGCGTAGGGCTCGCCGGGTTTGTCGGCGTCGGTGACGGTGACCCTGCCGGCAGGCCGCCGGCCGTCTCCCGGCGTCGCGCGTACGCGGCGCGTCCTCCCGCCACACGCGCCGGTCACACCGATCGTGTCGTCCTGGCGGTCCACCTTCACCCCGGTCGGCAGGATCTCTTCGTCCGGAAGCCCGGCCGCCGCCGCGAAGGCCGCCGCGCCCGCAAGCATGAGCGGCATCGGCACGGGGGGCTTTTCCGCGCGGTAGATCGCGTCGCCGTTCCCCGCGGCCGGGTCGTTGCTCGCCGCGGCCTGGAGCCGCTCGAGCAACCCCGCCTCGATGCGCGCCGATTCGTCGCCCGCGAGTTCCACGGCGCGGGCCGCGGCGCGGAGCGCCTGCCGGACCTCGAGCCCGGCGAGGTCGTCGAAGAACCACGCGCAGGAGGTGAACATCCGGAGCACGTTCCGCTCCAACTCCAGGAGCTCCAGCGCGCGGTGCCGCTGCTCCCCGGTCGCGGTGGGCGTGAATTCCTCGAGGCTCGCGCCGACCACGGCGCCGCCGCGGCACGCAATCCATCCCAACGCGTCACGCGCTGCCCAGGGGTCCGCGAAGATCGCGCGGCCATCGCGCTCGTACACCGCGTGCAGCGCCCCGGCCAGCCACTCGAGCGCGTCGCGCAGCACCGGGCGCCACGCCTGCTGCGTGTGGCGTTCGGGATACATCCGGCAGCCGCAGTCCGCCCGCCAGCGCTCGACGCCGTGCGCGCAGCTCCACGACGTGTTGGGCACGACGGTGACCTCGGGCAGCGCGTCCTGGCGCGCGAGGTAGGCCGCGCAGTTCTCCACCCGCACGTCGCCGGCCGCGGTGAGCTGGTGGAGCAGGGCCGCCAGCGCCATTTCCCCGAACGTGTGATGATGGCCGTAGGTCTCGCCGTCCGTGGCGAGCAGCGTGAAATCACCGCGCGCGGCCCGGAGGTCGCGTGCCCACGCCGTCGCGTCGCGGAGCGCGTCGCCGAACGCCACGGCGTGCGATGCCGGCCCGTCGTACGCGACGAGCGCGATGGCGCGGCCCGCCGCGGTGGTGTAGCGCCCGGCGGCGGCGCCGGGCGGGAGGCCGTCCACCTGGTGCGGGGCGAGGATCGTGAACGTGATGCCCGCGACGGCGAGCACGTCCAGCGTCTCGTCGTCCACCGCCGTTTCCGGGAGCCACAACCCCTCGGGGTCGCGCCCGAACCGCTGCCGGAAATCGTCGATACCCCAGCGCACTTCGGTCACCTTGTCGCGGCGTGAGGCGAGGGGGAGAATCGTATGATGGTAGGGCGCGGCGATCGCGTTGCCGTGTCCCAGCCGCGCGACGCTCGCGCGGTCGGCGTCGAGGATCCCCGCGTACGTGTCCGGCGCCGCACGTTCCAGCCACTCGAGCAGCGTTGCGCCCACATCGAAGCTCAGATACTCGTAGGTGTTGAGCAGCGCCACGATGCGGTTGGTGCCGTCCGTGACCCGCGCCGCGCCGAGCGGCCCGTAACACTCGTGCAGGATCCGCTCGTTCCAGTCGTGATACGGTGCCGCGGACCGTTCGCGGGGAATCTCGCCGAGCCACGGGTCGGCGCGGGGTGGTTGATAGCAGTGTGCGTGAACGACGATCGACGGTCGCGTGGCGCTCATGGGGTCGTGGCGCCGCTCAGGTCTCGGGCGACCGCGGCCAACGCGGCCAGCACGTCGGGAAAGAGATCGTCACGCGCGCGCAAGTCGTCGGCAAGCCGCGCGGCGGCGCCGAGCGCTTCTGGCGTGTTGCGCTCGAGGGCGGTGACCAGGGCCTCCGCCTGCGCGCAGTGGAAGCCGCAGCGCTGCTCGGCGTAATCGGTGACCGCGCCGGTCGAGATGATGAACTGCCAGTCGGAACTTTGCGCCAGGAGCAGCTCGCGCGTCGCCTGCGCGAGCACGGGACGCGCCGCCTCGGACGCCAGCGCCGCCGGCGCCACGTCCCAAAAGCGGTGTTCCAGCGGCCAGAGCCGTTCCCAGGTCCACCGGGTTTGGTCGTTCATCCACATGCGGTGATCGCCGCCCGCGCCCCACGACCCCTCGGCGAGTTGGAGCCGTTGGCCGGTGGTGTGTTCCTGCAAGTGTTGTGAGGCGGTGCGGGCGCGGACCGTGGGCGTGTCGCCCAACCGCCGGTAGCATTCGCCGAGGAAGTCGATCCCTTCGAACCACCAGTGGCCGAAGAGCTCCGTGTCGAACGGAGCCACGATGACGTCGCCCATGGCACCTTGATCACGCGCGATCGATTCGAGCAGCCGGGCGAAGTGCCGCGCGTGTTCGTGCGCGCGCCCGGTCGCGGCCGCCGGCACGTAGTGGCGCTTATCGCCGAGGTCGGTGTCGGGGCCGGTCACGCGCCACAGCTTGAGACCGCCCGGCCAGCGGATCTTGTGGAACTCGAGATACCACTCGTCGCCGGGGTACCCGTGGTGGCGGCTCCAGACCTGCATCGACGAACGCGGGTCGCGCACGAAGGCCCGCACCGGGCGTCGGCCGTCGGCCGTCACGTCGTACGCCCGATAGGGCGACCGGGAGACCGTGCGGGGCCGGACGAGGTCGGCGTCGTGCCGCTCCGCGTCGAACCGCTCGGCGCCAAGGGGCACATCGTGGTAGGTGCCGAGCGGCGTGCCGGCCGCTGCCTGGTGCGCGTCCGTGAAGAAGTAGTCGAAACCGACCGCGGCCAGGTGCTCGTCGGTGCCGGCGCGGGTGCGTGTGCGGTCCGAGGCCCAGGCGCCCGCCGGACGGTACGCACACTCGGGGAGCCAGCAGCCGCGCGGGGCGCGGCCAAACAGCCGTTGGTGCTCGGCGTAGCCCACCGCGAGCTGCAGCCGCACGCTCTCGTCGCGCGCCAGCAGGGGCAAGTAGCCGTGCGTCGCGGCGGAGCTGATGATCTCCAGCCGATCCGCCTCTTCGAAGCGCCGGAACGCGCGCACCAGGTCGCCGTCCGCGCGCCTGAACCGGTCGTACAGTCGCTCGATGCGCGCGTGCCATCCTTCCGCGAGCGGCACCAAGTGCTTCTCGCCCAGGCGCGCCAGGTCCGCCGGAGCTTCCCGGGCCCCGCGCAGTCGCTCCGCCACGAAATGCTCCATTTCGTCCGCGAACGACGGGTGCGCCAGCTGATTTGCCAGCACCGGCGTGATGCCGAGCGTGATCGGCGCCGGCACCCCGTCCCGTTCCAGCGCTGTGAGCATCTCGAGCAGCGGGAGGTAGGTGTCCAGCGCCGCCTCGCAGAGCCAGTCGCTGCCGTGCGGCCAGCGCCCGTGGTGCAGCACCCAGGGCAGGTGACTGTGGAGGGCCAGTACGAACTGCATACTCACGTGGGGTGCCGCTCGATCAAGGCTCGCTCATACAGGGTTTGGTATTGGGCGACGGACCGACTCCAGCTGAAGTCCCGTTGCATCCCCCGTCCGACGATCGCGTTCCACGACGTCGGCCTATTGTAGGTCTGGATGCTCCGGCGTACGGCCGTGTCGAGGCCGCTCGGGTGGTACGCGTCGAACAGGAATCCCGTGACGCCGTCCACCACCGTGTCCGCCAGCCCGCCCACGCGCCGCGCCACCGGCACCGTACCGTAGCGTTGTGAGCGCATCTGCGTGAGACCGCACGGCTCGAACTGCGACGGCATGAGCAACACGTCCGCGCCGCCGATCAGTCGGTGCTCCAGGCGCTCGTTGAAGGCGAGCGGTACGGCCACGCGATCGGGGGCGAGTCGCGCGCACTCCACCAACGCCGCCTCGTAATGCGGGTCTCCACGGCCCAGAAAGATGAACTGCGCGTCGTACCGCGTGAGGAGCCCGTCACCCAAAACGAGATCGAGACCTTTCTGCTCGACCAGCCGCGCACTCATCACGAAAACCGGCGTGCGCCGGCGACGCGGGAGACCGTACGCACGCTGCAGTGCTTCCTTGTTGCGCAACTTGGGCGTCACGTCGTCCGGCGAGTACTGAGCGGTGAGGTACCGGTCGTCCGCCGGGTCCCACAGGCGGTAGTCGATCCCGTTCAGGATTCCGACGAAGCGATCGCCCATCGCGATGAAGTGCTCGTGCAGCCCGAACCCGCCGCCGGGCGTGCGCAACTCCGCGGCGTGGGTGGGGCTCACCGTGGTCGCCATGTCCGCAAAGGCCAGGCCGCCCTTCAACACGTTGATGCGACCGTACCACTCGAAGTAGCGCCAGTCGTACATGCTCCAGGGGAGCCCCAGCTCCGGCAGCGTGTCGGCGGGAAAATGTCCCTGATAGGCTGCGTTGTGCACCGACAGCACCGTGCCCATGCGGTCGTAGAACCGGTGCCCCGCGTAGGCATACCGCAGGAAGGGGATCGCGAGCGCCGCATGCCAGTCGTGCGCGTGCAGGATGCGGGCGTCGGGGCACAGCCGCGGCAGCAGCGCGACCGCCGCCGCGCAGAAGAACGCGAAGCGGCGGAGGTTGTCGGGGTAATCGGTCGAGTCCTCGCCGTAGATGCCGTCGCGGTCGAAGTAGTCGGGCTGCTCGATGAAGAACACCTCAGGCGTACCGGCCTCGCAGCCACAGCGCCACACCCGGCCCCGCTCGTTGCGGCCGCCCACGGTCACCTCAAAGTCGTTCAGCACCGGCCGCCGCAGGTCGGTCGTGTCGCTCACCGACCGGTACAGCGGCATGATCACCGTGGTTGGCTGGCCCTCGCGCATCTGGACCGCCGCCATACCGCGCACCGCCTCGGCCAAGCCGCCGGTACGGGCGAACGGCCAATATTCGGCGGTGAGATGCACGGCCCGACCGTCGGGGAGTGGGGTGATCCCGGGGTCCGAGCGGTCCGGTGTGTGTGCCACGGTGGACATGGTGACTCAGCCGGCAGGTGGATCGTGAACCAGTGGCGTCGCGCGCATGGCGGGAAGGTAGTAGTCGGTCGTGTAGCGCTCCACCATCCGCCGGGCCGTGAAGCGGCTCAACGCTTCCGCCAGGGCGTGACGCATGTAATCTACCCACTTGGTCGGGACGTCGCGGTCGTTGCGCTCGAAAAACACGGGGACCACCGCGTCCTCCAGCAGTTCGTACACATGCGCGGCGTCCTGCGCGTCCAGGTCCGTGCCGTTGCCCATGGGGATGGCCCAGCCGTTCTTGCCGGTGTAGCCCTCGGCCCACCACCCGTCCAGCGTGCCCAACTGCGGCACGCCGTTCAATGCCGCCTTCATGCCGCTCGTGCCGCAGGCCTCCATCGGCACGCGTGGCACGTTGAGCCACAAGTCCACGCCCTGCACCAGGCGGTGCGCCAGGTGCATCTCGTAGTCCTCGAGGAACGTGATGCGTCCCTCGAAGCTCGGGTCCCGCGCGTAGCCGTACACCGTCTGCAGCATGCGTTTGCCGGGCTCATCGGCCGGGTGCGCCTTGCCGGCGAAGATCATCTGCACGGGTCGGGTCGGGTCGGTGAGGATGCGGCGTAGGCGGTCCGGATCGCGGAACAAGAGATCCGCGCGTTTGTAGGTGGCGAACCGTCGCGCGAAGCCGATCGTCAGCGCGTCGGTGCTGAGGAGCGTCCCGGCCGCCATCAGGTGGCCCGGCTCCTTCCACTGGTCGCGCCAGCGATGGCGCGCTTCCTCGCGCAGGAACTCGAGCAGCCACAGCTTGAGCTGGCAGTGCGTGCGCCACAGGGCGTCCGCGTCCAGCTGGCGCACCTGGGCCGGCAGCTCGGGGTCGTCGAGCCGCCCACCCCAGCCCGCGCCCAAGTGCGCGTCCAACGTGTCCATCACGATGGTGGCCATCCACGTGGCCAGGTGCACGCCGTTCGTGTTGTGGGTGATGGGGACCGCGTCGGCGGGCCGATCGGGCCAAAGCGGCTTCCAAATACGGCGGGTCTCCTCGCCGTGCAACTGGGAGACACCGTTCACGCGGCCGGACAGCCGGATGCCCATCACCGTCATGTGGTAGGCGCCGTGATCGAGCGTCGGGTGGTGCCCGAACTCGTAGAACAACTCCCGGTCGATACCCTCGTCTTCCGGGTAGCTGCCGATGCAGCGGTCCACCTGGTCGCGCGTGTACACGTCGTGGCCGGCAGGTACGGGCGTGTGCGTGGTGAAGATGCTTGTCGTGCGCACGGCGGCCACCGCTTCCTCCGGCGTCAGGCCTTCGGCGAGATGTTCGCGCACGCGTTCGGAGAACATGAACGCCGCGTGTCCCTCGTTGGCGTGCCAGACCGCCGGCTGGATGCCGAGCCGGCGGAGCACGCGGACGCCGCCCACCCCGAGCACCCATTCCTGCCGGAGCCGCATCTCGGGGCCGCCCGCGTACAGTTTGAGCGAGAGCCCGCGGTCTTCCGGCGCGTTTCGTTCCAGGTTCGTGTCCAACAGGAAGACGCGGACCGAGCCCACCGACATCAGCCACGCGCCCACGTGCAGGGTGCGGCCGCCGAGCGGGATCGTGGCGAGGTACGGGCTGCCCGTTTCGTCGAGCACGGGGATGAGCGGCGTGACGCGGGGGTTCAACGGGTCGTCCGCGTCCTCCTGCCAGCCGTCCATGCGGATGCGCTGGTCGAAATAGCCGGCCGTGTAGAGGAGCCCGACGCCCACGAGCGGAAGGCCGAGATCCGAGCAGGCCTTGCAGTGGTCTCCGGCGAGCACGCCCAGGCCACCCGAATAGATCGGCACCGAGCTGTGGAGCCCGAACTCCGCGCAGAAATACGCGACGGTGCGCGCGGCCTCGTCGGGATAATGGTGGCGGAACCAAGTCTCGCGTCCGGCCAACGCTTCGTCCAGCTGGGCCATGATCGCGTGGTAGCGCTCCATGAAGTCGGGTAACTGCGCGCACTCGATGAGGCGCGCGGGGTCCACGAACTGGAGTAGTTCGATCGGGTTGTGGCGCGTGCGGTGCCAGATCCGATAGTCGATGTCGCTAAACAAATTGCGCGCCTCGCGACTCCAACTCCACCAGAGGTTGGTCGCGATGCCGGCGAGCCCGCTCAACGCTTCGGGTAGCCTTGGAAGACGAGACAGCGAGTCGGACATGACGGTGCAAAGGTAGCGGTTGACGCATCAAGGTGGGAGCGGGGACGGCGCGGGGAAGGGGGGCCGAGCACCTGGTTCCGCGATCGTCACAGAGGATTCATATTCCTTTTACCTGTGCCGCGCCAATTTGACGGACCACCGTTACGTACAGGGGACAGGATCACCGGTCATGACAGCGCTCAGCCACGCACCGCGCAACACGGGGGGCTTCTCGCTCGACGACGCCGCCCGCGCCGTGCGTACCAGCATGAGCGACGAGGCGGCGCTGTGCCCCGTGTGCTCCGCGCCCATGTATCTCGTGGTGGGCGACGAGGAGCATGATCCAGTGTGGATGTTCCGCTGCGAGGACTGTGGGCGCGGCGTGGTGTTCATGCGGTTCGCGATGCCGCTACGGCGGCGACGGTGGGGAAGGGACTAGACGTTCGACGTTAGGCGGTCGAGAGCGGCTTCCGGTAAGGGGCCGCTTTTTGTTGCGCGGGCAGCGGGCACGCGGCGTGTCACGGGAGAAAACCGCGGCTGAAGCCGCGGCTCGGCATCTGCCGCTGAAGCGGCGGTAGACGATTCGACCGTCGGTTTACCGACAGGAGCCGAGCCGCGAGTTTACTCGTGGCGACGATCGAGGCCGCGCCTGGGTTTACTCGTGGCGACGATCGAAGCCGAGCCTGGGTTTACTCGTGGCGACGATCGGGCGGTGTGACGTGGAGAGATCCGCGGCTGAAGCGGGATGGCGTCCGTTCGACGAGGACCGTTGGTGCCAACGCGCGCATCCCGCACCCCCGCCAACTATCGCGCGAGCAGCTCCCGGAGTTCCGTGAACCAGTTGTCCACCCATACGATCCGCGGCCCTGCTTGTGCCTGGCCGACAAACCGCGGGCTGTTGAACAAGAAGGTCTGACCGTCGGCCGTCACCGCGTACGACTGATGGAAGCCGTCGAACGAGAGTGCGGACCCGTCGAACAAGGGACGCAGTTCACTCACGAAGAAGTTGGCGCCTGGGATTACCTGTGCGGCCATCATCTGACGGACAGGGTTGACGTAGAAGATCTCACGTCCGTTGGCCGACCACACCGGCTCGGCTCCCCCGCCGTTGGAGACCTGCCAGCGACCGTCGTTCGTGTTGGGAAACGGCCGGGCGTAGATCTCCAGTATGCCGGACTCATCCGATGTGTAGGCCAGCCACCGCCCATCCGGCGAGATGGCCGGATGCAGCTCTGAGAACGGGCTGGCAACGAGCGGCACCGGCGTCGTGTCTCCGCTGGTGCGCACACCGACCAGATCGCCGGCGCCCGCGGCCCCGTTGTCGGTGCGGAGGACCAGCCATTGGCCGTCAGGGGACCACGCCACTTCCTGGACCGGTCGATCGATCGACGCCATGCGTCGGTCCGGGCCGGAGCCGTCGACGGGCCGAGCGTAGACAATCGTGGTGCCGGCGGTATCGCGGATGAATGCGACGGATCGTCCATCGGGCGACCACAACGGGCGGCGATCTTGATTGCCGAATGTGAGCCGGGTGAACGGACCGCGCTCGAGCTGCTTCACCCAGATGTTCAGCCCCGATCCGAGGCCGGAGCCCACCGCCATGCGACGCCCGTCCGGCGACAGGGCCAGCGAGTTGAACTCTCCATACCATGTCGAATCCACCGGCTGAATGGTCCCACTCCTGGCGACGCGCACGACGATGTTACCCCGTACGGTTCCGGTGCCCCGCTCGTACACCAGCGTTCCGGACGGCGACCAGACCAGCGGGGCAAAGCCGTTCTGCGTGCGCGCGGCGACGTTCTCCAGCACAGGGACCGCCTCACCCGTGAGTTCGAGCTGGTCGAGATCGAACGGCGCCGCGAGCACGACGCCGTCCCGCCGCGCAAACAGTAGGTGTCCGCTCCGTAGGTACCACGCCTGCACGACATCGTCGAGCAACAGTTTCTGGGTATTGGTCCGCAAGTCCAGCACGTGGATCCCGATCGTCACGCACGACGAGGCGCAATACTGGAACAGCACGCCGCGCGCCCCAGGCAACGCGACGGGGATACCGATGCCGCCACCGATGAGCGTCGTATCCCGCAGGGCCAGCACACTCTCTCCTCCCGAGGCATTCACGCGCCGGAGCTCGTTCAGCGACGGCACGGCATACACCAGCGTGCCATCGTCGAGCCAGGCCGCGCCCCCGTACCCCCCCGCCACGGTGTCCGCCAGCGTCACCGAGGCGCCACCGGAGGTGCGCACCTTCTTCAAGCGGGCGTCCGCCACGAACGCAACCCACTCACCATCGGGGGAGAAGACGGGGTTCGCCGCGCGGTCCGTACCCGCGATCGGCGTCGGATCCAGCTGACCCCGCCGCTTGACCCAGAGCAAGCCGTTCGATCGGCTGTCCCTAAACACCAGCACGTCCCCGTCGGGCGACAGCGCCATCGACGGGATCGTGCTGATCGGCTGCGCACTGTCACCCATGTCGATGTACTGCCAACTCGCGGGTTGTCGCGACGCGGCGCGTGCGGTGAGCCAGCCCCACGCGGCCAGAGCCGTGACCGCGGCGAACGCCACCGCCACTCCGATCCGCACGCTCCGGTACGCGCTGGGCGGGACGACGTCGACCTGGGGGCGGGCCTCCGTCACCAACCCCGGCCGGGCCAGCGCCTCGGCAAAGCTCAGGGCGCTTGGGAATCGATCGGCCGGCAGCTTGTTGAGCGCCTTGCTGATCGCCGCGCTCACATGCGGCGGCACGGTGTCCCGCAGGCTCGTGACCGGTGGCGCTTTCTCCGTGATCACCTTGGCCACGATCGCCTGCGCGGTGCTGCCCGTGTACGGCGGATCGCCCACCAGCATCTCGTACAGCACCGCACCCAAACTGTAGATGTCCGACCGCGCGTCGGTCTCCCGGTCGCCCATCGCTTGCTCGGGACTCATGTACTGCGGCGTGCCGATCGAGAGGCCGGTCTCGGTGAGGCGGCTGCCGCCGGCATGCGAGAGTGCCAGCGCAATGCCGAAGTCGGCGATCAGCGGGTCGTTGTCGCGGAGCAGGATGTTTTCGGGCTTGATGTCACGGTGGATGATGCCCTGCTTGTGCGCGTGTTCCAGCGCGCCGGCGATGCCGCGGGTGACGGCGATCGCGTCGTCCACCGCGAGTTGCTTCTCCTTGTCCAGCTTGTCGCGGAGCGTCTGCCCCTCGACGTACGGCATCACGTAGTACAGGAAGCCCTCGGCGGCACCCGAGTCGTACAGCGGCAGGATGTGACTGTGCTGGAGGTTGGCGGTGACCTTGATCTCCTGCAAGAACCGCTCGGCGCCAATCACGGCGGCCAGCTCCGGGCGCAGCACCTTGAGCGCGACCTTGCGGTCGTGCTTGACGTCATGGGCCAGGTACACCGTGGCCATCCCACCCTCGCCGAGCTCGTGCTCGATGACGTAACGGTCGGCGATGGCGACGCGGAGTTGCTCGGTGATGTCGCTCATGGTCAAGGAAGATATCCCTGCACGACCCGGTGGCGAGGGGCCGGGAGCTTGGGGAAGGCGCGGGAAGCGGGAAGCGGGATGCGGGACGCTGGGTCCTTGCGTGGAGAAATCCGCGGCTGAAGCCGCGGCTCGGCAGCTGCCGCTGAAGCGGCGGTACACGCGGGAAGGCGGCAGTGCTGGATGGTTGGCGACCCCGTTTGACGGGCCGCGGGCACCGTTCTACGACGGCAACCAGTCGTACGACCCGTGCGCCGCGCGCTTTACTCCGCTTTCAGCACCTCCGACGGACTCACGCGTGCGGCGCGTCGCGCGGGCACGAGGCTGGCCAATGTGCCGACCGAGAGCAGCGTGACGACCACGCCCGTGATGACCGCCGGGTCGTGGGGCGAGACCTGAAACAACATCGGTTCCACCCACCGGCCGGCGACGACCGCCGCCAGCACGCCCAGCGCCAACCCGACTCCGATCAGGCCGAGCGTGTCGGTGAGCACGAGCCGTGCGACGTCGAGGCCCCGCGCGCCCAACGCCACCCGCACGCCCATCTCGTGCAGGCGCTGCGCGACGGTGTAGGCGACCACGCTGTAGAGCCCGAGGGCCGCAAGTGCCAACGCGAGCAACCCGAACAGACCGAACATGGTGGCACCCAGCTTCCACGGGCGGACTTCCTCCTCGATCTGGCTGGCGAGGTACGCGACGGTGGGGTAGGGAAGATCCGGCGACACCGCCTGGATCTCGCGGCGGACCGCGGCGAGTGCCATGTCGTCGTCACCCCGCGTGCGCACGAACAGCACCCGGAGCCCGGTGGCCACCTGATCCTGGTCCAGCGGCACGTAGTACAGCATGACCGGCACGTCGTCCGTGAGCGATTGCCGCCGCGCGTCGTGTGCCACGCCGACCACCGTGCTGCATGGCACCGTGTCCGCCCCGACCAACAGGCACTTGCCGAGCGGATCCTCACCGCGCCACAGGATGCGCGCCATCGTCTCGCTGACCACGGCCACGCGTGGCGCGGTGTGGTCGTCCGACTCGCCGAACCCCCGCCCACGCTCGATGGGGGTCCCCACGGTCGCGAAGAACTCCGGGGTCACGGCATTGACGTACGGACCGCCGTCCGCGCTCGTCGGAATGGAGTCGAGTCCGGGGACCTCGAGGTGGACGGACGTGGACGACCAGAACGGTGCGGTCGTGGCGACGCTCGCCTGCTCGACGACCGGCAAGGTTGCCACGCGGTCCCGGGCCGCGCGATACAACCCGTCGCGCTCGCCGGCCTCGGTTTCGCCCAATCGCAGATCGATCAACAGCACCCGGTTCGCATCGAACCCCAGCTCGACGCCGCGAACGTTGCGCAGACTGCGGACAAACAAGCCCGCAGCGATGAGCAGGACCACCGACAGCGTCGCCTGTACAAGCACCAAGGTGGCGCGCAGCCGCGCGCGCGGCCTCCCGCCCTCACGCACCCCCGCCTTGAGATTGTCCGTGACGTGCTGCGACATGGCGTGCATCATCGGCGCGAGTCCCGTCGCGAGCGCCACGCCGATGACGAGCGCGCCGGCGACCGCGAGCAGCCGGGGATCGAGGACGTTCTCGCGCCACTCGACACTGGGAAGCAGCAACGCGCGGAGCAGGCCGCCGCCCCAGCGCGCCAGCACCAGACCCACCACACCGCCGAGCACTGCCAATACCAGGCTCTCCACCAGGAGCTGTCGCATCAAGCGGCCGCGGCCGGCGCCCAGCGCCACGCGCACGCCGATCTCCCTGCGCCGTCGCACGGCGCGCGCGAGCAGCAGGTTCGCCGCATTCGCGCACGCGATGATCAGGACGAGGACTGCGACGCCGGTCAACCACAGCGAGATCTGCGCTTCCGTGGCACCCGACCCGCTCGCGTTGGGACCGCGGGCCGCGATTACCGAACCGAGGGCCACGGTCGCCGTGGTGTCGGGCTCGCCGCTCGCTTCCAGGCGGGCACGGTAGAGGGCTGTGGCCTCGGCGCCTGCCTGCGCCCGGGTGTATCCCGGCGCGAGTCGCGCAACGATCCGGATCCACCGCCAGCCGGCGGCTCCAGTCCAGTCGTCGCCGATGGTGGCCGCACCCACCGTGCTGAGCGGCACCCACACGTCCGGCGCGTACAACTGGAGCCCTGTGAAATCGGGCGGTGCGATCCCGACGATCGTGTAGTCCGTGCCGTCGATCTCCATCGCACGGCCAAGCACCGAGCGCTCCGCGCCGAACGCACGGCGCCAGAACGCGTCACCGAGCACGACGACCGGCTCACCAGACGGCAGTGCGTCCGCCTCCGGTCCGAACAAGCGACCGTGCTGCGGGACCACACCAAGGACGCCGAAGTACTCCCCGGAGACCGCGACCCGGCGCACCTGCTGCGCCGCTGGCCCGCGCCCGTAGCTCGCGGCGCCCGGGTAGTACGCGGCCACGCCGCGCAGCGAGGTCGCGTGGTCGCGTAACGCCACGAAGTCGGGATAGGAAGTCGATTGCTGGGTGACCGCGCGGCCGATCCAGCCGAAGTACTCCGTGTAGTAGATGCGACCCACCTGACCGGGGTCCACCACGTAGGCGGGCGGTTGCAGCAGCAGCCGGTCCACGATGCCGAACATGGCGGACGTCGCGCCGAGACCGAACCCCACCGTCACGATCACCGCGAGCGCGAATCCCGGCTCGCGTCGCAGCGTGCGCAGGGCATAGCGCAGGTCCCGCAGGAGCCCGTCCCACCATTCCGCCCTACGCGCGACGCGCAGCCGCCGGCGGTCGATCATCGCCAACTCGCGCATCGCGTCGGGCACGTCGCCGAACTGCCGCTCCGCTTCCACGCGTGCCGCGTCCGGCGACAGTCCCACGTGCGTCAGCTCCGCGGCGCGCATCTTGAGGTGAAAGCGCACCTCCTCCTCGACCTCGCGATCCACGCGCCGCAGGAACGCGGGAAGACGGAACCTAAGCCGTCGCTTGCGTCCATCGGGCATTGGAATGCCTCCTACGCGGCCGCGGCGGCGAGCACCTTGAACACCGCCTCGCTGTAGCGCTGGAACCAGGACGTCCGCGTCGCGAGCGCGCGTCGGCCCTTGGCGGTCAGTTCGTAGAACCGCGCCCGCCGGTTGTTCTCCGAGCTTCCCCACTCGGCCTCGATCCAGCCGCGATCCTCCATGCGGTGAAGGGCGACATAGAGCGCGCGGTCCTCCACGCGCAGCACGTCATCGCTCGATTGCTGGATCCAACGCGCGACATCGTACCCGTGGCGCGGGCCCCACTTGAGTGCACGGAGCACGAGGAGATCCAGCGTTCCCTGAAGCAGTCTGGGGTCCGCCGAAACACCGTTCATCACGCTTCTCCCCGGAAGTGTTCCGGGAAACATGTCGGGGGCGGGAGCGGGAGTCAACGGGAGGGGGCGTTCGGCGTCGGGCATCAGCTATTTTGGACGCTGGGCGCTGGCAGCTGGAAGGTGGGCGCTGGAAGCTGGGCGCTGGAACCCTGGGCGCTGGGTGCGGGCGCTCTGATCCCCGATCCCATAGACGCTACAGCGGATTCCGGAAGCGGACACGTCCAGGCCAGGTGGGGATCCGCAAGTCGCTACATGACAACGTGATGGTGCGCGCTCAGCTCTGGAACGGACCTTGTATTCGATCATCGTACCTCCCGCGTCAGGTAACCGCCCATGACCGACCTCCGGTTCGCCGTCATTCAGCTCGTCAAACATCCGGTCTTCACCGCCGTCGCCATGATCACGCTGGCCATGGGGATCGGTGCGAACACCGCCCTGTTCAGCGTCGTCCGGGGAGTGCTGTTGAAGTCGTTGCCCTACGAGGAGGCGAATCGTCTCGTGCTTCTCAACGAGACCAACCCCGCGCAGGGGGACGGCGGGTTCAACGTGTCGTACGTCAACTTCCTGGATTGGCGCGAGCAGGCGACGACGTTCGAGACGATTGCAGCGTTCGGCAAGTATCCGCTGACGCTTCGCGGTGGACGCGGGGTTGCCGAGCATGTGCTCGCCGCGAACGCGTCCGCCGATTTTTTCAGCGTGCTGCGGATCCGTCCCGCGGCGGGGCGGTTTTTCACCGAGGATGACGACCGACCCGGCGGAGATCCGGTGGCGATCGTCACGCACGCGTTGGCGGGGCAGCGGTTCGGCTCAGCCTCGGCGGCGGTGGGGCAGGCACTTTCCGTCTCGGGTGCACCGGTGACCGTGATTGGCGTCCTGCCGCCGGGCTTCGCTTTCCCTGCGGACGACGTCGTGCTTTGGACGCCCGTCGGCCAGTCCACGAACGGACCGATCGATCGGGCGGTCCACACTCTCTTCGGACTCGCGCGCCTCCGCCCCGGCGTCTCGATCGACGAGGCGCAGACCGAGATGTCGACCATCGCGGCCCGAATTCAACAGGCCTACCCCACGGAGGATCCGGGGCATGGGGTGGCGGTCACGCCGCTACGCGACGCGCTCGTGGCCGATGTGCGCACCACCATTCTCGTGTTGTTCGGCGCCGTTGGGTTCGTGCTGTTGATTGCCAGCGTGAGTGTGGCCGACTTGATGCTCGCGCGCCTCGCCTCGCGTCGTCATGAGATTGCCGTGCGCGCCGCCCTCGGAGCCACGCGATGGCGCATCACGCGCCAGATGGCCATCGAAGCGTTCGCGCTCGCGGCGGTGAGTGGGACGTTGGGGGTGCTTGTGGCGGTCTGGGCCGTGGACCTGCTCGTCGGTGCGCTGGGGCAAATCGTGCCACGTGCCGACGAGATTGCGCTCGATCCGCTCGTCGTTGCCTTCGCCCTCGGGGTGACGCTGCTGACGGCACTGCTGTTCGGTGTCTTTCCTGCGTTGCGCAGCGCAGCGGTCGATGTGCACGGAGCGTTGACCGAGCGGTCGTCCTCGGGTGCACGTGGTGCCGCGCGGCTCCGCGGGGCGCTCGCGATCGCCCAGGTCGCCATCTCCCTGATCCTGCTCGCGGGCGCCGGACTCATGCTCAAGAGCTTCTGGCGATTGCAGCGCGTGGATCCCGGGTTCGATCCCACCCAGGTACTGTCGATGACGGTGTCACTCTCGGGCACGAGCCTTGGCGCGTCGAACGAGGAGGTCATCGCGTACTATCGCGATCTCATCGAACGCGTCGAGAGCATCCCCGGCGTCGTGCGGGCCAGTGGGGTGAACGCGTTGCCGATCTCGGGTGGTGATTCCGAAGGGCAGATCACGATCGAAGGTCGTGCGCTGCGACCGGAAGAAGAGCCGGGGGGCAGCTTCCGTCGCATCCTTCCGGGATACTTCGAAACGATGGGCATTCCCATCCTCGAGGGACGCGAGTTTACCGAGCGCGACGGTCTGGCCGGCGATTCGGCGGTCATCATCTCCGAGGCGATGGCCAGGCGGTATTGGCCCGACGGAGGCGCCGTGGGATCGCGGATCAAGATTGGTCCGCCCGAGTACGAGCCCTGGCTCACGATCGTCGGGGTGGCGGGCGACGTGCACAACGTCGGTGTCGGGCAGGTGCCGGGGCTCGCGACGTACGAGCCGCACCAGCAGCGCGTGTGGCGTACGATGAATCTCGTCGTGCGGGCGTCCGGAGATCCCGTGTCGCTGGCACCGGTGATCCGGGACGAGGTGCGTCGTGGAGGGCTCGACGTTCCCGTGTACGACGTCACGACCATGCAGATGCGCATTCGCGGATCGCTGGCGGGCCGGCGCTTCAACACCGGACTCCTGGTCGCGTTCGCAGTCGTCGCGCTGATGCTGGCCGTCGTCGGTCTCTACGGGGTCGTGTCCTATTCGGTGGCCCAGCGCACGAGAGAGTTTGGCATCCGCGTCGCGATGGGCGCTCGTGCCCGCGACATCATCGCCACGGTGCTGCGTGAAGGCCTGGTGCTCATCGGCGTCGGTGTGGCGCTCGGTACGACCGGCGCGCTGGTGCTGACGCGGGCAATCCAGGGTATGCTGTTCGACGTGACGCCCGGCGATCCGGTGACCTATGCCGTGGTCGGAGCGACGCTGACACTGGTTGCCGTGGTGGCGAGCTACGTGCCGGCCCGCCGCGCGAGCCGGGTGGACCCGATGGTGGCCATCAGGGAGGAGTAGGGTGGAGCATGGGTGGTGGGCGCGGTGCACTCTTTTCCATCCCCGACCCCCATCTACTCGCTCTTCAGCGCCTCCACGGGATTGATCGTGGTCGCGAGCCGTGCCGGAAGGAGCCCGGCGATCACGGCGATGGCAAAGAGGACGACCGCTGCGGCGCCGTAGCTCAGCGGATCGAGGCCGGTCACGCCGAAGAGGCGGTGCTCCACGATGCGGCTCAGTCCGAATGCGCTGGCGAGTCCGAGGCCAACGCCGGCCAGACCGAGCCATACGGCACCGCGCGTGACGAGCGTGAGGATGGTGGATCGATCGGCGCCAAGCGCCATGCGGATCCCGAACTCGCGCGTGCGGGCGGCGACGCCTTGTGAGATGAGCCCGTACACCCCGACGGCGGAGAGGATCAACGCGAGTGCCGCGAACGCGCCGAGCAGCTTGGCGAACAGCCGCTGCTGCGACATGCGGTTGGCGATCGCGTCGGTCAAGCGCATCGGTCGCACGAGCGGCAGAGTCGGGTCGAGGCGCGCCGCCGCGCGGGTGATCTGGTCGAGCACGGCCTCCGGGGCGACGCCCGCGGTCTTGACCATCAGGATCGCCGACCCCGCGCGCCCGGCTACCTGCGCCAGCGGCTGGTAGACGAACAGGGACTCGTCGGTGTCGAAGTCGGACCAGTGCACGTTGCCCACCACACCCACGACCTGGTACCGCTTGCCCTGTCCGTTAATTGTGTGAAAGGCAACGTGCTGGCCGAGGGGATCGCGATCGGGGAAGAGACGGGTTGCCAGCGCCTGGCTGAGGATCACGACACCGAACGAGTCGGCGCGCTGGGCGGTCAGCACTTCACGCGGCTCGAACAGTCTGCCCTGCCGGCGTGGGATCCCGAGAACCGTGAAGTAGTCGCGCGAGACCTCGTTCTCCAGCACGTCGATCCGCGTGTCCGGATCCGCATCGGCGGCGTGGATCGTCGTGCTGGATCGGTGGCTGAACGGCGCGCTGCGAGCAAGTGCGACTGATCCCACACCGGGGAGCTCCGCCGCGCGGCGGCGTAACTCATCGAGGTACGCGCGCGCGGCCGCGTCGTCGTAGCCGATGCGATCGGGCGACGCGGAGGCCGTCACCACACCGTTCGGATCGAATCCGAGATCCACGTGGGTGAGGCCCACGATGGTCCGTACGAAGAGCAGCGCGCCCACGAGCAGCGTGAGCGAGACCGAGAGCTGCAGCACGGCGAAGGCGTTCCGAATGTAGGTCGTGCGCCCTCCGGCCACGCGCGCGGTCGCCTTGAGCGGTTCTGCGAGGTCGACGCGACCCTGGAGCACGGCGGGCACGATGCCGAACACGACCGCGCTCACCAGCGCGGCGAGCAGTGTGAACCCGAGCACGCGCCAGTCTACCGTGAGCGCCTCGATCGGGCGCCCGGTGCCGGCGATCGTCGCTCCATGGAACAGCCGCATGAGACCGAACGCGACCGCGACGCCCGCGACGGCTCCGACGAGGGCGAGCACGCCGCTCTCGACCAGCTGCTCGCGCGCAATGCGAAGCGGGCTGGCACCGAGCGCGCGGCGCATCGCGTTCTCGCTCTCGCGCCGGATGCCGCGGAACAAGAGCAAGTTGGCCACGTTCGCGCACGCGATGAGCAGGACCAGTAGCACGATGCCCATGAGCAGGCGGATGGTGGGCACCAGTGCGATGCGGCCGAGTGGCGGCAGCCCAGCGCCGTCGAACACGTGCGCGGTGACCACGGTGAACTTCTCGTTCTCCGTCGGATACGCCTCGGCCAGGCGCTCGAGCCCGACCGCGAGCTGCTGGCGCAGCTGGTCGAACGTCGCGCCGTCCGCCAGCCGGCCCACGTACTCGTAGTATCCGCCGCGCTCGCGATCGTACGTGCGAAACTCGGCCGGGAAGTGATTCACCATTGGACTCAGCACACCCGGCATCCAGACGTCGGTTTCGTCCAGCCGTTCCACGCCGTGGAACCCGGGATGCGCCACGCCGATCACCTCGACGCGCACGCCATTCACGAGGAGCGTCTTGCCGATCGCGTGCTCGTCCGCGTGCAGCATCGCGCGCCACAGGCGGTCGCTCACGACCGCCACGTAGGCGCCACCGCTCGTGTAGTCGTCTTCCGCGGGCAGGAACGCACGGCCCAGCTGCATTGGCACGCCCAGCACGTCGAAGTAGTCGTGCATCACGAAGCCGACAGCCCGCTGATCGGGAATCCCGTCGCCCGTGGCGACCGCGGCGGAACCGAGCTGATGGCCTGCGAACCCGTGGAGTGCGGTCAGCGTCGGTGTCAGGTCGGTATGGTTGGGATACGTGAGACTGGAGACCGTGATCCCCCCTCCGTCGGAGTCGCGGCCGAACCACACCGTCGCGATGCGTGACGGGACGGCCACGCCGGGCACTGGTTGGAACAGCAGCCAGTTCGCCAGGCTGAACACCGCGGTGGTGGCGCCGATGCCCAAGGCCAGCGTCCCGACTACGATCACGCTGAAGCGCGGATGGCGGGTCGTGGAGCGAATGGCCCCGCGGAGGTCACGCGACGCGGCGTCGAGCACACCAACTGCGCCACCAGGGCCGTGCACGTGTCCCGCAGCCGCTCCGCGGGGCCAGCCCGCGAACAGCGAACGCATCACCTGCTGGCGGTACCAGCGGCGCGCGGCGCGGACACCGTGTTGGGCCGCAAGGGCCGTGAATTCCTCTTCGAGATCGCCCAACACGTTCTCCCGCAGCGCGCGTGGCACGCGGTGGCCGATCACGAAGCGCGCGAGCACCGGTGTGCGTGGCGTCGTCATCGGCTCGATCCGGCCTCGGCGAGGCGGGCGAGCTTGGCACCCAGCCCGCTCGACATCTCCCGGAGATTCGCGTAGGACGTGTGCAGCGCACGTGCGCCCGCCGGCTCCAGTTGGTAGTACCGCTTGCGCCGGCCGCCCCGCTCGGCGGTCGGCTCACCCTGGCGGGATATCACGAGCCCGCGATCCTCCAGCCGTTGCAGCACCGTGTATACCTGTCCAACGGGGACGGGCCGGGCTGTCCGCGCTTCGATCTCCTGACGGATCGTGACCCCGTACGCCTCATCACCGAGTCGCAGCAGCGCAAACAACAGCAGCTGCTCGAACTCACCGGGGTATTTCGGATTGGAGACCGGCATTAGTACAACATTGTTGTAGTAATGAGAGATGTCAAGATTGAAGAGGTGTTGGGTGTTAGACCGCAGACCACTGTGTGCTGTGTGCTGTGCGCTGTGCGCTCCTGACCCCCGATCCCCAATACCCAGCCTCTCCGTCGACCTCATCCCGCGTTTCTCGATCAGTACAGAGCGGTCACCCTCGTCGGAGCCTTCTCGCCATCGCGGCGTTGGCCTCTCGGCACACAGCGTGGTGTCGCGTGATCCGCCGCCGGCGTGTCGCCCCCGCGGGGCGGTTTACGGCGTTGTGGGAGAAATCCGCGGCTGAAGCCGCGGCTCGGCATCTGCCGCTCAAGCGGCGGTTTGCCGTTCGACCGTCGGTTTACCGACAGGGGCCGAGCCGCGAGTTTACTCGTGGCGACAACAAGAGAGGGGGGCCGTGGCAATGGGAGTTGCGGGCAAGCGGCCCCCGTAGGCGTTCGGCTGGTTGACATGCTGGCACTGCACGCCTAACCTCGAATCGTCTCCAGTCCATGGTGGTGTTCACATGCCCACGACACCCCTCACGTGGACGCGATCCGTCGGCCTCCTGGTTGCGGCCGCCTGCCTCTTCTGCGGCCTTACCGCAGACCTTGCTGCGCAGCGCCGGCCCGGTCCCCTGCCGCACAGCGTGTACGGGACGGTGCGGGACGTAGAGACCGGCAACCGCCTGCCCGGAGTTCGCGTGCAGCTGGTCGGTGATGACGAGCAAGTCCTGGCCGACACAACGACCGACGACGCGGGTCGCTACATCCTTCAGGCACCGAACCCTGGGCCATACCGCGTGCAGGTGGAGCTTCCGGGATATCCGTCGACGCGGACCACTGTGCAGGTGCTCGAGCGCCAGGTCGTCGAGGTGCGCTGGCACCTCGCGCACAACGCCCCCCAACAGACGAGTTTAGAGGTTCACGCGTTTGGAACGAGCGGTTGTGACGAATGGAGTGACCGCGAGCGCCTTTCGGGATCAGTCGGCTCACTGCTTGAATGGCGGTGGCGGTTGTGCGATTCGTCCGACGAGCAGTACGAGATCCAGATCGAGATGCACAACGCGACCGATCAAGACGTCGAGTTTTCGTACCGGGCCGCGACGATCCCAGCGTCGTGCAACGGCATCGATCCTCGCACTGACCGGCTCTCCGACGTGCTCCGCGGGCAGATGCGGCTTCGTCCAGGAGCACGAGGCTGGCATCGCGGCCGCAGGGGACTGATCAACAAGGACCCTTGGAAGGACTACTTCTACCTGTGCATCTTCGACTGGCGCACGGTTCCGCGCACGACGGCAAGACGGTAGGGACACGGGGCGCGGGAGCGGGAAGCGGGAAGCGCGAGGCGGGAAGCGGGCACGCGGCGTGGGCACGAGAAACCCGCGGCTGAAGCCGCGACTCGGCATCTGCCGCTCAAGCGGCGGTTTGCCGTTCGACCGCCGGTTTACCGACAGGGGCCGAGCCGCGAGTTTACTCGTGGTCTGGAGAAGCACCGCTCGGCGTTGTTTTGGTCATCGATGCGGCGACGTGGTTTGCGTAATTCCCGGCAGGTGGGCGCACCACAGCATGCGACATCGTCTCTATGTGCATCTGACAGGGACCACGCGGGACCGCGAGCCGATGCTCAGTGCGGATCGCGTTCACCCCACCACGGCTCTCCCGCGACTTGTGCAACGCCTGAAGGGTGCCAACTCGCCTGCGCAATGGACGGGTAAGAAGGGCGCCGCTGCCGGGAGCGTCCCGTCGGAACGCCAGTGACTCACGTGCGACGGCACCCGGTTGTCAGGTCAGCGTGATTGCGGGGTTCTCGCCCAACGCTGGAGTTTCGGGCCGCTCGCCGTTCGCACCGCTGCGGTGGCCACCCGTCATCAGGTCGGCCGCCAAATCGATGAGCTCGTCGCGGTTGTAGGGCTTCGCCAAGAGTCGGAGTCTCGGGTCGCTCGAGGTCCGCACCGTGCAGGCGACCTCCGGATCGCTCGTGGCGAGGATGACCGGGGTGGCAGGATCCAGTTGCCGCAATCGCTCGTACAGCTCTAATCCGGTCATCGAAGGCATTTGGACGTCTGACATCACGAGACCGATGCTGTCGCGGCGCGCCTGCCACACCTCCAGCGCCTCGGCCCCATCCGCGGCCTCCAGGACGCTATATCCATCGGCGACGAGCATCCGGACGACCGCGTTCCGCAGGAGCCCATCGTCTTCCGCGATGAGTACAAAGGAGCGATTGGAGCTGCCCGTCAGGAGGGGCCGACCTCGGTCGCGGGGCCTGCGTTCGGCGGGTCGCGTCGAATCTCGGAAGGGACGTGTGGGTCGATCTTGACGTGCATGTTGGGCACCACACTACCACATGAGACACCAGGTCGCAACCGGTAGACCGCCCCCCGCACCGGCGGATCACGGATCACGGATCACGGATCACGGATCACACATCACGCATCACGCATCACGTATCACGTTTCACCGATTCGTGATTCGTGATACGTGATCCGTCGCTTGCCGCACACCTATTCCCGACCCGACTCCTTCACCAGGTACGGCACCCCGTCGGTCATCCATTTCGGCGCCGCCTCGCCCTTCAAGTAGTGATCGAAGAACTCGTAATACCGGATCGTGAGGTCACGCCGGTTGGCGAGTCCGCTCAGCCCGTGTCCTTCCTCCGGATATGCCAGCATGATGGCCGTCTTCCCGTTGTAGCGCAGCGCGTTGTAGAAGTTCATGCCCTCGCTGAATGATACGGTGGGGTCCGACGTGCCGTGCATGATGAGGAATGGCGCCGTGGCTTCGGGCGCGTGGGCGACCGCGCTCTCGAACCGATAGAGGTCAGGGTCGTCCCACGGCGACTTGCCCCAGCGGCCCTGGCTGAACAGGTAGTACTCGCTGCCGTTCTCGCCGCTGCCGGCGTTGACGTCGTACGACCATCCCCAGCTCTGGTTGAAGTCGGAGGAGATGTCGGTCACGCCCGCCCCCATCCCGACGGCCGCGAACATGCGTGACATCGTCCCGATGAAGGCCGCGCCCTCACCCCCGTAGCTGTGCCCGTGCACGCCGATGTGCGCCGAATCGGCGTAGCCCAGCTCGATGACCTTGCGCGTCGCGGCCTCGACGCACTCCAGCATGTCGCTGTGCGACGAGCCGGTGTGGAAGTGGACGTCCGCCAGCATGTTGATGTATCCGCGACTCAGCGCCTCGACCGACAACGCGCCCATGCCGGTCATGAACCGCGGCGTCGGATAGCGGTGGAGATTCTGTGAGTTCTTTTCGTAGAAGCTCACCAGCATCGACCGTCGCTGCCCCGGTTGGTAATCGTCGGGCAGGGCGAGGATGCCCTGAAGCCGGACGCCATCCTTGTTTTCGTAATCGAACAGGATCTGATTTCCCCACATGAACTCCGCCTGTTGGGGGTTCGCGTCGCTGATCTTCCTGAGGTCGGTAAACGCTGAACTCGAGACCTGCAGATCGGGGAACTCCGCGTACGTCTGCCGCGTGAGGAGGAAACGGTCGGCCTGGTCCGCGCGAACGGGCGTGCTGAACCTCGCGTCATCCAGCAGGAGTTCCTCCAAGCGGCCCCGCGTGAGTCGATAGAACCCTTCCTGCTTGGTCCATTGTCCATAGGCCGACAGCGTCACCGGTTTGCTGAGATCGATCTCGTTGCCGGTGCGCACACGGCGCGACGCGGCGGAGTCGATCGGTTCCGTCCGGACGTAGCGGAACCGCACCTCGGTGCGGTCGCCCTCGCCGCCGGTCAGGTTGCGCGGCGCCCCGTTGCCGAACGGGAGGAGCCACAGGTCATAGCGCGCCCGCACGATGACGCCGCTGCCGTCGCTCGCATATCCCTCGATACCGTACGAGGGTCGCGGTCCCACGTAGTCCCACTCCGCGTTCAAAAACTCGCCGTTCCCGCCGCCGGGCACCGTCCGCGACGCACCGGCGTCGAGGTCGTACGCATGAAACCGGTTGTCCCTCCAATACAGGAACCGCCGGCCGTCAGGACTGATTCCGAACGCGTGCTGGCCGATCAACTGACCCTCGAGCATCAGGGTGCGTTCGCCCGTCGCGGTGTTGATCCGGTACAGGTCCGCCTTGGCATGAGCCGTATCGGCGACATACGCGCGGTTGTTCTGCCCCACGGCCCAGCGGCCGTCCGGGGCGATCTCCACGAAGCGCAACGCGGAATCGGTGAGCGTGATGTACCGCCCGTCCACGGCATCGAATGCCTGGCGGAAGGTGAAGTTTCTCTCCCGTTCGGCTTGCACCATCTGCACTGATTGGATGCGCTCGTCTTCCGTGCGCCACACGTCCACGTTGGCCACCGAGTCCCGGCTCGGCCGGCGGCTGGTGTCGGGCGCCGCCGTCTGTGGGATGATGCCGAAGAACACCCGCCGGCCATCCTCGGTCCACGCGAGGGGCGCGCGCTCGCTGATCACGAACCCCTCGGGGAATCCGGCGGCCGAGCGCATCAGCGAGACGGGCGCCGACGGAGCTCGGTCCAGCGCCGCGCGGATGTTGGCGAACGTCACCAGCGTGTTGTCCCGCTCACGCATCTTTTCGATCGGCCGGCCCTTCAGCGCGGCGAGTCGGGTGCCGTCATCGGACCATTCAATGCGGCTGTAGATCAGCGTGTCGTTGTCCAGCACCTGTGTACGACCGCGCGGGAGGTCGATCACGAACAGGCCGTTGCCGTCGCGCACCTCCGCATCGACCGCGTAGGCCAGCAGGTCGCCCTGCCGGTTGAAGGCCGCATCGCCCACACTGCCGAGGAACAGGCTCCGCCCGTCGGCAAGATTGTGGAGTACCGCATCGACGCCGTGCTGCGCCGCCGCGCTCCCGCGCCCACGTCCGGCCGATGCAGGTCTCCGCCGCAGGAGCAGGAGATGGGTGGACGTCCGGTTGAACCTTGCGGACTGCATGCCCTCCCACGCCTGCGTGCGACCGGTCGCCAGTGCGCGCAGCGCTAAACGCGGCGGCAGCGCCGTTCCCGGCGTCGAGTCCTGCGCGGCCGGCGCGCTCGGTGCGGCCGAATCCGCGCTCGTCGTGTCACCGCGGCCGCGGCTTTGGCGCGGCGGCGGCACGGAATCGACCTGATACACAATCCAGCGCGAGTCCGGTGAGAACTCGCCGCCGTGCGCGTTGGGGATCACCACGTCCTGATCGCTCTGGAGATCACGGAGATGTAGCTCCGGTTTGGAGTCCTGAGGGAGCGTGTTGGTGTACCGCAGCGTATAGGCCACCCACCGGCCGTTGCCGGCGATCTCCGCGTCCTCGATCAGACGCCAGCTGGAGTAATCATCGATGGTGAGCGGCTTCTTCGCGGCCGCATCGCCCCCCGCCTGCCCCCACGCCTGGGCGATCGGCAGACATACAAGCACGAACAGCGCGCGACCAATGAGTCGACGCGCGATGACGGATCTGGAGTTCATGGGATTCCTCGCCTAAAGGTAGGACAGTCTAACCGTTCAGTGAGAGGGGATCGAATAGTGTAGCGCGTGACGTGAACCGGGCAAGGTGGGGGGAAAAGGCGGGCGGGCACGGTGCCCCCGCCGCGGCTTGGCATCTGCCGCTAAAGCGGCACATCGCCATTGGACGGTCGGTTTACCGACAGGGGCCGAGCCGCGAGTTTACTCGTGGACCACGGGATGCTGGATGCTGGGGCACGCGTCATCCGTGACTCGTGATCCGTGCGCTACCGCGGTCTGAGGATTGTCGGGAAGCGGGAAGCGGGAAGCGCGGATGCGGGGTGAGCTTGCTAACGTCGGGTCCCGGCGGTAGCATCGAAGCTGGCATTCCCAAGTGTCTGGAGGATCCCATGCGTTTCCCCGCCATCATTCTCGTCGTGGCTCTTGTCGCGGCCTGCGCGCCCGCGGAGGAGGCGGCCGAGCAGACGGCTCAGACGCCGTCAGGCCCCACACTCGCCGATTTCGCAGGCACGTGGGAGGTCATGGCCACGCTGCAAGGGAACGAGAACCCCGTGCCGAGCACCATGAGCGGATCGGCGGACGGCTCCGGGTGGACCATGACCCTCGAGGGCAGGCCCGCGATCCCGATGCAGGTGTCCATCATGGGTGACAGCCTCGTCGGGCAGACTACGGAATACGAGAGCATCCTCCGGGCCGGCGTGATGGTCAGCGTCCGGACGGCTTCCGTCCTCACCAACGGCATGCTGGAAGGCAATCTGGTCGCCACGTACAAGACGCCGGAAGGTGAAGAGCAGGTGATGGGTACGCTGCGAGCCTCGCGACGGATGAACTGAGCGCCGCGCTGTTCGAAGAGCCACGGCACCTTCGGGTCTCCTCTGGCTGATCGGGGAGACCAGATAGCCGCAAGTCTAGCCGGCCACCTGGGACAGTGCCTTCTTGAGATCGTCCGCGTTCATCACGGGAATGAACTCGACGGCTGCGTCGAGGCCCATGAAAAGCTGCTCGGCGATGATCGGGATTTGCGACGGTTCCTTCATGTCGAAGACCAGCATGCCGGAGCGCTGTCCTTCCCAGGCCATGAAGTACGCCGCCTCAGGTTTGAGCTGGGCCATCAGGGACTCGATGGTCTTGGCGATCGAGCCGTCCTTGACCGCTTCGTTGCCCCGCGCCGCCGGAACGGTCCATCGAAGCATCGTACGCATGGTCGTCTCCCGGGAGGGTGGAAGTCATGTGGGGCCCGCAATGCTACACGTCGGGCCGCCGAACGGAAGGGCGGCAGGAGAGATTCACTCGCCAGTAGAGCGCTCTTGCGCCGTCGGATGCTCGCCCGACGGAAGCGGGGAGGAGAAAGGCAGCGCCGGCCCGCACGACGTGCGCGAGCCGGTTCACTCACCCTTTCACGCTCTGTCCGCCCCTACGCTCTTACCGCCCTACCACCTGTAGTCCTGTTACCGTCAACTCGAGATTGTGGCTCACGCGGATGCCATAGACGCCGTCGGTGGATGTCAACTTGTCGCCGGCGACGACCTCGCCTCGTGCAAACGTCTTAACCACGGTGCCGTTGATGACGCACGACGCTGAGCCATCCTGCACCCGCCAGCCGATCTCGTTGGTCGACTCGCCGTTGGCGCCGGCCTTGTGGAGTGCCGGACTGGCCTCACGGTCCACGAGGGTGATGACATTGGCGCCATGGAACGTCTTCACCGAGAACACGCCGGTACCGTAGGCGATACAGTACATCAGGGTTTCGGTGTCCGACTCGAGGTTGGCACCGCCGATGAAGATGCCGTAGGAGTGCGGATGGGACGCCGCCATCGCGTGCTCGCGGAACGTGGCTTTCACCTCATAGTTCCCGCGCGCGACGTTGGCGGGGTTCCAGAAGTTGCCGGCCGGACCGACGGACAGGCGGAAGCCGCCCTCGGTGGCGGTGAATCGGGAATCGGCAATCGTTTTGCCTTGCGACAGGGGCCGCCGGTCCACGCGGCCCTTCCAGCCCGCGACGTGGATGCCGCCATCGGCGACGCTGCGATCGGCGTCCTGGGCGGCGGCGGTGGTGGCGAACAGTGAAGCGGCAAGCATCAGAGGTACGAAACGCACGGGAGGCCTCCAGAAGATGTGGTGACTGAGAGATAGTGGTTCCTCAGCACCCCAAAGACAAGGCCGGTCGCTGTCTCCTCCCATCCTCTCCCGTCTTGTCCCGTCTTGTCCCGTCTTCCTCCCGTCTCCTCACTTCCCGATCCGCATCGCGTAGAACGATCGCCACACGAATGTGAGTCCGACGACGAAGAACAACGTTGCCAGAACGAAGCCGAGCGTTGCGCCACGCTCGGCCGCGAGGTAGACCCCCAGTTCCACCGCCAGCAGGCCGAAGAGTGTCGTGAACTTGATGACCGGATTGAGCGCGACCGAGGACGTGTCCTTGAAGGGGTCGCCGACCGTGTCGCCCACGATCGAGGCCGCGTGCAGCGCCGTGCCTTTCTGCTTGAGTTCCGTCTCCACGATCTTCTTGGCGTTGTCCCATGCACCGCCCGCGTTGGCCATGAAGATCGCCTGGAACAGGCCGAAGATGGCGATCGCGATGAGGTAGCCGATGAAGAAGAACGGCTCGACGAACGCGAACGCGAGGGTGGAGAAGAATACCGCGAGGAAGATGTTGAGCATCCCGCGCTGCGCGTACTGCGTGCAGATCTCCACGACGCGAATGCTGTCGGCCATCGAGGCCCGCTCCGAGCCCTCCAGGCGAATGTTCGCCTTGATGAACTCGACCGCGCGGTAGGCCCCCGAGGTCACCGCCTGCGTGGCCGCGCCCGTGAACCAGTAGATCATGGCGCCGCCGGTGATCATGCCCAGCAGGAAGGGGGGGTGCAGGATCGATAGCCGATCGATCTGCACCGTGAGCCCCTCGGTCAGGGCCATGATGATGGAGAAGATCATGGTGGTGGCCCCGACCACCGCCGTGCCGATCAACACGGGTTTGGCCGTGGCCTTGAACGTGTTGCCCGCGCCGTCGTTCTCCTCCAGGAGCTCCTTGGCCCGCGCGAACACCGGGGTGAATCCGAAGTCGCGCTGAATCTCTTCCGCGATCCCGGGCAGCGACTCGATCATCGATAGCTCGTAGATCGACTGCGCATTGTCGGTGACCGGCCCGTAGGAGTCCACCGCGATGGTCACGGGTCCCATGCCCAGGAACCCGAACGCCACGAGGCCGAACGCGAACACCGCCGGCGCCACCATGAGCGTGCCGAGTCCCTCCAGGCTCACCAGGTACGCAATGGTCATGAGGGTGGTGATGGCCAGGCCCAGCCAATACGCGCTGTAGTTCCCGGCGACGAATCCGGAGAGGATGTTGAGCGACGCGCCGCCCTCTTGCGACGCCGTCACCACCTCCCTGACGTGCTTGGAGCGGGTCGACGTGAAGATCTTCACGAGCTCGGGAATCACCGCACCGGCCAACGTGCCGCAGGTGATGACCGTTGCGAGCTGCCACCAGAGCGCCCCGTCGCCCAGGTCGCGCATCACCAGCCACGATACCACATAGGTGAGGATGAGGGAGACGATCGAGGTGAGCCATACCAACTGGGTGAGGAGGCCTTCGAAATGCACCGACTCCGCCGTCGCGAACCGCGAGCGCGCGATGGCGTTGCTGATGGCGTACGACAACCCGGACGCCAGCACCATCACGACGCGCATGAGGAAGATCCAGACCAGTAGGCGGACCTGCACGATCGGTTCGGGTACGGCGAGCAGGATGAACGAGATCAGGGCGACGCCGGTCACGCCGTAGGTCTCGAATCCGTCGGCGGTGGGACCCACCGAGTCACCAGCGTTATCGCCGGTGCAGTCGGCGATCACGCCGGGGTTCCGCGCGTCGTCCTCCTTGATGTTGAAGACGATCTTCATCAGGTCCGAGCCGATGTCGGCGATCTTCGTGAAGATCCCGCCGGCGATTCGCAGGGCCGCAGCGCCCAGGGACTCGCCGATCGCGAAGCCGAGAAAACACGGTCCCGCATAGTCGCCCGGCACGAACAAAAGAATCGCGAGCATGAACAACAGCTCTACGCTGATGAGCATCATCCCGACGCTCATCCCCGCGTGGATCGGGATCTCGTAGACCGGGTACGCGCGGCCGGTGAGGCTGGCAAAGGCCGTGCGCGAGTTGGCGAGCGTGTTGATGCGGATGCCGTACCACGCGACGCCGAAGCTCCCGCCCATCCCGATGAGACTGAACAGGAGGATGATGCCGATCTTGTGCACCGCGAACCCGATCATCGCGAAGTACAGGACAATCACCGTGCCGATGAACAGCTCGAGCAGGAGCAGCAGGCGGCCTTGCTGGAGGAGGTAGGTCTTGCAGGTCGTGTAGATGAGATCGGCGACCTCGGACATCGCCTGGTGGACGGGGAGGCGGCGTACCTGATGGTAGGTGGTGAACCCGAACAACAAGCCCAGGAGGCACACCCCGAGTCCGGAGTACAGGATCTGGGACCCCGTGAGGCCGAGGAAGTCGCCCTGCGCGAGGGAGGGCAGCTGGAGGTTGACCTCGCCACCCGGAACGTGTGGCGCGGCTTGGGCGCGGGCGAGTGCCGGTAGGGTCAAAGCGCCGGCGATGGTCAACAGGCTGCGGGCAGCGGCGAGCGAAGGGCGCCTCATCGGTGCGGCGCCTGAATCGCGCTGAGGACCTCCGCCAACAGGGCCTTGCGGTGCTTCAAGTTGTCGCGGAAGTCCTTGGCGTCGGTGTCGGCGATTTCCATTCGCAGGTCAGACAGATAGCTGTCGAGGGCGTAGGCCAGGACTTCGGCCTGCTCGGCTGTGAGTTCCAGGACGGGCATTGCGACATCTCCGGAAGAGACGTGGTTGCTTCTGCAAGTCCGCAATCTTGTCAGGTTCCGTGAAGAATTCGTGAGGGAGGCGGGAACTTTGCGCGAAACGCTGGTGCGGTGCCCGGTACGAGCGGTGCGCAGGGCGACTTACGCGCGATCTCCGCGTCAACCATATTCAGCCCTTCCCCCTCCCGGAGTTTGCCATGTTGGCTGGAGAAAGGTCCCTGCGCCGCGCGGCGCTCGTGCTGCCCATTGTCGTTCTCGCCGGCTGTGCGCGTGAGAGCGCCCCGCCTCCTCAAACCGCCCTGGGCGAGTGCGGCGACGTGTTCGGGGGCCAGGTGTGCACCTGGGGCACGGTTGCCGGCGCGGACGTCGTCGAGTTCGGGGCCACGATTCCACTGGCCACGATCAACGGTGCGCCTGCCGGAGGCGAGATGGTCTGGCCGCCGCAACCCATCGCCGTGTTGCGGCTGCCCGATGAGGTTCGTACGGCCACCGGGTTCGACCACCTCAGCATGAACTGGGAGCCGCACGGGCACCCGCCGGCGCTTTTTCTGACGCCGCATTTCGATTTCCATTTCTTCTCGCAGACGCCGGAGGCTATCGCGGCGATCGATTGTGCCGACTTGGAGAAGCCGGCCGCCGCCCCGGTCGGGTACGTGCTTCCCGACATCGACATCCCCGGGATGGGCACATTGATCGGCCTGTGTGTCCCGCTCATGGGCATGCACGCCATGCGGGCCGACCAACTCGAGGAGACGGATCTGTTTGGTGGCACGATGATCGTGGGCTACTATGACGAAGCCCTCATCTCCGTGGAGCCCATGATCAGCCAGGCCATGCTGCGGCAGGCACAGAGCTTCACATTGGACGTACCGCAGGTTCCCGACGCCGGTGTCGTGACGGAATGGCCCGGTGGATTCCAGGCCGTGTTCGACGAAGCCACGCAGGCGTACCGCTTCGTGTTCCGGACCGCGACGTCGGAGTAGCGCCCGCGGGGGACATCGCCCCCTGCCTGGGGGGCGATGTCCCCGCGGAGTTCCGGCCCCGCAGCATCTGGGCGGAATTGCGACGTTCGGGGCGAGCAGCCGCCCGCCGCTTCAGCGGCAGGCGCCGAGCGGCGGCTTCAGCCGCCGAATCACGCGTCGTGAACGACCGGGGGATGGGCCACGAGTGAACTCGCGGCTCCGCCCCTGTCGGTAAACCGACGGGGCGAGCAGCCCCCCGCCGCTTCAGCGGCAGATGCCGAGTGGCGGCTTCAGCCGTGGATTTACGCCCTGATTGACAGCGCCACGCCGGGGGAGATACTACCACATGCGACGTACTACGTACGACAGGATGCCATACAACCGAGGGGTCTGCATCATGCGCCAATCGTCTCGTTTCCCGATGCTTGTGATTGCCATGCTCGCAGCCCGGTCGCCTACGGCCGCGGCACAGGCACCGACCTTTCGTGAGGTGACGGGGCACCGGTTCGGTGAGCGCATCACCGAGCATCACCAGATGCTGACCTATCTGCGTGCGCTGGATCAGGCGTCGGACAGGGTCGTCGTCCAGATCCAGGGCCAGTCATGGGAGGGGCGGCCGCTCCCGGTGGCGATCGTGACGGCTCCGGAGAACCACGCGCGGCTCGAGACGATCCAGGCGGTGGCACAGCGGTTGGGCGATCCGCGTCGCCTCCCTCCCCAGGAGATAGATGCGCTGTTAGAGGACCAACCAGTGATCCTCTGGTACGGCGGATCCATCCACGGGTTCGAATTGTCGGGCAGCGAGGGAGCGCTCAAACTGCTCGAGCACCTGACGACGAGTTCGGACCCGGCGACACTCGAGGTGCTCCGCAACGCGGTCATCCTGATCGACCCGATGCTCAACCCAGACGGGCGCGACGCGCACACCCACATCAATCACGAGAATGTCGGCCGCGAGTCCAGCGCGAAGCCCCAAGACTGGTCGAACGACTTCACGAGTTGGCAGGCGCTCAAGTTCCGGACCGGACATTACTACTTCGACACCAATCGGGATTGGTTCGCGCACACGCAGCGTGAGACCCGCGCGCGGGTGCCGACGCTGCAAGCGTGGCGACCCCAGGTGGTGGTGGACCTCCATGAGATGGGCGTCGACGCGGAGTTCTACTTCGATCCGCCGGGCGAGCCGTATGGTCCATATTTCCCCCCGTACGCCTTCCGATGGTTCAAGGAATTCGGAAATGCCTACGCGGCGGCGTTCGACTCCGCAGGGTTCGAATACATGACCCGAGAGCGTTACAACTACTTCTACCCGGGCTACACCACCTCGTATGGGAGCTACCAGGGCGCGGTGGGTATGCTGTACGAGCAGGGGTCCACTCGAGGGTTGGCCCTCGAGCGGTCCGATCGGACTGTGCGGACCCTGGCCGACGCGCTCGAGCAACAATACGTGGCGGCGTGGACCGCTGCTCGAACCGCGGTGGCCCGCCGTCGAGAGCTGCAGCGGGAGTATTACGAGGCACACCGCCAGGCGGTCGCGGATGGAGCGCAAGGGATCCGGCGTTATTACATCGGCCCGGACGGGGACCCGGTGCTCCGTCGGGAACTGGCGAGCCTCTTGGTGCGAAACGGGATCGAAGTGGGCGTCCTGGAAGCCCCGCTCACTGCATCACGGCTGCGCGACCGAAGTGGCAGCGCTGTGCCGCAACTGACACTGCCGAGCGGCACCTTCGTGGTCGAGGCGGCGCAGCCGCGGAATCGGTTGCTGCGCTCGCTGCTCGAGCCCTCCAACGAGCTTCCGGCAGACTTCCTCCGACAGGCGCGAGCGTACGTGGATCGGGACGAGAACCCGCGCTTCTACGATATTACCGCCTGGTCGCTCCCGCTCCTCTTCAACGTGGGTGTCTACGGGAGCGGCGATCCACAGCTCCCGTCCTCGACGCCATGGCAACCCGACGCCTCCGCGAGTAGCGTCGTGCCGCCGCCGAAAGCGAGTTACGCCTACCTGCTCGACGGGCGGAGTGCGGCGTCCGTCGCCGCCCTCTACCACCTGAGGGCGGCGGGCCACCGTGTCGGCGTCCTCACCGCGCCCACCCAAATCGCGGGAATCGCCTACGGAAGTGGGACCGGCATCGTTCGAGTCGGGCAGAATGGCCCGGGCGTGCACGACGCGGTGCGCAACCTTGCCCGGCGTTACGGTCTCCAGGTGGCGGCGGTGAACAGCGGGTTGTCCGACCCCGGGTTCCCGGCGTTGGGGTCCGGAGACCATACGTTCAACCTGGCTCCCGCCTCGATCGCAATCCTCGCCGAGGACCCCGTCTTCGCATACTCGTTCGGGTGGGCGTGGTACACGTTGGACCGCCAGTACGAGATTCCGACGACCGTGTTGCGCACCCGTTCGCTCGCCTCGACCGATCTCGACCGCTTCAACGTGCTGGTCATCCCCAGCGTGTCCGGACAGGCGCTGGCAACCGCCGTGGGCGAGGGAGGTGTGGAACGCGTTGCGCAGTGGGTGCGTGAGGGGGGGACGCTGGTGACGATCGGCGCGGCCACCGATTTCGCGCGCGAGCAGCTCGACCTCATCGCGCTCAGGGACTGGTACGAGACCGATGAGGGCGCGGATTCGACGCGTTATGACGTACCGGGGGCGATCGTGCGCGCCGAGTTGGATCACGGATACTGGCTCTCGGCCGGCTACGATGCGAGCACGCTGCCGGTGTTGGTGGATTCGGATCGCTTGTATCTCGCACCGGACGGACCGCCCTCGTCGTCGCGTCGTGTGGTCGCACGGTACGCTGGAGCGGACTCGCTCCTCATGAGCGGCCACGTGTGGGACGAGTCGCGTCGCCGATTGCCCGGCGCGGTCTTCTTGTACGAGCAGCGTGTCGGCCGGGGCCGGGTCATCAGCTTCGCGGAGGACGTGAACTTCCGAGCGTACTTCCGCGGCGCCAACCGCCTGTTTCTCAACGCGGTGATCCTGGGGCCGAGCGGGAATTGAAGAAAGGGTCGCCGAGCACCGGCTTCATCCGCCGAACACCCCTTCGGCTTGCCATGCCCAACAATGCGGCGGCGGCCGAGGCGACGGCGTTTTGGGGAGCGCGGCTGGAGCGGCTGGCGGCGATGCTCAGCTCGACGTAAGGGGGTCGGGTGCGGGAAGGCGGGGAGGAGGTACGCGAGTACCCGGCTGCGACAGACTCCCCGCCGTCCCGCCCTGGCGATCGCCCGTCTCCCTACATCCGCTGACGCTTCTCCCGCGATTCCCTCGGGGTCAACGTGATCGCGACGATGCGATCGCCACGACGCACCTCGAACTCCACGTGATCGCCGGCCTTCAGTTGGCCAAGGTGTGCCCCGGCGTCGCGTGACGTGATCGGCATGCCCGCAACGGTCAGGATCACGTCCCCGATCTGCATGCCCCCCGCGTCGGCCGGCCCGTCCTTCTCGACCGCACGCACCACAGGGAACTCGCTGGTGACGAATACCCCTCCGCGGTGCAGCGATCTCCCTTCCGGCGACCGCGAGGAGCCTGAGCCGACGGTGACGCCGCCCACGACCCAGAACCCCGATCCTGACCACCCACAATCCCCGCAGGATAGTTCGATACCGAACTCAACAGGCGGCACGGTGTCGGCGGTCAGGGCCCGGAGCCCTTGGGTGACTTGCAGCGCGGACTGCGTTTGAACGCGGGCGGCTTGGGCCAGCTGGGCTGTCTGGAGGGCTCGCGTGGCTTCCAGGACAGCCGGCACAGTCTCAATGAGTTCGGTCGCCGTGCTGGTCACGACGAGGCTTGGCACTGCGCAGCCGTCGACCGGTGTGACCTCGACGGTAAGCTCCCGTCCGTCGCGGCGCACCCGCAATGTTGCGGGCCTGCCTGCGGGCAGCGAACCCAGGCGCCGCCCGCCGTCGCGGCTCGTGATCAACGCCCCATCCACGCTGACGAGGACGTCTCCCTCCTGCAGCTTGCCAGCCGACGGGCCGCGGGGATCGATTCCTCGCAAGCGCGGCTCACTGGAGAACGTGTGCGAGTATCCTGTGCCATTCCGATCGTTGACCTGGCAGCTTCCCCCGAGACAATGGAACTGTTGCACTCCGATGCTGGGGTAAGCCGGGCGTCCTTCCGGGCACGTTTGGCCGAACAATGGGGCCACCGTCAACAGCCCGGCACCGATGATGCAGAACGCTGTGCGCATTAGAACCTCACGGTCACGAGCTTGTCACGCTCGTTGGTAATGTTTTGAAAGAACTCCATGTTCTCGGGCGTTTGTCCCTGCAGCTGCGCCCACTCCTTGGCGGCGCCCAGGAGTGCCGAGATTGCGGCCTCGCGTCCCTGGAGACGCACGTCGGCGGACATCGAGTCCACGATTGAGGCAAATGCGGCGAGGGCCGCCACGTATTCGGTGCCGGTGCGCTGCACTTCGGCGGCAAGCTGCATCGCGGCCGCCGCCGCCGGCGCGGGTGATGGTGCCGGCGGTCGAGCGCCCAGGGCCCACCCGGTCCCCAGCCCGACGGCGAACAGCACGCTTGCGGCGGCCAACTGCGCGAACACAGGCCAATGGTGCAGGCCCGGCCACACGTGCATGCGGGCCTCGATTCCCTGCCACAGTTCGTTGACCGGCTCGCCCTCCGTCGGGAGTTGGGCGAGGCGCTGGGCAATCTCGTGGTCGCGATCGTGTTCGGTCATAAGTCCAACATCTCCTTCATGCTTTGGCGCGCGCGGTGCAAATGCGCCTTCGAGGTCCCCGGTTGAATACCGAGGAGTTCCGCGATCTCGTCGTGTCGATAGCCGTAGACGTCGAACAGCAGGATGACTTCACGGGCCCGCACGGGCAGCGCCGCCAACGCCCGCTCGAGATCTACCTGTGTTTCGGGCATGGCGCGTTTGGCTGCAAACGCGTAGCGCTCCACATCGGGACCGGCCTGCTCATGTTCCGCGAGCCGCTGCGCTGCCCGCTGGGCGTTCAGATGGACCCGCACGGCGATCGTGCGGAGCCAGGTGCCGAACGCGCTGGCTCCGCGGAACCCCTGGAGACCGTTCCACGCCCGGACGAATACGTCTTGGGTGAGCTCCTCGGCTGCCCTGGGGTCGCAGGTCAGGCGGAGCAGAAAGGCGTACACCCGACGATGGTGGGTGTGATACAATGCCTCGAACGCGCCAGGATCGCGGCGTTTGGCGCGGCTCACGAGGGAGGCTTCGCCCTCGGCCATGGGTGCAGAGGCAGCTAACGGCATCAGTGATGTATGTATAGTGCGCTGAACCGCCGCGAGGGTTTAGTGTCGCAGGACGGCGGGAGTTCGAATCGCGAAACTGGCGGCCAAGCGCGTGGTCACGTTGCACGCCGTCCGCTACGCGCTGCCCGCTGCCCGCTGCCCGCTGCCCGCTGCCCGCTGCCTGCTGCCCACTGCCCGTCGCACCGCCCCCGGCGTCGTCGGGCTGTGCGGCCTACCTCGCGTAGACCTCCAGCCACTGCAAGTCGTCTGCGTCCACGCGGATGGCGTAGAGCACGCCGCGGCCAAAGCCGACGAGCCGACGGTCCGTCGGGAAGAGCACTTGGCGCACGAGCCGTCCCTGGGCATCGAACACGTCGTACGTACGCTGGTCAGCACGGGCGGGTGCCGAGCGCTCCACCCACAGTTCGCCTTCAGGCGACACACGTACGCCCTGCTGTACGAAAGGTGGCATCACTTCCGGCCAGTCGATCGTCGCGATGTCCGGGCGGGGCGGGCGTCCCACACGGCGACGGCCGTTCTCCATTTCGATTCGCAGCCCTTGAGTGGCCATCTGATCTGCCCACGCATTCTTCTCCGCCGTCCCGATCCTCACGGGCTCGAACGGCACCGGCGCCCCGACCGTTGGCCGCGCTCCAGCCGCCGTCCATTCAACGCGATAGTCCGCGTGCCGCACGATGCCCACGCGGCCGTCCGGGGTCACATCCCAGCCGTCGCGCCCTTGGTACGCCCCGCCGCCGATCGAGACGCGTACCTCGCCCGGCCGGGCCGTACCCGGCATCGGTGGGAAGTGGACGAATCCCACGGTGTCCACCGTCTCCGTCCCCGGTGTCCACCGGAGCAGCGGCGCTCGACCGGAGGCTGCGTACTCCTCCATGCCGGGCATCATGATGCCACCGAGGTCGAAGTAGATCCGGCCCCGGGCGTCGGCGCCACGTGGGAAGATCGGGACGCCGGACGGCAGGCGTGACGGGATCGTGGACGAGCTGATCGTGCCGTTCGGCAAGACGACGTTGATGCGGCGCGTGAGCCCGTCCATCATGTACGTGGTGTCGCCGCCAACCGCAAACAGTCCCGACGGCATGCCATACTCGCCCGGTCCTTCGCCCTCACGCCCAATCTGCTCCTGACTACCGGTCCGCAAGTTGACCAACCAGAGCGCTTGTTCGATCCGATCCGCCACCAGCACGCGCCCGTCGTTGAGCGCACGTAGACCAGCCACATTGCTGAACGGTTGGGCGAACGTCGTGCGCGGGGCGCCCAGCTCTTGGCGGGTGGGCTGGGACTGTCCTTCGACAACCTGCACGTTCAAGAAGAGCGACAGGACCGCCCCCACCAGCGTCATGTACCCGCGGCGCATCGCCGTCATGAGAGTATTCATGTGACCCCCGGATTCCTTGCTCAACGTAACCCGACCTTGCAGACTACACGTGCACAAGATGCCCGGTTGGTCCAAACCGTCGCACTCCGCGACGAATCGAGCCGTTGAGGTGTCTATAACCAAAGGGGTTGCGCGGGGCAACGACATCAAACGTCTCACGCTCACGCCCATTTTACCCAAAGGTTCGCATGCCTACAGCTAGACAAGTGATTGTGGGGGTCGTGGTGGTGGTGGTGGTCGGGGGCCTCGCGGGTGGGGTGTACTATCGGCTGCGAGGGGAACAGAGCGACGGGGCGGAAGCGAGTTCCACGGCCACTGGCCCGGAGAACGCGGCCGATTCCACGAGCGCCGCGCGGACCTTCGACACCAGCCTGCCGATCCCCGTTGAAGGGGCCATGGTCGTGCGGGATACGCTGGTGATATCCGTGGCCGCGGCCGCGGAGGCGGCGGCCGCGCGCCAGGCCCGACTCCTTGCACAGGTGGAGGGTCGCATTGCCCGACTGCGGGTGGAGGAGAACGGGCGCGCGCGCCAGGGTCAATTGCTCGTCGAGATCGATACGACCGAGTACGCACTAGGGGTGGCGCGTGCGCGGGCGGGGCAGGCGAAGGCGGACGCCACCTTTCGCGAGTTGACGTTGTTCGACGACCAGATCGCCGATGCCCAGGTGCGCGCGGAACGCGAGCGCGTGGCGCGGGCCAAGAGCGGGCTCGAGGACGCGGAGCTGGCCTTGCAAGAGGCTCAGATGCAACTCGAGCGCACGCGCATTCGGGCGCCGTTCGACGGGCGTGCCGCGTCGATCCTCGTGGTTGAGGGGCAGAACGTCCGGCCGGGCGACGAGTTGCTCACGGTAGTGGATCTCGACCCCGTCAAAGTCGAAGTGCAGGTCCTCGAAGGTGAGGTGGGCCTCCTGGCCCAGGGGAGCCGCGCGAGGGTTTCGTTTGCGGCCTTCCCGGGCGAGGTGTTCAACGGGCTGATTGCTACCATAAACCCCCTGGTGGAACGCGGGACCCGCACGGCACGCGTTACGGTGACGATCGCGAACCCTGACGGACGCATTCTGCCTGGCATGTACGCGCGCGTGTCGCTCGAGGCGCGCAAGTTCCCGAACCGCATCTTGGTTCCCCGTGCGTCCGTGCTCGAGCGCGATCGGCGGTCCATGCTGTTCGTGTTCGAGGAAGAGCCGGGAGGCGACGGGGTCGGCGCGGCCAAATGGCGCTACGTCACCACCGGCTTTGCCAATGACTCGCTCGTCGAGATCGTGGACGATCTGGAAACGGAGATGGTGGCCCCGGGCGAGTGGGTGTTGACGGACGGCCATTACACGCTAATCCACGACGCGCGGGTCCGCCTCGTGCCGAACGTCCAGTCGGCGGGAGGGCGACCGCGATGAAGCTGATCGTCGCGGGGATGCTGGCGGCGGGGTGTTGGGGAACGGCCCTCGCCGCACAGCAACCGCCCGCCGTGCTGACCCTGGACGAGGCGCTCGCCCTTGCCGGCGCGCGCAATCCCGCCTACCGTCGCGCGATCGCGCAGGCGGACGCATCGGGCGCGGGGGTCCGCGCCGGGTTCGGTGCGTTCCTGCCGTCGCTGTCGGCCGGGCTGTCGTGGTCGGGAAACTCGAGCACCAAAGTGACGGGTGAGGATGACTTCGGCCGGCCGGTGGAGTTGCCCGACCCGCTGACGTTCCGCAGCAGTTCCGCGAGCCAGAGTGTGTCCACCTCGGTCACGCTGTTCGATGGATTCCGCAATCTCCACCAGTACCGGGCCGCGCGCGCCTCGGCGTGGGCCTCGGAGGCGCGGATGGACGCACAGGCGGTCACCGTCGAGGCCGAGGTCAGCCGGCGCTTCTATGCGGCACTGCAGGCGCAACAAGCGGTCGGCGTGGAGGAGGAGCTGCTCGCCGTGTCGCGGCAACAGCTCGACGCGACGGACCGGCTGTTCCGCGTGGCGGCCCGCACCGAGGTGGACGTGCTGGGCGCGCAGATCCAGGTGGCGCAGCAGGAGCAGGCCCTGGAGCAGGCACGCGGTGACGCGCGCGCCACGCTCTTGTTGCTGGCGGAGGCCATCGGGCTCGAGCCCGACATCGCGTTTCGTGTCGACGGCGCGCTGCCCGCGGCGGTGGACCCCACGGCCCTCGACGCCGATTCGCTGGTGGCGGTCGCGCTGGCGGGGAGCCCGCGGGTGATGGCGGCCAATGCCGGCGCCTCGGAGGCGGGATACAACGCCCGCGCGGCCAAGAGCGGTCGCTGGCCCACCATCAGCGCGTCGGCCGCGTTCAGTCGCCGTACGAGCCTCAGCAGCTACGATGCGTTGTTCGCGTTCAACCCCAGGGATCGGGCGTTCGGGTTCGGGTTCGAGGTGCGGGTGCCGTTGTTCACCCAGTTCCAGACGAGCAACACGGTGGCGCAGGCCGTGGCGCAGGAGCGGGTGGCCGATGAGACGCTCCGCGAGACGATTCTCGAAGTCGAGCGCGGGGTCCGCACGGCCCACATCAATCTGGTGACCGCGTTTCGGCGCCTGCAGCTGGCCGAGCGTCAGGGCGAGCTGAGCCAGCGACGGCTCACCATGGCACAGCAGCAATACCAGCTCGGCACGATCAGCTTCACGGAGTTTCAGCAGGTGGTGACGCAGACGTCGCAGGACGCGCGCCAGTTGATCAACGCCGAGCTCGAGCATGCTCGCGCGCGGGTCGCGCTCGACGAATTGCTGGGACTGAGCGGTGTGGGACGATGATGGACGCCCCGGCGACCGTCACGCCCGCCGACCGCTAGCGCATGTCGGTTTCCTCCGGGTCCATCCGTCGCCCCGTGGCCGTGGCGATGCTGTTTCTCGCCATCGTCTTCCTGGGCATCATCTCGTTCGTGCGGATTCCCATCGATCTCCTGCCGGATGTCGCGTATCCGCGGCTGGTGGTGTACACCCCGTACACGGACGTCGGCCCCACCGAGGTCGAACGCTTCGTCACCGAGCCCATCGAACGCGGCGTGAGCCGAGTCTCGGGCGTCGAGCGCGTCGAGAGCGTGTCGCGCGAGGGCATCTCGCTGGTGACCCTGCGGTTCTCCTGGGACACCGACATGGATTTCGCGGCGCTCAACGTGCGCGAGCAGCTCGACAACCTGCGCGACCAGCTTCCGGAGCTCGCCGGTCGGCCGGTGGTGCTGCGGACCGATCCGAACTCGGAACCGGTCATGGCGATCTCCGTCACGGGCACGACGGACCTCGGATCGCTCAAGGAGCTGGTGGAGTCGGTTTTCAAGCGCCGGCTGGAACAGATCGACGGCGTGGCGGAAGCGGCGCTGGTGGGCGGTCTCGAGCGGGAGATCCACATCGAGGTGGAGCCGCGCCTGCTGGAATCGTACGGTCTCACGGTCCAGGATCTGCTGGACGCGGCGGCCGCCGCCAATCAGTCGGCGCCGGGTGGCACGGTGCTGCGGGGCCGCTATCGGTACGCGCTCCGCACGCTGGGTGAGTTCGAGACCGTCGATCAGATCAGGGCCGTGGCCCTTGTGCCGCGCGGCCGGGAGCAGGATACGAGTGCGGCGGGCGCGATCACGATCGGCGATGTGGCCACGGTCGCGGACGGCTACCGCGATCGCGAGTCGATCGCACGCTACAACGGTCGGGAATCCGTCGGGCTTCTGCTGTTCAAGGAATCCGGAGCCAACACGGTGCGCGTGGCAGAGGACGTGGAGGAGGTGCTCGAGCAGATCCGCCGCCTGTATCCCGATGTGACATTGGACATCGCGATGAGTCAGGCGGGCTTCATCACCGAGGCGATCTCCAACGTCGTCCAAGCGCTGGTGTTCGGTGGTTTCCTGGCCTTTCTGGTCCTGTTCCTGTTCCTGCGCGATCCACGCTACCCCGCCATCGTGGCGCTGGCCATTCCGATCTCGGTGATCGGTACGTTCTCGCTGTTGGACCTCTCGGGCGTGTCGCTCAACATCATGAGCCTCGGCGGGCTGGCGTTGGGCGTGGGCATGCTGGTGGACAACTCGATTGTCGTGCTTGAGAACATCTTCCGCCACAGCGAGGCTGGTGCCGGCGCCGACGTGGCAGCGCGCCGCGGGGCCGAGGAGGTGCAGGGAGCGATCACGGCATCGACCCTCACGACCATCAGCGTGTTCGGGCCGATCATCTATGTGGAGGGTGTGGCGGGCGAGCTCTTCGGCGATCTCTCGCTGGCCGTGGCCTCGGCGCTCCTGATGAGTCTGCTCGTCGCGCTCACGTTGCTGCCCACGTTGGCGGCGCGCTGGGTGGGCGCGACGCAGGGCGCGCCACGGACACTCATGCACCGCCTGACCTTGGCGGGCGGGAGCCTGGCGGCGCGCGCGCTCGACGTGGTGTTCGGACCGACGTTCCGGTGGTTCGACGCGTGGTTCCAGCGCGCGGCGACGTGGTATCACGGTTTGTTGGAGCGCGCGCTCGACCGGCGGGGGACGGTGATGGCGGTGGCGGCTGGCCTGCTTGGTCTCGGGATCATCGTGGGAGCCGGGTTGAATCGCGATGTGCTCCCTGACGTGGATCAGGGGGCGTTCGTCATGCGGCTGGACTTGCCGCGGGGCACCCCGATCGAAGAGACCGAGGCGGTTGCCGCCCGGGTGGAGCGGGCGTTCCTCGACGACGAGGACGTTCGGGCCGTGTTCACGCGCGTGGGGCGGGCCGAGGCGGTGGCGGGTGTCGAGGACGAGGAGTCGGGCCTGCACACCGCGGTGTTCGACGTGCGCGTCCGCGACGGGGCCCGGACGCACGCCGTGATCGATCGCGTGCGTCCGCGGCTCAGCGGCGTCCCGGCCGGGGCGCTTACGGTGGATGCAGGGGCCGCCACGGCCCTGGGCAAGCTGTTGGGCGGCGGCGACGCCGACCTCGCCGTCCGTGTCCGGAGCGAGGATTTGGACGCAGCGTTGGCGTACGCGGACGCGGCGGTCGCCGTGCTCGCGCCGCTGCCCAACCTCACCAACGTCCGCGTCGGCACGGAAGAGGGCCAGCCCGAGATCCGTATCGAGATCGATCGGGAACGTGCGGCGGCCTATGGGGTCGAGCCGCGCGCGATCGCGATGACGGTGGAGCAGTACATGCGGGGCGCGGTCGCCACCGACTACGTGGACTTCGACGACAAGATCCCCGTGGTCGTCCGGCTGCCCGAGGACGCCCGCCGCGCGCTCGAGACGTTGAGCCTGCTCCGCGTGGACGGCGTTCCGCTGCGCGAGCTGGTCCGCACGATCGAGGAGATCGGACCGTCGGAAGTGCGTCACCTGGAGCAGGGGAGAGTCGTCACGGTGTTCGCGGACGTGGCCAGCGGCGGGTTGGACCGCGCCGTGGCCGACGCGGAGCGCGCGTTGGGGCAGGTGCCGACGCCCGCCGATCTCCGTCGGGAGATCGGCGGAGCCAACGAAGAACGGAGCCGGGCGTTCCGTGACCTCGCAATGGCGTTCGGACTCGCGCTGCTGCTCGTCTACATGATTCTCGCGGCGCAGTTCGAGTCGTTTATCCATCCGTTCACGATTCTGCTCGCCGTGCCGCTGGCCACCGTGGGCGCCACGGTCGGGTTGTTCGTCGCTGGGCAGGGTCTGAACACGATGAGCCTCATCGGCATGGTGATTCTCGTCGGCATCGTGGTGAACGACGCCATCGTCAAGGTGGATTTCATCAACCAGATGCGCGCCGCGGGACTCGCCACGCGCGCGGCGATCCTCGAGGCGGGGCGCGTGCGGCTCCGGCCGATCATCATGACGACGGTCACGACCGTGCTGGGCCTCACGCCGATGGCGCTGGGCATCGGTCGGGGCGCGGACCTGCGGGCGCCGCTCGCCATCGCGGTCATCGGAGGGCTGATCAGCGCCACGGCGCTGACGCTCATCGTCGTGCCGGTGGCGTATGACCTGCTCGAGAGCGCGCGCGACCGGCTGCGCGGGACGGCGCGATGATCCGGCTCTCGATTCGCCGGCCGGTGGCGGTCTCCATGGGCTACTTCGCCGTGGCGCTACTGGGTGTGGCCGCGTGGCGCAACATCCCGATCGAGCTGCTGCCCGACACGGAGCTGCCGCAGCTGCACGTGACCGCGCAGTGGCGGGGCGCGTCGCCCGAAGCGATGGAGGCGTTCGTGACCGCACCGCTCGAGGCGGCGGTGCAGCAGGTGCGCGGCGTCGAAAAGATCGAGTCGGTGTCCAGCGAAAACCTGGGCCGGGCGGAAGCGAACATCACGGTGGAGTTCTCCCGCGATACCGACATGGACTTCGCGCACATGGAGCTCGCCGAGCGTCTCGCGGTGCTCGACGACGAGCTGCCAGCGGAGGTGCCGTCCCCGCGCATCGAGCCCTACGTGCCGGAGGAGTTTCGAGCACAGCAGCGTGCGTTCCTCCGCTACACCTTGACCGGTCCCTACACGCTGGAAGCGCTTCGGGCGCATGTGGACGACGATTTGGTACCGGAGCTGCTGTTGGAGGACGGGGTGGCTGGGGTCGAGGTGAGCGGCGGGCGCGACCGGCTGCTCGAGATCGCACTGGACGAACGCAAGGTCAACGCGCTCGGGCTCGGACCCGCGCTGGTGTGGCAACGGATCCTCGAGCTCGAGTACGTGAGCGAGGCGGGGATGGTGCGCCGCGGCGGCCGTATGCGCACGCTGGCCATTCGACACCGCAATGAGTCGGCCGACGACATCCGCCGCGCGCCGCTACTCACCGACCAAGGCCGGCTCGTACGCGTGCGGGACGTCGCGACCGTGTACGACACGTACGAGGATCCGTGGAGCTACTACCGCATCGACGGGCAGCCAGCGGTGGCCTTCGAGGTGCACAAGGAGGTGGGCGTCAACACCGTGGATCTGGCCGATCGGGTTAAAGCGCGGCTCGACGGACTCGCCGCGATCCACGCGCCCGGCGTGCGCTTGCTGCTCGACGAGGACGAGAGCGAAGCCATCAAGACCCAACTCACCGACCTGCGCTACCGGGCGCTCATCGCGGCGGGGGTCATCTTCCTGGTCCTGCTCGCGTTCCTCCGGTCATTTCGTTCCGCCGGCGTCGTGTTTGCCACCATCGCCTTCTCGATTCTGATCACGCTGAACGTCATCTACTTCGGTGGCCTCACGCTCAACGTGCTCACGTTGATGGGATTGGCGATGGGATTCGGCTTGATCGTGGACAATGCGATCGTCGTGCTGGAGAACATCTACCGCAAGGTGCACGCGGGCACGGAACCGTCGGCCGCGGAAGCGGCTGCATCGGGGGCCCGGCAGGTCGTCCTGCCCATCATGGCAGCGACGCTCACCACGATCATCGTGTTCATCCCGTTCGTGTATCTCCAGGGCGAGCTGCGGGTGTACTACGTGCCGCTCGCCATGGTCGTCGGGATCAGCCTGGTGGCGAGTCTGTTGGTGGCCTTCAGCTTCATCCCCTCGCTGGCCGCCAAGGTGTACGCCGTCGGGCGCGCGACGCGCGGTGAGCCGACCGATACCGTGCAGCGGGCTTGGTACGTCAGGCTCTATGGCGGGACCCTGGGCATCACCCTCCGGTTCCCGTGGGTCACCCTCGTCGTCGCCGCCGCCATTCTGTTCGGGTCGTGGCGGCTGTTCGACAAGTACGTCGAGCGGGGCGTGCTGTGGGGCGGGAGGTGGGGCCAGCAGACCTACATCGACGTGATCATCCGCCTGCCGCGCGGCTCAGAGCTGGAGCGCACGGATGAGTTGACACGCTTTTTCGAGACGAAGCTCCGCGATACGCCCGAGGTGGAGCGCTTCGTGTCCCGCGTGTATCCGCAGTTCGCGCGGATGACGGTGACGTTCCCCGACTCGCTGGAGCAAACCTGGATTCCGCCGGCCATCAAGGAGCAGATGGTGGCGTATTCTTTCTTGTTCGGTGGCGCGGAAGTGCGCGTGTACGGTTATGGACCCTCGTTCTACGGCGGCGGGGGCGGCGCGCCCAGTTATGCCATCAAGATCCTGGGCTACAACTACGAGATGGTGCGGACGATCGCCGAAGATCTCGGACGGCGTCTCCAGCGGCTGCCGCGCGTACGCGACGTGGACGTCAACTCCGCGGGTGGCTGGTACACTGGCGATCGCGCGAGCGAGTTCGTGCTGCGGCTCGATCGGGCGCGACTTGCGCTGCACAACCTGACGGCCCAGGACGTCGTCTACCAGGTGGCGGCGACCGTGGCCGGGCGCGTGCGCCAGGGGAGCATTCGGCTCGCCGGGGAAGAGGTGCGGTTCGACGTGAAGCTCGATGGCAACGCCGACGTCGACATCCTGGCGCTTCGGGAAACATTGCTGCAGACTCCCTCGGGCCAGGGCGTGCGACTCGAGGATGTGGCGACGCTCGAGGAACGGGAAGTGCTCACGCGGATCGTGCGTGAAGACCAGCAGTACCAGCGCTACGTGAGCTACGAGTTCCGCGGCCCCGCGCGGTTGGGCGACCGCACCCGAGACGGCATCGTGGCCGCCACCGCGTTGCCGGAGGGCTACGAGATCGAGGGGGAGCAACCGTGGAGCTGGTCCGACGAAGAACAGGAGCAACTCGTGCTGGTGCTCACGGTGTCGCTGGTGCTCATCTACATGGTCACCGCTGCCCTGTTCGAGTCGGTGCGCCAGCCCATGTGCGTGCTGCTCACCGTCCCGATGGCCCTCGTGGGCGTGTTCCTCATGTTCTTCTACGCCAAGGCGAGCTTCACCCGCGAAGCGTACATCGGCGTCATCATGATGGGCGGGATCGTGGTGAACAACGCGATCCTGCTCGTGGACCATATCAACCATCTCCGCCGGGAGGTGGGGGTCGCCTTCGAGGCGGCCATCGTGCAGGGCACGCTCGAGCGCGTGCGCCCGATCCTCATGACCAGCGCCACCACCATCTTTGGACTCCTACCGCTCGTGCTGCTCAGCGAGCACGCCGACGCGAACATCTGGAACGCGCTGGCCTATGCCCTGATCGGCGGGCTCGCCAGCTCCACGCTGTTCGTGCTGACGGTGACGCCGGCCCTGTATCTGGTGTTCGAGCGACGCGCCGAGCGGCGGCGATCGGGTGCGTTGCCTGATGTGGGAGAGTCGGCCTATGCGACACCGTAGCGTTCTCGCGCTCAGCTGGCTGATGCTGGCGGCGTGCGGAGGGGAAACAGCAGACACGAGCGAGTGGCGCGGGACCGTCGATACGCTGCCAAGCGGGCGCGTCGTCGTACGGAACCCCTCCACCGGCGTTTGGGATCAGGGCGGAACGCCCTGGCAGGTGGACGAGGTGGTTCGCATCGGCGCACTCGACGTCGAGGGGCCGGCAATGCTCGGGCAGGTCACAGCCGTGGAGGCCGATGCGCAGGGCCGGTTATGGGTGTTCGAGGGGCAGGCGCAGGAACTTCGAGTGTTCGATACCACTGGTGCGCATGTCCGCACCATTGGTCGACGTGGTGGCGGGCCGGGTGAGTTTGAGCAGGTGATCGGGATGGGGTGGGGGCCCGACGGCAACCTCTGGCTACTGGACCCGTCGAACAACCGCTTCACCCTCGTCGACACCGTCGGCACCGTTGTCACGACTCGGCCAGCCATCGGCGGGTGGGTCATGATGCCATGGCCCGGCCGATTCGACGATCAGGGATTCCTCTACACCTACGTGCCCAACCCCGATCAAGAGGATGGCGGCATCGTCATGGTGCGGTTCGACACGACCCTGACGCCGCTGGATACAATCGTCCCGCCCTCCTGGCAGGGGGAAGAGAACTACTTCGAAAAGCGATCCGAGGACAGCTGGATGCGCGCCGCGATCCCGTACTCCGCTGGGTTGGTATGGCGTTTGGCGCCATCCGGCCGCCTGTGGTTTGCCCTCACCGGTGAGTACAGGATCTTCGAGATGACTGCTGACGGAGATACGATTCTCGAGATCTCACGCGACTTTGACCCGCTGCCCGTGACGTCGGCGGACGTCGACAGTGCGGTGGCAGGCCTCGAGTGGTTCGTGCGCCAGGGTGGCAAGGTCGATCGCACCCGCTTTCCGAGCACCAAGCCCCCGGTGCGTCAGTTCTTCGTCGACGACCGCGGGCGAATATGGGTGGCCTCGCAAGAGGCTGGAGCCGGCGCGTCGCGGTGGAGTGGTGAACGGGCGTCACCCGTGCTGGATGTGTTCGATCCCGACGGTCGCTACTTGGGCAAACTCACGCTGCCGTTTCCTCTCAGCATCTATCCGACTCCGGTGTTCCGCGGCGACATGGTGTACGCGGTCAGTCGTGACGAGTTGGACGTGCCGTATGTCGTGGCGGCGAGGATACGACGGACGGTAGGACGGTAGGATGGTAGGACGGTAGGATGGTAGGAAATGGAGGGTGCGACCACGTCCCCCTTCCACCCGTCACGATAGCTTCCTCCAGCGCTCGACGGTCGAACCATGCGACAGCTTTTCATCTTCATGGCCACCACGATCCTCGCGGTCGGGCCGTTGGCGGCGCAGGCGCCGCGGGTCGAACGGCTCACCACCCCCAAGCGCACGTTTCCGGAACCCTTCTCCACGGTGTCGGGCGTGCGTCAGCTTGCCGACGGGCGACTGATGATCGCCGACCGGTTGGAGCAGGCGGTCCGCATCATCGATCTCGCGACCGGTGCGATGCGGGACCTGGGCCGCGTTGGCAGCGGCCCCGGCGAGTACCAGATGCCCGGAGGCCTGCTGCCGCTCCCCGGCGACTCCACGGTGCTGACGGACCTCGGCAACATGCGGTTGACAGTGATCGCGCCCAATGGACGGATGGGACGGTCCGCGCCGCTGGTGCGGGGGGAGGGAGAGTTCATGCGGCCGACCGCGGCCGACGCCGCCGGCGGACTGTACTTCGATCAAGGGGGAGTGCGGATGTCCGCTGGCGGGCAGATGGAGTCGCCCGAGTCGGCGCCGATCCAGCGCTGGGATGTCGCGACCGATGCCATCGACACGGTGGCCATGCTTCCGCTCCCCAAGGGTGAGACCTCGACCATTCGGGGATTCTCCTCCAGCGGCGGCGGGTTTCAACTGCGGGGGAACGTCTCGCCCCTCGCGGCCCAGGACGTGTGGGCCGTCGCGCCGGACGGCCGCGTGGCGATCGTGCACGCGGAGCCGTATCGCGTCGAGTGGGTGAGCCGCTCCGGCGCGACGCGCGTCGGTCCGGTCGTGGCGTACACGCCCGTGCCGGTGACGGACGAGGACAAGGAAGCGTGGGCGGACCGGATGGGGCAGGGGACCGCGGTCATGCTGATGGCCGGTGGCACGGGCGGCGGCGGTGGTCAGTCAATCAGAATGCCGCGTCCCGACCCGGACGAGATGGACTGGCCGGACGTGAAGCCGGCGTTCCCGCGGCAAGCCGCCACGGTCAGCCCCGACGGCGAGCTGTGGGTGCAGCGCCACGTGGCTCACGGCGCGCCGGCGCGCTACGACGTGTTCGACGCGACGGGCGCCCGCGTCCGCCAGGTGGAGTTTCCGAAGGGCCGCCAGCTCGCGGGGTTCGGCCGCGGCGTGGTCTATCTCGTCCGCGTGGACGAGGACGACCTCCAGTGGCTGGAGGAGTATGTGATCGCCGCTTGACAGATCCCCGCTCAATAGATACTGTCTACTAGGTACTTAGTAGATAGGACTATGACCGTTCGACTGACCAATCGCGAGCTGGACATCATGGCGGTGCTGTGGGAACACGGCTCGGCCACGGTGGGGGAGGTGCAGGATCACCTCGCCGACGATCTCGCCTACACCACGGTGCTCACCATCTTGCGCGGACTGGAGGCCAAGCGCGCCGTGCGGCACGAACAGGACGGCAAGGCGTATCGGTACTTTGCGGCCGTGGCGCCCGAGGCGGCCGGGGATGGCCCACTCCGGCGCGTGCTCGACAAGGTGTACCAGGGATCGCGGGAGCTGATGATTGCGCGCCTCGTCGATGACGAGACAGTGTCGCCCCAAGAGTTGCGGCGCATCCGCCGCATGCTGGCGGCACGGCTGAAGGAGATCGAAGAATGACCGGCTGGATGGTGGACATCACGATCGCGTCCGCGCTGATGTGGGCGGCGGCAGTGGCCATCGAGCGCGCCCTGCTCGGCTACCGGAAGCCGGTGCGGTTCGTGCCGCTGCTTGCCATGCTCGCCGGGCCGCTGCTCTCGCTCGTGGCTCGCGCGTGGCCTGCCTCGGTGCAGCCGGTGGCCCGCGTGGCGGACCGATTCGGGGCCGGCGCGTGGCTGCTGTCCGATCGGCTGGCGATGGAGTCCGCCGGCTCGGGTTTGTGGTGGCCATGGGTGGTCGGAAGCGCGTGGCTTCTGCTCAGTCTCACGATGATCGGCGTGTTTGCGGTGGCGCTGAGGCGCATGAGTCGGGAGCGAGCGGGGTGGGCGCCACACCTGGTCAGTGGCGTGCGCGTGCTGGCGTCACCCTCCGCCGGGCCCGCCGTGGTGGGATTCAGGCGCAGCAGCATCGTCGTTCCCCGTTGGGTCCTGGCGTTGCCAGTGAAACTGCGCCGTCTCGTGGTGCTCCACGAAGCCCACCATGCGCGGGCGGGCGACCTGCGGCTGCTGCTGATCGGCGCCGCGCTGATGATGGCGATGCCCTGGAATCTCCCGGGCTGGGCGCTGCTGCGCCGGTTGCGAGTGGCGATCGAGCTCGACTGCGACCGGCGCGTGCTGCGCGGCGGCGTCGCTGTCGGGGACTATGCCCGCTTGCTACTCGACGTGAAGCGGCGACTGACGTGGCCGCCCGTTCCGGCGCTTGCCATGGCGCAACCGCATTCAACACTCGGCAGGAGAATCGATACCATGACGACACTTTCCGTTCGATGGAGGGGTGCGCGCACCGCGCTGGCGGCGACCGTCGCACTGGGGCTGGTGCTCATCGCGTGCGATGCGGTCGCACCGGACGCCCCGGACGCAGCTGCCGACAAGGCGGTGGCCGGAGCGGCGACCGCCGGTCAAACCGGCACCGTCAGCCCCAAGGTGGTGGTCCGCGGCGAACCCGCGCCCGACAGCGCTGCTGGCCCGGTGGTGCTGCTGCGGACGCCGTCGACATCCGCACCCGATCCGCTCTACATCGTGGATGGCGTGATCGTGTCGGACCGAGCACTGATCGATTTGGAAGCCATGGACATCGAGACGATCGAGGTCGTGAAAGGGGAGGCGGCGGTAGGCCTGTATGGATCCCGCGGCCGTGACGGCGTCGTGGTGATCACGACCAAGAAGTAGCTCCAGCACGAAGACCAACTGCCCAGTAGCGGGAGCGACTGATACCGGATAGCCTTGTTCGGTCATTTCGCATGCCTCCCCCTCCCGCACGGAGTCCCAGCGATGTATCGCGCGGTCCTCTCGACCCTCGTCCTGGTTCCGCTTCTCGGTCTTGGCTATCCGCACCTTCACCGCTCCACCCTCGAGGATCTCCCCGGGATCGTGTGGAACGACAATCGCGCGGAGGCTGGAACGTGGATCGACGGAGAGCTCCGGGTGGCGTTGGAGGTTCGGCGCGGGAGGTGGCACCCGCGCGGTCCGGATCATCCCGCCGGGCACGTGTTGGCGTTCGGTGAGGTCGGGAGGACTCTCCAGAACCCCGGTCCCCTGATGCGGGTGCCTGAAGGGACGACGATCCTCGTAAGCATCACCAACCCCCTGGACTCGACCCTCGTGGTGCATGGCTGGTCGGCGCGCCGCGTGGCCGCTCTGGACTCGGCGGTGGTGCCCCCCGGGACGACGCGGGAGATTCGGTTCGTGGCCGATGTCGCGGGCACGTATTACTACTGGGGCACGACGACCGGCGTTCCGTTCGACGAGCGGGTGTATGAGGACAGCCAGCTGAACGGCGCCCTCATTATCGACCCCGCGGATCCCGCTGAGCGTGAGCATGATCGGGTGCTGCTGATCAGTCGGTGGGTTCAGGAGCGCGAGCCTGACGGAACCCCTGAGTTCTGGAGCGAGTTTCTCACGATCAACGGCAGACCGTGGCCGTTGACCGAGCGGTTCACCTACGAAATGGGCGACTCCATTCGGTGGCGGCTCATCAATGCGAGCGCCGACGTGCACCCGATGCACCTCCACGGCTTCTACTACCGGATCGACTCACGAGGCGATCTGGCGCAGGACACGCTGTACTGGCCGGCGGCGCGGCGCATGGCCGTAACCGAGCGGATGGATCCGGGGAGCACCATGGCGATGGTCTGGTCGCCCGATCGACCCGGCGGTTGGATTTTCCATTGCCACCTGAACTACCATGTGGTTGCGAATCCTGGGGTGGGCGACGAGATCGCGCCGCTGCCCGAACGCATCGAGCAGGTCATGTTCGGCGATCCGCATCACGATCCGTCGAACCATGTGGTGGAGGGCATGGGTGGTCTCGTGCTCGCCATGCACGTCCGGGAACCGAAGGGGTGGGAGCCTGCGGCGGCCCGCCGATACCTGCGGCTGCTGGTGCAGTCGGACTCGATGCCGGGCGACAGTGCGCGCCGATACGCGTACGTGCTGCAGGACGGTGACCGCGAGCCCGCGCGCGACTCCCTTCGCCTGCCTGGGTCCACGCTCGTGCTGTGGCGCGGGGAGCCCACGAGCGTGTGGGTCGTCAATCGATCACCGGCCCCGACACAGGTGCATTGGCACGGCCTCGAGATCGAGAGTTACTTCGACGGCGTGACGGGCGTCGGTGGCTTCAGCCGGATGCCAACGCCGCCGATCATGCCGGGTGATTCATTCGAGATGCGCGTCACGCCCCCGCGCGCCGGCAGTTTCATGTACCACACGCACGTCAACGACATATACCAGCAGCGGCTGGGTCTCTACGGCGCCCTGCTCGTGCTCGACTCCGGTGAGGTGCGGAAGTCCGAGCGCGATCTCGTGTTCATGGTCGGCCCGACTCCGGATGACGGCGTGATGCTGAACGGGATGGTGGAGCCCGACACGGTGGAACTCGACCAGGGGGCCGAGTATCGCTTCCGGCTCATGAACATCACACTCGGCGGACCCAATCTCCAGTTCTGGCTGGTGCGTGACGGCGCGCCCATGCGTTGGCTGCCGATCGCCAAGGACGGGTACGATCTCCCCGGGTACCAGCGGTCGCCCGTATGGGCGCGACAGCTGGTGAGTATCGGGGAAACGTATGACTATGGCGTTCTGCTGAACCAGCGGGGGTCGTATGCCCTGGAGGTACGCCGGGGGGATGGGTCGCTCGTCACGACCCAACCAATTCGTGTTATCGGCGTGGGCGGGGGATAGACTCGAGACCCAAGGGTCGACGCTCGGGAGTCACGACTCGCGCCCACCTCGTCTTGGGGCGGTGCGCCGCACCCGCTCGCAGTCTTCACAGTCCGGCCTGAGTTCCTGGCACGGCGCGCCATCCGCCTGGGCCTCCGCGCAGGGCACACCGGTTCCCGCCTTCACGGCCACGACTGGTGCTTCATGCTCAGCGAGCTGCTTTGGGTCCGACACGGCCACCTCCAGGCTGCTGCGGTTCCAACCTGCCGCCGAGTGCGTGAGCGCTTCTTTACATCTGACCCAATACTTCTTTAGAGGGCTGGGAGTAGCGTAACGCGGGAGGATCAGCGATGCGCGAACTCCGGATTCATGGGCGAGGTGGGCAAGGGGCGGTGATCGCGTCCAAACTCCTGGCCGTGGCGTTCTTCCGCGAAGGGCACTGGGTCCAGTCCTTTCCCGCCTTCGGTGTGGAGCGTCGCGGGGCGCCGGTGACGGCGTTCCTCAGGGTGGACGACGCGCCGATTCTCCTGCGGTGCGAGATCACGGCGCCCCGGGATCTCATCGTGCTGGACCCGACCTTGGTCGCCGCGGTGGATGTCACGGCCGGGCTTATTCCCGGGGGCTCGATCCTGATCAACTCGCCCCACGGCCCCGCTGCCTATGCCGATCTTGCGGATCGCTTCCGCGTGGCAACGATCGACGCGGCGGGGATCGCCGCCGAGCACGGCCTGGGGTCCAAGACCCAGCCCATCGTGAACACCGCCATGGCCGGCGCGTTCGCCGCGATGAGCGGGCTGCTCGGTCTCGAGGCGGTGTGCGACGCGATCCGCGAGGAAGTGCCGTTCAAGGTGGAGGCAAATATCGCGGCGGCCCGCCAGGCGTCGGACGCGGTGCAGGTGCTTGACGTCGCGGAGGCCCGCCATGTCTGATCGTTGCGAACAGCCGCGCGGGATCCCGCCGATTGCGGTCAGTAGCACGACCACCCTTGAGAACAAGACGGGATCGTGGAAGTACATCCGCCCCGCGTACCACGATCGGGTGGCGCCCTGCAACGCGGCGTGTCCCGTCGGGATCGACGTCGAAGGGTACATGCAGCTGCTACAGCTGGGCCGGGTGCGGGAGGCCCGCGATCTGCTCTTGCGCGAGAATCCCATGCCGTCGGTGACGGGGCGCGTCTGCCACCACCCGTGCGAGACCGCCTGTAATCGCGCGCACTTCGACGACGCGGTCTCGGTGCACGCGGTGGAACGCGTGCTGGGCGACATGGCGCTCGATGGGCCGCCTCCCGCGCGCGAGCCACGAACGCACGCGGAGACGATCGCGGTCGTCGGCTCGGGACCGGCCGGGCTGTCATGCGCCTATCACCTGACGCGGATGGGCTATGCCGTCACGGTGTACGAAGAGGCGCTCGAACCCGGCGGCATGCTCCGCTTGGGGATTCCCGAGTATCGGCTGCCGCGCCGGGTGCTGGACCGGCAGATCGCCCACATCGAGGCCCGCGGGGTCGCGATTCGCTGCGGTACCGCCGTCGGGCTCAACGTCTCGTGGGAGGACCTCAGGGCTGATGCCGTGTTCATCGCCTCCGGTGCACACCGAGCGCGCTCGGCAGGGATGGAGAACGAGACGGCGCCCGGCGTCGTGTCCGGCCTGGAGTTCCTGAAGGAGGTCAACGAAGGACGGCGACCTCAGGTGGGGAGCCGTGTCGTAGTGGTGGGCGGGGGGAACACGGCGATGGACTGTGCCCGCACGGCGCTGCGCCTCGGGGCCCAGGTGCTCGTGCTGTATCGCCGAAGCCGGGCGGAGATGCCGGCCGTCGCCCAAGAGGTCGATGAGGCGGAGCGGGAAGGGGTGCAGTTCGAATTTCTCGCGGCCCCCGTGGGCGCCCGCACCGTCCATGGTCATCTCGCGGGGCTCGAGTGCATGCGGATGGAGCTGGGCCCGCCCGACGAGAGCGGGCGCCGACGACCGCTGCCCTCGGATGAAGCGCCGTTTTTCGTCGTGGCGGACACAGTGCTCACGGCCATCGGCGAGTCCCCCGCGCTCGATTTCGTGCAGCCGGAGATCGTCCGAACGGTCGGCGGCATCACGATCGACGGATTGGGGCAGGCGAGCGGTCCCGCCGTCTTTGCCGGTGGGGACGCCGCCAACGAACCTCGCACAGTGGCCGACGCGCTCGGCTCCGGGAAGCGGGCGGCCATCGGCATCGATCGGTATCTCCGCCGTCGCCGTGGTGAGGAGGTCCCGGACGATCTCGCCGCCCTCCGCTTCGGTGCGTCGGGCAACGTGAGCGTGGCCCGGTGGCGCCGGGACGATCCCGTGCGTCGGGAAGCGCCGACGAACGACGTGGTGCAGCCGGCGGAGATCAACTTCAACCACTTCAGCCACGAACGGCGTCACGCGGACCGCTTCGTTGGCAACAGCGAGGTCCTGGAGCGGTTCGGCGAGGTCAATCAGGGTCTCGGGTCGGTGGAAGCGCTCGAGGAGGCCGGTCGCTGCTTCAACTGCGCCGTGTGCAACGAGTGCGAGTTGTGTCTCATCTTCTGTCCCGACGTCGCGATCACGCGGCGTCCGGACGGGCGGTTTGCCATCGATCTCGATTACTGCAAGGGGTGCGGCGTGTGTGCGGTCGAGTGTCCCCGAGGCGCGATCATCATGACGAAGGAAGGCATATGAGAAAAGTCATGATGGGGAACCACGCGGTCTCACGGGGCGTGATGCTGGCCCGGGTCGAGGTCATCTCGGCATATCCCATCACGCCCCAGACGCAGATCGTGGAACGCCTCTCCGAGCTCTGTGCGAGCGGTGAACTGGCGGCGCGATTCATCAAAGTGGAATCGGAGCACTCCGCGATGGCCGCGTGCATCGGTGCCGCCGCGTGCGGCGCGCGGTCGTTCACCGCGACGTCGTCGCAGGGGCTCGCCCTGATGCACGAGCTGCTGCATTGGGCGGCCGGCGGCCGGCATCCGGTGGTGATGGCGGACATCAATCGAGCCATGGGTCCGGGCTGGAATATCTGGACCGACCAGAACGACACGTTGTCGCAACGCGACACCGGGTGGATTCAGCTGTACTGCGAGACGAACCAAGAGGTGTTGGACACGACGATCCAGGCGTTCAAACTGGCGGAGACGGTCGATTTGCCGGTGATGATCGTCCTCGATGCGTTCTACCTCTCGCACACCTCGGAACCCGTGGATATCCCGGCGCAGGAAGCGGTGGACGCGTTCTTGCCGAAACGGGAAGCGCCGATCAAGCTGGATCCTGACGATCCGCATGCGTTCGGTGCGCTGGTGCGCCCGGGTGCGTACATGGAGATGCGGTGGCTCCAGCAGGGAGCGATGGAACAGACGCACGCCACGTTCGAGGCGATCGACCGGGAATGGGAAGAACGGTTCGGGCGACGCTATGGTGCCGTCTCGACGTATCGTGCCGACGACGCCGAGCTGCTCTTGGTCACCTCGGGAACGATCACGTCCACAGCGCGGCACGTCGTGGATGTGTGTCGCGACCGGGGCGAGGCGGTCGGACTGGTAAAGGTGAAGATGTTCCGGCCGTTCCCGACGGCGTTGCTGCGCGCGACACTCCGCGGTGTCCCACGGGTCGCGGTGCTCGATCGTAACATTTCGCCCGGCCACTCGGGCATCTTTGCCGAGGAGATCCGCGCGGCGCTCTACGACGTCCCACCCGACGACCGGCCGTCGATCTACGGGTTCATCGTGGGTCTCGGCGGGCGGGACGTCACGCCCCAAGTGATCGAGGACGTCATCGCGCGGGCCCGGTCGGCGGTGCCGCCGGAGCGCGAGGATCTGTGGGTAGGAGTTAGGCCATGACGCAGTTGGAACTGAAGAGTCGCGTACCAACCGAGCAGTTCCTCACGTCCGGTCACCTCGCGTGTCCCGGGTGCGCCGGCGCGCTGGCCATGAACCTCGTGCTCAAGGCGCTCGGCACCGACACGGTCGTGGTGCTACCGGCATGCTGCTGGAGCATCATCGCGGGGCCCTGGCCGCAGTCGTCCATCAAGGTCCCGTTGTACCACACGGCGTTCGAGACGGGTGCTGCCGTGGCTTCGGGGATCCGAGCGGCGCTCGACCTGCGGGGCCGTCCGGACACGACGGTGCTGGTGTGGGCGGGCGACGGCGGCACGTTCGACATTGGACTACAGGCGCTCTCCGGGGCCGCCGAGCGCAACGAGAACTTCCTCTACTGCTGCTACGACAACGAAGCGTACATGAACACCGGCATCCAGCGCTCGTCGGCCACCCCGTGGGGCGCCTGGACCACCACCACGCCGGCGGGCCATCCCGAGGCGAACGCCAAGAAAGACATCATCGCGATTCTGGCGGCGCATCGAATTCCTTATGCCGCGACCGCGACCGTGGCCTATCCCGCGGACCTGATCGAGAAAGTGCGCAAGGCCAAAGCGATTCGCGGAACGCGCTTCCTGCACATCCTGTCCCCCTGTCCTCCAGGGTGGAAAACGCCAGACGAGGAGTCGATCGCCTTGTCGCGCATGGCCGTGCACGCTCGCGTGTTCCCACTCCTCGAGGTCGAGCACGGGACGTCGTGGCGTTTCACCGCGGATCATGCGGGCGAGCCCGTCGCGCCGTACGTCCGGATGCAGGGACGGTTCCGTCATTTGACCGATGAGCAGATCGCGCGCATCCAGCGGGACGTTGATGAACGATGGGCCATGCTGGAGCGGAACGTGGCCATGTCGAGCGAAGCGGCGGTGCGGGTTCTGTAGCTTCGCTGTCTCGGTCCGCGCACGGCTACACGCTTTCTCCTTCCCTAAGCATGGGTTCGCCGGCATCTTCACCTGGTGCACCACAGTGAGTTGAGCGATGTCCGATGTCCTTGAGAGACTGCGAAAGGGCCTCGCCGGCCGGTACGAGGTCGAGCGCGTGCTGGGCGAAGGCGGAATGGCGCTGGTTCTCCTTGCAAGGGATGTCAAACATCACCGCAAGGTCGCGATCAAGGTGCTGCGACCCGAGCTGTCGCAGAACCTGGGCACGGATCGGTTCCTCCAGGAGATCGAGACTGCCGCGGGATTGAGTCATCCGCACATCCTGCCCGTGCATGACTCCGGCGCGGCCGCCGGGCTGCTGTACTACGTCATGCCCCTGGTCGAGGGTGAGTCACTGAGCGACCGCATCGAGCGCGAGCAGCAGCTGCCGATCGACGATGCCGTGCGGATCGGACGCGAGGTAGCCGAGGCGCTTGCCTACGCACACAGCATCGGGGTGGTGCACCGCGACATCAAGCCGGACAACATCATGCTCCACGGCGGGCACGCGGTCATCGCGGACTTCGGCATTGCGAAGGCGGTCAGCGCGGCCAGCGGCGAGCGATTGACTGGAACCGGGATGGCTGTCGGCACGCCCACGTACATGAGCCCGGAGCAGGCGCTTGGTCAGGATGTCGATGCGCGCGGCGACATCTACGCGCTCGGCTGCATGGTGTTCGAGATGCTGGCAGGTCAGCCGCCGTTCACGGGCCGCAACGTACAGAGCATCGTGCAGCAGCATGTGACGGCTCCGGTGCCGGCCGTGTCGACCATTCGCCCGAGCGTGCCGCCCCACGTCGACGCTGCGGTGCGGCGGGCGATGGCCAAGATCCCCGCCGATCGGTTTACAACGGCGATGGACTTCGAGCGGGCACTGCAGGGTCGGCCGACGAGTACGTCGGCCTTCCTGTCCGTCGCAATGGCGCGCAAACTGCCGCACGTTGCCGGCATCTACGGCACCGTAGCGATCGGCGCGTTCTTCGTGCTGGAAGTGCTCGTGGGTCGCTTAGTGTGGTCGCCCTACCTTCCGATGTTTGGGTTGATCGCGCTGCTCTCGCTTCTCCCCGCGGTGCTCGCCGTGCGCTATCGACCGAGCGCGGGGAGGATCGTGGTGCCGGTCAACGTCGCGGCGGCCGCCCTGATCCTCTGGTTGGGATTTGGCGGCAAGGATCTGGGGGCGGCGACGAAGTCCGTGGTGGTCGAGGACGAAGATGGCAACCGCGTCGAGCGGGTCGTGCCGAAGAGCGAGTTTCGTAAGCGCTTCGCGCTCTTCTTCTTCGACAACGCGTCGGGCCAAGCGGACCTCGATTGGCTGCAATACGGATTGCCGCTCGCGATCGATCTCGATCTCGAGCAGGACCTGTTCGTGCAGACCGCGACCCCCGACGAGAAAATGGAGGAGATCCGGGAGGCGGGCTATGCGTCGGGGGCACGGACTTGCCGCTCACCCTGCAGCGAAGCATCGCCGAAAACCTACATCACCCGCACTTCGTGAACGGGTCGTTCACCGCGAACGGCGACGAACTCGCCGTGACGGTGCGGCTGTACGAGACGCGCCGCGGTCGACTGCTGAGCGAGCGCGCGTTCACTGGCGTCGATCCGCTTGTCTTGGCGGACACGATCTCGCGCGTGCTGCGCCGTGATCTCGAGATCCCAGCCCATCATATCGACGAAACGGAGGATCTCCCGGCAGCCGATCTGATGACGTCGTCGCCGGAGTCCTACCGCCACCTCGTGGAAGCGTATCGCGCGTTGACGGTCGACGAGGACTGGGCGGCTGCGTCCGCGGCCATCGAAGCGTCGGTGGCGGCCGACGCCACCAATGCCTATGCCCATGTGGTGCATTACGTCATCAGCTTGCTTGCCAACGACCAGGCGACCGCAGCCCGCGCGCTGCAAGGGGCCATGCAGCACATCTATAAGCTGCCGGAGCGGTCGCAGTATCCGGTCAAGATGGCCCACTACGAGTTCAACCGAGAACCCGACAAGCAACTCGCGGTAGCGGAGATGCGCGTCGAGGTGTTCCCGGACGACATCGAGGGAAGGCAGATACTCTCGGCCCTGTACGGCGTTCGGAAGAACTACGACGGGATCATCGAGCAGTTCCAGGCGATTCTCGAACTTGATCCCTCGCAGGTGGAGTACCTCCAGCAGTTGGGCCAGGTGTATGCGGCGAAGGGGGATTTCGAGACGGCGACGGCGTATCACGCGCGGTACGCCGAGCAGTTTCCCGACGATGCCGACGCCTACATGGCCCTCGGGCGACTGAACCGTGTCCAGGGCGAGTTCGACGAAGCGAAGGCACAATTCGAGCGGGCGCTCCTCATCGAGCCCAACGACGTCGCCGCGCAGCTGGAGCTCGCCGGGCTCCGGCGGCGGTTCGGCGACTTCGCGGGGGAGTTGGCGCAGCTGGAGGCGCTGCTCCCGCGCAGTGTGACGGCGCAAGACTCAGTCCGAATCTTGAGTGCGCTGCGAGGCGCCCACGCCTATCGGGGGCAGGTGGTGCGCTCGATCGACTATCTGCACCAGTCGTGGGCGGTCGGGTCTTCGTTCAATCCTCCGGTCGCGATGCTGCTGCAACAACTGGGGGCCCTCGACGAGTACGTGAAGGTCGGCCAAGAGGAGCGAGCCCGGCAGACCCTCGCCGCGATATCGCAGCAATTGGCGCCGCCGTTTGACGGCTTGATTCCGGTGGGACGACTGTCGCTGGCGCTCGAGGTGGAGGACCCGGACGAGGCCGAGGCTGCCATCGCGGGTGTGCAGCAGTTCATTGACGCGTTTGGGGCAGCCACGTTGAATGCGCTCGCGCTCGAGGGGCGGGCACGGGTGCTGGAGATGCGGCACCAATATGCCGAGGCGGCTGAGGCGTTCGCACGGCAGCTGGCCGATGACCCGACGGACATGAGCGTACACATTGACATCGGGCGATGCCAGCGGCTGGCCGGGGATCTCGCGGCGGCGGAGCGATCGCTCAACCGCGGTTTGGTCGCATTTCCCAACAGCCCAACGGCGCATTACCAACTTGCGTTGGTGGCGGACCAGCGGGGGGACACCAGTGCGGCGGTGGAACATCTTCAGCGAGCCGCTGCCGTATGGGCCGACGCCGATGCCACGTTCCGCCCAGCGACCGAGGTCAGGGACAAGCTCGCGGCGCTCACCGGGGGCTGATCACGACGCGATTCCTCGGGCTCGTGCTTGTTGCCGTCTTGGCCGGGCTCGCGTGCGGCTCCGCCGCGCGCGCGCAAACCATCGACGGACACCTCCGCGTTGCCGGCTCCGGTGCCCCGCTCGCCGGGGCGTTCGTCATTCTGCGCGATGCCGACGGGCGGGAAGTGGCGCGGACCCTCACCGATGCGGAGGGGCGCTTCACGTTCGAGGCGGCTCCCGGCCGCTACCAAGTCCAGACCGCGCGTATCGGGTGGCGCCCGTGGTTCTCGCCGCCGCTGGACGTCCCGCCGGATGGGGTGCTGCGGTACACCGGAGAGGTCGACGTCCGGGCGGTAGGGCTCTCGGCCATCGTGGTCCGCGGTGAGCGCGTGTGCGAAACGGATCCCGGTGCCGGTCGAGAGATCGCCCAGGTGTGGGACGAGGCGCGCAAGGCGCTTGATGCGGTCGCGTGGACGCGACGCTCGATACCCTTGACCTTCGAGTTGGCGTGGTGGGAACGACGGTTGCACGCGAACACGCTCGAGGTGCTGTCGCAGGAAGACAGCTCGTGGTCGGCTCGGGCCAGTGGAAGTCCCTTCGCCTCGGCGCCGGCCGCGGCCCTGTCGGCTCACGGCTACATCGTCGAGAACGACGATCATGATTGGGAGTTCTTCGGGCCGGATGCCGACGTGCTGCTCTCGCCTGAGTTTGCCGCCGACCACTGTTTCTACCTGAAGGAGCGCGAGGACGACCGTCGGCTGCTCGGGTTGGCGTTCGAGCCCGTTCCCCACCGCCTCGCGTCGGACATCCACGGGGTGCTGTGGCTGGATCGGGAGACCGCCCAGCTGGAGGCCCTCGAGTTCGAGTACGCAAACCTCCCCTGGGTAATACCCGACGAGAGTCGTTTGGGTGGCCATGTGGAATTCGTGCGATTGGAGACCGGAGGGTGGGTTGTGTCCTCGTGGTGGCTGAGAATGCCCATCCTCACGATCACCACGCGGCGGGTCAACGGGCACAAGGTCGCGGGCTACGGAGTTGCGGCGCTCTCCGAGGTCGGTGGGCGGGTCGGACGGGTTTCCCTGCCGGACGGCAATGTGGTGAAGGCTGTCTCGCACACACCGTAGCTGTTGGGGCGCTCGGTCCGGGGTGGTGGAACCGTGCTAACATGAGCGGTGCCGTGGTCCGATCGGACCCGGCCCCACATCGCGCCCTGCGTGCTACGGCACCACCAGCACCCCCACCGTTTCGCCGAACTCGCTTTCCTCGGCCCGCAGACCGGTCGGGACGATCCAGGGTCCACCGTTCACACGGACAGCGACGCGGTAGATCCCCGCCACGAGGGGTAGGGCTACCTCCCACGCGCCGTCCGCGGCGCTACGCAAGGGCACCGCAACCCAGTCGGTGAAGTCTCCCGCGAGTTCGACCCGCTCGGCGCCCGGCGCGATCACGCGCAGGAGTCGCGTCAATCCCGAGCGATCGAGGACGGCAAGATGCGCTTCGCCGCGAGCCAGCGTCGGTGAGCGGGTGCGGCTTGACATCCCGGACCAGACGGTCGCCCGACGCGCGCGCAGCGCGGTGATCCGCACCGCCGTGCTGACATAGTTGGCCGCGAGCACGCCGCGCACGGGGTCGGTGGGATACCGCCCGCCGGCGACCACGGCCGCGAAGCGGTCGGCGAGGGGAATCATGATTTGCAGCTCGCCGTACGTTCCGGCCCCGCCGCCGCTCAACAATCGCGTGCCGAGGGATCCCTCGATCCGGATGGACTCGCCGTTCCAGCGACCGAACGCCACGAGGTCCGCGAACGCGGTGTTATCCAACCACGTGCGGGTCACCGTCCCCCGCAACGAGAAGTCGCCAAGGACCGTCCAGCCCCCGAGCTCGAATGCGACGGGCGTGATGGCGCCGCCGGAGCGCGATGTCCGCCCGGTCGTTGCTCCGGCCCACACCCCTTGCCGCGCACCTCCGGCGTGCGCGCGCGCCGCCACGAGCCCATGTCCGTAGGACGGCGCTTGGGAGTACGCATTGACGCCGGCGGACGCGGCCAGTTCACCGTGAACCCCCGGGAGCACCCGTGCCCGCCAACTGCCGGCGAGCAGTCCCTGCATCACGCTGCTGCCACTTTCGAACACGAGCAGAGTCCCGCTCGCGCCCACCGAGAGCGTGGCGGCGTCGAAGCGTACGGTGGGTGTGACGAATGTCGCGGCCGATCCGAGGAAGCCCTCGTAGTCGATCCACGTGGCGCCCAGGTCGATCACACCACTCACCTGTGCGGTGGCGTCCGCACCGGGCGCAGCGAGCAGCACTGCGACGACGAAGGCCGCCGGCGGGCGGCGCATCACGCGGGCGCGCCGCTAGGGTTTGCGAGGCCTGGGAGCGCCGGGGCTCTGGGGTGAGTCGGCCGTCGGACTGACGAATTCCGCGAGGGCGTCCAGCCGCACACCGACCGCGGTCACGGGCGACGCGCCGAGGCCGATATCGCGCTCGACGTTGCGCTGGAACGCGATGTACTGCGCGTCATCGAGCCCACCCGCCAGGGCAACGACGGCAGCGACCGCGGTGTCGACGGGGACGCCGACCGCCACGAGATCGGCCAGCACCGCCGCCGGGATGAGCAGCGAGCCGGCGCCGCGCATGTCGCGCAGGGTCGCGAGATCGTCGGGGGTGGCTCCGGCACGGAGCGCGCTCGCCCCCGCTACGATTTCACCGGCGGTCGCGGAGGCGCCGAGCGCCGCCCGGGCCGTACGCAGCTCGCCGGCAAGCCGCTCCACGGCGATGACGATCCGATCGGCCGGCGCACGCTTGCTCGCCCCCTCCAGGGCGCGATCGACGAGCGGCTCCGTTGGGAGACCGTCCCGCCGGGCGGCGTCCACCACGGCCTCGACGGGCGCGACGGCCGGCGGCGGAAGGCGGTCCCGGAGCCGGGAATCCTGCGCCACCGCGTCCGGCGCGGTCGCCGCGACACCCAGGAACAGCAGCAAGCTGAACGCGTACACTCGCATCAGGTCTCTCCCACAGTGACGACCGATCCCGGCCGTCCGAACTCGTCGTCTTGAGCGGGCGGTGCGGTCGGGTCGCTCACCCATACCTCACCGTCCACGAGAAACGCATACCGATAGCGACCCGGTGCGAGCGGGACCGCGATCGACCACACGCCGTTGCCGGACGCGCGTGTCATCGGGGTGACGTCGCCGCCCCAGTCGTTGAAATCGCCCACGAGCGAGACGACCCGCGCATCCTGCGCCACGATCACAAACTGCACGACCGTGCCCGTGGACGCCACACTACCGGCCGGCGCCGCCGGCCGGCCGGTGGGCCCGCTGGCCGTAATCCACACGACCGCCGCCGCCGCGGCGAGCGCGAGACCGGCCAGCGGGCGCACCCGCACCGTGCGCGGCCGCACCAACCACTGCGCCCCACGCCACACCGGTCGGGTCCACCGCTTCGGAGCGGGTGCATCGCGCACCGCGCTCATGATCCGGCGGTCGACCTCCGCATCGAGCGCGACGGGTTCGCGCAGCAACGCGATGGCCCGCTCCAATCGTTCGTTATGCTCAGCCACCAATGTCCTCCGCCAGGAGACGCTGGAGCTCCTCGCGTGCGCGCGCCACCCGCATCTTCAGGGCCGATGTGCCGACGCCGGTCAGCTCCGTGATCTCCTCGTAACTCAACTGTTCGACGTGCTTCAGCAAGAAGGCCTCCCGCTGCTCCGCGCCGAGCCGCGCCAGGGCGTGGTCGATCGCGTCCCGCAAGGCCGCCTGCTCTTCCGGGTGGGCGACGGATGCGCGCAATACCGAGGCCTCGTCCTCGAACACCGTGCCGCGCCGCCGAGCCCGTTGCCCGCCGAGTGTACGGCAGCGATTGACCAGGATGCCGAACAGCCAAGGTCCGAATCGACCGGCGTCGGTACATCGGTCCAGTGATCGATACCCGCGTACGAACGCATCCTGAACGGCCTCCTCGGCATCCGCCGCGTTCCCCAACATTCGAAGGGCATAGCGACCCAAGCGACCGCGATACCGCTCGACCAAGCCCGCGTAGGCCTCCGCATCCCCCGCCAGGACGCGCTGCACCAACGCCGCATCGCCGTCCTGTTTCACACAATGCATACCCGTGCAGTGTTGTCGGCGTCACTTGGGAACTTCGTGTGACGCCCGAGAATCTCCCCGGGTATCCGACGCGAGAGGCGGTCAGTCGTGCAGGAGCGCGATGCGTTCATATCTCGCAGATACACCACAGGGTTCCTCATGGTGGCGTGGCTGGCCGCCGGGTGCTTTCATGCCCCGGCGACCGGGCCGGACCCGGTGGACACTTCGAGGTCGGCACCCGGGGCGGCCGGACCGCGTGCATTACCCGAAATCTTGGGCTCCCGGCGGACCGAGGCCAGTGCCGGTACGGCGTGTGGGATCTCCTTGCGGCCCCGCGGCCGCGGTGAACTTTCGACCAAACACGTGACGAGGATGACATGAGGCGACGATGGCGGTGGGTGATTCGGACGGCGGGGATCCTCGCCGTGACGGTTGGCAGCGTGCAGGTCGGGCAGGCACAGTTCATCGCGCTCAAGACCGTGCCGGTCGCATCCGGCGACCAGTTCCTGCTGTTCCCCTCACAGAACCTCGGCATGGGTGGGGTGAGCATCGCTTTGGACGATCCGGTGCTCGATCCGTTCGTGAATCCCGCCAAGGGGGCGCGTATCGGGGAGCCGCAGCTCTTTACGGTCCCCACCTTCTACAGTGTGACGCGCAACGCGGGCAGTGCCGGCGCGCTGTCCGTTGGCGGGTTGTTCGGCGGGAGGGTGTTTGGGGGCGGGATGGTGGCCTTGCAGCAGCTCAAGCGGGGCGACGAGTTCTTCGGCCCGCTGCCGCTCGACGTGGCGTTCCCGCTGCCGCCGAACGCCCTGCGGTCGCGCTCGGCCACGAACAAGTACGGATTCCTCACCGGTGGCGTGAAGCTCCCCGGTGATCTCGCCATTGGGGCGTCGGGGTTCTTCGCCGATCTCAACGCGATTGACGGCGTCGAGCATCTTTATGCGATGGCTTCGAGCATCGTGCAGGCGGGACACATGGAGGATCTGCGCGTCGGCCTGACGAAGGGGTTGGGGGGCGGCCGGACGCTGGAGGCGTTGGGGCTCTACCGGAATTTCGACATGCGCCACGACGTGGTGTACGTCGACTGGATCCTCGTGGACACCACCAACTGGGTCTGGCAGGACAGTGTTCGGGAGGAACACAACAAGGACCACACGCGAACCTGGGGTGGGCAGGTGGCGTATCGGCAACCCGTCGGCACGCGCGGGTGGCGGGTGGGAGGGTCGTTGACCGGGAACTGGAAGACCCACCCGAAGATCCCCAACTACGAGATCATGAACATCCCGCGCGATCCCGGCACGAGCACCGCGTTCTCGATCGGCGTGGGCATCGCGAAGCAGGCGGGACCCACCACCTTCGGCATCGACATCGTGTACGAGCCCGGCAGCAGCACGACGTGGGCGGAGGCGGACACGGCGGTCACCACCGAGAGTGGCGGGACGATTCCGGCGGGCGGGCGCACCGTGGACAACGAGTTCGGGTTCTCCAACGCGGCGATGACCATGGGGGTGACGCGCGAAGTGGGGAAGGCGGCGTTCTCGTTTGGGCTGAACGTTCGCACCTACGACTATCAACTCGATCAGTGGGACCATGTGGCCGAGACCTTCCGGCGGCAAAACGAGCAGTGGATCGAATGGACCCCCAGCTGGGGTGCGCTGCTCCGGTTTGGTGATCTGGAGCTCCGATACCTTGGGCGGGCGACGACGGGCACCGGGCGCCCGGGCGTCGCGTGGACGGGAGACGTGGCCACGCGCGCGGATGCGGCCGCCGGAGCGAACGACATTCTGCTTGCGCCGAGTGGGCCGCTCACTTTGCAGGACGTGACCGTCGTAACGCATCAGCTTTCCATCTCCATCCCGATTCGGTGACGATCCGAGTTGGGTGCCGACCCGGGCGCGACCCTGGCCCCTCGAGGGCGCGCCCGGGGGAGGATACATGAAACGACTGGTGTTGGGTCTGCTCGCGGGGACGCTGGTATTGGGACCGGTGTCCGCGTGCGACGACGTCGGCGGACCCTGCGCGTGCACCGAAGAATTCCGCGTCTTTCTCGTGACACTCGTGGACCAGGCCGGTGTGCCGGTGACTGACGCGTCGCTGACCCGCACCAACCTCCGCACCGGCGCAGCGCTGGAACCGGTCGACGGCTGGCTCGGGCTCGTGGATGAGGGTGCCTACGTCGTCGCCGATGACAACATGATCGCGGAGTTCTCTTCGGCCGGCGATCGAGTGCTGGTCGAGGGGGCCAACGGGGCGGGCACCCTCACGTTCAGCGCGGAGTTCCGGTTTGCCGTCCCGCAGCCGTGCGCCTGTCACGTGGAGAAGCTTGCCGGTCCCGACACGGTGGTGATGGTGTCTCAGTAGGGTTTCGGGGCTTCATCACGGTCGCGCAGGCGCCTGGGTTGTCGTGTTCCCGTTGCTTTGCTCTGTGAAGCCCCTTCGGACGGGGTTTGTAGCCAGGCAAACGGTTCCGTGGTAACGTCCATGTAGACTGCGCGGCGGAACGGTGCACCGAATGAGCGTCGCCCACATTGCCTTATGCGCGACCGGGCCGCTATCCCGCTGGCAAGACACAGAACTGAGCTTTCGATACCATGACCAGACGGCGCGTTGCAGCAATCACTGCCTACATCGGCGCCGCGATGGTGCTCGGCACGGCGGCGTGGCATCAGAGCGGTTACACGTGGGTCACCACCCTGGCTGCTCAAGCATCCCCGGATGTCGAGCCACTGATGGCAGCTCTGTGGGTTTCCTTCGCGCTGACGCTGGTTCTGACGGCCGGACTTGTCCTGGTCGTGGCGCGGGTCGGCGCGCCGAACAGGGCGGCCGTCCTCGCCATCGCCGCCCTGAGTCCCCTTGGCGGGGCGGCCGTCCAGCTTGCGTACATCGGCTTTATGGCGCCCACGGCTCTCCTGTTGGCAGATGCCCTGATGATTCTCATCGCGGCGGCGGCGGGACATTCGCCCCGCTCGGTCCCGGCGGCAGCGACATAACCGCGACGATGCGCTTCATCCTGCTGGCTCGCTCAGGAGCAACCTCGGGGGGCGGTGCACGGGCATCTCAATCGGCCGGAAAGCACGTTCTCTCGACGATACCGCACTGGCCTTGTGAGGCCAGGGAATTACCTTTTGGTGCCCCGGGGTGAGTCGGTTCGCGGCCTCTGCGGGTTGCACCTGGTGTCCTCGATTCTGGAGCGGAGATGACCACCCCAACCTCCCGCAGGGAATTTCTTTCACTGGCCGGCACCGCGTCCGCCGTCCTCTTAGGGCTCAGTCCTGAAGCGTTCGAACGCGCGCTGACCGCCACGCGGATGGCGCAGCAAGGGCAGTCGGTAACGCTCGAAACGCTGACGCCCGCGCAAGCAGCCGATCTCGAGGCCATCGCGGCGCAGATCATTCCCACGGACGATCTTCCAGGTGCACGCGAAGCGCGCGTCATCGTGTTCATCGATCGCGTGCGCGGAGAGCTGGCGGCCTCCGTCGGGTTTGGACCAGCTGACGATGCTGGCGGCATTGATGATATCCTGGTCGGGATCGAGGACCTGAACAGCCGGGTGGTGGCGCGTGCCGGGAGTCCGGCGCGGTTTGCCGCTCTTTCCTCCGTGGAACAGCACGCGCTACTGGAGGAGATCCAGGAGACGCCCTTCTTCCGGCAGATGAGGCTTCTCACGATCACCGGCATGTTCGCGCATCCCAACTGGGGCGGAAACTACGAGGGGGCGGGTTGGAAGGTATTGGGCTTCGAGCCGCGGTTCTTCTGGCAGCCGCCGTTTGGCGCGTATGACGCGGAGGTGCAGCGATGAGCCCGCGCCGGTTTGCCCAAGGGGAGACGGTTGACTTCATCATCGTGGGCTCCGGCGCGGCGGGTGGCGTGATCGCCAAGGAGCTGGCGGAGTCGGGGTTCACGGTGCTCGTGCTGGAGCAGGGACCGTATCTGCGGGCGCATGAGTTCGAGCATGACGAGTACAAGTATTGGTTCCGCAGTGCGCTGAACAACGGCCCCCTCGAGTCGCCACAGAAGTTCCGACCGACGCCCCGGGACGAGTGGCGCGATCAGCTCGCCATTGGTTATCACCGGCTCGTGGGCGGCGGCAGCGTGATGTTCACGTCGAATTACTGGCGTTTCAAGCCGTCCGACTTCAAGGAGCGGACGCTGTTGGGATCCATCGAGGGCACGGGCTTCGATGATTGGCCCATCACCTACGAGGAATTGGAACCCTACTACACGAAGGCGGAATGGGAGCTGGGAATCTCTGGCGAGCCGGGTGCGTTCGATCCGCCGCGCTCGCGACCCTATCCGACGCCGCCGCTGCCTGTGAAGAGCTCCGGCGTACTGTTCGAACGTGGGGCCCGAGCGCTGGGTCTCACACCGCAGGCGGCGCCCATGTGCATCATCTCGCAGCCGTATGACGGGCGACCCGCGTGCCAGCATTGCGGGTATTGCTCCGGATTCGGCTGCGAACACCGGGCGAAGTCCTCAACGCTGTTCACGACGATCCCAAAGGCGGAAGCCACCGGGCGTTGCGAGATTCGATCCGGCAGCTACGTCCGCAAGATCGAACTCAGTGCGAGCGGGCGCGCGACCGGCGTGTTGTACTTCGATGCCGCGAAGATGGAACACTTCCAGCCGGCCCGCGCGGTCATCGTATGCGCGAACGGCGGGGAGACGCCGCGCCTCCTGCTCAACTCCAAGAGCAACCAGTTCCCTGACGGTCTGGCGAATTCGAGCGGGCTGGTGGGCAAGTACCTGATGTTCAACGGCAATCACAGCACCACCGGTGTGTTCGAGAAGCCGTTGAACGATTGGAAGAGCGTCATGGTGACGCGCATGATCTGGGACTACTACGACGCGGATCCGGGCCGCGGCTTCTATGGCGGTGGCGGCATCGACGCGAGGTTTTGGGGCTACCCGCTCCTGTTCCCGCTCGGCGGGCTTGCACCGGACGCACCCACGTGGGGACAGGGGTTCAAAGACGCGCTGCGGCACGGCTACTCCCGCACCATGAATGCCGATTGTCACACGACGTCGCTTCCCGTGGCGGCCAACGGTGTGGAGCTGGATCCGGAGTTGAAAGACCTGTGGGGCGTGCCGGCCATGCGGGTGACCTATCGCGATCACGACGATGATCTGGCGATGATGGAATTCCTCGGCCGTATCGCGATCGAGATTCTCGAGGCCGCCGGCGCGGAGCGCGCCTGGCGTCCGGAAGTACAGCCGCAGCAGTTCGGCGTGCATCTCCTGGGTACGTGCCGAATGGGGAACGACGCGGGCACGTCGGTGGTGGACCGGTATCACCGCACTCACGATGTGACCAATCTCTTCCTGTGCGACGGATCGAGCTTCGTCACCAGCGGGCGCGGGCAGCCGACAGCGACCATCCAGGCGCTCGCCTTCCGCGCGGCGGATCACATCGCGCGGTTCGCTAGACGGGGAGAGATCTGAAGACGGTACGACGGAAGCATGGTAGGGGTTGTGGACACCCACCGTCCCTACGCTCCCTAGCGTCTTACGATCCTTCCATCCGACTGTCCTCCCGTCCTACGAGCCCTCTCTTTTCCAACAGCGGTCCGATCTCCGGATCGCGTCCACGGAATGCGCGGTATAGCTCCATGCCCGGACGCGTCCCGCCGCGCGCGAGAATCTCCTCCCGGTAGCGCCGTGCGGTGGCGGAGTCGAACAGGCTGGTCTCCTTGAACGCCTGGAAGCAATCCGCGTCCAGCACCTCGGACCAGATGTAGCTGTAGTACGCCGCCGAGTAGCCGCCCGAGAAGATGTGGGTGTAGTACGTGGTGCGATACCGAGGGATAATCTCGTCGATCAACCCGATGCGCCGCGTCTCCTGGTTCTCGTATGCCCGCACGTCCACGTCCATGGGCTTGGTCATCGTGTGCCACGCCATGTCGAGATAGGCGGCCGCAAGGTACTCGACCGTCGCGAACCCCTGATCGAACTTGGCCACGGCCTGGATCTTCTGGATCAGCTCGTCGGGAATCGGCGCACCCGTCCGGTAGTGGCGGGCAAACCGACGCAGCACCTGGGGCTCCGCCATCCAGTTCTCCATGACCTGCGAGGGGAATTCGACAAAGTCACTCGGCACGTTGGTGCCTGACAGCGACGCATAGGTCACGTTGGACAGCAGTCCGTGGAGCGCGTGTCCGAACTCATGAAACAGCGTGGATGCTTCTTCCAGTGAAAGCAGGGAGGGTCCCGTGGCGGTCGAAGGTGGGAAGTTGAAGTTGTTGGTAACGACCGGATGAACCTCGCCGTCCAAGCGCTGTTGCGAGCGCAACTCGTTCATCCATGCGCCGAACTCTTTGCTTTCCCGCGCGAAGAAATCCATGTACAGCACGCCTAGGTGGGCGCCGTCCGCCTCTCTCACCTCGAAGACCTGCTGATCGCGATGCCACACCGGCATGTCCTCGAGCTCGTGAAACGTCAGCCCGAACAGTTGGTTGGCGACCCAGAAAGCGCCGTCCCGCACCGCCGTGAACTCGAAGTACGGCCGGAGGGCCTCCTCGTCCAAGTCGTACCGGGCGCGCCGCACCTTCTCCGTGTAGTAGCGCCAATCCCACCCCTCGAGCTTACCCTCGATGCCGTCGGCCCGCATCATCTCCTGCAACGCGTCACGCTCGGACTTGGCGATGGTCAGGGCCGGTTGCCAGATGCGGTCCAGGAATTCGTAGACGCGTTCGGGAGTCTCGGCCATGTTGTCGGACAACACGTATTGCGCGTGCGTTTCGTAACCCATGAGACCGGCCGCCTTGGCGCGCAACGCGGCCATGCGCGCGGCAATGTCCTTGTTGTCTTGCTCGTTGTCGTTGTCGCCACGCAGCGCATACCCCATGAAGCCCCGCCGCCGCAACTCGCGGTTCGGGGAGTACTGCAGGAACGGATTGAGGCTCGGACGCTGCAGCGTGATGACCCAGCCGGTGTCGTGGCCACGCCGCTGTGCCTCCTGCCGCGCGGCCGCGACGAGACTCCCGGTCAACTCCCCGAGGTCCGCCGAGTCAGTGATCAACAACTCCCAGCCATTGGTTTCCTTCAGGACGTTGTCACCATAGCGCTGAGACAACTCGGCGAGCTCCGCATTGATGTCGCGCAGCCGTGCTTGTTTCTCGACCGACAGCGCCGCGCCACTCCGCACGAACTGCTTATGGGTTTCCTCCAGGAGTCGGCGTTGCTCGAGGTTCAGGTCGAGATGGTCGCGGCGGTCGTAAACGGCTTTGACACGGGCGTACAGGTCGCGATTCAACGTGATGTCGTCGCTGTGGCGCGCGAGCTCAGGCGACACGACTCGGGCAATCTCTCGAGTCGCGTCATTCGAGTGTGCGGAGTTGACCGCGAAGAACGCATTGGCCACCCTGTCGAGCGTGGCACCACTACGCTCCAGCGCCTCGACCACATTGGCGAACGTGGGCGGTGACGGGTCAGTCTGAATGGCCGCGATCTCCGCCGCGTGAGCGGTCATGGCGGTGCGGAAGGCCGGGAGATAGTGCTCGTCACGGATCGCATCGAACGGCGGCACTCCGAACGGCGTATCCCACTCGGCCAGCAACGGATTGGGTGCGTGCACCGCCTCCGGCTCCGATTGCGGTGCATCCCTCGCAATACCGGTGTCGGTTTTCGTCGCCACGGATGCCATGCCGATCAAGAGAAGCGAGACCAAGAGTGGAACTGCCGGATCGAACTTCATCGAGCCTCCTTAGCAGGAGGGAAAGATAGTAAGATGGTAGTACGGTAGGACGGGGCGACTGTAGAGAAACATGTGTTCTTGCCGTCCTACGCTCCGACCACATTCCTGAGGAGTGTCCATGCGGTACGCCACAACGCTCGTCGTGCTTGCCCTCGGAATCCCTCTTGTGGCTCACGGTCAGGAGCCGGGGTTCCACACCCAGCTCGACGTGGGGTCAGGGCTGCTCGAGATTCAGGCCCGCTTGGCGCGAGCCGAAGAGACGGAGCGGAAGCCCAGGGTGCAGGTCCTGTTCGCGCGGGAAGACACGCTCCTCAGCGTGGATATCGTGCCTGCGCGCGCCCGCGCGCTCGGTGCGCTACTGCGGAGCGCCGAGCAGGGCGGGGCGGCGGCGTTCGACATCAGCGTGCGGACGTCCGTCGTCGCCCGAAGCATGGATGGCGCCGCCAGTCTCGAGTTCGTCTGCACGGACGACATCGGCTGTGTGCCCGAAGGGCCCCTCGTCATCGTGGCGAATCTCTCTGAGGCGGAACGTGAGGCGGTGGCCGCCTCGTTGGACTCGGCCGCGGCCATCTTCGCGGGTCAGGCCGCACCCGCGGCGGTGGTGGAGGAACCGGTGGTCGAGCAGGCCGCCGAGGTGACGCCAACCGAGCCTGCCGCACCGTCTCCCGGCCGACTCACCGTGAACGCAATCCCGTTCGCCATGGTCGAACTCGACGGGCGACGCCTCGGCGACACCCCGCAGGTAAACGTCGAAGTGACCCCCGGCGATCACACGGTGCGGTTCATCAAGGAAGGGTACCGCACCGAGGAGCGGCAAGTCACGGTCGCGTCCGGCGAGGTGGTGCGAGTGGTCGTGAGATTGCAGAGAGAGGGAGAGTAAGAGTAGGAGAGTAGGAGAGTAGGAGAGTAGGTGCCGCCCTGCTACGGTGTCGGCCCACTACTCCCAGAGCAGCGGTCGCTGCACCCAGGCCTCGCCGCCTTCGAAAACCAGCCGGAGCAGGTGCTCGGGGACCGCCTCCCGAAACGACGCCAACGACACGCGACCGGTGATCGAACCGGGGTCGGCCATGCCGCGCAGTTTCTCGATGAGCACCCGCACGTCGAGATTCACGTCCCTCATGGTGACGGTGACGGAGCCCGCCTCCGGGTCGGCCGCCGCGCGAAAGTCGCCTTCGGGATATAGTCCCTCGAACGTATCGGCGAAGAGCTGCACGCCGGACGCGGCGCCTTGTGGATCGGCGCTGCGAAACGTCAACTGGCCGTTCAGCCGCTGCTCGTATCCCTCGATCTTGATTTCGTGTCCGTCGAACGGTCGCTTCTCCGCCCCGGCGTAGTCGGGATGCGCCCACTCGACGTGGAGGCCGCCGCCCGGCGCGACGGTGATCCGGACGAGGCGGCCCTCGTCTTCCGTATGCGCGAGGAGCGTGCCTCCCGCGAGCTGTTCCTGAAGGTCGTAGGGGATCAGCGCGAGCATCCGCACCAGTTCCGATACGACGGTGGGGACAATGGCGCCGCCTGTGGGCTGTACATGCCGTACCACGATCGCCTGTGCCGTCCCGTCATACTCCAGCCAATCTCCCGGCAACGCCTCCAGCGACTGCGCGACGTCCGCCGGCAGCGATCCGACGACGACGCGACCATGACATCCGAATCCTCGAGCCACCGGTGTACCTCGATCGTGGGTCCACGAGCAAGTTTACGAGGGCGGTGCGGCGTCGTCCATGAGACGAGTTTGAAGGGACCCTGAGGTTGTCACTGGCCAGCCGCCAGCCTCAACATCAAGACCGCCGCCCGTTTCGCTTGCATCGCCAGCGTCCGCACGTCGATCCACTCGTCCGCCGTGTGATCATTCCCCCCGCCCGTGCCAAGTCCGTCCAGTGCCATGGCGACCCGTCCCATGGTGAACGACACGTCGGCCGCACCCGCCTTGCGGGGATCGACGGCGGTCACGGCGCCGAAGCCGAGGCCGCGGCTCACCGCGTCGAACAGCGCGAGCAGCCGACGGTTGCCGTCGGTGGGGGCGAATGGCGGGTAGGAATCGTGAAACTCGAGGTCCGCGGTGGTGAGCGGGAGATGGCCGTCGGCGATCCTCCGCATCGCCAACTTGGCGTTCGCGAGTTGCTCGGGAGACACGGCTCGGAGGTCGCCCGAGACCATCGCGTGCTCGGCGACCACGTTGTCTTTGCCGAACGCCGTCCCACGAGCCTGATCGATGTCGAAATCGACGTCGGTGCCGCCGAGGATCACTCCGGGGTTGAATGTGAGCAAGGGCTCACCCGAGAGTTCGTCGTAGAACGCGAAGAGGATGCGTGACGCTTCATAGATCGCCCCCGCGCCGACCTCGGGTTGGAAGACCTGCGAAGAATGTGCCGGCCTGCCGGTCACGGAGAGGCGCCACGTCGTCGAGCCACGGCGGGCGATGACGGCGGTCGTGGGGTCACTGTCACCGTTCTCGAACGCGAGCGCGACGTCGGCCGCGTCGGCCGCCTCGATGAGCGACGCCCGCGCGAGGTCGAGCGGTGCCCCGCTGTCTTCCTCATCGCCCGTCATGACCACGGCGATGTTGAGGCCGTCCAACACGCCGGCCCGGGCCAACGCCTCCAGCGCCGCGACGATCACGACGTCGCCTCCCTTCATGTCCACCACGCCCGGCCCGCGCGCGGTCGAGTCCGAGACCCACTCCCAGGCTTGAAACGGGTGAGCGGGTTCGAAAACCGTATCCAGGTGTCCGATCAGCAACAGGCGGGGTCCGGGACCGTCGTGGGTTGCCAGGAGGTGGCCGGCTCGGTCAAACGGCGCGCCGTCGATCCACTGGGTGTCGAATCCCAGCGCGTCGAACCGCGCACGCAGCACCGCGCCCACGCGCCGTACGCCCGCGAAGTTCATCGTGCCGCTGTTGATGTTCACGATCTCCTGGAGCAGTTCCAGCGCTCCGGCGGCTCCCTCGTCCACCGCCGCCACCACGCGGTGCTCGGTGCCGTTCTGCGCCGGCAGCGGCTGTCGAATCAGCGCGGTGATGCACAGGGCGACGAGAATGGTTGAAGGCATGGAGGACCTCGACCTCGGGTGTGTGCACACGAACGATAGACGCCCGCCGACGGGCGCGCGACGGCGGGATCGGGGAGGCAGCTAGGACGTCACCGGCAGCACGCCCGACCCCGCGCCGGATCTCGCGGGCCCGACATCGGGATGCGCGTGGAGGATCACCAGCTTCTGCCAGATCTTACCCGTCAAGCCGGTAGCGAGAGTCTCGATCTCGTTTACGGTTGCCAGCGCGACCGGGTCGTGGAAGTCCTGGACATACAGGGCGGCGATCTTGCCGGTGAGCGACAGCATGTCCGAGCAGTAGTCCAGGTAGCGGCTCAAGAGAAACGGAGTCAGCGTGATGGCGGAACTCGATGGCGTCGGGTGCCACTGGTGAAAGAGCCGTTCCGGATCCTTGGTGAGTTGCAGCATGTCGATGATATGCGTGATCGTACGCAATTGGTGTAGCGCGGCCAGAGCGCGGCGCCGCTTGATGCGGTTCTCCAGCGTTGCAAGGAAGAAGATGCCGGCCCCGATGAGCACGACGTCGTTGATGCCCGCTTCCAGCGCCTGAATGATGTCGATGATTGTGGCATCCCCTGTGGAGAGGCCGACGGCTGCGAAGGGCATCGCGAGACCAACGATCACGATCAGGATCAGGATTCCGCTCCCCACGCGCAAGCTGAGAATCGGTCGCTTGATCCACTCCACCTGATCCTTGGTGTGGCGGGCAATGTGCTCCAGCCGTCGACAAAGGCGGGCCAAGCTCGCGCCCGGGAGGCGCTCGTCGATCCGGCGGGCCAGCTGTGCGATCGTCGCGCTGATCTCGTCGGCGTCGAGCGTGTCAAAGCGGTGGGTTGCCGGTGTCACCTCGGACATGGCACCAACATTGGACGGCTAGGCCGGTCGAGGCAACTGCTTGTGCGCCACGCGCGTCGCATCGGGCTGGGTGCGCCGGGACGGGTTGAGTTTGGTGTTCGACGTAGGTGGCGGATCTCTCACTGCCGGTTCAAGTCCAGCACCCATTCATCCGCCTCGTGGGAGCCGAGGGTGAAATAGAACCGGCGGCCGTCGGCGGCAAACCCGTACCCGCCGGCTGCCCGGAGCGCATGACGCCAACATGTGACATATGCTATGAAAAGCATATCACGGCTTGCCAGGCCGGCGCCGCTCAGCTCCCGTGGCGCTCCCGCGGCCGCTCCAATAACTGATCGAAGGCTGCGGGGGACTGGCCGGCGCGCGGTCGCCGGGGAGCAGAATGGATGGCCGTCAGGATCTCCCGACCGTCGTCTGTTGGGTGCCCAGGCATCAGCGCGACCGGGCGAACGGCGAAGGAGCGCGGCATTGGCCGACGTCGGGGTGCGCATGCCGGCGGCCTACTCGACGACGTCGAACCCCGCGACGCGAAAGTGCTGATCGAACGTGAGCGCGCGCGCGATACCCCGCGCCCGCATCAGGGCAAAGCTCACCGCGTCCGTGAGGCTGAATGGCTGGTCGGCGTACCGCAGGATCCAGTCGTCCAGTGCGGCATCCTGGAGGGCCCGGTCGCAGAACGCCTGCTCGATGCCGGGATCGTCCACCAGTGTGCGCACGTGGGCGGCCGCCGCGGCCGGGCCGAATCCGTACAGCAGGTGCAGGTGGAGCTCGGTCACTATCAGGTCGGTGACCACGAGCGGCGTGCGCTCGACGCGCAGCCGCCGTAGCCGCGCGGCCGCCACCGCGTGGTGCTGGTCCCGGCGATGAAAGACCGCGAGCCACGCGCCCGTATCCACCAGCACCTGGCGGCCGATCATGGACGCCGCGCGCGATCCGGCCGCTCCGCGACGCGGACCGATGCCGCGGAGCGGCGCACCGCGTACTCGTCGTGCCGCGTCGAGAGATCGGCCGGCACCGCCGGGTCGTCCAACCCTCCGATCAGCTGAAGCAGTGGATCCTCCTCACCGCGCAGCTCCGTGGCCCAGCGCCGGATGGCCTCCCGCACGACGGCGGCCTTCGGCAGGCCGAGCCGCCGCGTGAGCCCATCCAGCAGGGCGCGGTCTCGGTCGTCGAGGTAGACCTGAATAGGGCGTTTGGGCATGATTGATATTAATGTATACATGCATATAACTACATGCAACTATGGATTCCGCCCTGGCCGGCGACATGGCTCCTGTGTGCGCCGGTGCCGGCCATGCCTCGCGAGATCGCATGTGTTGCGGGACAGCACTGCCTTCAACGAAACGGTATCCGCAGTCCCTTTCTGCGTCCGGCCCGCCGGACAGCGAGCTCCATCAGCCGGTGCTGCACCAGCACCGCGGTCATGGTCCGGAGGCTGGTGCCCTCCGCGCCCATGAGACGCTTGCAGAGGAAACGTCGATCGTCCGGATGGCAACACCCCAATGCCGTTCACGGCATGCCGTTGTGCCGAGCGATGGCTGTCAGCCCTCGACTCTGCACCTGGAGAGTATTCGCTGATCTCGTTCCTCAGCCCCCGAACCGGTCCAAGACATGCACCCGCGAATGTCAGGCAGCCAGGGGGTTCACGACCTCGAGAAACGGAAACTGGTGGAAATCCGTGTCGGCGGTCCGGATCTCGGTCACCCCGTGCTCTCGCATCAACACCGCCGTGTGCAGGTCGTGCACGGGATTGCCCCGCAGGCGCGGATGCTCCCGGACCACCTGTTCCAACACGTCGGCGTGGCGGTCGGTTTCCACGAGCAGCGCCGAGCGGGGCCCCGCCAGCGCAGCGTTGAGCCAGGCCCGCGCGCTCGGCAGATCGAGCGGTCGCGGGAACACCCCGCCGTGCGTGCTGACGCGGAGGAACTCGTACACGATGCCCCAGGTGAGAAACCAGGTCCGGTCGCCCCGCCGCCAGTCGTCGAGCAGCGTGCGGGAACGTTCGTGGTCGGGCGAGTCAGGGTTGACGGCGTACAGCAGGAGGTTGGTGTCGACGACGAACACCCCTCAGGCCCCTTCCATCGCACGATAGAGTGCATCGCGGTCAGCCAGATCCACCTGCGGCCGCCCCATCGCGTGGACGGGAAGCGGAGGCAACCGCCCTGCCGGCGGCTCCGCGATTCCCCGCCGGAGCGCCTCGGCGACAATGGCGGACAAGGTCTCCCCCCGCTTCGCGGCCCGGCGCTTGAGCTCCCGCATGAGGGCATCAGGGATGATCAGCGTTGTCTTCATATGGCAAATCATACGGCTGGTATGGCTGTACGTCAATCTCAATCACGCTCGGGCACCGGAGCGGTCGGCGATCGCCACCTTGTGGGCGCTCGGTGATCTCGTTCATCGGACGAGCACTCCCCCCATGTCGCAAACTTGCGTGGCAGTGGAGGCGTGACCGCCTCGCTCGGCCATGTGTGCGCGCTGAAGCGCGCGCATGGCACCCCAAGATGCCGTTCGTCCCGATCCGGAGGCGCGAACCTGGACCGCGAGGCGGCGGCCATCGGGTGAAAGCGCCAGCCCGCGGAGCCCGGCACCGGTGATACCTTCATCCAACTCCTAGCGGTGGGACTTCCATGCTACATGATTTCTTGGAAATCGAGCTCTTCACCCTCGGTGGCACCCCGATGACCGTAGGCACACTGCTGACCGGGCTGCTGATCGTCGCGATCGCCTGGGTCGGGTCGCGGGTGCTCCAACGCTCCATCCGCAGGGCACTGGAACGCCGCGGGCGGGGACAGGACGGGTCGATCGCGGTTGGCCAACGCCTGGCGCACTACCTGGTCATGCTCGTGGCGACTGGAATCGCGCTGGACACGGCGGGGATCGAGCTGGCGACGCTGTTCGCCGCGGGCGCCATTTTCGCGGTGGGACTGGGCTTCGCGATGCAGAACATCGCCCAGAATTTCGTCTCGGGGATCATCCTCTTGATCGAGCGCTCGATCAAGCCGGGCGATATTCTCGAGGTGGGCGGGGCGGTGGTAAAGGTGGAGCGGTTGGGAATCCGGAGTACGCTCGCGCGGTCGCGCGACGAGGAGCAACTGATCATCCCGAACGCGATGCTCGTGCAGGACACCGTCAAGAACTTCACGTTGCATGACTCGCTCTTCCGCGTTCGCGCGACTGTGGGCGTGTCGTATGCATCGGATCTCGAGGTGGTACAGGACGTGCTCAGACGCGCGGCGCGGGCCGTGCCATGGCGCCAGACCGCGCCTGACGCACGCATCCTGCTGCTGGGATTTGGGAACTCGTCCGTCGATTACGAAGTGTCCGTGTGGGTGGACGATCCGTGGGAAGCGCGGACCTTCCTGTCGCAGCTGAACCAGGCGATCTGGTGGGGGCTGAGGGAGGCCGGCGTCACGATCGCATTCCCGCAGATGGACGTCCATTTCGACCCGACGCTGAACCGGGCGCTGCAATCCTGGGGTGGGCGGGCTGCGTAGTCGCGTTCGACCGACACAGCGGCGCTGGCGTGGAGCGCCGCCCACCTGCCAGATTGAAGGTGGAGTCCCGCAGCCACGAACCCTGCTGAGGAAGATTCCGTGCGCGAAGCGTTGCAACACGATGCCGTTCAGTCGCTTCCCGTCCTCTCCGGCGTCGAGCGTGCTCGGTTGCTGACGTTGGCCCGCCGGGTGCTGGAGGCCCACACGCGTGGGCAGGCGCCACCGGCGGTTCCCCTCGACAGTCCGGGCCTCAATGCGCCGCGGGGGTGTTTCGTCACACTCACGGAGCGCGGCCCCGACAAGCGGTTGCGCGGGTGTTGCGGTGAGTACGTACCCCGGCGGGCGCTTGCCGAGGCGGTGGCGAGAATGACGGTGGTCTCCGCTACCGAGGACCCCCGGTTCCCACCCGTGACGGGCGCCGAGGCTGGCGGCCTCCGCATGGAGATCAGCGCGTTGACGGCGCTGCAGCCGATTCGACCAGAGCAGGTCGAGGTCGGCCGGCACGGTCTGCTGTTACGGACCCCGCGCGCCGCCGGGCTGCTGCTCCCGCAAGTCCCGGTGGACTGGGGATGGGATGTTCCCACCTTCTTGCATCAGCTCTGCGTGAAGGCTGGCGTGCCCGACGGTGCCTACGCCAGGCCCGACGCCGAGATGCTGGGGTTTGAGGCGGACGTGTGGGGCGAAGAGGAATGGCGCGATGGGTGACGTCGCGGAGCGGTCCAGCGCCATCGCGCGCACGAAGTACTGGCATCGGCTGGATGATGGCCGCGTGCAATGCGATCTCTGCCCGCGCTACTGCCGCCTGCGGAATGGGCAGCGCGGCATGTGTTTCGTGCGCATGGCGGAGGCGGACGAGATCGTGCTCACGACGTACGGACGGTCCAGCGGCTTCTGCGTCGATCCGATCGAGAAAAAGCCGCTCAATCACTTTCTGCCGGGCACGCCCGTGTTGTCGTTCGGAACCGCCGGATGCAACCTCGCCTGTTCGTTCTGCCAGAACTGGGACATCAGCAAGTCGCGCGAGATCGACACGTTGGCGGACGCGGCGTCGCCCGAGCAGTTGGCGCTTGCGGCTGAACGCCTGGGGTGCCGCAGTGTGGCCTTCACGTACAACGATCCGGTGATCTTCCACGAGTACGCCATCGACGTCGCGCAGGCATGCCACGAGCGCGGCATCAAGACCGTGGCGGTGACGGCTGGATACGTCTGTGAAGAACCGCGCCGGGAATTCTACCGCTACATGGACGCCGCGAACGTCGATCTGAAGGGCTTTACCGAGGCGTTCTACCACAAGGTCACCAAGTCGCACCTCGCGCCCGTCCTCGAGACCCTCGAGTACTTGAAACACGAAACGGACGTGTGGTTCGAGCTGACTACGCTGCTCATTCCGGGGCACAACGACACACCAGCGGAGATCGAGGAGATGACTCGGTGGGTTGTCGATCATCTCGGACCCGACGTACCCATGCACTTCACGGCGTTCCATCCGGACTGGCGCATGCGCGATACGCCGCCCACGCCGCCCGCAACGCTCACCCGCGCGCGGGCCATCGCGCGACGCAATGGCGTGCGGTACGCGTATACGGGCAACGTCCACGATCCCGAGGGGGGAACCACCCTGTGTCACGCCTGCGGCAATGCGCTCGTGGTGCGTGACTGGTACGTGCTGCGCGACTGGAGGCTGACGGACGACGGCTGCTGCGCCGATTGCGGAACCGCGTGTGCCGGCGTGTTCGAGGGTCCGGCTGGTCACTGGGGCGCGCGCCGGCTCCCGGTGCGGATCAGCGTGGCGTAGCCTCGGTCGAAAACTCGAGGTCCCGCGGACGGTTGCGCCCGAGAGCCATGAAGGCGCCGACACGGCGCGCTCGCGGTCAGGACGGTGCGAATCCGCTTCCGGTTGCAAGACAGCCCGCCAGCTCGGCATATACCTCGTGCAAGCGCTCGCGCCGCACGTCCGCGCCCACACACTCCGAGATTCGCCGCGCCAGGCACCCTCCGGCGAGAATGGCGGTCACCCGGGACCACAGTTCGGGCCAATCGGTGTCGAGCGGCGTGCGTTCGAGTAGACCCGCCCACACTTCGCCCGCCACGAGCGGGCCGGAGCCAAGCCCGAGCGCGTGGAGGTAGCGGCCGTCCGCGATCACGGCGTTGTCGCCGTCGCGGATGGTCGCCAGCAGCACGGCGTGGAGCCTACTGGTGTCCTGCCGATTCAGCGCCTCGACGTCGGCAGCACACAAATGGGCGACCACGGCCCTGGTCGCCGCCGCCACGGCGAGATCGCACGGGACGCTTTCCTGGGCGTCCAACACTCGTACCTCGATCGTTTGCCGGTCGAAGCGAGCGATCGCGCCGCGCGCGTTGACCCATTCATGGCGGAGCACGCCCGCGGGATCGAGCGGCGCCAACTCGGCGTAGATGGGGTGGAGAACGGTCTCATGGTAGTGCGCGGGCGAGGTCGAGACCTCGGGCACGACGAGACCGGTGATCGACGGCAGCGCCCGAGCGTTTGTCCGGTAGTGCTCGAGCCGGGTATCCAGCCACGACGTCCGATGGCCGTCAGCGAACGGTGAGCTCGCGGCGATGGCCGGCAACAGCGGCACGGTCGCGCGAATCGCCGCGTGGAGCCGCGCAAACTCCTCGCCATCGGCAAAGGGCAGGTTGAGATGCATGCTCTGAAGGTTGGCCCAGCCGTGCCCCCGACAGTCGAAGATGCGGTGGAGGGCGTTGTACACCTCCGCGTATTCCTGCTCCCACAGCACCGTCTCGCCGGAGGGGTCCATCCATGGGTGCATGGCGGTCGGCAGCAAAGTCGCTCCCCACTCCCCGAGCCTCTCTCGTGCGGCACCCACCTGCGTTTGGAACCCTTCGGTGAGCCCGGCCAGCGAGGGAGCCGGGCCGTTGGTCTTGAACTCGAGCACATGCTTGGTGAGCTCGTTGGACCAGGCGAAGTCGCCGTGTTCGACCTCGGCGGTCACGCTCCCATCCGCCGCGTGGAGCACGCGATCCGCGAATGGGCGTACGTCGAGCGTCTCCGCGTCGACGATCATGTACTCGAGTTCGACGCCGAGGCCCGCGAACAGGTGCAGCGGTGCGGTCATCGGCCGGCGGTTTCTCCCCGCCGGTCCAGTTCGCGGCGAAACCACGCCATGATGGCGCGGTAAAGATCCAACCCCGCCGCGCGATCCTCGTACCCGGCCTCGATGCTCGGGTTGTCATTGACTTCGGTGACCAGGACTCGTCGCCCCATCACCTTGAGATCGATCCCGTACAGCCCGTTGCCGATGAGGGAGGCGGCGCGGACCGCGAGCGTCAGCACACGTCGCGGCACGTCGCCGAGTGGGACCGCCTCGACCCGGCCGTACCGCTTCCGCACCTGCCCGGCGATGATCTGCCAATGTCCCCGTGCCATGTGATAACGACACGCGAACAGCGGCGCTCCGTCGAGCACCCCGATCCGCCAGTCGAAGTCGGTCGGTGTGAACGCCTGCGCGACCACGAGCTCGGAATCGGCGAAGAACTCCGGAAGCCGTGCCGCCAGTTCGTCCGGCGTGTTCACCTTGACCACGCCCTCCGAGAAGGAGCTGTCCGGGCGCTTCAACACCAACGGGAGGCCGAGCGGGCGGACGAGCTCGAGTGGGTCGCCTTCCTGAAGCAGCACCGTCGGCGGGGCGGGGATGTCATGCCGCTCGAACAGCTCCGCCTGATACACCTTGTTGGTGCACCGCACGATCGACGTGGGATCGTCGATCACGACCATGCCCTCGTGCGCGGCCCGTTGGGCAAAGCGGAACGTGTGGTGATTGATCCGCGTCGTCTGCCGGATGAACAGGGCATCGTACTCCGCGATCCGCCCGTAGTCGTCGGGCCCGACGATCGTCGCCTCCAGACCGATGGGGCGCGCGGCCCGCTGGAACCGACGAATGGCGCGCTCGTCGGAGGGCGGGTCGTCGTCCTGGTCCGACCACAGGATGGCGAGGTCGTAGTGATGCGACCGCACCGCGCGGCGCGCGCGGGCTGGGCGACGGAAGAAGGCCGTGGCCCGGTCGAGCACGAACTCGCGGTGCGCATCCGGAATCTCACTCGTCGCGACGGCACGCACGGTTACGAGACGCCACCGACCATCGCGCGCGAACGTGGCGCGGAGGAACGGCGCGGGGAACTGATTGAACAGGGCCTGGCCGAGGCGGTCGTACCGCTTCGCCGGGTTGCGACCGAAGTACACGCTCAGCTCGAACTCGTCGGATTTGAGGGGCGCGAGGGCGCGGCGGATGAGGCCCTCAAGGTCGTCCGCGAGCGTCCGAATGACGGGGGCCAGTTTGAGACGCTGTAACGTCTCCACTGATGGGAGTGGACGGTGACCGCGTGCCGCGGCGAGCAGCGACACGTAGTAGCCGACCTGCTGATATCCGTAGTGCCGGCATACGTTGTACACGGCGGTATTGCGCATGTCGGCATACCGTCCGTCGCGCAGATAGGTGCGTGCCGGAACTACCTCCACTTCCGGGATTGCGAACGGCCACCGGGTGGTGTTCTCGACGACGACGAGGGACCTCACGGCATGGGCGCGATCACGAGAAAGTTGGCGTCGTAGCTGAGCACGCCAAGGAGAATCGCGCCCATCAGTCGGTACAGTCCGACTTCGTAATAGTGCGCGCCGAACCGGTGAGTGTCACCCAACGGGTCGGCCACCAGTACCCGACGGGCATCCGGGTCGTATCCGTAGAGCACGACGAAGTGTCCCGTGGGTGACCCGCCGACATCGTCAGCGCGCAGTGCCACCGAGCCGGTCTCGCGCGCGCAGCCGTAGAGATACGTGGCGCTGAGGCCCGTCAGGAGCGGTCGGCCGCGTTTGACGTAGCGCCGCAGGATATCCGGGGTCAGCTCCTCGAATCGTACGTGACCGCCGAGCTTCAGGAACTCCAGGTACGCCGCGGTGGCAAGCCGCAGCTTGGCGTCGTCCTTGACCTGTGCCTGCCGTGCGAGCCGGTCGGCCAGGTTCACACCTGCGGCGAACCAACTCGGGTCGAAAAGCTGGAGGTTGTAGGTGTAGAGGGTCGCGCTGTAGCCCCTGTGCAGTGCGTGAATCGCCAGGTGCACCGCCAATGTGCCGCCCGTTTCGAGCGGCTCGACCTCGCGGATGACACGCGCCAACGGGATCTCGTCGCCGTAGTAATGATAGACGGCGTGCAAGCACGTTGGGCCGCAGGCGCTGTCGTCGGGCTGCTGCGGGATCTCGATCGCGAGGGACGTCGGTCTCATAGGGGCGCTTCACGGCGAAGCGCGGCGGTTTCCGGGCGCTAGGGCTCGGGGACCAGCTCGATGTGATCCGGAGCGTTCGGCACCATGCAGAGAAACTCGAACGGCTCTTCTCCCAGGGCCCGGTACCAGTGCGGCGTCCCGGCTGGGATGAACACCACGCTGCCGGGCCGGACCTCGACGACCCGAGACCCGATGCCGACCGTGGCGCGTCCCCGCAACACGTACTGCTCGTGCTCGACGCGGTTGGTGTGCGCGGGCATGCCTCCACCGGGCTCCATGATGAAGCGGCGCATGGCGAAATTGGGGCCTTCGCCGGGGCCGATCAACACTTGACGGGTCGTGCCTGTTCCGGCGGACACGGGCTCCGCGGGGACGTCGTCCGCATGCTTCAGGAACATCTGAATCTCGCTCTTCGGTGGCATGCCATGGAGCGTAGTGCCCCACGGCGTGCTTCACAAGCCGGCGGTCTGCAACTGGTTGGGCGTCCGCCTCCCCCCCAACCGCGGTTCCCGCCCCGTGACCCAGGGCGAGCACGCTGGGTATTCCAAGCGTGAGGATCGCGCAGATACTGTCGGTTACCGCCCTTGTCGGATGCGTGGAAGCGACGGGTCCGGTCGCACCGACCGTCGGGCAGGAGTTCACGTTGGCGCCCGGCCAGACGACCGGGATCGTGGGCACGCCCCTCACGGTTCGTTTCACGGGGGTGGCGCAGGATTCGCGCTGTCCGCTTCAAGCCGCGTGCTTCTGGGCGGGTGACGGGGCTGTCGTAGTCGTCGTGAGCGGCGCGGCCTTTAGTCGTACGGACACGCTGCACACGAATCTGCCCCCGCGGGCCACCGACCTCGATGCGTATCGCGTGACGCTCGTCGCCCTGGCGCCATACCCGATCGGCGCCCCGATACCTCTCGGGGACTACCGCGCGACGTTGGTCGTCAGCCTGCCCTGAACCGGCGGCGGGGATGGGGGTAAGTTGCGTGCAACCCCCTTCGGAGTCTTCCGAGGATGCCTCGCGTTTCCTTCCTGACACTTGCCACCTTCTAGCGTCGATGCCTCATCGCGTGGTCGTGGTCGGAGGCGGGTTCGCCGGTCTCAATCTGGTGCGGGCCCTCCGTCGCGCGCCGGTCGACGTGACGCTCATCGACCGCCGCAACTTCCATGTCTTCCAGCCATTGCTCTATCAGGTTGCCACCGGGGGACTCTCGCCGGGAGACATCGCCGCGGCCCTCCGCTGGGTGCTGCGACGACAGGCGAATGCGCGGGTGCTCTTGGGCGAGGTGACGGCGGTGGACGCGGCGCAGCGCCTCGTGCGCCTGGGCGACGGAGATGCGGTGCCGTTCGATACGCTCGTGGTGGCGACGGGCGCCGCGAATCACTACTTCGGCAGGAGCGAATGGGCCCCACTGGCCCCGGCGCTCAAGACAGTCGAGGACGCTACGGAGATTCGCAGCAGAATCCTCGCGGCGTTCGAGCGAGCCGAGCGCGCGGTGGAGCCGGCGCAGCGGCACGGGGCCCTGACGTTTCTGGTCGTGGGCGCCGGGCCGACCGGAGTCGAGCTGGCCGGCGCGATCGGGGAGCTTGCCGGTCACACGTTGCGCAGGGAGTTTCGAGCGTTCGATCCCCGTGCAGCCCGCGTGCTGATGGTCGAGGGTGGGCCGCGGGTGCTGCCGACGTTTCCGGAACGGTTGTCGCGGGCCGCCGCGCGGTCCCTCGCCCGGTTGGGGGTGGAAGTACTGACCGATGCGTTCGTGACTGAGATACGCCCGGGAGCGGTCCGGGTACGCGCGTCGCAGGGCGAGACCACGATCCCGGCGGACACGGTACTGTGGGCGGCGGGGGTGCGCGCGTCGCCGCTGGGGGCCGTGCTGGCGGCGACCACGGGCGCGGATCTCGATCGGTCAGGGCGGGTGATGGTGGGGCCGGACCTGGCGGTGCCCGGCCATGCCGACGTGTTCGTGATCGGCGACCTGGCCCACGTCCTGGATGAAGCGGGAAACCCGCTACCTGGACTCGCACCCGTGGCGATGCAGCAGGGCCGGTACGTGGCCAAGCGCATTCGCCGCAGGCTGGCGGGACGCGATCTGCCGGCGTTCCGCTACCACAACAAGGGGCAGCTGGCCACGATCGGTCGCGCCGCGGCGGTGGCCGACCTCGGGTGGCTCAGGTTCAGTGGATTTCCGGCCTGGGCGCTCTGGCTGTTTCTCCACCTGATGTACCTCGTGGGATTCGAGAACCGCCTGCTCGTATTCACGCAGTGGGCGTGGAACTATTTCACGTGGAATCGTGGCACGCGCCTGATCGCGCACGCGGAAAAGACGCTCGGAGGGTAGGACGGCCCAAGCGCAGCGGTGGTCTCGCCCCCCCCCTATTTGATCAGCCATGCCGCGAGGCCCAGCGGCATGAGGATGTACAGCACGACGTCGCGAATGAGATAGAAGACGAACAGGGCGAGGAGGAGCTTCCAGCCGCGCTTGCGCAGCAGCCCTTTCCATCCGAACTGCCGGCGTTCGTCGCGCAGGGTGCGCAGCGGCGCGAGGAGATTCATGGCCATGATTCTAGCCGAAAGGGTCTGGTGGCGACAGGCGTCCGCCCGCGGCCACGCCGCCTAGCCGAAGGCGAGGCGATCGACCGACACGGCGGCGTTCAGGAGTACGTTCGCTCCGTGCACCATGTCCGCTTGCGTCGTGAACTCTCTGGGTGAATGACTGACGCCCCCGACGCTCGGCACGAACAGCATGCCGATAGGGCACACCCGCGCAAAGCTTTGCGCATCGTGCCCGGCCCCGCTCGGCATGTCGCGGGTGGTGAGGTCCAGGTCGTGGGCTGCCGTACGGATGGCGCGGCGCACCCGCGGGTCCGTCGGCGCCGGCTTGATTCCCAGCTCACGACTGCTGAAGCGAAACGTGGTGGTCGTGGCGCTGGCGATCGCCTGACTCTCACGCTGGACGTGCTCGAACACCAGCAGGATCTTCTCGGCATCGAGGTCGCGGATCTCCAGACTCAGCGCCACTCGGCCGGGCACAACGTTCGGCGCCCCGGGCTCGACCGCCAGTTGTCCAACCGTGGCGACCTGGCGCCCGGGAAGCGAGAGGGCGACGCGGTGCACGGCATCCACGAACCGGGCGGCCGCCAGCAACGCGTCACGTCGCCGATCCATGGGCGTCGTGCCGGCATGGTTGGCTGACCCCGTCACCGTCACGTCCCACTGTTCGATGCCCACGATGCCCTCGACCACGCCGATCCGGTCTCCGGTCGCGTCGAGGATTCCGCCCTGCTCAACATGGAGCTCCAGGTAGGCATGGATGGATCCGGGCGGGCGCACGGCCTCGGCCAGGCGCCCGGGATCGCCTCCGATCCGCGCGATGCCGTCGCGGAGCGTGAACCCGCTGAGGGCCGTGCGATCCAACTCGCTCGGCGCGAGCGATCCCGCCATCGCCTCGCTGCCGTACAGCCCGCCCTCTTCGTTCTGGAAAATCACCACCTCGATCGGGTGGGCGGTCGCGACGCCCGCGTCGGCAAGCGACCAGACCGCCTCGAGCGCGCTCACAGATCCCACGTTGCCGTCGTACGCTCCGGCGTCGGGAACCGAGTCGATGTGCGAGCCCATCATGATCGGCGGGAGATCGTCCCGGGCGCCCGCGCGCCGTCCGACGATGTTACCGGCGGCATCGATCCGCACCGCGAGGCCGGCGGCCCGCATCCGTTCCATCAGGTAGCCGCGGCCGGCGAGATCGGCGTCGCCGTACGCGAGGCGCTCGACCCCGCCTGCCGGCGTCGCGCCGAACGCTCGGAGCGCGTCAAACGTCTCGATCAGCCGCGCGTCGTCGATGCGGAGCGGAGCGCCGGCCGTGCCTCGCGGGTGTGGCCGGAGCCCGCCGAGGGCGACGCCGCTCATCACTGCGGCGGTAAAGTCTCGGCGATTCACCGCGCGCCTCCTAGGCCGTCGGTGGGTTCGAGACTTGGCATCGGAGGCACGCGGGGGAAGCCCCCGGGGGCCGGTCCCGTCTCTGAGCTACTCGCGCGGGCGCCGCCTGAACCTCCCCCGGTCTTCCGCAAAGGCCTGCACGGCTTGGAATTGCAACGGGCTCAGCGTGGCCTTGAGCTGGTCTTCAAATGCCTGGGTCACCGGAGTCAACTGCTGCATGAGCGGCCCGAGTTCCTGCATCAGCCCGCCCATCTCTTCCCGGGTAGCCCCACTGGCTCGGGCCGACCGCAGAGATTCCCGAAGCTCCTTCACTCGCTTGAAGGCGTCACCGTGCTCCTCACGAATGTCGGCCATGAGCAGCATCACCCAGTTCTGCAGGTCCTCGTTTAGTCCCGCCGCCGTGGCGGTACTGTCGAACGCTTCGTCGAACGCACTCCAGGTGGCCATGGAGGCCGAGCCCATACCGCCGCCCATCATGGGCCGCTGCTGCGCGGCCACCGGGGTCGCCAGCACGAGCACGGCGGCCCCAAGAATCGGGATGAATCGCATAACATCAGCTCCGTGGCGTTGTGAGATGGTCAGGACGTGGTCCACCGGCACCGACGGCCGGCGTGCACATGTTACGCGTAATCGCGCCGGACTGTTGTACCGCCGCCCCCGCCGCGCGTTCCGGTTCGCTAGATTCCCAGGTGCGACGGGGGTGCCCCAGGGCTGAGAATACACCCCAGGAACCTGATCCGGTTCGTACCGGCGGAGGGAGTCGATCATGACACACTGTCCAACCCAAATGTACCTCGCCCGCCAGGGCGACGTGACCCACGCCATGCGGGCGGTCGCGGAACGCGAAGGGCTGTCCGCGGACGTCGTCCGGGACGAGGTCGCGCGGGGCCGCTTGATCATTCCCGCCAACGTGCATCACCTGGCGGGGTCGCTCCGGCCCATGGCCATCGGGGCGGTGGCATCGGTGAAGATCAACGCGAACATCGGCAACTCCGCCGTCTCATCGTCGATTGAGGAGGAGTTGGACAAACTCCGGCTGGCCGTGAAGTACGGCGCCGACACGGTGATGGATCTGTCAACGGGCGATGCCATCGACGAGACGCGCCGCGCGATCCTCGCGGCTGCCACGGTGCCGGTGGGCACCGTGCCGATCTATCAAGCCATCCTCCAGGTGAAGGAGACGGCCGAGCTGACCGCCGACGGTTTGCTCGACATGATCGAGCGGCAGGCGCAGCAGGGTGTCGACTACATGACCCTGCACGCGGGCGTCTTGCTGGAGCACCTGCACCTCGTGCACGGTCGCGTGACGGGCATCGTCAGTCGTGGCGGTTCGCTGCTGGCGGTGTGGATGATGGCGCACCGCCGGCAGAATCCCCTGTACGACCGGTTCGACGACGTGCTGGAGATTTGCCGAGCGTACGACGTGACGATCTCGTTGGGCGATGGCCTGCGGCCCGGGTCGATTCACGACGCGAGCGACGCCGCGCAATTCGCCGAGCTCGAGACGTTGGGCGAGCTGACGCTGCGGGCGTGGGCGCGTGACGTCCAAGTGATGATCGAGGGGCCTGGTCACGTGCCGATGCAGCAGATCGAGATGAACGTGCGCAAGCAGAAGGAGATGTGTCACGAGGCGCCGTTCTACACGCTTGGCCCGCTCGTGACCGATATCGCGCCGGGATACGATCATATCACGTCCGCCATCGGGGCGGCGATGATCGGGTGGTACGGCGCGGACATGTTGTGCTACGTAACTCCCAAAGAGCACCTCGGGCTGCCCAATGCCGATGACGTGCGCGAGGGCGTGATCGCCTACAAGATCGCGGCGCACGCCGCTGACATCGCGCGCGGTCGGGCCGGGTCCACGACTCGCGACGACGCGCTGTCGCGAGCGCGCTACGCGTTCGACTGGAACGAGCAGTTCCGGCTGAGCCTCGATCCGGAGCGGGCGCGCGAGTATCACGACGAGAGCCTGCCGGCTGAGTACTTCAAGAGCGCCGAGTTCTGCGCGATGTGCGGACCGAAATTCTGTTCCATGCACCACTCGCGAACGCTGGACGATATGCTGGCGGAATTGGCGCAGGAACACGCGGCGGGGCCCCGTGTGGGGTGAGTCGGCGGATCGCGCGCGGCGTGGAGGGTGTCGCTGAGACGCACGCTCGGCTCGATCTTCGTTTTTTGGGTTCCGCTCGCGGCCACCTGGCTCATGATGTCGCTCGAAGGGCCATTGTTAGCGGCGATCATCGCCCGGCTGGCGGATCCCAAGTTCAACCTCGCCGCCCACGGCGTCGCGTACGCCTGGGCGATTCTCGTCGAGGCGCCGGTCATCATGATCATGTCGGCGTCCACCGCGCTGGCGACGAGTGCCATCGCGTTTCGCCGGCTGCGGGCGTTCACGTACGGGCTGAACGTGATGGTGACGCTGGCAATGCTCGTGGTGTTGATCCCGCCCGTGTTCCGCTTCCTCATGCAGGGCTTGATCGGGCTGCCGCCCGAGGTCGCCGATCTCACCTATCTCGCGCTCTGGATCCTGCTCCCGTGGCCCGGGGCGATCGGATACCGCCGTTTCTACCAGGGCCTGCTCATTCGGAGCGGGCGCACCCGACTGGTGGCCTACGGCACGGTCCTGCGCCTGCTGAGCATGGCGGGCACGGCGCTCGTGCTGTACTTCGTGGCGCGGCTGCCCGGTGCGGCGGTCGGTGCCGCGGCGCTGTCCGCCGGCGTATGCCTCGAGGCGGTCTCCAGCCGGTTCATGGCGCGGCGCACCGTGCGCGAACTGCTGGCGACGGAGGAGCCTGCGGGATCGTCAGCGCTGGGATACGGGCGCATTTGGGAGTTCTACTATCCCCTGGCGCTGACCTCGGTGATCGGGCTCGCGGTGCAGCCGCTGCTCACCTTCTTCATGGGTCGGGCCGCGTCCCCGGTGGAATCGCTCGCGGTCTATCCCGTCGTGCACGCTCTGAGCTTCATGTTTCGGGCCCTGGGGCTGAGCTACCAGGAAGCGGCGATCGCGCTGATGGGCGACCGTTTTGAGCACCACCGGGAGGTGGGCCGGTTCGCCGCCATCCTCGGCGTCGGCGCCTCGGTGGGGTTGGCGCTCATCGCATTCACACCGCTTGCGGGGTTCTGGTTCGAGACCATCTCGGGCCTGACACCGACTCTGGCGGATTTCGCGATTTGGCCGACGCGCGTGCTGGTGATCCTGCCGGCGCTGTCCGTGCTGCTCTCATACCAGCGCGCGATTCTGGTCGTGGGACGCCGCACCGCGCCGGTGACCTGGGCCACGGCGTCGGAGGTACTCGGCGTAGGCGTATTGTTCACCGTGCTCGGCGGGTACTTCGGGATCGTTGGCGTGGTGGCGGCCACGCTCGCGTTCGTGGGCGGGCGCATCAGCGCCAACCTCTTCCTGCTGCGGCCCTGTCTGCGGGCGGTGCGCTCGTAATCCTGCGCGCGGCGAGGGTGTGCAGGCGCGCTGTGCGCCCAGCGGTGTCCACCGCTCGCTGCACGTGTTCGGATGCCCCGTGCGCCATCGGACGTGTGTGGGGCGGCCGGAGGGGGTTGCTCCGCGCCCGGGTGTGTTCCTACTATGCGGTTGTTCGCCCGCACGTTAACCCCAACCAAGGAGGTGATCCATTGTCCAGTAACGAACCGGCGCGCAGCCTGGTACGGGCAAGCGATCGCCTATTCGGTTGCTGATCCAGGACCGAATCGCGATGTGCGCCGCTGATCGAGCGCCGTAGGGCGGTCGCTCCAGGCTGCGCAGGTCCGAGCCGCGTCGTCGCGTATTCGGTTCCGGCGACGCGGCTCGTCGCGTTTCGGGGATTTCGGGCGTGTGGCTTGCCCACCTCGGGCGGAATGGTAGTTTGTCCCAAGGTCCCCTTTCGCGGTGGGTTGGGAGGTCTCGTTGGCCAAGCTGTCTGAACTCAAGGCGCAAGCCGAAACGCTCGCCGCCGCGGGGCGGCACGACCAGGCGCTCCGCATCTACGACCACGTCCTGCAGCATCTCGAGGGCACCGAGGCCATCGGCCGCGAGTTCCCCCTGTATGTGAAGGCGGGAGACGCGCACGTGGCGCTCGGACAGGTGCACGAGGCCGTCGAACGTTATCGGGCCGCCGCCGCTCGGTATGCGGCTGTGGGGGCGGCGGACGAGATCGTGGAACTCTGCGGCAAGATCGAGGCGGCCGACAGCTCGCAACGTACGGTGCACTTCGTGTTGGCCGGGTTGCTGCTGGACCACGGCCATGCCGAGCCGGCGCGCGCAGTATTGGCCGACTTCGCCCGGCGAACCGAGCGGCACAAGATGCTGCAGGGACTGGAACAGTTGGCCGGCCGGCCGGCAGAGCAGGTGACGGGCGTACTGCGCAAGGCCATCGACACCGGTCTCGGGAGAGCGACCGCCCCCCAGGCGGCTGCTGCCGCCACACCGCCCCCGTCACCACCGGTCGACGAGCCGCATGAGGAGCCCGCACCACCGCCTGCGCCGGAGGAACCCTCGGCGATGGAAGGGACCGCGGTGGATGAAGAGGCGCCAGCGGACGTGGAAGAACCTGTGGTCGAGACGGCGATCGGCGGTGGTAATGGGTTGGTTCTCCTCGGAGACGCAGACGACTTGGGGGGGGTGCAGACCTCCGAGGCGGTCGAGGAGCCGCAGTTGGAGTCCGTGGAGGACGAGGAGCGGGCGGCATCGGGGTTCGTGATTGAGCACGGCTCGCAAGAGCCGCCTCACGAGGCGCCCGAGGATCAAGAGCCGGAAGCTCCGGTGCAGGAGGAGGCAGAGCCCGAAGAGCAGGTGATCCTGCAAGAGTCGGTTTCGGAGGTACCGGAGCGCGCGCCGGCGCGCCGCGAGTCCGAGAGCCGTCGTCCGGCTCCGTGGGATCGCGCGCCGGAACCGCGGATCGTCATGCGTGATGACCAGCCCAGGCCGTCCCCAAAGCGGAGGTGGGTGCTTCCAGTCGTGGCGCTGGTCATTGTCGTGGCGGGTGGGGCGGCGCTGGTCATGACCGGCGTGATCCCGCTGGGTGGTGACGGCGTCGCGACGGGAGCGGATGTCGTGACGACCCCTCCGACGACACTTCCCACCTCGGATCCGGCGCCGGCATTGCCCGACTCGGTCACCGGCGATTCGGTCAGCGCGGCCGCTTCGTCCTTGCAGTCGATCGACACGCTGGGCGCCTCGGAAGCCTCCGCCCCAGGTACGGGAGCGGAGATTCAACCGACGGGCACGCCCGAGGCTCCTGGCGCCGCTCCGGCGCCGCTCAGCGGATCGGACACGGCGAGCGGCGAGGATCTCCCGCCGGACACGGCGCCGTCCGAGGCTACGCCGCCGACCACTGCGCCGACGCCGCCGGTGTCCCGATCGGAGATCGTGGCGATCGGCGACCTCGACATACTGCGGGCCACGCAGACCGCGACGGGATGGGACGTCGTGCAGATCCTCGAGACGGGCGACACGGTTATGGTCGCCATGCGGCCGGGCTCGCCGACAGCCGTCGATAGCGTGCTGTCCGTGAGCACGGACGTGGATGGGAACACGATGGGCACGGCCGACTACTCCGGCTTCCGGGTCACCGTACGCGGGTTGATCGACGCCGACCAGATGTGGGCGGTGTTGGGCCGGTTGATCATGCGACCGCGGCCTTGAGCGGCGGTCGGTTCCCGCGTTCGGCAGTCGGCTAGCGGCGAGGCCCCATCGGCCGGGCGCCGCCGTTGGGTACGCGGAGGCCGGCCAAGCACTCGCCGCCCTCAACGACCCGATAGAACGCTATCGACGGCGCGCGTCCGCTGACACCGGCCAGCTCGAGGCTGTTCGGGCATCGCGCCATCACCGCGAGCAGCTCGTCCGCCAGCGGGGTGTCGGCGATCGATATCCTGCCGTCGGGTTCGCGTTGCGCGGTGATCGCAATCAGCGAGACGCTGTCCTCCGCGATGGACGCGGCGAGGTATGCCCCGGGGACCATGAAGATTGGCAGTTGGTCCACGAAGTCGCTGTGCGGGAACGAGACCACGCGTCGCCCTGAGGTGAGAAACGGCGCAGGACCGTGCTCGAAGAGCAGCACATCCGCCGTATCCGCGTGCTCCTCGAGCCACACGTCCGCCGTCACGATGAGCGTGCTGAGGGTGGGCAGCGCCATCCCCGCGTAGGTAAAACCGACGGCTGCCTGGGTGTTCTCCCACGAGCCCACGTGAGCTCGAATCTGCCGCTGTCGCACGCCGATCAGGACGCCGGTGGCCGCGAGAGCCGCGATCAGCGCCGCGCGCCAACGTCCCACCGTGCGCCGCACGGTTGCCTGGATGGCCACGCCGACAAGGAGGCCGGCGAAGGGCAGGAGCACCAGCACCATGCGATCTTGCGCGAACGGCCACGACAGCACGGTCAACGCGGACAGCGCGAGTCCTGTCGTAAGAAACGCACCCTTGCGACCTGCGAGCACGGCTCCCGCTACGCCCGCGACGATGGCAACCATGAGCGCGACGACACCGGCGATCCTGGGCGAAGCGAGCATGTTCGGCAGCACGATCCAGTAGTAGCCGGCGATGGTCTTCCAGGTACTCACGAAGAACGCCGGCCAGACGCCTGGATCGCTCAGCGGCAGGAAGGCGAAGTACGACCATTCGTCCGGCTGGCCGGACGCCGGGCCCATGCCGGCCGTGAGCCGGCGTGCCGCATGCCACACCGAGATGGGGACGAACAACCCGGCCGACAACGCGCCCAGCATCCTCGCGGGCAGCCGGAGGAACGCCGCCGCCCCCAGCGCGGCTACCAGCAGCGGCAACGCCTGCGTCCGAAACAGCAGCGTCGCGCCGAGCACGAAGCCGGTCGCCAGCGCTCCCGCAATGGTCGGACGTTCGACCAGCCGAGCGAACGCAAGCAGGCCGACGGCCCACCCGAGGAGAAAGAACGGCTCACTCAGGGGCAGTCTCAAAAGGTGCAGGGACGCCTCGATCAGGAAGGGTGCAACGACGCAGGGGGCCGCGATCGCCGCCGAGAGGCCGAGCGTCGTCCGGGCGAAGCGCCAAAGGATCGCTGCCGCGGTGCTCACCAGGACGACATTGAGCGCCGTGATGATCGCCACGGTCGTGTGGAGACTCCCGGCGAGCATCCACACGACGGCGTAGACGGCGGGAAGCCCCGGCGGGTACTTCGTGTGCACGGGCGCACCAGGCAGGTAGATCGAGCGATACCCGTCGCCGTCCGCCAACGAGCGGCCCAGCGCCAGGTACACGGCGTCGTCGTGGAAGGCTCCGGGAACGACGGGAACTGGCAGCCGCAGCGCCACGGAGGCTAGCAGCACCACGAGCGCCACGAGGAGCTGCTCGATCGAGACACGGGCAGGTCGTACGTGCACGCACCAAGATCGCGCGCCCGACGTGGAAGGTCCACCGGCGGACTCGCGGTCAGGCGGCGCGCGTGCTTGCCAAGCGAATCAGGTGGTGCGACTGCTTGGCAAGCGAGCTCCGGCCGCTCCCGCCGGGACCCATGGGACTCGCGGCCAGACCACGAACTCCTGGGACGGGATACTAGATGAGCGAGAGCGCCTGCAGAATCCCGATCGTCTTGCGGGTGAAACGCCCGGCCATGCCGGGATCACCCAGACGGGACTTGGGAACGACGAGGAACCCCAGGCTTTCTCCCTTGTCGTGCCGCGCGTCGAGGTAGACGGACATGGGGATGCGGACCTCGAAGATGTAGTGCGGAACGTTGTCGACCGTGAGCAGCCGGGGGCTGGGGGAGGCCCTGCGAACTTCTTGAGCCAGCGCTCCGCTCTTCTCCTCTTCCTCCAGCTCGCGGATCAGCCCGTGCAGCGGACTGCTCCCGTCCATCCCGCCTCCGAGGAGTTCGAGCTGACCGTGTCTGGGTGTTCCCTTCGCTTTCTTGCGCGAGAAGAGGAGCACCTCGTCGGAGAATCCGTCGATGGTGATGACGATCTTGGCGGCGCCTTCGTCGTTTGACATGTGGTCGGTCTTCTCCTGTAATCGTTATGGTGAACGGCTGGGCCGGCGGTTCATTCGGAAATCTAAGCCTCGCGCGATTCCCGTCGAATGTGAACTCTTGGGGGGTGGAAGGAGGTGCCACTGCGCCGTCGTATCGGGCTCGAGTCGCGGCACGGCCGAGTGGACTTCATCGTCACCTACGAGGGGTGCGCGGCCAGCACCCCATGGGTAGCATTCGACCAAACTCGGCCGGACCTGCGCTACCTGCTCCGGGCGTACGCGGCGCACGAGGACCGGGGTGGAGCGGCCTACGCGTTCGGCGATCCGCGTGACCCGAATGCCGCGCAGACCGATGCGCGAGCGGCGTTGGCGATCTATCGCGAGGTGGGCGCGAGTCCGCTTTCCCGGTGGCAGGTCCACGAGTTTCGATGGCGTCCACCTCAAGCAGGCGGTTCTTGAACATGCAGCATCGCACATGGATTGCGGTCGGCATGCTGTGCACGCTCGGATGGGCGGTTGCGCAGGCGCAGCTGCCGGCACCGACCATCCGTCGACTCGCGGAGGCGCGGGTGCCCGACGCCCTCGCCATGTTCCGCGATTATCTGGCGCTGCCAAACGATGCACACTCGCCGGACGACATCGCGCGGCTCACGACGTGGCTCGAGCAGGCCTTTGTCGCTCGTGGATTCACGACCCGTCGACTGGAAACCGCCGGCCTACCGCTCCTCTATGCGGAGCGGGCGGTCACGGGTGCGCGGCGAACCGTGTTGATCTACCTCCAAGCGGACGGACAGCCGGTGGATGCGACGCGGTGGGATCAGCCAAACCCGTATGCGGCGGTGCTCAAGCGACCGGTGGAGGGCGGCGGTTGGGCGGTGATTCCGTGGGACCGTCTGCGTGAGTCACGGGATCCGGAGTGGCGCATCTTTGCGCGATCGGCGTCCGATTCCAAGGGACCCAACATTCAGTTTCTCAGCGCACTCGATGCGATGGCGGTGGCCGGCGTGGACCTCGACTACACGCTCAAGGTGATCGTCGACACCGAGGAGGAGCTGGGTTCGCCGCACATGCCCGAGGCGCTCGCGCGCCACCGCGATCTGCTCGCGGCCGACATGCTCGTGATCTTCGACGGGCCGCCGCACGTGTCCAATCAACCCAGCCTCGTGTTCGGTGCGCGCGGGATCGCCACCATCACGCTCACGACGTACGGACCCGATGTGCCGCAGCACAGCGGGCACTACGGGAACTTCATTCCCAACCCGGCGTTACGGCTCAGTCAGATTCTGGCGTCGATGAAGGACGAGCGCGGGCGGGTGACCATCCCCGGCTTCTACGACGGGGTGGTGATCGATGCTGCCGCGCGGAAGATCCTGGCCGACGTCCCCGACGACGAAGCGGCCATCCTCCGTACGATGGGCGTTGCCGAAGCCGACGCCGTTGCGGCGACGTTGCAGGAGGCGATTCAATATCCCTCACTGAACATCCGCGGGTTGGCATCGGCGTGGGTCGGTGACCAGTCGCGGACGATCATCCCGGCCACTGCCACCGCCGAGGTGGATGTGCGATTGGTGAAGGAGAGCGATCCGCAACACCTGTTCCAACTCATCCGCCGCCACATCGAGGGGTTGGGATATCACATCCTGGACGGGCCTCCGACCGCCGAAGAGCGGCTGCGTCACCCCCGGCTGGTGACGTTCGCCGGCGATGTATCGTATGGCGCGTTCCGCACGGACTTCGAAGCGGAGGCCGGCCGGTGGCTCACCGCCGGTATGACGCACTTGTTCGGGCGGGAACCGATCCGCATCCGCACGCACGGAGGCTCCATCCCCATCGCGCCGTTCGTGTCCACGCTGGGCGTACCCGCGGTCATCGTTCCCACGGTGAACCCGGACAACAATCAGCATTCCCCCAACGAGAACATCCGGCTCGGCAACTTCGCGGAAGGGATCGCGATCGTCCTGGCCGTGCTCACGCACCCAATGGCGCCATGACGGGGTTGTCGCGGCGAGGCCGGGCCGCGGGGCCGTCGCGCGGGCTTGCGAACGGCCGGAGAGCGTGCGAGTGACCGGATCGAGGAGCATGCCCGCGGTGGATTCGGGTGTGCATCGACCCCCGAGGGACACCGGCTCGAACTTTGGGATCGCCGAGAGCGACCCGATACGACATATATTGCAGAGCGTGAGACGACGATTCTCGTGATCGCCGCCCTCGACTGGCCGAGGGCGGTCGCCCGACTCTGCATGCGCGCACTCTCTCTGGCGCGTCCCACGGAGCTCCGAACGGCAGGCGCGTTCGGCGCGGTCGTCCTCCTGTCGGCGTTGCCGGTGCTCAACTCCCCCATCGTTTGCCCGCAGGCCGCGAACCCGGCGGCGGCCCGCGGCTGGGACCTGTACCGCGCGGACGATTTGGCGCGAGCGGAAGCGGCGTTCCTGGAGGCGGTGGCGGAGTGTCCGCGGCACGTGGGCGCGCGCGTGGGGTTGGGGTACGTCGCCTTGCGCCAGAGCCGGCTCGCGGAGGCGCGGTCGCAGTGGCGAGACGTGCTCTCGGACGATCGTGATAACATCGATGCGTTGGTCGGCCTGGGGATTCTGGCCTGGCGGAGCGGCGACTTTGCCGCCGTGCGGGAGCAGTTCCTCCGCGTGCGGGCCCTCGAACCAGGGAATGCCGACGCCGAGCACTATCTGTCGCGCCTGCCGGAGGAGTTCGCGCTGCCGCCTGAGCGCCCGCCGCTCGTCCTGCCGGAGTCGACCCTGTACCGGTCGCGCACGCACGGGGAGCATTTCGACGTCCGCCGCGACGGCGTCTGGATGCCGTTCTATGTCAAAGGGGTGAACATTGGGGCGGCCCTGCCGGGACGGTTTCCTACGGAGTTTCCGGACCGATCGACCTACGACGAGTGGATCGCGGCGATCGGCGCGCTTGGCGCCAATGTCGTGCGCGCGTACACGATCCACCCGCCGGCATTCTACGATGCGTTGCGTGAGTACAACGCGGCGCACCCGGCGGAACCCCTCTGGCTGGTGCACGGGGCATGGACCGAGTCCCCGGAGGGGGGGCAGTTCGACGACGCCGCGTGGCAACGCGAGTTTGCGGCCACCATGCGGGATGTCGTCGACCTCGTGCACGGCCGCGCCGACATCGAGCCGCGACCGGGACACGCCGGGGGACATTACGTGTCCGACGTCTCGCAGTGGACGCTCGCCTACCTGGTGGGGAGTGAATGGGATCCGGGCGCCGTCGAGGATTTCAATGTACGCCGGCCGGACCTGACGTCCTGGCGGGGCACGTACCTGGAGGTGCTGGAGGCGCAGGCCACCGAGGTCGTGCTCGCCCAGATGCTCGATGAGATGGTGGCGTACGAAATGAGCCGCTATCGTGAGCAGCGACCCGTGGCCTGGTCCAACTGGCCCGTCCTCGATCCGCTCAAGCATTCCACGGAAGCGTCCACGAACGAGGAAGCCGCCGTGCGCCGCGGATTGGGAGAGGATGTCGGCTTCCCTCCTCGCGGATTCAACGCGGATGCCGCGGGGATCGACGCGGCACGCGTGCGTTCCACGGACCTGCTCCCCGCCGGGTTCTACGCGTCCTATCACGTTTACCCGTACGATCCGGACTTTCTCCTTCTCGATCCGTCGTATGACTCCTCCTCATCGTCGTTGGGGCCCTCACGGTATTTTGGCTACGTCGAGGCGCTGCGCCGGCACCACGCGGGTCAGCCGCTCCTGATCGCGGAATACGGCGTGCCGGCGAGCATCGGCATCGCGCATGTGCAGCCGCGGGGGTGGCATCACGGCGGTCACACGGAAGCGCGCATGGCGGAACTCGACGCGCGCATGACGCTCGAGGTGGCCGAGGCGGGCACCGCCGGCGGGATCGTCTTCGCGTGGATCGATGAGTGGTTCAAGCACAACTGGCTCGTCAGGAGCTTCGAACTCCCCAACGACCGGGCTCGGCTTTGGTGGAATCGCATGAATCCGGAGCAGCACTACGGCCTCGTCGCGATGGAACCGATTCCTCCCGTCGCGGGCGAGGGGCTCGTCGCACGCACGGCGAGTTGGGCCGCGGAGCGCCCGCTCTACGCTGAGGCAGGGATCACAGTGCGCGCGGCGGCTGACGCCGCGTATCTGTGGGTGCACGTTCAGGCGGATTCCGGCGTCGCGTTGCGCGACGTCTTGATCGGGTTCGACGTTCTCGGGCGGGAATCGGGTGACCATCGCTGGCCGCATCGAGTCGGCGACAGCCTGCCGATGGGTCTCGAGTTTGTGCTCGCGGTCGACCAAACGGGCGCGCGGCTGTTGGCCGATCCGCCGTACAACCCCGTCGGCGTGCACGCCGCGCGCACGGGATTGCCGATGCCCAAACCCGGGACGGTGGCCATGGTCGACACACCGCCCGGCTTTTTCAGTGGCCGGTATATCCACTCATGGCGGGCGCCCCTGGTGTCGTTGGCGAACGACGATGGGGTGTACGACTCACTGCGCGTGCTGACGAACCGCGCACGGTTCGGGCGCGACTCGACGGAGTTCCCGGCGTTCGGCTACGACCGGGGGGTGCTGCCCGCGGGAGAACCTCCGGACGGTTTGTGGCAGATCTCCGAGGCGCGAGACGTGCTCGAGGTGAGGATCCCCTGGCTGCTGCTCAACGTGACGGACCCGAGCCAGCGCCGCGTACTGCTGGATCGCCGGGACGCCCGTCTGGTGGAGGAGGGGCGCACGGGAACGGAGGGCACGGTCGTGGTCGATGGTATGTACCTTGTGGTGGCGCGGCGTGCTCGCGGGGGCCGCTGGGTCACCATCCCGGGCAGCGGGACGCGCGACGCGGTGGCGATGCTGTCGTGGGACACGTGGGACGAACCGCGGTGGCGGGCCTACTTCCGCCCGGCCTACGACGCGGTGCGCGAAGCGTTTGGACGGCTGGACACGGTTTTGGAGGGGAACGGGCATTGATTCGACTGCATGCGGGAGTTGCGGTGCTGATCCTTGCCGGCGCGATGGTCGTCGGGACGGCTGAGCTGCACGCGCAGACGGCCGCGGATTCGGCCTGGGATCGCGGCGACATGATAACGGCGGAGCGGCTGTACCGCGAGCGCCTGGCGGCCGATTCGAACGATCAGCGTGCCCTTCAGCGCATGGCGCTGCTGCTGGCGTGGGGAGAGCACTACACCGAGAGCTTGGCGCTGTACGATCGCCTGCTGGCACTCGCGCCGGAGAACGTCGACGCGCGCATCGAGCGCGCGCGCGTTACCGCGTGGAGTGGGAATCCCGGCGGCGCGGCGCGGGAGCTCGACGCGGTGATCGCCGAACGGCCGACGTATCTCCCTGCCCTCAAGGCCCGCGCGCAATTCCTTTCGTGGGCCGGGGAGTACACCGACGCGGTGGCGATGTATGACCGCATCATCGAGATCACGCCGAGCGACGTTCCCGCGCGCCGCGAGCAGGCGCGCGTGCTGGCGTGGGGGCGCCAGTTCGACGATGCCGCCGATGCGTACGGTGAGATCCTCGCGCGCGATCCCACCGACCTGGAGGCGCTCCTCGGTCTCGGGCAGCTGTTGTCGTGGTCCAACCGCCTCGACTCCGCGGCCGCCGTGTTCGAGCAGATCCTGGGGCGCGACCCGGCCAACATCGACGCCCTCCGCGGGCATGCGCGCGCGGCGGCGTGGGGCGGGCGCCTGCTCGCGGCCGAGGCGCGCTGGCGCCGCGCATTGCGCCAGAGCCCCGACGACGTCGAGTCGCTCGTCGGTCTTGCGGCCACGCTGCGGTGGCAGGGGCGCGATGCCGCGGCGCTCGAGGTCGTCACCCGTGCCCTGGAGCTGTCGCCCACCGATGCCGATGCGCGCACGCAGCGCGACTGGGCGCGGGGCGCCGTCCGACCGCGCGTCGGCACCAACGTGAGTTATGAGTCGGACTCCGAGAACAACCGGATGTTCACGGTGCGCCTCCGCAGCGCGTGGCGGCCACTGCCGCGCGTGCAGTTGGGTGTGGAAGCCTATCGCCGGGAAGCGGACGACGTCGGCGCCAATCGCCTGGACCACCGCTCCATCGGTGCGAAGCTCACCACGTGGTGGCAGTTGGAGCCCGGTTGGAGCGTGGAGGGCGGCGTGGGGGTCACCGAGTCGCATGTGGCGGGGACGGAGCCGCGGGTGGCGCTGTCGGGCGCCATCGCGACGCCGGGCCGCTACGCGGTCACCGGCACGCTGGGTTATGTGCGGGCTCCGGTGGAAGCCACCGCCGCGATCATCCGCAACGACGTGCAGTTCGATCAGATACGGGTCGGCGTCGGCGCGCGGTTGTCGCGGTCGCTGAACGTCTTTGCGGATGGCGCCTGGGCGCAGTTCAGAGGCTCGGAGGCCAACCGGCGACTTGGCGGCAGCCTGGCGTTGAGTTGGCGGTTGTCCCAAATGTGGACCGCCGGCGTGGCGGGCCGAACCTTCGGATTCGACAAGGACCTGAACGACGGGTACTTCGACCCCGATTTCTACGGTCTCATCGAGACGTCGGTCCGTTGGTACGGTGAGTGGGGCAAGTGGCTCACGCAGATCGAGCTGGCGCCGGGCGTGGAAAAGGTGCGTACGGGCGGCGAGCTCCGCGGAGCCGTCCGCGCGTTCGGGCGGCTGGCGTACACGGCGGCGCCGGGTCGGGACGTGTCGCTGTCCGGAGGGTACTCGAGCAGTGGGCTCCGGCTCGCGACGGGCGATTCCGACTACCGCTATTGGACGATCGGGATGGGAATGAACTGGCGGTTCTAGCCTCGCATCGCCACGCCTCCATCGGCGTGTCCGCACGACGCGTGGCCGGCCGCTGGGACCAGCGCCCGGCCCGCATGCCGCGTCCCCGTCGCCGGTGATCTGACACGCCCGCGGCACTCCCACTACGATGACCGTGGTCGATCGAGAAATCGGTCCCAAGCGAACGCTACCCCAGCACGTGCACGCTCAGCCCCTCGACCCGCGCAAAATGGCGCGGATTCCCGGTCACGATCGCGTCACCCAGTGACAACGCCGTGGATGCGATCAGGAGGTCCGACGTGGGCAGCCGGCGGCCGGCGGCGCTCAGCTTTGCGTCGATCTGCCCGAAGATGCGCGCCACCGCGAGCGTGATCGGCACGACCGGGATGACTGCCAGCAGAGCCGCCACGAACTCCTCACGCGCCGCGCGTCGCGGTGGCGTGTCCGCACGCCAACAACCATGAAACAGCTCGGCCGCGCTCATGACCGACAGCGCCACCGCTTGATCGCCCCAGCTGTCCTTCAACTCAGTGAGAAGGTCCGCGGGCGTTTGACGGTGCCGTTCGGCGTGAATGAAGACCGTCGAATCGATCAGGAGTCCCACGCGGGGCGCTCCTCGATCGGCTCACCCCTCACAACGTCCAGGAGATCGGTGCCGAACCCATCATCCAAACGGACAGGCGGCCGTGCGCGCAGATACATCAAGCACTCGGACAACCGCCGACCGCCCACACTCGGCGGTGCGAGGACGCCCACGTCGCGGCCGCGCCGATGGATCAGGAACCGGCGACCGGATTCTACCTCGTCCAGGAGCCTGGAGAAGGATCTGCTAGCTTCAGTGGCGGAGATCCGATTCTCGTCATCCGCCTTATCTGATTTGCGTGCCATAGCTCTGATTCTAGTGTGGATCTCCAGCTAGGTCAATGACTTCCGTACCAGCCACCAGCACGCGCGGGCGGCCGCCCGGTCGGCCCCGGAGCGGGCTGCCAGCAACGGATCGACCCGCGCCGCAGGCTCCCTGGACGGTTCATTCAGCCCGCCGTACTTTGGCAGGGCGGATTGAAATTCCTGTTCCGAGCCCGAACCGCCAGCGATACGACGTCAGCCCTGACAGACGGCGGTTCCTGATGATCCGCGAACCGAGCGGCGGCGACCGGTCGACGATCTACGTAGAGAACTGGATGGAAGAAGTGAAGGCGCGCGTACCACGATGACGGTTCGCGGGCTGGTGCTGGCCGCTCTGATCGGCCTCGCGTCGCCATCGGTTGCTACTGCCCACCCCGGCAGTGGCATCGCCGTCGACCGCGCCGGCCGAGTCTATTTCGTCACGTTCGATGGCATCATGCGCGTCGAGAACGGGCGCCTGTCGCAGTTCGTGAAGGACGACCGCATTCGTGTGCCGCACCACCTGGTGATCGACGCGCAGGACAACCTCTACACTGTTTCGGACGACGACGGTCGGGTATGGAAGGTGTCGCCCGAAGGCCAACTCACCGAATTCCACGCGCGCCGGCCCGCTGCGCCGCAGGTCGGAGCTTGGGGCGATCCATTCACCCTCGATCGGAACGGCACCATCTATTTCGTATTGGATGGGCGCAACCGAATCCTGCGATTCGTTGGCGACTCGGCGCAGTCATACGCCGACACGACGTTCCGATTCAGCCGGTTGCACGGCGCCTCAATGGCCTGGGGACCCGACAGCGCCCTGTACGTGACCGACGTGTCACGCGTCGTGCGCATCGCGCCTGACGGTTCGGTGTCGGTCGTCGGCAGTCCGCCCCTCGCGCACGCAATGGGTGTCGCGGTTGACTCGGCGTCACGGATCTACGTCGCCGACTATCGGGCCGGCGCGGTGCTCCGAATCGGGCCGGGCGGCGAATCACGCTCGTTCGGTGCCCGCCGTTTCGTGAGGCCGACGGGCGTCGCGCTGGGGCCCGATGGCTCCGTGTATGTTCTCGACGGGCGAATCTGGAAGATCCAGCCCGACGGTAACATCTCACTCATTGCCTGCGCGACCGCGATTCCGCCGTGGATCGAATACGGAATCGTACTGTTCGTGCCGCTGCTGTTCGCACTCTGGATCGTGCAGGGCCGCAAGAGCTCAATGCGAGACCGGATTCTGCGCATCGTCATCACGGGCATCGTGATGACGCCATTCTACTTCGCCGCCCGCTCAGGCTGTTCCTCGCTGGAAGTGCGTTACGCCGTCTATGCGCTTCTGATTGCCGCCGCCGCGTGGTCGTTGACCGCCAGACGTCGCGCGCCAGCCACAACGCGTTAGCATTCGGCACCCCTCGAAGCGCCGTGTACCCCGGAGCGCGTCCGGCGGGGAGTGCCTATTCGTATCGCAACGCCTCCATCGGCGCGATCCTGCTCGCGCGCCGGGCCGGGATGTAGGCGGCGAGCAGTCCCACGATCGCCATGACCACTCCGAGCGTTGCGAACACGACGGGGTCCATCGGTTCCATCGCATAGAGGAACCCTGAGAGGACGGTCGAGAACACGAACGCGCCAGCCACACCGGCGACGACCCCGAGGACCACGGGGACCATACCTTGGCGAACCACCAGCGACCGTACGTCGCTTGGCTCGGCGCCGAGCGCCATTCGCAGGCCGATCTCACGCGTGCGCCGGGCCACGACGGAGGAGATCACGCCGTAGAGCCCGACGAGGGCGAGCGCGACGGCCGCCAAGGCGAACAGACCGACGAGCAGCATGTAGAATCGCGGTCGGGCAAGCGAGTCGGCGAGCACGTCGTCGAGTGTGGTGAACCTCACAACGCCCGCGGGCGCCAGGTCCGCGAGGACGCTGCGGATCGGGCCGGCGAGCGCGGCCGGGTTCACGGCGGTACGCGCCAGGAAGACATTGCCCGCGAACGGCAGGTACAGGTGGGACTTCGTGTCGAAGTCGCGCGCAAGCGGCGGATCATCGACGCCGCGGTAGGTCACATCGGCCGCCACGCCAATCACCGTCATGCAACAGTCGTAGATCCCGATCCGCCTCCCGATCGGGTCCTCGCCGGGCCACACGGTGCGGGCCAGTGTCTCGCTCACGATCACGACACAGTACTGTTCGGAGGCGATACAGCCACCGGCCCAGTGATACCGCTCCGCATCGTTCACGCCATCCCACGCCGGTAGGTCCTGACCCCGCACCAGCGGTACTTGCATCGTGCGGAAGTAGTCGGGCGATGCATGCGTGCCTAATGCCCAGAGCTCTTCGTTGGGCCGTTCCTCGACTTTGAGGGGCCAGAACCCCCGGTCGCCGCTCATTGGTGGTGGCGATCCGAGCGCGACCGCTTCGACGCCCGGCAGGCGTTCGATTCCCTGGAGTACCTGATACGTGAAGTGGAACTGACGTCGGGTGCGCTGGGCCCGCTCTTCAGGCGTCGATGGCCCGTAGTCCGGCTCGAGTGGGTCATGGGCCCCGAAGGTCACCTCGGTGACCAGGATGTTGTGGGCATTGAAACCGGGATCCGCGCCTTGTAGGCGGAGGAAGCTCTTCATCAACAACCCGGCCCCGATCAACAACATCATCGCGAGGCCCACCTGACCGCCGACCAACAGCTTCGAGCCCAGCCCTCTTTCCCGCCCAGCCGAGCCTCCCGCCATCCCCACCTTGAGGCTGTCGAGTGGGCTGGCGTTCGATGCCCGGAGGGCGGGGAGGAGCCCAAAAAGGATTCCGGTGAACAGGGAAATCCCCAGCGCGAATACGAGCACGCGGAGATCGATGCCACTCTCCGACGCACGCGGAACGTTGTCGGGTATCAGGCTGACCAGCAGCTTCGTTCCCCACGCGGTGAGGAGCAGGCTCGCGGCTCCGCCCAGCAGGAACACGACCATGGTCTCGGTCAAGAGAAGGCGCAGCAGCCGGATGCGACCACTCCCGATGGCGACGCGCACGGCGAGCTCGGTTGTGCGAGCGGCGCCCCGCACGGTCATGAGGTTTGCCACGTTACCGCAGGCCACGAGCAACACGAGGCCGACCGCGCCCATCAAGATGTAGAGCCCGCCCCCGAAGTGTTCCGCCAACTGCGCGTGCAGTGGCGTAACGACGACGGTCCATCCCGCCATGGCGTCCGGGTACGACTCCTCGAGTCCCCGTGCGAGTCGCGTCATGTCTGCCTGCGCCGTCGCGAGGGTGACGTCGGGCGCGAGGCGGCCGAGGACCTGGAACTGCCGGAAGCGCCGGGGTTGTTGGTAGGCTTGATAGAAGAGCGGGATGTAGACGTCGGCGTGCCGGTGGACGATCGTCCCGGCGCGAGCGATCGGTGGCAGGTCGAAGCCTGGCGGCATCACCCCCACGACGGTGGCCGCGGCGGCATCGAGCACGATGCTCTTGCCGACGATGTCCGGATCGGCGCCGAAGCGCCGCTGCCAGATACTGTGACTGAGGATCGCGACTTCGGTCCAGCGCATCACGCCTGGGGGGGCACGCTCGTCGTCCAAAAAGACCCGCCCCATCATCGGCTGGACCCCGAGGACCGAGAACAAGCTGCTGGATACGCTCCACGCAAACACCTGCTCGGGGGCGCCGGCGCCGCCACCAATCTGGATCTTGCCGTTGTCGGCGTATTGCGCGACAAAGCCCATCTCGCTCAGTGCCGAGCTTTGGGCTCGATACTCGTCATAGTTCAGCGCATTCACGCCAAAGTCGCGGTACCCCAGGTTTCGCTGGGCAACGACCTCCGGGTTGGTATCCCAAATCTGGACCAGCCGCTCGGGTTCCTCGAACGGCAACGGTCGAATGAGCACGGAGTTGATGACGCTGAAGATGGCGGTGCTCGCGCCGATTCCGAGCGCGAGCGTCGCGACCGCGACGAAGGTGAAGCCCGGGTTTCGCCCGAACTGCCGGAGAGCGTAACGGAGATCTTGTCGCAGCAGTTCCATGCCGGCCTCGAATGCGCCGAGTGCCCGTTCCGGCGATCCACAGGGGTCCTGACGGTGGCGCATCGGGCTCGTATCCTTACGTAGGTGTCTGCTTCGCCCTAAGTCAAGGGTGATCGATGGGCTCGCGAGACTTGGCAGCGACCGTCATGCGGCCTGCTTCAGCTTGGGCCCCAGCGTCTTGCCACGGCCGTGCCATTACATGCTCGACAGCTCAAATACCAGTACCGATGCCGCTCCACGCGGCGCAGTGGCGCTCCGCCGGGCAGATGGCAGATCGTCGATCGCCGATCTCACCCGCCCCTTACCGCACCGTCGCTGGGCTCGTAGAATCCGAGCGACTCTCGTTCTTCCAGTGGAGGCAACAATGTCGTTGGCCCGTCACGTGCCCCTTGTCCTCGTGTCTTTGGTAAGCCTGGGACTCATCGCCGCGCCCACCGGCGAGGATGCGCGGCTGCTCAGGAATCCCGCGGTTTCCGCCCAACACATTGCCTTTGTGTACGCCAACGATATCTGGATCGTGGACAAGGCCGGCGGAGACGCGCGGAGGCTCACGACTTTCGCGGGCAACGAAAGCGAACCCCACTTCTCGCCCGACGGGAGTTCGGTTGCTTTCTCCGGGCAATACGACGGCAACACGGACGTCTATGTGGTCTCCATCGACGGCGGCGACCCCCAGCGCCTCACGTGGCACCCTTCGACGGACATGGTGCGTGGTTGGAGTCCGGATGGTTCCCGCATCATCTTCGCGTCGGGACGCGCCAGCGCGCCGGTGGGGTACGCCAAGTTCTGGTCCATACCCCTCGCCGGTGGAAGCGCCGAGCCGCTTCCCATCCCTCGTGCCTGGCGCGGTTCGTTTTCCCCGGACGGGCGGCGCATGGCCTACCAGATGATTTCGCTGAGTGACGTCGAGTGGCGGAATTACCGCGGCGGCCAGACCAACCCGATCCGCTTGATCGACCTCCGAACGTACGACGTGGTCAAGCTTCCATGGGAGGGCAGCAACGATCTCGACCCCGTGTGGTTGGGTGACCATGTGTTCTTTCTGTCCGACCGTGACCGCACGATGAACGTGTACGCCTACAACGTCTCAACCGGTGCGCTGCAACAACGGACCCATTACACCCAGTTCGACGTCAAGAATCTGGCCGGCGGGCCCGGCGGACTCGTATTCGAGATGGGAGGATACCTCTACGCCCTCGAGCCGAGTGGCGGCGAGGCGCGCAAGCTCACGATCAATGTGCGCGGCGACTTTTCATGGGCACGCCCGCATTGGACCGCGGTGAATACCCAGATCCGAAGCTGGAGCCTTTCACCGTCGGGCAAGCGGGGCGTGTTCGAGGCCCGCGGCGATATCTTCACCGTCCCCGCCAAGGAGGGCGACGTACGGAACCTGACCCACACCGCAGGTGTGGCGGAGCGATCGCCGGCGTGGTCGCCCGACGGCCAATACATCTCGTATTTCTCGGATGCGAGCGGAGAATACCAGTTGGTGATTGCCGATCAATTCGGCAACAACGCGCGCTCGATCGCCCTTGCCAACCCGACGTTCTTCTATACGCCGGCATGGTCACCGGACTCGAAGCACGTGTCCTTCGGGGACGCCGATCGCAACCTCTGGGTTGCTGACGTGGAAAGCAGCCGCGTGCGCAGGATCGATAACGAAGCCTTTGCGCACCCGGAGCGGATCATCTATCCGGAATGGTCTCCCGACTCCAAGTGGGTCACGTATTCGAAGCGCCTCCGCAGTCAGTTCGCAGCAGTGTTCGTGTATTCCCTCGAAACGGGCGAGACCCATCAAATCACGGATGGCATGTCCAATTCCTGGGAACCTGTCTGGGACAAGGGGGGCAAGTACATCTACTTCCTGTCGAGCACCAACTACGGCTTGAACATCGGCTGGCTCGACATGACGTCGTTCAACATGCCGGTGACGTCGGCGATCTATCTGGCGGTGCTCTCGGCGGACGAGCCAAATCCCTTCAAGCCAAAGAGCGACGACGAGGAGGTCAAGAAGGCCGGAGAGGAAGAGAGGGAAGAGGAGAAGGGCGAGGAAAAGCCGGCAGCAGGCGGCGCAAAAGCGGCGCCTGTCGTCCGCATCGACTTTGCCAACCTCGATCAGCGGATCGTTGCTCTCGAGGGGGTCCCACCTCGGCAGTATACCGACCTGGAGGCCGGCGCCAAGGATGTGCTGTTCTATGCGGAGGACATTGAGAACGAGCCCGGCGTCACGATTCGTCGCTATTCGCTCGAGGATCGCGAAGGGGAGGCGTTCCTGCCCGGGATCAACGGCTTCCTCGTGTCTGCCGATGGGAAGAAGCTGCTGTATAGCTCGTCCGGGAACACCTACGGCATCGTTGAGACCACCGGATCGCACAAGCCGGGAGACGGCCGCATCGGCACGAACGACATGCGCATGCGTGTTGACCCCGAGGCGGAGTGGCAACAGATCTTCAACGAGGCGGTGCGCTACCAGCGCGACTACTTCTACGTCGACAACGTCCACGGGCTCGACCTCAGCTGGGTGAAGGGGACCTACGGCCCGTGGGTCGAACACGTGCGGCATCGGAACGACCTCACCTACATTCTCGACATCCTTGGGGGCGAGACGTCGATCGGGCACTCCTTCACCGGCGGCGGCGATTGGCCCGACATCGAGACAGTTCCGGTCGGCCTCCTGGGCGCCGATTTCACGGTCGCGAACGGCCGCTATCGCATCCAGAAGATCTACCGGGGCGAGAACTGGAACCCCACGCTTCGAGCGCCGCTCTCTGGGCCGGGGATCGACGTGAACGAGGGGGATTACCTCATTGCGGTGGATGGCGTTGAGCTCACGGCAGCGATGAATCCCTACAGCGTATTCGATCGCACGGCAAACAAACAGACAGTGCTGACCCTCAATAACGACCCCTCGCGGGACGGTGCGCGTGACGTTGTCGTGGTGCCGGTGGCGAGCGAAGGCGCGCTTCGGCAGCGCGATTGGATGCAGCACAACCGGCATGTCGTCGACTCGCTGTCCAACGGACGCGTGGCCTACGTGTGGCTCCCCAATACGAGCTTCGGCGGCTACACGAATTTCAACCGGTATTTCTTTGCGCAGCAGGACAAGCAAGCGGCGGTGATGGATGAGCGGTGGAACAGCGGTGGATCGATCGCCGACTATATGATCGACTACATGAGCCGCGACTTGCTCGGGTACTTCAACAATCCGGTGGGCGACCACCAGCCGTTCACGGCGCCCAACGCGGCCATTTGGGGTCCCAAAGTGATGATCATCAACGATGCCGCCGGGTCGGGCGGGGACATGTTGCCCTACATGTTCCGCTTCAAAAAGCTCGGCCCGCTCGTCGGCACCCGGACATGGGGTGGCCTCGTGGGAATCTGGGATGTACCGCCGTTGATCGACGGCGGCGGCATCACGGCGCCGCGCGGCGGCTTCTACAACGTCGAGGGGGAGTGGGACGTGGAGGGGAAGGGCGTCTCACCGGACATCGAGGTGGAGATGGATCCGAAGCTCGTTAACGCCGGGCGCGATCCACAGTTGGAGCGCGCGGTGGCAGCTGCGTTGGAGCTACTCAAGACGCAGGCTGTCCAATTGTTGCCCGAGCCGCCAGCTCCAGTGCGCGTCGAGTCGAATCGGCGGAGGAAGCCGTAGGAGGGAAGATCGCAGGCGACGGATGAAAGCGGTACGAACGGCGACTGCGGACCGACGTTGCCGGATGCGAGATGCGGCAGCTTGTGGGAGATGCTCAAGTGGGAGAAGCGCCTCGACACACAGTTCAGCCCGCGTACGACTGCGGCGGGGTCGGCGGTACCTGGGCCGCGCCGGTGGAAACGTACCAGGACGTAGGGTGCGGAGGGGGAAGGGGCGATCCGTGATCCGTGCAGCCTGCAGCTTCCCGTGTCCGGCGCCTCGCGGCTTCCTTCACCGCTTCAACTTCTCCCGCAGTTTGTAAAGCAGTGGTCCACCCACACGATTTGTTTCCGCACTCGATTGCGTGCGGCCCCATTCAGGCTGGATCCTGTGTGCGCTCGCCCGTGCGGCGCGCCACTCCCACTACGATGACCGTCGTCGATCGAGAAATCGGGGATTCGGATGGCGCTTGGGGCGACGCGGTCGCGGGTGCTGGGCGGTGCACTGCGCGCGGGTGTGATACCGATCATGATGGGGCTCGCGGCGGGGCTGGTTGGCAGCGCCTTCGCGACTCGCCTGCTGGAGAGTCTCCTGTTCGGAGTGGCACCAGGCGACCCCGCCACCGGGCTGATGGTGGCTGTGGTGCTCTGGGCAGTCGCCGTGACCGCGACGTTCATTCCTGCCTACCGGGCGACCGGCGTCGATGCCGCGGTGGTCATGCGCGCGGAATGAGGTGGGGGACGGCGACGACCGCGCGGGACAGGCGGGCGGTCGGGTCGCGCGTCGCATTCTCCCGCACCCTGCATCGGTGAGGAGGCGCGGGTTGCGGGGGCGAGACGCTTGGGCATCTTTGCTGGTCCAGCGGCACAAGCCCTGCCGCGAGAATCCCCTTCCTGGAGGACCCGTCATGGCGCACAAAGGCAAGATTCAACTCATGTTCCTCATCGTCGCTCCGCCCGATCAGGTGGCCGAGGGTGACCGTCTCTTCGGGACGCACGGTCCGTGGATGGAGTCCACGCACCACCGCTCGGGGGACGCCGCGCTGCTGAGCTACAACGTCTCGAAGATGCCGGAGCTCTCCAACCCCATGGATCCCAGCTCCGAGCCGACGGGCAACACCTGCTTCGTGTTGAGCGAGATTTACGAGACCGAGGCCGGCGTCGCCGACCACTTCGCGCAAGCCGCCGCGAGTTGGCAGGATTTCCCGGCGCTCGGCGCATGGCTGGAGAAGTGCACCGTGTCCGGCGTGCCCACGGCGCGGATCATCAACTCGCTCTGGTAGCCGTGCGCGTTGGGGGAGCGGCAGCCGTACTCCTGGCAGGTGCATTGCTTGCCGTCGTCGTTCCGGCATGCGCCAGGCCGAACACCGACGCCCAGGCGGCAAGGCAATGCGCCGCTTGGAGCGTGCGGGTAACCAACCCGACCCCGAGGCCGCAGGACCTCTTTGTGGATGGAGAGTTCAGGGAGACCGTCCCGCCCATGGCGCGCACCGCCAGCAAGGCATTCGTCCTCAGACAGCGCGCGGAACCGGAGGTTGGGTTCCGCGTCACTCCTGGCGGAGGAACGACCTTGGCGCCAAGCGTTCGGGTGAGGTGCGCCGAGTACGAACGCGCACCGTAGGACGGCTGGGCGGTACGTCGGTAGGTCGGTGGTTGGTGGGTCGGTAAGACGGTAGGTCGGTAAGACGGTAAGACGGTATTCGGAGCGTCTTCTATCGTCCTCGTTCGTCTTCGCTGTGCGCCTAGCGGCCGCCCTACCGCACCGGCCCCAAGTACCGGTCCAGCCCGGCGAGCGACTCCCTGATCAGCTTCGTGGGTGGCACGTCGTGCCCCCCCTCGTTACAGGAACCAGCGCTTGTGGTCCGCCGGCGTGCCGAGGAACCCGAAGAACGGCCGCTGCGACGTTTCGCTCGGGAAGTAGTGATCGTACTTCCCGTTCAGCATCAACACGGGCGTCGTGATTCGCGGGAGGTAGTTGATCAGCTCGACTGTCGGCCAGGGCGGCGGACAGGCGAAGCAAGTTGTCGGACATGGCGGCCAAAATAATGCGTCGGGATGCGATGGAGCGAACGAAGCCTCGACGGGTTTCGCGCGCCGCCCGCCCGCCCGCCATCCGCCCGCTTGACACCACCCCACCGCCCTCGTCTCTTAGCGGGTCTCATCGCGGTAAGGTTCGCCACTCATAAGGAATGCATATGACCAGAGCTTCCGTCCGAACTCTCATGGCAGGCATGGTGCTCCTTGGCACCATGGGGTACCCCGCGAGCGGCGTGGCGCAGTTCCGCGCTGCGCCGAAAGCTCCCGCCTACGCCTTGGAGAACGTGACCGTGGTGCACGCGGACGGCCGGCGCGAGCCCGGCGTGAACATCGTCGTGCGAGGCGGCCTCATTGCCGTGTTGGGCGTCGGGGCCGCCATTCCCGGTGACGCCACGAAGCTCAAGGGCGACTCACTCTTCGTGTATCCGGGACTCATCGATGCGATGGGCGAGGCGGAAGTCGGGTTCCCCGAGATCGAGCGCGGTGACAGCGTCCGATCGTGGAACGGGCCGCGGGACCTCCAGGGCCTGTTGGCGCATCGACGGGTGGCCGACTACCTGACGCAGACCGGCGCAGACGGTCAAGCGCAGCGCGGGAGCGGCATCGTGGCCGCCGGCATCCATCCGAGCGGCGCGCTGGCCGCCGGACTCGGCGCGGCCATCGTCCATCGCACCGACGTGGACCGGCCGTGGCAGCTGATCGCCAACGACAACCTCGGTCTCTCGATGGCGTTCCAGGGAGGTCGCGGGGTGTATCCCGGCACGCTGTTCGCCGTGATCGCCTTCATGCGGCAAGCATTCGAGGACGCACGGCTCGACGCGTTGAAGCGTGACGCCTACGCGAGTGACCCGACGGGGCTGAGCCTCCCCGCGTTCGATCCGGACTACGCCGTACTGCGGCAAGCGATGGCCGGAGAGATCCCCGTGTACTTCGCGGCGGATCGGGCGGAGGACATCCGGCGGGTGCTGGGCCTGGCCGATGAGTACGGCTTCCGGCCGACCCTCGTCGGCGGACACGAGGCGTGGAAGCTCGCAGACGAGCTCGCCGCGCGCGGGGTGGCGGTGCTGATCGACGGCGACTTCCCCGTGCCGACCACGTGGAAGAAGCCGGAGAAGGAAGAGCCGGACTCGGCCGCCGCGGACTCCGCGGCCGCCGAAGCGGCGGAACCCGCAGAGCCGGAAGAGCTCGAGCCAGACGCCGCGCGCGAGAAGAAGCAGATCGAGGACATCTGGGCCAATGCCGCGCGGCTCGAGGCCGCCGGCGTGACCTTCGCGATCACCACGGGCGGCGGTGAGGCGGACCTGCGGGAAGCGGTGCGCCAGTCGATGGAATACGGTCTCTCGGAAGCGACGGCGCTCAGGGCGGTGACTACCGTACCGGCGGCGATGCTCGGCATTCCGAACGTTCCGCGCGTGGGGCAGGGCATGGCCGCGACGTTCGTCACCGTGAGCGGTCCGCTGTTCGACGAGGATACGGAGGTGCGCTACACGTTCGTCGAAGGCGCGTACGAGAAGGGGTCCGGCGGTGGCGGTGGCGGTGCGGCGCCCGCCGTGGTGGTCACCGGAAACTGGACGATCACGCTGAGCGCCATGGGGCAGGAGTTCCCCATGGACGCGACCCTCACGATGGAGCCGGACGGATCGTTCAGCGGCTCGGCGACCAACGATCAGATGGGTACGTCGTCGATTCGCGGGCGCGTATCCGGCAACGACATCAACTTCACGATCTCAGTCAACGCCGGCGGTCAGCAGATCGAGATCACGGCTGACGGTACCGTGGAGGGAGAGCGCATGTCCGGGAGCGGAGAGAGCCCGTTTGGCAGCCTGACGTTCACCGGCCGGAAGAATCCTGGAGGGACCCGATGAGGCAGATCCACCCAGTGACCGCGGGCGGCCGCATGGTTGCCGAGCGCCTGATCGTCGGGTTGCTGCTCGCGACGGCGGTCACGCCGGCCGCGGCGCAACAGCGTCCCGATTACGACGTGCAGCTTCCGGAGGGCCAGGGAACCTATCCCACGGGAGACATGTTCATCGCCAACCTCGACATGGTGTGGACCGCGGCCGGCGAGCCGCTGGCCGGCGCCTCGATCCTCATTCGCGATGGTGTGATCCGCGCCATCGGCAGGGACCTCCGCGCTCCCGCCAACGTGCCCGTGATCGATGGGACCGGGCTGCACGCGATGCCCGGCATCGTGGACGAGCACTCGCACGTGGCCATGGCGGCCACCAACGAGGGATCGGCGCCGATCGTACCGGAGGTGCGCGTGCTCGACGCACTCGATGCGGAGAGCTTCGGGATCTACCAGGCGCTTTCGGGCGGTGTCACGACCGCGCGGATCATGCACGGCAGTGCCAATCCGATTGGCGGGCAGAGCGCGGTGATCAAGATGCGATGGGGCATGGACCGGGCCGAGCAGCTCCTGATTCCCGGCGCGCCGCGCTTCGTCAAGTTCGCGTTGGGCGAGAACGTGACGCAGAAGGGCGGGTCGCTCAACGACGCGAGCCGGTTCCCGCGCTCCCGCCCCGGCGTCGAGGCGGTCTATGTCGAGGCGTTCACCGCCGCGCAAGCGTACCGCGACGCATGGGCCGCATACGAGCGGAACAGGCGGGCCTACCGCGTGCCGCCGCGCCGCGACCTCCGGCTCGAGGCGCTGGTGGACATCATGGAAGGGCGTATCCGCATTCACGCCCACTCGTACCGCAGCGATGAGATCCTCATGCTCATGCGCGTGGCGGAGCGGTTCGGATTCCGGATCGACGTGTTCACGCACGTGCTGGAAGGGTACCGGGTTGCCAGTGAGATGGCCGCGCACGGCGCGGCGGGTGCCACGTTCAGCGATTGGTGGCAGTACAAGCGCGAAGCGTTCGACGCGATTCCGCACAACGCCGCGATCATGCACCAGCATGGCGTGCTGACCGCCCTCAACTCCGACATCCCGTCGCTGCAGCCGTTCATGCACCTGGAGATCCCGAAGCCGGTGAAGTACGGCGGCGTGTCGCAGCTCGATGCGCTGCGCATGCTCACGCTCAATCCGGCCCGCATGATGTACATCGACGACAAGGTGGGATCGCTGGAGCGCGGCAAGGAAGGGGATGTCGTACTGCTCACGGCATCACCGTTCAGCACCTACGCGCGGGTCGAGAAGACGATCGTGGACGGCATCGTGTACTACGACGCGTCGGACGAGTCCGGCACGCGGGACGAAGCGTTCAACGTGTTCCCCGAGCCGAGGGCAGTCGCCCCGTCGACGACGGCCACGACCAGCCCACAGGCGGCGGCGACCAACGGGGATGGACCGGGCACAAACGCGCAGGAGCCGGTGGTGGCGCTCGTGGGCGGGACGGTGCACCCGGTGAGCGGACCGGCGATCGAGAATGGCACGCTGGTCATGTCCGGCGGGCGCATCGAAGCGGTCGGCCGGGCCGACGAGATCAGCATACCGGCAGGGGCGAGCCGAGTGGACGTGCGCGGTAAGCACGTGTACCCCGGCATGATCGATCCGCTCACGACGGTGGGGCTGTTCGAGTTCGGACAGGTAGGGCAGGCGAGCGATCAGGGGGAGATCGGGCAGTACAATCCGCACATCCGCACCATCGTCGGGGTGATGCCGCACTACCCGAGCCTCAACGTGGCCCGCGCCAACGGCGTGACCACGGTACTCACCGCGCAGACCACCGGTGTGATTTCCGGGACGGCGGCGGTGATCGGCTTCAACGACGGTGATACGTGGGAGCGGGTGGCCGTCAAACCGGAGGCGGCGATCGTGGTGCAATTCCCCGCGCCGCGCGAGGAGAGTGGGAGCGCCGAGAACTGGCGGGAGATGCTGGTTGACGGCGACCTGCATGGCGGTGTGAGCGGCGATGACGTGTCCCCGTACGTGCTGGCGGCGGAAGCCGACGCGCGGCGACAGGTGCAGGAGGAGGGAGAGGAAGAGGAAGCAGGAGTGCAGCCGAAGCTTACCGGTGCGCGGATGGAGGGGCTGGTGGCGTTCTTCGCGCGCGCGAGCGTGTACGCCGCGAACCCGTCCGTCAGCGACGATCCCACCGCGCCGTTCGAGCCCAATGTGTGGGGTGGTGAAGCCGTGGTGCTCCAGGCGATGGGGCCGGCCATGCGCGGTGAGATGCCGGTGTACTTCAAGGTGGAGACCGAGTGGCAGATTCGTACGTTGTTCGTGTTCGCCGACAGCTTCCCCGCGATCCGTCCGGTCGTCGTCGGCGGCGCCGAGGCGTACAAGGTCGCCGGCGAGCTGGCACGACGACGCATGCCGGTGATCTTGACGTCGACGTACACGCCGACCGGCAACCGGGATGAGTCGATCAACGCGAACTTCCGCGCGGCCAGCGTGCTGGATGCCGCCGGGGTCATGTACGCGTTTGGCACCGGCAGTGACGCCGACGTGCGGAACCTGCCGTACCACGCGGCGCATGCGGTGGCGTTCGGACTGCCACGTGAGGCCGGCCTACGGGCCGTCACCGCGAATCCGGCTGCGATCCTCGGCATCGACGCGGGACGGCTGGCCGCGGGCGCGCGGGCCGATGTCATCGTCACGGACGGCGACCCGCTCGAGACGCTCACGAACATCGAGATGATGTGGGTGGGCGGCAGGCAGGTCGATCCGAAGAACAACAAGCACCGGCAGCTGTACGAGCGGTTCCGGAATCGCTAACGCGGAACGGGGCGCCGGCGCCAGGCGCGTAGGCACTAGGCAACGGGCTCGGCGGGCGCGATGAGCTGGAAGCTCACGCTCGGCTGCCACGGCTGGAAGCCGCACACGCCGCTTAAGCGGCTGTTGTTAGCCGAGCGACGAGTTTCACTCGTTCGCCGCGCCCGAGTTCCGCCGGTGTCGCGATGAGCTGGAAGCTCACGCTCGGCTGCCACGGCTGGAAGCCGCACACGCCGCTTAAGCGGCTGTTGTTAGCCGAGCGACGAGTTTCACTCGTTCGCCGCCCCCTCGGCTGCCACGGCTGGAAGCCGCACACGCCGCTGTAAGCGGCTGTCGTTAGCCGAGCGACGAGTTTCACTCGTTCGCCGCGCCTGGAAGCTCACGCTCGGCTGCCACGGCTGGAAGCCGCACACGCCGCTGTAAGCGGCTGTCGTTAGCCGAGCGACGAGTTTCACTCGTTCGCCGCGCCCGAGTTCCGCCGGTGTCGCGATGAGCTGGAAGCTCACGCTCGGCTGCCACGGCTGGAAGCCGCACACGCCGCTTAAGCGGCTGTCGTTTAGCCGAGCGACGAGTTTCACTCGTTCCGACGAGTTCACTCGTTCGCCGCGCCCGTCCGCCCTACCGCTGAAGCACGGCAATCCGTCCGTCGGCCTGCGCCACGAGGAGCTGCGTTCCCCGAACCGCGAGGCCCACCGGCTGCTCGATGCCCGGCACCGCGTACGCGGCGCGCACGGACTTGGTTTCCAGATCCACCACCAACACTGTCGAGTAAGCGGCGCTGACCGCGTAGAGCGTGCCGGCGTCTACCACAGCACCCGTGACGACGTACTCGGCCAGGCTCCGATCCTCGCCACGCAGCGTCACCCCGGTGTCCAGCGCCGGTTCGAACTCCGACGCCAGGACAAAGTCCTCGCGGGCGAATCGTGAGATCACGAAGCCTCGGTTGCGCGGGTTCGACACGCTCACGGTGATCAGCTCGTCAGCGGCGGGGTCGTACGCCAACGAGAGCACGTACATCTGGCGGGCCCGCACCGTGGCGAAGCGCGACCGCCGCAATTCCGTCACCCCGCCATCCGTTGAGAGAAAGTGACGCCACTCGCGGTCCGCATCCGCGTTGGGATCGGGGTGCAGCAACACGTAGCTCTTGTTGGTGGACAGCACGGCGAGCGTGTCGGTACCGAGAAACACCGCACCGACGAGCGGCGTGAGATCGATGCTATACCCCTTGTCGATCGTCACGCGGTGCACGACACGGGTGAGCGTGCTGTCCAGCAGGTACACACCGAAGCGATCGGTAACCACCAGGTAGTTCCCGGACACGGGGTCATGTGCGAAATCGCTCAACGCGCCGTCCAGCGGTGCCTCGACCTGTTCCCACGCCGCGACGGAAAGGGAAGGGAGGTTGGCGAGCGGACCGTTGGTCGGGTCCGCGTCCACCGTCGTGGGATCGGGCTCCGGGATGTCCCACGATCCGCGCAGTGACATACGCCCCCGCAACTCGCGCATCTCCCAGACCCAGTGGCGTGGGTTGAGGGAAAACCGCAGCGGGTCGGCCTGCCCGATGAACGGTGGCGGACCGGTGGAGGCAAACGCCTGCAACGCGTTGGCACCCATCACCGCGATGAAGAGTCCCATGGCGAAAGTGCCGGTCCGGCCCAGGTCGTGACCCCATTGCTCGCGATCGCGGTCCCGGAGCACGAGAAGCAGTACGCCGATGACGGCCAGGATCACCCAATGCACGATCCACGACCACGTGTACGTATGCAGGCCGAAGATCGGAGCGCTGAATCCCTGGCCCACGTCGCGCGCGAGATGAAGCGACGAGTGGCGCAGGGCCATGAACACGCCCCAGGTGCCGAGCAGCACGGCCATGCCGAGGTAGCGCGGTTTCGGTCCGTAGCGCAGCACGAACAGCGCGACGAGGGCGATCAACGCCATGGACGTGCGTTGCGCCCAACACAGGATGCAGGGGGAGTCCCCGTGCCAGAAACCGAGGATCACCGCGCCGGCCACCGGTGCGGCGATCAACACGATCACGATCCAGGTCAAGGCCGCGCGTATGCGGCTCGTGGGGGCGTCCATCAGAGGTTCACCCGCGGCACGAAGGAGGTGTGCGTGCCGACGAGGAAGAGCAGCGCCATCAGCACGCAGCTCACGACGAGGAGCCAGAAAGCGAGTCGCTCGCGCTCGGGCCGCCGCCACACCAGCCAGGCGATCCACAGGATGATCAGGAAATTCAGGAACTCCATCGCCCTCTCCCTCCGTCCGGACACCGCGGCCTCGCTTGCGCTTTGCGCCCGGAGCGGTGTTCCGCGTACGGCCGTCCGCCGCCGCGCCTAACTTCGGGCCGTCCTAGCCGACGATCGCTCGTACCAACTGGCGAGGATCTTCGGATCCGATGAGGAGTCGCTTGCCGTCGCGCAGGATCAGGAATGCGCCCTGCGATCCGCGGACGGTGTAGGCCCAACCCCGTATCTTGCCGCCGTAGCGGATGCCCCACCCGCCGTAATCCCAAATGGGCCGATAGCTCCGCGCCTCGCAGCTCTCGACCTCGTCGCGGGCCACCCGACGGGTCCATACCGGCGCGAACCGGACGACGATCTCCCGCTCGTCCACGCTCACCTCCAACCGAAAACGGAGCATCACCAGCGGCACGACCAGGCCGAGCACGGCCCAGAGCAGCCAGACGCCCCAGTCAGGTGCTGGGTTCTGGCCGAAGGGTCGGCCGAGCAGGATCTGCTGCACGAACGTCCACCACCCGAGACCGACCGCCAGGGCCATGATGATGTACACCCACGGGGCCGGTCGCTGCACCTCCAGGAACTTCATCGGTAACCTCCCGCACGACGCGCAGGCGTTCGATGAACGAGCGCTCTTCGTTTCAAGAAAACTACATTCGCAGCGTCTTTCGGGGCGGCGGAGCCTCGGCTCACGCGCTCGTGGCCGCCGGGCAACGACGGTGAAGCCGACGGCTTTCCCGGCCTGCCCATCGGAGAGCAACGGGGGGAATGCGAGGCGCAGATGCGTCTTGGCGCGAGCTATCGAGTGCTGGGCCCACCCCCACCGCCGCCGCGTCAGTCGTGGTTTCCACCTGCGGCGCGCTCGTCCCAGGCCCATGGTGCAGCATGCAACGCGCAAGGAGCGCGGCGGGCCGGGGCGCGGCGCCCTCAGAGGACAGATAACACCCTGTCCCTACTCGACTTACGTCGTTTCGACCCCAATTTCGGAAGGGTCAAACCGAATTTCGGATGGGTTGATCCGAATTTCGATCGCCACAAACCGAAAACCGGTTGCCACGATCGAAGATCCGGTCGTGACGATCCGAAAATCGGTCGTGTCGATCGAAAAACCGGTCTTGCCGATCTGAAAACCGGGTGTGCCGATCGAAAAACCGGATGCGCCCATCCGAAAGCCGGGTGCGGCGATCGAAAAACCGGGTGTGCCAATGCGAAAACCGCATGCCCCGATCGAGAAGCCGGATGCCCCGATCCGAAGATCGGTTGCGTCGATCGAAAAACCGGTCGCGCCGATCCGAAAATCGGATACCCCGATCGAAAGACAGGTTGTGCCGATCCCAAAACCGGTTGCGTCGATCAAAAACCCGGGTGTGGCGATTCGAAAACCGGGTGTGCCGAACCGAATGTCTGACGTGGAGATCCGAGAACCGGTGTCGCGATCGGAAATCCGGGCATGGCAGACGGAATTCGGTTCGCGACAACCGAAACTCAGTTCGTCGTACTCGGAATTCGGTGCGCCACGATCCGAATCGGGTTCGTCAGCCGCCGGTTCCGCCGGATGCTTCTGCAGGCGAGTCTCGACGCGTACAACGAAGCGCGGGCCGCGGCGGTCGCCGCGGAAGCAGGTGCGCGCGCCCTGACGGCGTATGACACCCTTGCGGGACGGTCCCCATGAAGGCGCCGACGCCCTCGGGGCCGCACCCTGCGACGGCCCGGTGACCCCAGCCAGATCGACGGCTACCGACCTGCCTTCTTACCGACTTCTACCTGTCACTCCGATTCGTTCGATCGGCCCTAACGGCCATTTGGAGGTGACATCGTATCCTCCGTAACTCCTCGATCGGCAAGTGCTTTCGTTGCATGTAACTTCCGCCTCCTCACATGCATCCAGATGGTCGGTAAGGCATGGGCAGGATGGCAGCTATATGGCTTTCGCGAAGAGTACTCGCAACATGCTGGGGCGTCGCAGCAAGGCGATCACAGGCGTGTTGTTTGCCGTGTGGCTTGTAGCGCTGTTCCGTCCGTCTGGTCCTGGTTTGCGATCCCTAAGCGAGCTGTCCGCAAGGGCCCAGGCAGCCTATCTGGTCAACTTCAGGTGGGGATCGCTCGTCAGTGGCAGTTTGGCGTACGAGGTCGTCGAGCAAGGCCGCGACATCGTTGTCTTTGCTGACTACGGCTGCCGCTTTTGCAGTCAAGCCGAGACCGTGATTGACTCCCTGAGAGCCCGACGTCCCTCAGTGAGGGTCGGCTACAGGCATGTCGGTCGCAGTGCCGAGTCCAAGTTGGCCGCAGTGGCCGCCGTTTGTGCTGGGCAACTCAACGCCTTCTCGCTTGTTCACAGGGCCCTGTATCACCTGGGGGCCAGCACGTCTGATTCGTCATTCCGCGACCAGCTCACCGCGTATGTGGCAAGCAGGATGTCCCCTTCGATGTTGTCAGCCCTAGAGCGGTGCGTCGATGACCCCGACCAGGGCGTGCGAGAGAGGCTGCGACGGGATTCTGTGCTTGCGGCGAGAGTACGACTGCGAGTCACTCCGACGTTTTTCGGGAAGAACGGCACGATAATCGGCGTCCCGAAACTCGAGGCGCTGGAGGCTGTTGTTGGGCTTCACAGGCGGTAGCACGGTCTAACATCTAGGTGCGAGGTCTTTGATCAGGCATCAACCCATTCTGCGAGGTGACGTTATGAGCTGGCAGCATTTGGTTATTGGGGTGGGGATCCTAGTCACGATGGCACTCGGATCCACAAAGCCCCCGGTTCCGGTCTCGGCTGAGGGATCTGTCCACGGGAATGCATTCGTCGTGTCGATTGATATGCAGAGTGGACGCGAGCGTGACGTGTTCATGCTCGTCGATGAGGAAAGGAGTAACCGGGCGCCGGATGGGATAGTTGATCGGGTCTTCCGCCTACAGGGCGAGGCCGGGACAGTTGACTCGATCAGCCGATATCTGGCGGGCGCCCATGTCACTTGGACGCCGACGTATGTGACGGCTGTGCTGGGCAAGGGCGATACGCTAACCTTCGCGACGATGAACAGCACCTACGAAGGCCTCGGTGCCGTTGTGCGCGGTTTCGGACTGGCTCACACCAGGAGCCTGATCATGACGCTCCCGGACCCAACAAGTCCCGGGGCTCCTGGAGATGTGCGAGCGAACATTATGCGGCTATTGGGCAATTGCGACGGGGAGCATGAGTGCACCGCTTACGGAGGCACCGGCTGCAGCTACAGTTGTGGTGGGGAACAATGCTCGATTACGTGCAGTCCACCACAAGTTTCGTGTTGCTTCTGCGGAAGCAATGGGACGCCATGCTGTACATGCGTGGCCCAGCAGTGATGACTCGGACGTGGAGGATGACGCTCACTCGGAGCTGCACCTGATAAAGGGTATTTCTCTCGGCGCACTCTTGGCAGTCATCGCGAGCAGTGCGAACGGGCAGGCTCTGTTGCCAGAGTGGCGGGTGTGTAATGCGCGACGCGTAACGGTCGAGGCGGACACGACCACGCTCTACCGGGTCACTAGCGCAGCGCAATTCGGGGACGGAGGGCTCGCGCTGGCGGACGCCGGGAATCAGCGCATCCTGCTGTTCTCCTCAGGAGGAAGACTGACTCAGCGCTTGGGGCGACGAGGAGGGGGACCTGGCGAGTTCAATTGGATAAACGCCGTGCTCGCCTTTGGCGACACGATCGTGGCTTATGATGGCCCCCTGAGACGGGTTACCACCTTCATGATCGATGGGACCGTCATGCGCGTCGACCGCCTGCCGACATACGACGGCTATCTCACAGATCTCGCTGCCGTAGTGTCGCCAACAGAAATGGTCGTACGCACCCGCGAGCTGCCTGTTAACGAAACTCGGCCGGGGCTGTACACCGACAGTGCATCCTTACTGCTGTTCCGACCAGAGACTCGGGAACTGACGTTCGTCACGCGCGTCGGGGTGAGTCCTATCTTTAGTTGAAATTTGGGTGGTGCCTCGTTACCAGAGTGGGGTGATCCCGCAAGGACACCGTCACTCACAGCGAGGAGGACACCACCCATGCAGACAGTACAGCGAATCCGGAC